>Ga0208938_1001163_pt1 | contig 15888 bp, 11 predicted proteins | sample AD_UKC125_MetaG_FD_184434 | JGI IMG/M metagenome (GOLD analysis project Ga0208938, IMG submission 184434) | Active sludge microbial communities of municipal wastewater-treating anaerobic digesters from USA - AD_UKC125_MetaG (SPAdes) (version 2) | ecosystem: Engineered > Bioreactor > Anaerobic >...
GCGGGTTCTATCGCGACCTCGTCATGATCCGGCGCTTCGACGCCGAGGCCACCGCCCTGCAGCGCCAGGGTGAGCTTGGCCTCTGGGCCAGCCTGCTCGGGCAGGAGGCCGCCCAGGTCGGCTCCGGCCGCGCGCTGCGTCGCCAGGATTACGCCTTCCCGACCTACCGTGAGCACGGCGTCGCTTGGTGCCGCGGGGTCGACCCGGTCAACCTCATGGGGATGTTCCGCGGGGTCAACCACGGCGGCTGGGACCCCAACGAGAAGAACTTCCATCTCTACACGATCATCATCGGCGCTCAGACCCTGCATGCCACCGGCTACGCCATGGGCGTCCAGCGTGACGGCGCGGTCGGCACCGGTGACGACGAGCGGGACACGGCCGTCATCGCCTACTTCGGTGACGGGGCCACCAGCCAGGGCGACGTCAGCGAGTCCCTCGTCTTCGCGGGCGTCAACAACTCCCCGGTCGTCTTCTTCTGCCAGAACAACCAGTGGGCGATCTCCGAACCGAACGAGAAGCAGACCCGCGCGCCGCTCTACCACCGAGCGCGGGGCTTCGGGTTCCCCGGCCTCCGGGTGGACGGCAACGACGTCCTCGCGGTGTATGCCGTGACGAAGGTTGCGCTCGACGCTGCCCGCTCGGGGCAGGGACCGAGTTTCATCGAGGCCTTCACGTATCGGATGGGCGCTCACACGACCTCGGACGACCCGACGAAGTACCGGATGTCGGCCGAGGTCGAGGTGTGGAAACTGCGCGATCCGATCGAGCGCCTCAAAGCCTGGTTGGCTCATGAAGGCAAGGCCGACGGCGCCTTCTTCGCTCAGGTCGCGGCGGAGGCGGACGAGCTCGGGGCCGACGTCCGGGCCCGCTGTCTGGCCCTGCCCGACCCGGCCGGCACCGACATGTTCGACCACGTCTATGGCGAGCGGCACCCGGTGATGGAGCGCGAGCGAGCCGAGTTCGCGGCATACCAGGCGGGCTTCGAGGGAGCGAACCATGGCTGAGCGCACACGCAACGACGGCCCCGCGGCATACCCGATCACGACGACCCTCGCGAAGGGGATCACCAGCGGCCTACGGGCGGCGATGGAGGCCGACCCCAAGGTCGTCCTCATGGGTGAGGACATCGGCAAGCTCGGCGGCGTCTTCCGGGTGACCGAGGGCCTGCAGAAAGACTTCGGCGAGGACCGCGTCATCGACACTCCGCTGGCCGAGGCCGGGATCATGGGGACGGCGGTCGGGCTCGCGCTGCGCGGTTACCGGCCCGTGGTCGAGATCCAGTTCGACGGGTTCGTGTACAACGCGTTCGACCACATGGTGTCCTCGATCGCCAAGATGCGGGCCCGCTCGCTCGGGCACGTCGAGATGCCGATCGTCGTGCGGATCCCGTTCGGTGGCGGCATCGGCGCGGTCGAGCACCACAGCGAGAGCAACGAGGCCTACTTCGCCCACACGGCGGGCCTGCGGGTCGTCGCCTGCTCCAACCCACACGACGCCCACTGGATGATCCAACAGGCCATCGCCTGTCCCGACCCGGTGATCTTCTACGAACCCAAACGCCGCTACTGGGACAAGGGTGAGATCGCCGCCGAGCCGGGCCGTGGCCTGTTCGACGCCGCAACCCTGCGACAGGGCACCGACGTGACGGTCCTCGCTTACGGGCCGATGGTCCGGACCTGCCTGCAGGCCGCTCAGGCCGCCGCCGAGGAAGGCCGCAGCCTCGAGGTCATCGACCTGCGCTCCCTGTCACCCCTGGACACCGGCGCGATCATCGAGTCGGTTCGCCGCACTGGTCGCTGCGTTGTCGTTCACGAGGCGTCGACGTTCCTCGGGCTCGGTGCCGAGATCGCCGCCCTCGTCCAGCAGGAGTGTTTCTACTCACTGCAGGCCCCCGTGGCCCGCGTCGGCGGATACAACGTCCCTTACCCGCCCAGCCGGATCGAGGAAGAGTTCCTTCCTGATCTCGACCGCGTGCTCGATGCCGTCGACCGACTGATGGCGTACTGAAAGAGGCTTGACCGTGAGTGTGCGTGAGTTCCTTCTGCCCGACCCCGGAGAGGGTCTGACCGAAGCCGAGATCGTCACCTGGCGGGTCGCCGTCGGCGATCAGGTGAAGGTCAACGACATCGTCGTCGAGATCGAGACAGCCAAGTCGCTCGTCGAGCTGCCCATCCCCTGGGCAGGGACGGTGGCGGCGCTGCATGCCCCCGAGGGGGCGACCGTCGAGGTCGGCAGCCCGATCATCGCCATCGACGACCCGACGTATGCCGGTGGCGCACCTGCCGGCGCCGGCCCAGCCATTTCCTCGGCCTCGTCCGGTGGAGTGGGAGCGGGGGCTGGGACCGGAGCAGGGGCCGGACCTGCGGCCGCAAGCTCCGACGAGACGGTGGCCGAGGGGCTGATCGGCGGGACGACCTCGACCGGTCGCACGGCTGTCCTCGTCGGCTATGGCATCAAGCAGACCGAGGCCGTCCGGCGCCCGCGCCGCAAGGACGAACTTGCCCGCACGGTCGCCGCCCCGCCAGAGCGGGAGGGCGCCCATATCGAGCAGCCGCCGTCGGCGCACATGGGTGGCCTCGTGGCAGCGCACGCTCCCGCGGTCCGCCGCGACACCCGCATGCTCACCGAGCTCGCGCCGGTCCACGCCCCGTCAGCCCCGTCGCCCTCGGCTCCCGTGCTGGCCAAGCCGCCGGTGCGCAAGTACGCCAAGGATCTCGGCGTCGACCTCGCTCAGGTCCCCACGCCCACCGGCATCGTCACCCGGGCCGACATCGACGCCTACATCCACGGCGGTGCGCCGCACGAGACGGTGACGGCCGCGGCATACGCCAGCGGTATGCCGTCCCGCACCCAGGTGCGCGGCGAGACTCGGGTGCCGATCAAGGGCGTGCGCAAGATGACCGCCGCGGCGATGGTGGGGTCGGCGTTCACGGCCCCGCACGTCACCGAGTGGATCACCGTTGACGTGACCCGGACCATGGAACTTGTCGACCGGCTCAAGGCCGACAAGGAGTTCAAGGACGTCAAGGTGACGCCCCTGCTGGTGCTGGCCAAGGCGATGTGCCTGGCCGTGCGTCGCCACCCCGAGATCAATGCGACGTGGGACGAGGCGGCGCAAGAGATCGTCGTCAAGCACTACGTCAACCTCGGCATCGCTGCGGCAACCCCGCGCGGTCTCATCGTCCCCAACATCAAGGACGCCGACCTGATGACGATGCACGAGCTCGCGCAGGCGCTCGGTGAGCTCACCGCCACCGCCCGCGAGGGCCGCACCCAACCGGCCCAGATGGCCGGCGGGACGATCACGATCACCAACGTCGGCGTCTTCGGCGTCGACACCGGGACGCCGATCATCAACCCCGGCGAGTCCGCGATCATGGCGTTCGGGGTCATCCGCAAGCAGCCGTGGGTGGTCACCAACGCCGCTGGCGAGGACGAGATCGCCATCCGGCACGTCACCAACCTCGCGCTGTCGTTCGACCACCGCCTGGTCGACGGCGAGTTGGGGTCGCGTTACCTCGCCACGGTCGCCGCCATCCTCGAAGACCCGGCGCGCGGCCTCGTCTGGGGCTGAGGCAGATGTCGAAGAGGTCGAACGACGACTCGGCACAGGTCCCGAGGTCCTATGACGAGGAGTTGCGCGAGCGAGCTCGCAAACAGCTCAAGGCCAAGGCGGAGTTCCGCCAGCACCTGACGTCCTACGTCGTCGTCAACGGCTTCCTCGTCGCCCTTTGGGCGATCACCAGCCGGGGCTACTTCTGGCCGGTCTGGCCCATCCTCGGGTGGGGTGTCGGGCTCACCTTCCACGCGGTATCGCTGCGGTGGGATGACGGCGGTCCAAGCCCCGCGCAGATCGAGGCGCAGGCCGAACGGTTGCGGCTTCGCGACGAACGCCGTGGCCGCGCCGACTCCGAGGGGCTGCCGTCCGCCCCGGGTGGTGGATCTGCCGTGGGACAGGGTGACAGGCAGTCGCAGCCGCCGGCTCCCGGCCCCTGGGACCTGACGCCGGGGCCACAGGACGCTCGCTGAACTCCCGCCCCTCGGCGCCCCGATCACGCAAGCGGGCGGCATACCCAGGGGTATGCCGCCCGCTTCCGTTCGGGCCGTGCGTCGCCGTCAGCGATGCCTGGCCTGGTAGGCCTCGCCGGCGTCCGGGAGCTCGTCGAGCGAATGACCTCCGGCCTCCACCGTCACCGCGTCGACCAGGTCCTGGGTGATGGTGTGCTGGGGGCCCGTCGCGGTGCCGGCCGCCTCCTGCACATCGTCCCCGCCCTCGGCGCCGGCCGCGCGAGCGGTGGCGTCGTCGGCGGCCCGCTGCTGCGCCGAACGCGAGCTCAGGTGCACCTCGGGCATGAACAGCAGGATGAGCAGACCCGCCGCGCAGACGATCGCGCCGAGGAGGAAGACCAGGTCCATCGAGGTCGCGAACCCGACTTTGAACGGGTGCGCCAGCCGTGGATCGAGCGCCCCGATCACCGACGAGTCGGCCAACACGCCTCCGAATGTCGACGTGTCGTGCGAGGCCAGGGCCGTCACGAACGCCTTGTTCGTCGGGTTGGCCAGCACCGCGGGGTCACTCAGTGCCGCAGTGAACGACGGGTCGCTCGAGGCGGCGATGAAGGCGTTCTTGATGTTGTCGCCGACGCTGTTGAACAGAACGGAGAGGAACACCGCCACGCCAAGCGTGCCGCCCATCTGGCGGAAGAAGGTGGCCGCACTGGTGGCCATCCCCATGTCACGCGGGTCGACGACCGCCTGCACCGCAAGGGTGAGCGGCTGCATGGTGTTACCCAGCCCGAGGCCGAAGAGGAACATCAACGCCATGACGCCTCGGATGTCCGTGTCGGCGCTGATCCGCGAGAGCAGCAGCAAGGCGACGACCATGAGCAGGACACCGACGATGGGGAAGATGCGTACCTTGCCGGTCTTGGTCATCAGCTGCCCGGACACGACCGAAGCGGTCATCATGCCGAGCACCATCGGCAGCATCTGGAAGCCCGAGGTCATCGGGGTGGCGCCGTGAACGATCTGCAGGTAGAGCGGGATGACGAGCATGCCACCGAACATCCCTGACCCGACGACCACGCCGCCGCCGAGGGCGATGGCGATCGTGCGGTTGCGGAAGATGCGCATGGGGATGAGGGCGGCGTTGCCCATCCGGGTCTCGACCCAGACGAAGGCGATCAGCCCCACCAGCCCGATGGCGTATGCCGTGAGCGAGCTCGGCGATGTCCAGCCCCACTCGCGACCCTGCTCGGCAACGAGCAACAGCGGCACGACGCCGACGACGAGGGTGAAGGCACCCCACCAGTCGATGGCCGACGGCCGAGCGAAGTGGGAGACGTGCAGCGTCCGGGCAACGATCAGCAGAGCGACGAGCCCGACGGGGACGTTGACGAGGAAGACCCAGCGCCAGCCGGTGATGCCAAGGATCGAGTCGGCCCCGGCGAAGAACCCGCCGATGATGGGGCCGAGGACCGAGGATGTGCCGAAGACGGCCAGGAAGTAGCCCTGGTATTTGGCGCGCTCACGGGGCGGCACGATGTCGCCGATGATCGCCAGCGCCAGCGAGAACAGGCCCCCGGCGCCGATCCCCTGCACGGCGCGGAAGGCCGCGAGCTGGTACATCGATGCGGCGAACGAGCACATGGCCGAGCCGACGATGAAGATCGTGATGGCCGCCATGAAGAACTTCTTGCGGCCGTAGATGTCCGACAGCTTGCCGTAGAGCGGCGTGGCGATCGTCGAGGTGATGAGGTAGGCCGTCGTCACCCACGCCTGGGCGGACAGCCCGTGCAACTCGTCGGCGATGGTCTTGATCGCCGTGCCGACGATGTTCTGGTCCAGCGCGGCGAGGAACATCCCCGTCATCAGGCCGGACAGGATGGTGAGGATCTGCCGATGGGTGAGGCCTTCGGCTGCTGGTGCGGGCGGCACGGCCGCGGGACTTGCGGTGGACACAGTGCTCCTGACGTGGTGTTACGAAGATCGAGAGGTATGCCGTGCGGCAGGTGTGCCGTCAGCGGCCCGTTCGCCCGAAGCTCGCGTGCGCGGCTTCCAGCGAGACGGTGAATCTGTTGAGGTAGCGGAGGAACTCTTGAGCGTCGCCGTCGGACCAGTCAGCCATGATGGCGGTCAGCCATTCGCCACGGGCGGCGACGGCCTCGTCGATGGCGGCGCGACCCTCGTCGGTGAGGGAGACCCGATGGGCTCGGCCGTCGTCGGGATCAGGCACCTTGGCGAGCAGGTGGTGCTGGACGAGATAGGACACCTGACGGCTCACCGTTGACACGTCGGAATGCGCGCACCCGGCCAGGTCGGAGATCCGCTGAGGCCCCCGGGCGAGGGCGAACAACACCGGGTAATGCGTGGTGTCAATCGCTTCGTGGGTGACCGGAATGTGCGGTCGCAGCGCGACGAGCAACTTGACCATGCGAACGAGCTCGGTTCCGAGAACTCCCCCGGTCCCCGGTGTCACGGCCGGAAGAGCTCCAGCATCAGACGACATAGTTGCTTGCACCACGCAACTATAAACTGGTTGCGCCGTGCAACCAAATCGTCAGTTTTGTCGGTTTCAGCTGGCCGTCAAGGGGTGACCGCGAGGTGCTCCAGGACGGCGCGGGCGATCGCGGGGTTGCCGGACACGGCATACGGGGTGTTGAGGAGGTCGCGGCGCCCCGCCCCACGGCGAGTGAAGGCTTCGGTGCTCAAGGTGATCGTCGTGCGGGGGGACGTGACCGTGGCGGGGTCGACAACGACCCCGCGCGGACGGGCGTCTTCGCCGGCTTCGACGCGCACGGCCGCGACCCCGGTGACCGGCCCGGTGACCTCGACGATGACGGAATCTCCGACCGGCACTCCCGACTCGCGGGCAACCAGGCCGGGCAGCGCGTCGAGCACCCGCCGGGTGAACACCGCGGCGGCGGGCGTGTCGAGTGCGAGCGGCATACCCAGCGCAGCGCGGATGTCCTGCTCGTGGCACCAGACGTCGCTGACCCGCAAGGCGACGAACGCGCCCGCTGTCCGCCGCCCCAGCGGACTGTCGATGACCGAGTCGGCGGTCAAACCCGGGTCGGAGAGCGCGGCCAGGCGCCGCGGCAGGATCCGCTGGAGTTCGTCGATCACCGCTGCCCCGGACAGCGAGCGACGCGCATGCACCCCGGCCTCCATGAACCGCCCGAACTCGCTGCGCACGTGCGCCAGCTCCGGGACCTCGACGGGCAAGGGCGGTTCGCCGGCCAGGAGCGACTCGACCGAGGCCACGTGGCTCACCTGGTCCTGGACGCTCCACCCGGGACACTCGGTATGCCGCGTGAAGTCCTCCGCGCTGCACCCCCGGCCGAGGTCGATCACCGCCTGAGCGGTCTGCTCGAAGGCGGCGACCAGGGCGGGCAGGTCCGAAGGGGGTACCGGGTGCTGCGGCATGGGGAAACAGTACCTAGGGTGGTGTCATGTCCACCGCCGCCCCGGACAAGCGCACTCTCCTGCCCCTGGCCCCCTTGCTGACCACGGGGGTGGTCGCCTTCGCGGCGTGTCTCGTCGTTATCGGCGTCGGAGGGGCGGCTGCGCCGGCCGCCCCCGGATTGCAGGACCCCGGAGCGGTCGTCCGGTGGGGCCTGCCGTTGGTCCGGGCCGTCCACGACCTGTCTGCCGCGCTGACGGTCGGGCTGTTCCTGGTGGCTGCCGTTGCGATTCCCGACCGGGCGTCCGCCGCGTTGGCTCGAGCCGCTCGGCTGGGCATCGCCGCCGGGATCACCTGGGTGTCCTCTGGACTGATCGGTGTCGTCCTGGGCTTCGCCGACATTGCCGGCACGCCCCTGGGCTCGGCGGGGTTCCTCAGCCAGTTCCAGCGCTTCGTGTGGTCGATCGAGACCCTGCGCGAGGGTCTCATCAGCGCGTTCCTTGCCGCGGTCGCCGTCAGTATCGCGGCGGTGTGGAGCGGCCGAAGGGCAGTGTTGTGGGCGGGCGAGATCTCCGTCGTCGCCATCCTTCCGTTGGCGCTCGCCGGCCATGCCGCCAGCACGGTCGAGCACGAGACGGCCGTCAACGGGCTGGCCTTCCACCTCGTCGGGACCGCCGTCTGGGTCGGCGGGCTCGGGGCGTTGGTGCTGCTTCGGCCGACGCTCGGCAAGTGGCTGCCGGTCGTCGTGGAGCGTTACTCCAAGGTCGCCGCATGGTGCCTGCTCACGGTGGCCCTGTCCGGTGTGCTCAGCGCCGCGGTCCGGATGTCGGGGCTGAGCGACCTCGCCACGACCTACGGCGCGATCATTCTCGCCAAGGTCGTCGCCGTCGTCCTCCTCGGCCAGTTGGGTCTGGCCCAGCGGGTCAAGGTCATCGCCCGACTGCGCGAGACCCCCTCCTCCGCGCCGCTGTTCGCCCGCCTCGTCGCCGTCGAGTTGGTCGTCATGGGCGCCGCGATCGGGATCGCGACGGCACTGGCCCGCACCGGCAACCCCAACCTGGAGCGTCCCGCCCCGGCAACCCTCGCCGAGGCGCTCACCAACTACCCCTTGCCCGCCGCACCCGACGCAACCTCCTGGCTGACCATGTGGCGGTGGGACTGGCTGTGGGGGACCGTGGCTGTGGTCGCAGTCGCCCTCTATGTCGGCGGCGTCGTCCGCCTGCACCGTCGCGGCGACCGCTGGCCGGCGGGACGCACCATCGTCTGGGTGCTGGCCTGGGTGACCTTCATCTGGTCGGTGTGCGGGGCCCCCGGGGTCTATGGCCGGGTGTCCTTCTCCTGGCACATGACCAGCCACATGACGATCGCGATGATCGTCCCGATCCTGCTCGTGCTCGCCGCGCCCATCACGCTCATCGCCCGCGTGGAGCCGCACCGCAAGGACGGCACCTACGGGCCGCGCGAGATCGTCCTTGGGCTTGTGCACTCGAAATACGTTGCGTTCTGGGCGAATCCGATCGTGGCCGGGATCAACTTCGTCTTCGGCCTGATCATCTTCTACTACTCGCCGCTGTTCGAGTTGGCCCTCACGACGCACACCGGGCACATCCTCATGGTCGTCCACTTCCTGCTTGCCGGGTATCTCTTCGCCATGGTGCTCGTCGGCGTCGACCCGGGTCCGCGCAAGTGGGCACCGGCCCTGCGGTTGGTGGTGTTGTTCGCGACGATGTCCTTCCACGCCTTCTTCGGCGTCGCGATCCAGTCGAGCACGTCGCTGCTGGCCCCCGGCTTCTTCTCGCTGATCCACATCCCGTGGATCCCCGACCCGCAACTGGATCAACAGCAGGGCGGCACCATCGCCTGGGGCATCGGCGACGTCCCGTCCCTGCTGCTGGCCATGCTCCTCGTGCTCTCCTGGGTCCGCTCGGACGACGCCGAGGCACGCCGCCACGACCGCCAAGCCGACCGTGACCACGATGCCGACCTCACGGCATACAACGCGCGCCTGGCGAGCATCGCCGAACGGGACGCGCAGGACGCCGCGCGTGACGCGGCCCGTCTCTCCGGTATGCCGCGTGAGGGCGGCTCGTGACCGCGCTGCGGATCGCCGTCGTCCAGGTCGCCCACGGCGATGACGAGTCGGTGGCCGACCGGGTCGCTCGGGTCGCGGCGATGGTGCGTGGGCTGGCGGGGCACGACCTCGTGGTGTTGCCGGAGTTGTGGCCGGTGGGTGGGTTCGACTATCTCCGCTGGGCCGAGCGTGCCGAAGCCGCCGATGGGCCGATCGCGGCGGCCATGGCGCAGGCGGCACGGGACGCGGGCGTGGTGTTGCACGCGGGCTCGATCGTCGAGCGCGGTCCGGTGCCCGGGCCCGAGGGCAAGTCACTGTGGAACACCTCGCTGGTGTTCGGGCCGGACGGGGCCGAACGAGCGCGCTATCGCAAGATCCACCGGTTCGGATTCGCGACGGGCGAGCCGGAGCTCATGGAGGCCGGTGACGAGGTCGTCGTCGTCGACCTGCCGGTGGGCGGGGACGGGACGATCCGGGCCGGGCTCTCGACGTGTTACGACGTGCGCTTCCCGGAGCTCTATCGCCGGCAACTCGACCTGGGTGCGCAGGTCCTGTTGATTCCTGCGGCGTGGCCGGCTGCGCGCGTGGGGCATTGGAGCCTGTTCGCGCGGGCCCGCGCAGTCGAGGAGCAATGCCTCGTCGTCGCGTGCAACACCGCCGGGACGCACTGCGGCGTCACCATGGGCGGTCGCTCCGTCGTCGTCCTTCCGACCGGCGAGGTGGCCGCCGAGGCAGGCGCCGACGACGAAGAGGTGCTGTCGGTCGAGGTGGACCTCGACCAGGTCGAGCGCACCCGGGCCACCTTCCCCGTGCTCGCCGACCGTCGGCTGCGCATGCCCTGAGGGCTCTGGATGCCCCGACGGGTGTAGCCGCAAGCGAGACATATGGGACAGTGGGCCGCGTGAGTTCGCCTGTTTCACCGTCGATGCCCGAGTCGCTGAACCCCACGACGGGGTCAGCCGCTTCGGCTGCTGCGGCCACCCCGGTCACTCGCGACCGATGGGCCGACGCCCTGCGCATCGGATCGCTGCTCGTCGTCGTCTTCGGGCATTGGCTCATGGTGGCCGTGACGCCCAGCGGCGAGATCACCAACACCCTCAAGCTCATCCCGTGGCTGCAGCCGGTCACCTGGGTCCTGCAGGTCATGCCGCTGTTCTTCCTGGTCGGCGGCGTCGCCCACGCGCACTCCCTTGACTCCCTCGCCCGCCGGGGTGGCAACGGGCCCGGAGCGTATGCCGCGTTCATCCGCGCCCGCGCCGCTCGCCTGCTCCGCCCAACCCTTGCCTTCCTGGGCGTCTGGGTCCTGCTCGGCGTGATCGCCGACCGCACCGGCCTGACCTCGGGGTCGTCGTCGCAGGCCGCCCTCGTCGTGGCAGCCCTCGTCATGGTTCCGCAGTTGCTGTGGTTCGTCGGGATCTACCTGGCGGTCGCGGCCTTCGCCCCCGCGCTCTATCGCGCTCACCGTCGCTGGGGTCTGTGGGCCTTCGTGGCGTTGTGTGCTGCCGCCGTGCTGGTCGACATCGCGAGGTTCGGCGCTGGGGTGGGCGTGCTCGGAAACCTCAACTTCGCCCTGGTCTGGCTGGCTCTGCATCAATGCGGGTTCGCCTGGCGTGACGGCTCGTTGACCCCGCGGGTGGCGCTTGTGCTGGTGGGGGTCGGGGTGGTCGGGCTTGCCCTGTCGATCACCGTCGGGCCCTACCCGGTGTCGATGGTCGGGCTGCCCGGGGACGAGATCTCCAACATGTCCCCGCCGACGGTTGCGCTGCTCTCCCAGGGTGTCGCGCTCATCGGGTTCGCGGCCCTGGCCCGTGGCCGGATGGCCCGGGTGTTGGCGCGTCCACGGGTGTGGCAGGGCGTCGTGACGGCGGGGGCCTTCGCGATGACGGCGTTCCTCTGGCACCTGACGGCGCTGCTTCTCACCTTGCTGAGCGCCCGAGCGCTGGGCATCTCGCTGCCCGAGGTGGGGACCGCCTCCTGGTGGTGGAGTCGGCCGCTGTGGTTCGTGGTGCTCGCGATCCCCACCGCGGCGCTGGTGGCGATCTTCCTGCGCTTCGACCGCGGTCCGCGCTCGGCTGGAGGCGTTGCCGCCGGGCAGCCTCGCTGGGTCGACGGGGTCGCCATTGCCGGGGTCATCGTCACCGTTTTCGGCATCCTCATGGTGTCGATCGTCGGCGTCGACATCCTCGGCAATCGGGCTCAGTTCTTCCTCTTCGGAATGCTGACCCCCCTGCAGGCCTTCGTCGTCCTGCTCGTCGGACTCGGCCTGCTGCGCTTGGCCGCCCCACGTGCGGGTGCCCGCGCCTGAGCGCTGGGTGCGTCAGTCGACCCGACACAGCCGCGCCGCGGCATACCTGGATCCGGTATGCCGCGGCGCGCGCTTCGTGCGGTGAGGCTAGAAGGCGGCCTCCGGGACCTCCATGAGCGACAGGTCGGTCGACTCGGCCATGGCGCGCTCGGCGGCGAGGCGCGGCAGAACCTGGTGGACGAAGAACTTCGCGGCGGCGATCTTGCCGGTGTAGAAGTCGACGTCCTTGGGGGAGGCGCCGGCGTCGAGCGCAGTCTTGGCGACCTCGGCCTGGCGCATGAGCAGCCAGCCGACGATGAGGTCACCAGCGCCGAGCAGGAGGCGGGTGGAGTTCTGGCCGACCTTGTAGAGGTTCTTGAGGTCGCCGCCCGTGCGCGGGTCGGACTGGAACGCGGCGCCGGCCATGTAGCCGACGATGCCCTGGACGTTCTCCAGCGCCTTACCCAGAGCTTCGCGCTCGGCGTCGAAGTATCCCGCCTGTGCGCCGAGGTCCTTGGCGAACTGGGCGATCTGCATCGACAGGCCGGTCATCGACTGGCCGTGGTCGCGAACGATCTTGCGGAAGAAGAAGTCCAAGCCCTGGATCGCCGTGGTGCCTTCGTAGAGGGTGTCGATCTTGGCGTCACGGACGTATTGCTCGAGCGGGTATTCCTGCAGGAAGCCCGAGCCGCCGAAGGTCTGCAGGGACTCGGTACCGAGCAGCACCCAAGCCCGCTCGGAACCCAGGCCCTTGACGATCGGCAGGAGGAGGTCGCTCATCCGTGACGCGACGTCGGCCGGCGACCCCTTCTCAGGGTGCACCGACGGGATGCCCTCGGTCTCCAGGTCGACGACGTCCTGGAACGTCGCGGCGAAGATGACCAGCGCCCGCAACCCCTCGGCATACGACTTCTGAAGCATGAGCGAACGGCGCACGTCGGGGTGGTGGGTGATAGTGACCCGCGGCGCGTCCTTGGCCGGCGTCGTGAGGTCGGCGCCTTGGACGCGCTGCTTGGCGTAGTCGAGCGCGTTGAGGTAACCCGTCGAGAGCGTGGCAATTGCCTTGGTGCCCACGAACATTCGTGCGCCCTCGATGATGTGGAACATCTGGGCGATGCCGTCGTGCACGTCGCCCAGCAGGGTGCCGACGGCCGGCTGCTTCTCCCCGAAGGTGACCTCGCAGGTGGTCGAGACCTTGAGGCCCATCTTGTGCTCGACGTTCGTGACATAGGCGCCGTTGCGCTCGCCGAGCTCGCCGGTCTCCACGTTGACGTGGAACTTCGGGACGATGAACAGGCTCAGGCCCTTGGTGCCGACGACCGCTCCCTCGGGGCGGGCCAGGACGAAGTGGACGATGTTGTCGCACATGTCCGACTCGGCTGAGGTGATGAAGCGCTTGACGCCGGTGATGTGCCACGTGCCATCGGGCTGCTGGACCGCCTTGGTGCGGCCAGCGCCGACGTCGGAGCCTGCGTCGGGCTCGGTGAGGACCATCGTCGTGTGCCAGGCGTTGTCGATGATGAGCTTGGCGAGCTTCTTCTGCTCGGGCGTGCCGAGGAACCACAGCAGCCTGGCAAACGAGAAGGTCGCGCCATACATGTGAACGGCAGGGTTCGCGCCGCAGATCATCTCGGCGATGGCCCACCGCAGGGAGGGCGGCACGGCCATCCCGCCGAGCTCGACGGGGGTGTCCAGCCGGCCCCATTCGCCGTCGAGGTAGGCGCGGTAGGACTTCTTGAACGACTCAGGGATCGTCACCGAGCAGGTCGCCGGGTCATAGACGGGCGGGTTGCGGTCGGAGTCGACCAGGCTCTCGGCGAGCTCGTTCTCGGCCAGCCGGGCGACCTCGCCAAGGATGTCCTTGGCGGCCTCTTCGTCCAGATCCGCATAAATCCCCTTGCCGAGGATCTCCTGGCGACCGAACACCTCGAAGAGGTTGAACTCCAGGTCGCGGACGTTGGCCTTGTAGTGACCCATGACTCTGATCCTTCGGCGGGTAGGACGGGATGCCGCTGGGGCCCAGTGGTTACGCCTAGTTTGCTACTCGTCGGTAACAAAGCGCAAGGGGTATGCCGTGTGCCCGCCATCACGCATCTGCCGTGCGCTCGGCTGTCTCGTCCTGTCACCCGTGAGTTTCGCCGCCATGGCGGTCAAAGTGGTGGATGGCGGTCGGATCTGGGGGTCACCCGTGAGTTTCGCCGCCATGGCGGTCAAAGTGGTGGATGGCGGTCGGATCTGGGGGTCACCCGTGAGTTTCGCCGCCATGGCGGTCAAAGTGGTGGATGGACGGGGTAGCCCCGGCGGCAGGGACCGATCGTCGGAGTGTGAGCCACCGATGATGGCTAACACTCCGACGACCAGTTGGTCCCTCAGCCCTTGACGCAGAGCAGCGTCGTCAACCGGGTCACGACCTCAACCAGGTCGGTCTGCGCGGCGATGACCGAGTCGAGGTCCTTGTAGGCACCCGGGATCTCGTCGACCACGCCGACGTCCTTCCGACACTCCACGCCCGCCGTCTGGGCGGCGAGGTCGGCCTCGGTGAACCGCTTGCGAGCAGCGTTCCGCGACATCCGCCGGCCGGCGCCGTGCGACGCCGAGCAGTAGGAGTCAACGTTGCCGAGGCCTCGCACGACGAACGACCCCGTGCCCATCGACCCCGGGATGAGCCCGAGGTCACCGGCGCCGGCCCGGATCGCCCCCTTGCGGGTGACGAGGACGTCGATGCCGTCGTAGGTCTCCTGCGCCACGTAGTTGTGGTGGCACTGGATCGTCTGACCCCACTGCACCGGCAGCCCGCGCGCGGCGAAGTGCCCAGCGACGACCCGCTGCACGAGGGCCATCATGACCGCCCGGTTACGCAGCGCGTAGTCCTGCGCCCACTCCAGATCGCGCCGGTATGCCGCCATCTCCGGCGTGCCCGCAAGGAACACCGCCAGATCGCGGTCGGGGATGTCGGCGTTGTGCGGCAGCGCTCGAGCCGTCTGCATGTGGGCCTGCGCGAGGAGGTTACCGATGCCCCGAGAGCCTGAATGGAGCATGACCCAGATGGCGCCGTCGTCGTCGGAGCACACCTCGATGAAGTGATTTCCGCCGCCGAGCGACCCCATCTGCTGGTGCGCCTTCGTAGCCTGGTCCTGGATCCGCGAGTCAAGGTCGTCGAACGCGTCCCAGAACCGAGCCCAGCCTTCCGCGCGAAACTCGTTCCGCGGCATACCCAGTGACGTCGGGTCAACGGGATGCTGGTGACCGGCGAAGCCGACCGGGACTGCCGCCTCGATCGCGACCCGCAACGGGTGCAGGTCGTCGGGCAGGTCCTCCATGCGCAGTGACGTGCGGACCGCGGCCATGCCGCAGCCGATGTCGACGCCGACCGCGGCCGGGGCGACCGCCTGGCTCATCGCGATGACCGAGCCGACCGTCGCGCCCTTGCCGAGGTGGACGTCGGGCATGACGCGCACGCCGACGACCCACGGCAGCGACGCGATGTTGCGCAACTGCTGGAGGGCGGCCGAGTCGATCTCGTGCTCGTGGGCCCACATCTTCACCTCGGCCTGGGTGCCGGGCAGTGTGGTCGGGAATGCGTGCATCGGTCCAGGTTAGGGAGGCGGCTCGACCCGCTGCACGTGGTTATCCAGCCGGCGCCCGAGGTATGCCGCGCCGCGACAGCCAAAAGGTCGACGATCTTTCGGCGGCTCAACGGAATATCGTCGAGCGTGCAGAAGATCGTCGACCTTTCGCCGCCGTGACCGGCGACCGGACGCCGCGGGTTCAGATCTTGGTCACCGGGGTGATCGGGGGGTCGCCACGCAAGACGGCCAGCGCGTTGTCGGCGGCGAGCTCGGCCATCGCGGCGCGGGTCTCGGTGGTCGCCGACCCGAGGTGCGGCAGCAGGACGACGTTCTCGAGGTCGAGCAGCCCCGGATGCACGGCCGGTTCGTTCTCGAAGACATCCAGCCCAGCGCCCGCGATCTCGCCCGCGCGCAACGCCGCCACCAGCGCGTCCTCGTCGACAATCGGTCCGCGGGCCGAGTTGACGAGGTATGCCGTGTGCTTCATTGAGCGCAGCCGCGCGGCGTCGACGAGGTGATGGGTCGACGGCCCGTAGGGGCAGTGCAGCGACACGACGTC
>Ga0208938_1001171_pt1 | contig 15783 bp, 15 predicted proteins | sample AD_UKC125_MetaG_FD_184434 | JGI IMG/M metagenome (GOLD analysis project Ga0208938, IMG submission 184434) | Active sludge microbial communities of municipal wastewater-treating anaerobic digesters from USA - AD_UKC125_MetaG (SPAdes) (version 2) | ecosystem: Engineered > Bioreactor > Anaerobic >...
ACCCACCAACCTCCACAACGCCATCCCCCTCTGCTCACACCACCACCGCAAAATCCACGACCCCCAATACACCCACCACATCCACACCACCCCCACCGGCCACAAAACCATCACCTACACCAGACGCACATAAACCACCCCCAACGACAACCCCCACGACCCGCTACCCAAACCGCGCCAAAACAACAGTGACGTTGTCACGCCCACCCCGGGCATTAGCGAACCCGACAAGGTGCAGAGCCTGCGAAGCCGTTGACGGGACGAGAGGACTTCCAGGCCCGAACCAGCCGCCTGGACGCCAGGGCGGAACCGGCTGCTGCATGTTGGGGGGCCGACGTCTCCCTCAGGCGCCACCCCTGAGCCATGTGCGGGCGTGCGGGAGCAAGACTGCCGTGCTTCAGGGGGCGACCGGGGTGAGGACGTCGAGGCCGACGCCGGGGCGCAACGCCTCGGGCACGAGCACCGATCCGTCGGCTTGCTGGTGGTTTTCGAGGAGGGCCACCAGCCAGCGCGTCGTCGCCAGGGTCCCGTTGAGAGTGGCGGCGATCTCGTTGCCCTTCTCACCCTTGAACCGGGTGCCGAGTCGGCGGGCCTGGAAGGTCGTGCAGTTGCTCGTCGACGTCACCTCGCGGTAGCGCCCCTGCGTGGGCACCCAGGCCTCGCAGTCGAACTTGCGGGCCGCCGGCCCCCCGAGGTCACCGGCGGCGACATCGATGATCCGGTAGGGGATCTCCATGAGGTCGAGCATCTCGCGCTCCATGGCGAGCAGTCGGCGGTGTTCGTCGCGGGCCTGGTCGGGATGGCAGTAGACGAACATCTCGATCTTGTTGAACTGGTGGACCCGGATGATGCCCCGGGTGTCCTTGCCATAGGACCCGGCCTCGCGGCGGTAGCAACTCGACTGACCGGCATACCGGATCGGGGTGTCGGCGACGTCGATGACCTCACCGCTGTGATAGCCGGCGAGCGCGACCTCACTGGTGCCGGTGAGGAAGAGGTCGTCGGCGGGCAAGTGGTAGACCTCGTCGAGGTGGTGGTCGATGAAGCCGGCGCCGGCCATCGTGGTCCGGTTGACCAGGGTGGGGGTGATCATCGGCACGAACCCGGCGGCGATCGCGCGCTGCATCGCCAGGGTGAGCATCGCCATTTCGAGGCGGGCGCCGACCCCCTTGAGGAAGTAGAACCGCGACCCGGCCACCTTGGCGCCCCGGGCCATGTCGAGGGCATCGAGCCCCTCGGCGAGGTCGAGGTGGTCGCGCGGGGCGAATCCTTCGGCCTCGAAATCCCTTGGCGTGCCGATGTGTTCGAGAACGACGTAGTCGTCTTCGCCCCCGGCGGGCACGCCGTCTTCGATGACGTTGCCGATGCTCAGCATGAGGGCGTCGTAGCGGGCGCCCGCCGCGGCGGCAGTGGCGTCGAGGTCCTTGACGCGCGCCGCGAGGTCCTTCACCTGGGCGAGGAGGGCGGCCTTGTCGTCGCCTTTGGCTCGGGCGACCTCCTTACCGATCCGGTTTTGCTCGGCGCGGGCGCTTTCGTATGCCGTGAGCGCGCTGCGGCGTTGCTCGTCGGCGTCCAGGATCGCGTCGACGATCCCCTCGTCCTCACCGCGCGCGCGCTGGCTGGCGCGCACGACGTCGGGCTGGTCACGCAAGAGGCGGATGTCGATCACGGGGGTTAAGTCTACGAAGGGGATGACGCGGGTCGATACCGACTTTGGCGACGCCGCAGGCTCGTTGCCCCCGACGTTGCGCCGGGGCGTCGGGCCGGCCAGTGCGCGCTCCTGTGGAAAACCGGGGGCGAGTGTCGGCCGATCGACCTATCGTCAGTGGTATCACTTCGATACCACATCGCTACGATAGGAGACATGGCGATGACCCTTCGACTCACCGAGGACGAGACTCAGGCACTGCGCGAGCGGGCCACCGCTGAGGGCCGCTCGATGCAGGATGTCGCCCGGCAGGCGGTGCGCGACTATGTCGAGCGCCACGACCGACGGGCACGGCTCGACGAGGTTCTCGCCACCGAACTGCCGAGGTACCGCGACGCGCTCGACCGGCTGGGGCAGTAGATGCACTACCTCGACCTCGATGACCTGTTGCGGGTCGCCGAGGTGACTCTCGGCACCGTCGACGTGCGCGACATCGGTCTGCTTGACGCGGCCGTGGCTCGCCCCCAGGCCACCGTCTTCGGCCAGGATGCCTATCCGACCCTGGAGACGAAGACCGCTGCCCTCATACATTCGGTCGCTCGCAATCACGCCCTGATCGACGGCAACAAGCGGTTGGCGCTCGCCGCCGGCATCGCCTTTCTGGGCCTCAACGGGCGACGGCTCACCCTCAGCAACGACGCGGCATACGACCTCGTCATGGCGATCGCCACCGGTGAACTGAGCGATGTGGCGCTGATCGCGGAGCGGCTGCGGACCGAGCCGCGATAGGGCCCGCCCGGACATCGAGGGGTGCTCGCCCCGGCCGCCACGAGGTGCGCGTCGTCGGTCGTGTCGGGGGCGCGGCCCGCCGGCCCGTCGCGGTGCACCTGTAGGGCCACGGCACCAGGTGCGGCCATGGGGTGCGATAGCGTGCCGACGTGGGTCTGGAGCAAGAGTGGTTACGCGTTCTCGCGATCGTCGTCGCCACCATTGCCGTCGCGCTGGTCGTGCTCGTCGTCACCGCCGTGCGTTCGGACCGCAAATCCGCGGCCGGCAAACACGCGCGGCAACGGCCCTCGCGGGACTCGTTCCGGCCTGTCGAAGAGCCTCCGCCACCGAAGAAGCGGGCCGCGGTCATCGTCAACCCCACCAAGTTCGACTCGATGGACGAGGTGCGCGCCCGCCTGGCCGCCGCGATGGTGCTCCAGGATTGGGAAAGCCCGCTTGTCCTCGAAACCACCGCCGACGACCCCGGCCTCGGCCAGACCCGGGCGGCCCTCGCCGAACAGGTCGACCTGGTCTGCGCGATGGGCGGCGACGGCACGGTGCGGGCGGTCGCGCAAGTGCTGGCGGGCACGAAAACCCCGATGGGCCTGCTCCCCGCGGGCACCGGCAACCTGCTCGCCCGCAACCTGCTCGTGCCCATGGACACCCTCGATGCCGCAGTCGGCGTCGCCACCGGAGGCCGCAACCGGCATATCGACGTCGGCTGGATCACCCTCGACCCGCCCGCCGAGCCCGGCGCGGATGCCGAGTCCGATGACACCGACTCCGGCAGTGCGCCATCGGCCCCGGACCGACACCATATCGACGCCCAACTCACCGACCCAGGCGAGAACCAGACCGGGTCAGCGGCAGCCGACATGCTCCCCACCCCCACTCCCACCGCTGGGGACGCCACCGGCGAGGACGGCCCCGCCGACACCGTCGATGGGCACGCCACCGAAGAGGCGCCGTCGGCGCCGACGCCGAGCGACGGGCCCGACAGCGGTACGCACGAGCCCGCGGGAGACGCGGACGCGGCATACCCCTCGACCGAACCGGACGCCCCCGCCACCGGTGAGCGGCACGCCTTCATCGTCATGGCCGGGATGGGGTTCGACGCGCAGGTGATGGAGGACACCACCGCGAAACTCAAGGACACCGTTGGTGTGGCCGCGTATTTCGCGCAAGGGATGAAGCACGTGTTCCGGCCGCGGTTCACCACGACGATCACCCTCGATGATCGCAAACCCATCACCTGCAAGGCCCGCACCGTGCTCGCCGGCAACTGCGGACGGCTCACCGGCGGCATTCAGCTCATGCCCGACGCGGTCGTCGACGACGGCGAACTCAACGTCGTCGCGATCACGGCGAAGGGCATCTACGGGCTCGCCGGCGCGGCCACCCACATCCTGGCGCGCAAGCCCGAGAGCCACGCCCAACTCGACCGGTGGACCGCCCGCCGCCTGGAGGTGCGCGTCGAGGAACCGCAGAAGGTCGAAATCGACGGCGACCTGCTCGGCACCGCGAGCCACGCGGTCATCGAGGTCGTGCCCCGCAGCCTCATCGTCCGGGTCTCGACGGCCGTCCCAGCCACACCGACCCCCCTGGACTGAAGTCCCAGGCAGCGGCACGTCGGCCACGACGCGGACGGCCCTGGCGACTTCAGATTGCGGGAACCGGGTGTGACGAACTCCGGGTGCATCGGTCCGGAGGCGATGCCCGGCGAGACCAGGCAAGACGGGTGGGGGCCAAAAGGCCCAATCGGGTGTCTTTGTCTCGCCCTAGACCGAGTGGCGCACCGAGTTGAGCCAGTCGCGGGCTGCCGCGAAGTCCTCGTCGGTCGTGCGCGGCGCCACCGAGGCAGCCCGACCGTCGGCTCGCGGGTAGGACCCGAGGAACACGACCTCGGCGCACACCCGCTTAAGGCCCATGAGTGCCTCGCCGATCCGCTCGTCGACGACATGCCCCTCGATGTCGACCGAGAAGCAATAGGACCCCATCTCGGCCTTCGTAGGGCGTGACTCGAGCCGGGTCATGTTGATGCCGCGGGTGGCGAACTGTTCGAGCAGTTCGAGCAACCCACCGCTGTGGTCTTCGCGCTGATAGAGCACGAGCGTCGTCTTGTCCGCCCCGGTCGGTGGCGGCAACTCGCCCGGGCGCGCGACGAGCACAAACCGGGTCACCGCATTGGCGACATCCCCGATGTCCTCGGAGAGCACGCTGAGCCCGTTGACCGCCGCCGCGACCGGGGCACAGACCGCCGCCTGGTAGACCTGCTCCTCGCCCCCGGCCAGCCCGGCCGCGGCCGCCGCCGTCGACAGGGTCGGCACGTAGGCGACCCCGGGGGCGTGCTCGCGCATCCAGCCCCGCACCTGCGCCCACGCGTGCGAGTGGGTGCCGACGGCGCGCACCGCCGACAGCGGCATACCGGCCGGCGCGGCGAGCACGAACGTGATCGGCACCAAGACCTCCCCGATGACGACGAGCGGGTCCCCGTTGGCGAGGTTGTCCAGGGTCGCGCTGACCCCGCCCTCGACGGAGTTCTCGATCGGCACCATGCCCGCGTCGATCGCGCCGGCCCGCACCGCCGCCAGGGTCGCGTCGACCGAGTCGTATGCCGTGTGCTCGCCGCCGCGCGCCGCCGGCCAGGCGAGCAGGGCCATCTGGGTGAAGGTCCCCGGCGGCCCGAAGTAGCCGTATCGCACCTGTGTCGTCACGCCCCACAGGGTATGCCGCGGGCTCTCGTCCCTGCCCCGGCGTCCGTTCCCCCTCTGGTAGATACATATGGTGGATAAGGAACCGCATCACGGTAGAATCGCGGGATGAGCCTCAACATCAAGAACGAGCGCGTCCATGACCTGGTGCGCACGGCGTCCCGGGTCACTGGCCTGAGCCAGACGGCAGTGGTCGAGCAGGCGGTCGAGCAGTTCTTGCGCGAGGCCACGCGGGAGAGCCGGGAGGCCCGGCTGGGCGCGCTGCTTCGGGACGTGCACGAGGAGTTGGTCCGCACGGGTGGCCCGCTCGATGTCGAGAGCCTGTACGACCCCGAGACTGGGCTGCCGCGATGATCGTCGACCCGTCAGCGATCGCGGCCGTCATGTTCGAGGAACCCGATGCCGCCGCGCACCGCGCGTTGTTGCTCACCCAAGGTGGGCGGATGTCCGCGGCCAGCTATGTCGAGTTGGCCGCGGTGGTCGACGGCCGCGGGTCGCGGCTGCTCAGCGAGCGCCTCGACGATGTCCTTGATGAGTTGGGCGTGACCCTGACGGAGTTCACCGGCGCTCAGGCGCACGAGGCCCGGGCGGCATACCGTCGCTTCGGGCGCGGGAGCGGGCACCCGGCCCGGCTCAACTTCGGTGACTGCATCAGCTACGCCACCGCCAAGACGACCGGCGAACCCCTCCTCTACAAGGGCAACGACTTCGCCCTCACCGATATCGAGGCGGCCGTCGGCAACCGGTAGCCACTGGCGCGGGGGAGCAGGCGGCATACTTGGTGGCCGTGCCTGACCTCATGACCGTCGCTGTCGTCTTCGGCCTCATCTTTCTCATCGAACTGCCCGACAAGACGTTCATCGCCACCTTGGTCATGTCGACCCGGTTCCGGCCGCTGCTCGTCTGGATCGGGGTGACCGCGGCGTTCCTCGTGCAGACGGCGGTCGCGGTGGCGGTCGGCGGGCTGCTCACCCGGCTGCCGCGCACCCCGGTCGAGGTGTTCGCGACCCTCATGTTCCTCATCGGCGGGGTCCTGCTCCTCAAGGGCGCGAGCGGCGCCGACGAAGAGGAGCGCGAGACCGAGGACGAGTTCGGCGCCAAGGCGAACCGGCAGGTCAAGGGCTGGCACATCGTCACCCTGTGCTTCGGCATCATCTTCCTCGCCGAGTGGGGCGATCTGTCGCAGTTGCTCACTGCCTCGCTCGTGCTCAAATACCACGATCCGGTGTCGGTGTTCGTCGGCGCGTTCCTCGCCCTGGCCGCCGTCTCCGGGCTTGGGGCCCTCCTTGGGCGGGCCCTCTTGGCCAAGATGCGGCTATCGACGCTGCGCCGCGTCGGCGGTGGCGTGTGTCTGCTCCTCGCGCTGCTCTCCACGCTCCAGATCGCCGGCGTCATCGGCTCCTGATCCGCCGGCGCCGCCGCCCTGGCCCGCCGCGCCAGCCTCGCCCGGGCGGCCATCCAGCCCCGCCCCGGTGCGGTGCGCCAGCCACCACAGCAGGGACAGCGCCACGAGCCCCCCGATGAGGTCGGCGTTCTGGAGCAGGTTGCCCGGCACCCGCAGCCAGGAGTTCATGCTCACCCACGGGTTGCCCCACCACGGCATCTGGAGGAGGAACCACACGGTGACCAGCCCCGCGGCATACAGTCGCGGCCGGTCCCGCGAGGACGCCGCCCCGAGCAGCGCGAAGATCACCGGCACGATCCAGTGGTAGTGGTGAATCCACGACACCGGGGAGATGAGGCAGGCGACCAGCCCGACCGTGCCCACCTCGGCGACCGAGTTGCCGGCCCGCCAGAAGCGGCGCGCCAGCGAGAACCCGACCACCGCCACCGTGAGCGCAAGGGCGAGCCACAAAACCGTGCCGCCCGGGTCGGCAGGCCCGATCCGCAGCAGCACCCCCCGGATCGACTGGTTGGAAGTGCCGGCGTTGGGGCCCAACCGGTTGGGGTCCTGCAGCGCCCCACCCCAAAACGCGAACGACCCCTGCGGCAGCACCAGCCACGACCCCACGGTGATGAGGACCGCGGTCGTGACCGCCGTGGCCGCCTCCCTCCAGCGTCGGCAGACGAGGTAGTGGATGACGAACACGCCCGGGGTCAGCTTGATCGCCATCGCAACCCCGACGAGCACCCCGGGAGGCACCCGCCGCAATACCCCGGGGCGCGGCGCCCGCAGATCCATGAGGCAGAAGAGGACGAGGAAGACGTTGACCTGCCCGAACCTGATGCCGTCGCTCACCGGGTGCAACCAGAGGACGACCGCGGTCAACCCGGCGAGCAGGTAGGGGAACCAGCGGCCCGCGCGCGGCAGCACCTGGTGCGCGGCATACCAGACGAGCGTGGTGTTGGCGATCACCTGGACGATCGCCCAGGCCCAGCCCGCCGCTCCGAACGGCAGGAGCGCCAACGGAACAGCAAGGAGAGCGGCGAACGGCGGATAGGTGAACGGCAGGAGTTGGGGGGCCTCGGTGAGCGCCTGGTAGATCGGGCGCCCGACGAGCACCGACTCCCCCGCCTGCCGGTAGACCTCGACGTCGACCTGCCACTGATCCATCGGCCAGAACACGAGATAGCGCAGCAACACCGGCAGCGCCGCGACCGCGACCAACACGATGGCGAGGGCCCACCTCGGCCACGGGATCGGGACGGGGCCGCGCGAGTTCACCACGGGTCCATTGTCGCCGCGCGCCGCCGATTCCGCTCATTCACACCGTGGTCCGTAGCCTGGTGGGGTGCCTCGCCGTCTCCACACCCTCCTCGGCCTACTCGCCGCGCTGCTGCTCGGCGGGGTCGGGATCGCGTATGCCGCCGGCCCCGGTTCGCCGGCCTACCGGGCTCCCGCGCTGCCTCCGGGGGTGACCATCGTCATCGGGGCCGGCGGCCTGGCCTGGTCCGACGTCACCGCTCAAGGCACCCCCAACCTGTGGTCGCTGCTTCGCGACGGCGCGGGCGGGGCGATGGCGATCCCATCGACGCATGCGAACACCTGCCCCATCGACGGGTGGCTCGGGCTCTCGGCGGGCGGGCGCGCGGCGGCCACCCGGACCGGGTCGGCTTCGGATCCGGCGGCGCGCCCGTGCCCGCCGCTGCCCGAGGTGCCTGCCGCCCCCGCCGACGGTGGACTGGTTCAGGTGCCGGGATGGGCGGGCTATCGAACGGGTGTGGCGGGCACCGATTTCGGCTCGGTCCTCGGGACCGTCGGTGAGCAAGCCGCCGCCGGGGGCCAGTGCATCGCCGCCGTCGGTCCGGGAGCCGGCCTGGCAGCGGCCCGCGCCGACGGGACCCTCCAGCGGTGGAGCGCCTGGAACCCCGACACGCTCGTCGCCGCTCTCAACGCCTGCCCGCTCGGCATCGTCGACGTCGGCGCCGTCCGCGACGACGTGGCCAGCGGGGAAGCCCACCCAGAGCAGAGCCGGGCCGCCCAAGTCACGCAGATCGACACCCGGATCGGGCAGGCCCTCGCCGCGGCCCCCGCGGGCGCCGACATCATCGTCGCCAGCCTCGCCGACGCCGGGGTCCAGGCGCGGTTGCGGCTCGCCGTCGCCCGCGGCCCGCACTTCGGCCCGGGCGAGTTGGCCTCCACGTCTACCCGTCAGCCCGGTCTGGTCCAGGCCCAGGACGTCACCGTCACCCTGTTGGCCGGTCAGGGGTTGCGGGTGCCCGAGGCGCTTGGTGGGGCGCCGCTGAAGTTCGTGGCCGCCAACGGCAACACCGATGCGACGGTGCAGGACCGGTTGCGGCATCTCGTCGACATCGGCCAGGCCAGTCACGAGGTCCATGGGCTCGTGCGGCCCTTTTTCACCGTCTTCGCCTACGGCCAGGTCCTCGTCTACCTCGTCGCGCTCGTGCGGTGGCGCCGGCAGGTCGGCTCGGAACGGTCCGGGCGCCGGATCCTCGGCTGGACCAGGGTGTTCGCCGTCGCGGCGGCATCGGTGCCGGTGTCGACGTTCCTGGCCAACCTGTTCCCGTGGTGGCGGTTTTCCATACCCATGGTGGCCGTCGTCGCGGCGGTCGGCCTGTTCGTCCTCCTCATCGCCGGGGCAGCGCTGCTCGGGCCATGGGGGCGCACCGCGTGGGGCCCGATGGTCGTCGTCTCGCTCGTCACGATGGTCGTGCTCGCCCTCGACGTCATGACCGGGTCGAGGTTGCAGTTGTCGTCGCTCATGGGCCTCCAGCCGGTGATCGGAGGCCGGTTCTACGGGGTCGGCAACGTGACGTTCGCGATCTTCGTCACCGCCGCCCTGCTGCTCACCACCGCGCTCTCCTCGCTGATCCTCCCCGCCCGTGGACCCCGAGCCGCCGCGATCACCGTCGGGATCATCGGGCTCGTCACGATCGTCATCGACGGGGCACCCTTCTGGGGCGCCGATGGCGGCGGCCCCCCGGCCGCGATCCCCGGGTTCGCCGTCCTCACCCTCTCGATCCTCGGGATCGCCCTCACCTGGCGGAGGGTCCTCGCCCTGGGCGCGGCGTGCGTCGCGCTCTTCCTCGCCGTCGGGTTCCTCGACTGGCTGCGACCGGCGAGTTCACGCACCCACCTCGGGCGGTTCATCCAGTCGCTCATCGACGGCGGGGCCCTCGAGATCGTCACTCGCAAGGCGGCCCAGAACTGGAACCTCCTCCTGGCCGGCGCGCCCCTCAGCCTGCTCGTGCCGGTCGCCCTGGTCGCCGCCGGCTATCTACTCGCCCGGCCCGGCTCACGGGCCGGCCGGGCCCTCGAACGGTCCTACCAGACGCTGCCCACCCTGCGCGCCGGCCTCATCGGCCTGCTCGTCACCCTGGTCCTCGGGTTCTTCCTCAACGACACCGGCGCAGCGATCCCGGCCGTGGCGGCAACCGTCGTCGTGCCGCTGGTCATCGTCGTCGCGGTCACGGCCCTGGCGGACGAGGCCCGCGCCCAAGCCCGGGTGCGGCGCGGTCATCGCCGGCGGCGCGGACGGCCCGGCTCGCCGTCACCAACGTCACCACCCACAACGCCAGTTGCAGCCACGGCGCCACCTCCCGCCGATACCCCAACGTGACCGCATCCACCGCGGGCGTCGACCCGAGGACTCGCCCCGGCACGTAGGCCGCGGCGATGATCGTCAGCCGGGCGAGCAGCACCAGGTCGAGCAGGCCGGGCGCCACCGCCGGCAGCGCCGCCCAGGCCAAGAGGTCGTACCACGGCAGGGTGTAGCCCGCGCTCAGACTGTATGCCGCCCCCAGCCCGGCCGTCGTGACCAGGACCAACGCTCCGGTCGAGGCCGGTGGCGAGCCGGCGGGGCGCAGCAGGCGCAGGAAGAGCACGGCGAGGGTGATCGCCAGAGCGGCGGACCCGACCATGATGAGCGTGCGGGTCACGGTGTTGCCCAGGGGGGCGCTGAGCGCGCGCAGCACCAGGCGCCAGGGGGTGGCCAGGCTCACCGAGGAGCCGGCCCGGAACGGTTGGAGCAGGGCATCGAGACCGGCGCCGGCATAGAGCACGACCAGCGTCGGCACCGCACCGGCGAGCAACCAGCCGACCCGCGCCCGGCCGGCGCGCCAGCTGAGTCGCTGCTGGAGGCCTCCGACGCGCGGTTCGATGACGAACCAGGTGAGCAGGATGGCGACGCCGATCACGGCATACGTGAACTTGGTCCCGGTGGCCAGGGCAGCGCACACCCCCGCGACGACGACGCCCCGGCGGGTTGGCCAGCGGGTGAGGGCGGCCGCAGCGGCGACGACGAACGCGACCGCGACCGTGTCGACGTGGGCGCCGAGCAGGGCGGTGGCGACGACGAGTGGGTTGAGGGTCCACAGCACGTCGATCCGGCCGTGCTGCGCGGGGCCGAGCAGCCCACGCAAGGCGGCCCGCACCCCCAGCCAGGCGAGGACGACGAACACCTGCCAGCCGAGGACGACGAGCCGTAAGTGACTGCCCCCCATGGCGGCACCGGCGGCGTGGAGGAGGGTGACGAACGGCCCGTACACACTCGGCGTCGTCGTCCAGGGCGCCTCCACGGCCGAGGTGATCGGGTCGGTCCCGCCGGCCCACGCGATCGGTGAGGCCGTCCACGGGTTGCCGCCGCCGATGAGGATGCGCCCGTAGGCCGCGTAGTTGAGGTGGTCGGCCGACCCGAGCGGCGCGGCGACGAGGGCGACCGCGGCGAGGGCGAGCGGCATACCCCAGCCGAGCGGACGCAGCGGGCGCCGCAACCCGACGAACACGGCCACCGCGCCCACGGCATACGCCGCCCAGAGCACCCCGGTCACCCACGCCGGCGACAGCGCCAGCGGGAGGAGGCCATCGAGGGGCCAGCCGGAGCGCAGGTCGGGTTTGGCCGCGTTGGGGCGGGAGAGGGCGACGACCGCGAGGCCGAGGAGCGCGGCACCGGTGAGCCAGGCGTAACCGCGGGACCGCTCGCCGCTCCCCAGGTATGCCGCGGGCTCGCCGGTGCTCACGCGCACCTCACGGGCGCCGGCCGCGGGCGGCGGCGCCGATGGTGCGGGCGCCCAGGCCGCGAGCGCGCAGGGCTCGCAGGACGTCGCGGTATTGGCGGGCCCGGTGGAGTTGCCCGCGCCAGTCGCCGCCGGTAACCCGATGATGCAGGTCGCAGGGCACTTCCTCGACGCGCAGGCCGGCGAGCAGGATGTCGACGCTCAGCCCCACCTCGACCCCCCAGCCCGGGGCGAGCGGGGTCGCGGCGTCGTAGGCGGCGGCGGTGAGGGCGCGCATGCCCGACAACGGCTGGGTCGGAGCCCAACCGGTGAGTTCGCGGATGCCGTCGCGGGCCAGGCGCACGACGAACCCGTGCCCCCCGCCGGCGGTCTTCTGCGGCGGGAGGATGGCGATCGACATGTCGGCCGCGCCGTCGCGCACCGGGGGGATGAGGACGGCGACCTGCGCGGCGCTCTCCTCGAGATCGGCGTCGACGAAGAGGTAGTCGTGGCGCACGCCGCGGCGTTCGCGCTGCCTGACGAAGTCGACACCGCTGGCGAGCGCGGCCGACTTGCCCCGGTTCGTGGGGTGGCGCACGACGTAGGCGCCGGCGTCGTGGGCCCGGGCCGCGGTCTCGTCGGCCGACCCGTCGTCGACGACGACGACGAGGGCCACCCCGTCGATGGCACGCACCGCCGCGACCGTGGCGGCGATCCGTTCCGCCTCGTCCTTGGCCGGGATGATCGCGGCGACCGGCCGCGGCCCCTTCGGTGGGGGCGCTGGGGCGGGCGGCGTCGGCATGGCGGGCGTTGGTCAGCGCAGGGTGACCTGGCGCCCGAGCAGGCCACTGCGGGCCCGCCGCTCGTCGGCGGTGAGGGGGGCTTCGACGGCGAGCGCCGCGGCATACCGCTCACCCCAGGCGGCCAACTCCGGGTCGTATGCCGCGAGCTCACTTCCCAGCGGCACCTCCAGGACCGGCACGAGCAGGCCGCAGGCGCGGAAGGCGCCGAGGAGGCGGGTGCCCTCGCCGAGAGCATCGGTGCCGGCGGCGTGCAGGCGGGCGAGGGCGTCGGTGGCGCGGTCCTCGTCGTCGGGCAGGACGACCCGGATGTAGGTGCGCTCGCCGTAGGTGACGGCATAACTGCAGGTCAGGCCGGTCATTTCGGTCATGGGGATGATCGAGGAGTTGGCCCGCTCGAGGGACGCGGCGGCATCCTCGTCGAGGTCGGTGTCGCCGACCCAGAAGTTGAAACCGTCGTGGAGGGTGGGTTCGAGGGTGTCGCCGGGCCCGACGGCGAGCAGGTCCTGCAGGCGTGGGGTGTCGGCCGTGACCGGCGGGGTGCGGTCGAGCGCGGTGCCGGCGGGCAGGGCCGCGGTCGCGACGAGCGCGGCGGCGAGGTCCCGGGAGGCGTCGCCGCTGGACGCGCCGGACTGGGTGGCGACGAAGATGGTGCCGTCGGCGCGGTGCAGGCCCGGCCAGGCCATGGGCAGGACGGTGGCGATGGTGACGTGCGTGGGCAGCTCGGCGGCGGGCGCGGCGTCGCCGGTGGACTCGGCGGCGGCGGGGAGGCCGGTGGCGGCATACCGGCTGAGGGCAGCGGCGAGAGCGTCCTGGTCGACGGGGACGACGACGGTGGCGGCGGGGAGGATCTCGCGCAGCGCCACCCACGCGGGTTCGATGGGCAGCCCAGCGAACGGGCGGGCCACAAAGGGCGCCGCCTTGGGTTTGCGTGGGGCAGCCCCCGTGCCCCGAGGTCCTGTCGTCGATGATCGCTGCCGGCGCGCTGCCTTTCCCATGGCGTCAGCCTCGCATCTCAGGTGGCCCGGCGACGACTCGGTCCACCGAGGGAGGCCCAGACGGTCGTGCCGGCCTTCTCCTCGGCGACCCCCCATTCGTGGGCGAGGGAGCGCACAATCCGCAACCCGCGCCCCGACGGTGCCCAGACCGCCTTGGGGGCCGGGCGGGGCACGGTGTCGCTGCCGCCGTCGGTGACCTCGACCTCGACGACCTCGAGGCGCACCTTCCACCGGATGCGAAGCGCGCCGTCGGAGAGCGGGCGGGCGTGGCGCAGGGCGTTCGCGAGGAGTTCGGCGATGACGATTTCGGCCTCGTCGATGGTCTGCTGGGCGACGCCGCGGGCGGTGAGGTCGGCGACGAGGGCCTCGCGGACCAGCGGCACCGACTCGGCCTGAGCCGGGACGCGCATCATCTGCACCTGCGTCAACGACTCCGTGCTGGCCACGATCAGCGAGCCTATTGCGTCGATGCGCCCTGGTCGAGAGTCCGTTGGCGGGTGGGGGGTGGGGCTGGCGGGCCCCCGGGGCACGGGTTAGCGTCGGGTGCTGCCAGTGGCGGCCGCCGGCATCTGCGCCGACGGTTGCACCGGCGCCGACGAGGAGAGGCCATGACCGCGCGACCGCAGCCCACGGCATACGAAAGGCACGCCCCGGACCCCGCGGTGGTGCGCGACGCGCTCGCGGCGAGTCGGCACGCGGTGTTCTGGATCGAGGACGCCGGGCAGGAACGGTTCGGGGAGGCGCTCACCGCGGGGACCACGGCGGACCTGGCGATCGTCGGGGGCGGGTACCTCGGGTTGTGGAGCGCGGTCATGGCCAAGCAGCGCAACCCCGGGCAGCGGGTCGTGCTCCTGGAGGCGGAGCGGATCGGGTGGGCGGCGTCCGGGCGCAACGGCGGCTTCTGCGAGGCGACGATCACCCACGGCGAGGAGAACGCGCGGTCCCGCTGGCCCGGCGAGGTCGAGGTGTTGGAGCGGTTGGGGCGGGCCAACCTCGACGAGTTCGAGAGTGACGTCAGCGCGCTGGGGCTCGACTGCGAGTGGGAACGCACCGGGTCCCTTCATGTCGCGGTCGAACCGCACCAACTCGCGTGGCTGCCGGCGGTGGGTGAGGAGGGGCCGGTGCGGCGGCTGAGTGCGGCGCAGACCCGGCAGCGGATCGACAGTCCGCTGTTCCTCGGGGCCGGTTTCGAGGTCTCCGACTGCGCCCTGGTCCATCCGGCCAAACTCGCGGTGGGACTGGCGGCGGCGGCCCGGCGGCTCGGGGTGGAGGTTTTCGAGTCCTCGCCGGTCGTGGGGTTGGGGTCGGCGCGGCGCGGCGGGGGCCGGGTGCGGGTGGAGACGCCGCGCGCCATCGTCGACGCCGACCGGGTCATCCTCGCGACCAACGTCTTCCCCTCGCTGCTGCGCCGCACCCGGATGCTCACCGTGCCGGTCTACGACTACGTCCTCGTCACCGAGCCGTTGACCGCCGCGCAGCGCGCCGCCATTGGGTGGGCCGGGCGCGAGGGCCTGACCGACCTGGCCAACCAGTTCCACTACTCGCGCCTCACCGCCGACGGTCGCATCCTCTACGGCGGCTACGACGCCATCTACCCCCCGGGCGGGCAGCTCTCGGTCCGTCACGAGGAGCGGCCGGCCAGTTTCGAGCGGCTCGCCTCGCACTTCTTCGCGACCTTCCCTCAACTGGAAGGATTGCGCTTTTCGCACCGGTGGGCGGGCGCGATCGACACGTGTACGCGCTTCACCGCCTTCTACGGCCTGGCCCGTCAGGGTCGGGTCGCGTATGCCGCGGGCTTCACCGGGTTGGGCGTCGGCACCACCCGCTTCGCCGCCTCGGTGCTCCTCGACCTGCTGTCCGGGGCGCAGACCGAACGGACGTCGTTGGAGATGGTGCGCACGACGCCGGTGCCGTTCCCGCCCGAACCGTTGTCGACGCTGGGGATCTCCGCGACCCGGTGGTCCCTGGACCGGGCCGACCACCGCGAGGGCCGCCGCAACCTGTTGCTGCGCGGCCTGGACGCCCTGGGCCTGGGGTTCGACACGTAGGACGTGTTGCTCAAGCCGGGGCGTGCTGACCCAGCCCGCAGACGCCTCTTTCCTTGGCCCCGAGTCATGGGCTCAGCGATAGGTCCCTTGATCGACCACACCATCTCTCGCCAACCCCCATTCCTCTCTCAATGACCAGCTCAGTGGCGGAAGCACCGAGCCCGGGCCCACCAGCAACCTGATGATCTTCCTGGGCCCTAAGATCCTCTGCGCTTCTCGGTGTGTGAGCCGCACGGTAGACGGATCGAGAAGGATTCAACTCCGAAAGAATCTGACCTTCTTGTGAACTAGTGGGGCGTGTAGTTAGTTGATTTACAGTTGCTGGGCTGGGACGATGGGGTATGGCGAATCGTCCTGCTCCGGCGTTGGTTCTTCGTGAGGGTGACCGGCAGGAGTTGAGCCGGTTGGTGCGGT
>Ga0208938_1001174_pt1 | contig 15765 bp, 15 predicted proteins | sample AD_UKC125_MetaG_FD_184434 | JGI IMG/M metagenome (GOLD analysis project Ga0208938, IMG submission 184434) | Active sludge microbial communities of municipal wastewater-treating anaerobic digesters from USA - AD_UKC125_MetaG (SPAdes) (version 2) | ecosystem: Engineered > Bioreactor > Anaerobic >...
GCGGCAGCAGGTAGTCGGTCTTGCGGTCGGTGACGATGAACTTGGACATGCCAGACCTCGGTCGCTTGAATAGCTATGATTATAGCATATCCGGCAGCGGCAGGCCTATAGTCCGACAGGCTGCTAGCTCATCATGCCGAACATGCCCTACTCTTGGCGCTACCTGTCGCCGCGGACGCAAGAAGGCGACGCCGGGGCCCAAACCGGTGACGTCGATTTTTGCTCGCAGGTGTAGTCATGCTCGGTTTTCTGCCCGCGCCGCTGATCGGCCTGATCGCTTCCTTGCTGCTGGTGCTCAACAGCTTCTTCTGGGTCCCGATCCTGCTGCTGTTGGCAGTGTTCCGGTTGATGTTGCCGTTCAAGGCGGCACGCCTGCGTCTCGACCCGCTGCTGGTGCGCATTGCCGAGGCCTGGATCGTCTGCAACAATGGCTGGATGGCTCTGACGCAGAAGGCAACGTGGGACGTCCAGGGAATCGCAGGCCTTGACCCGCGCGGCTGGTATCTGGTGAACTGCAATCATCAAACTTGGGCCGATATTCTTGTACTCCAGCACCTCTTGACGCATCGCATTCCCCTGCTCAAGTTCTTCCTCAAACAGCAGTTGTTGTGGGTGCCGGTAATGGGACTGGCCTGGTGGGCACTCGATTTTCCGTTCATGCGCCGGCACAGTGAAGAAGTTCTCAAGGCGCACCCGGAACTGCGCGGCAAGGATCAGGAGGCGACGCGTCTGGCCTGTGAGAAGTTTTCGCTGATCCCCACAAGCGTGGTCAACTTCTGCGAGGGGACGCGCTTCACCCCGAGCAAGCACCGGTTGCAGCAGTCGCCCTATCGTCATCTGCTGAGGCCGAAGGCCGGGGGCATTGCCCTGGCACTGAACGTGATGGGCGACAAGTTCCGCGCCATTCTCGATGTCACCATCGTCTACCCCGACGGGGCACCGGATTTCTGGCAGTTCCTCAGCGGCGGTATGCGGCGGGTTCGGGTTCGGGTACAGACGTTGCCGGTGCCCAGACACCTGGCGGGTGGCGACTATGCCAACGACCCGGCAATTCGCGAGGCTTTCCAGCAATGGATGCAACAGATCTGGCAGGAGAAGGACGCGCAGATCGAGACCCTGCTCAACACCGGTCCATGACCAAAGAAGGCTGCTCCCCTGTGGACACCGAGCCGCAGACAGAACCGGATGCCTGCACACCTTGCCTTGCCTGGAAGTATCATCGCGTACTTTCAGTTGAGGCTGCGCGGGTCAGATGATGGCCGCCGCGTCAGGAAGAAATGTCAACCGTCCAGATCATCCGTAGCAAACTGCAACGTCCGCGTGTCGCGGCCGACTTCGTGACCAGTAGCGACTTGCTGGCCTTGCTGGAAGGTGGCCGCAGCCTGCCCCTGACCTTGCTGTCGGCGCCGGCAGGCTATGGCAAGACTTCCCTCGTCGCGCGCTGGCTCGATGGCCGTGACGGCTTGTCGGCCTGGCTTTCGCTTGATCGCGACGACAGCGATCCGGCGGTCTTCGTGAGCTATTTCGTCGCCGCCGTACGGACGGCGATAGCCGACGCCTGTACTGACACACTGGCCTGCCTTGACGCCGGCACGCCCTCGTCGGCGGCCCTTCTGGCCAGTTTGAGCAATGACCTGGATGCATTGTCAGCGCCACTGGTCGTGGTGCTCGACGACTACCACTGCATCGACTCGCCGCAAACGCACGTCCTGCTCGATCGCCTGTTGGTGCATCCTGTGAGGGGTCTGCATCTGGTGGTGTGTGCTCGACACGATCCCCCTTTGTCCCTCGGGGTACTGCGCGTTCGTGAGGCGATGCGCGAGATCCGCATGCATGAACTGCAGTTCAGCGAGCGCGCCACGGCGACCCTGATCGAGCGCTGCAGCGGACGTGCCATCCCCGGGGTGCTGTTGGCCACTCTGCAGCACTGTACCGAGGGGTGGCCGGTTGGCGTTCGCCTGGCGGCGCTTGCGCTGCGCAATACTGGCGCTGCCGGCGACAGCGGGAGTGCTTTCAGTGGTCGTACGCTGCAAGTGCAGCAGTACTTCGTCCAGGAGGTACTTGCACGGCAGTCCGATCGCACGCGTGACTACCTGCTCAGGACGTCGATCCTCGGCCGCTTTTGTGTGGCGTTGTGCGATGCCGTCCTGAGGGAATGCGTGTCGGTCGGCGAGGGAACCGATGGCCAGGAGTTCATGCGTCTGGTATCGAGTGGTGAGTTGCTCTGCATTCCCGTCGACGATAGTTGCGAGTGGTATCGCTATCACCGTCTGTTCCAGGAGTTTCTGCAGCGGCAACTGGGTTTGCAGCATGCGGCGGGAGAGATCGCCGGGTTGCATCGAAGGGCGGCGGCCTGGCTGGAAGCGCAAGGACTGCTGGAGGAAGCGATTCCGCATATTCTGGCCGCCGACGGCGCGATCGCCGCCGGAGAATTGCTGGCGCGTCATCGCAACCCCCTGCTGAACCGCGAGCAGCGGCATCGACTCGGTCGTTGCCTGCACCTGCTGCCGGCAGATACCGTTGAGGATGCCGTCGAACTCCTGCTGATGAAGGCGTGGCTGATGTATCACCAGGGCCGCCACCTGGAGACGCCGTTGGTTCTCGATCGCATTGAGGTATTGCTCGAACGCGATCATGACCTTCTCGACGTCCAGAGCGTTGCTTCGCTGCGTGGCAGCGTTCTGGCGCTGCGCAGTCTGCAAAGATACCAGCAGGGGCGGGCCGACCTCGCAGTCGCCTGTGCGGAAGAAGCTCTGCGATATCTGCCCCCCGATTGCTTGCATGCTCGCGTAATTGCACAGGCGGTGTTGGCCGGGACCCGCCAGATGAACGGCGATCTTGGTGGTGCACGCCAGTGGATTCATGAGTTACTGACGCGCGCAACCGGGCCGACAGACGTTTGCCAAGCCCCGTTGGTGGCAGCATTGTGCTTCATCAACTGGATGGCAGCCGATCTGTCGGCGTTGCAGTGGACCGTCAATCAGCACTATAAGCTCAGCGAGGAGCGCTTCCCCAGCGAGGGCAGCCAGGCGCTCGGACGTTATTTTTATGGACTGGTTCAATACCAGCGCAACGATCTGGCGCTGGCGGAAGCCACCCTGGCCCCGGCGCTTGCCCCGCATTATGCTCCCCGTATCGGCTACCGCACCGAAGTTTCATTCATTCTGGCAGCGGTCTACCAGGCGCTCGGACAAGCTGACCGCGCGCGTGAGATTGTCGATACGGTCTGCACACATTTGTTGCGCAGCGGCGATACGCCGGCATTGTTTCGTGCTCAGGCCTGGCAGGCTGACCTTGCGCTCCGCCAGGGGCGGATCGATGAGGCGCAGGCGTGGGCGCGCAACTTCGATCCGGGCCCTGTGCAATTCGTCTACCGCTTCTCCAGCGCGCCGCACTTGACGCTGGTCCGGGTGTGGCTAGCCGAGGGGAGTGCCGAGAGTCGCGAGCAGGCGGGGCGGCTGCTGAACCTGCTGGAGGTGGAGCTGACGTCCAGGCACAACGTTCGTTTTCTGATCGAGGTGTTTGCACTACAGGCGCTGCTACAACACGCGCTCGGCGACGAAGTCGCCGCTGGTGATCAGCTGGGTCGTGCATTGGCACTGGCCCAGCCGGCTGGGTTCATTCGCTTGTTCGTCGATCTCGGGCAGGATCTCGTGAGGCCGTTGAAACGTCTCGATCCTGGCAAATGCAACACCCGCTACGTGGCACAGATCCTTGCCGCGCTCAACGACGACTGGCTGATCAGTGCCGGACGCCAGCAAGTGGGTGCCGACCTGACTCGGCGCGAACTCAAGATCCTCAAACTGCTCGCGGTCAGGCTGAGCAACATCGAGATTTCGGAGGAATTGTGCATTTCGCGGGCGACGGTGAAGAGACATACGCAGAACATCTACCGCAAGCTGCGTGCTTCGAGTCGCCGTGAAGCGGTCGTCAGGGCCAGGACACTCAATCTCCTTGCCGACGGCTAGGCGCTTGCGCAACAGTCGCCGGGCCAGTCAGCGCGGTGGCTGTTGCGCAAGCGCCATCGGGTTTTGCTACAGCACTTTTCAGGTCATGAGAGAGTCCGGCGACGGGTTTCGTTGACTTACGTCATACAATGGCCCGTTTGCAAAAAAATGGCCCATTTCATGGCCCGTTACACTCCCATTTCGGCTTGTCCGATTTTCCCGCGGTGGCATAATCGTCACTTATGCGGATTCACATCCACACGCTTCTGAAGAGGTAGGATTAATGTTATTGTCATTGGGTCGGGTGATCGCCGTGGTCTCGCAAAAAGGCGGTGCCGGCAAGACCACGGTCGCCATGCAACTGGGAGGAGGGTTCCAGGCAATCGGCGCTTCGGTGCTGGTGGTCGATCTGGATCCGCAGGAAAGTGCATTTCGCTGGGCCGAGTCAGCACCCTTGCTCGATTCAGACCTGCCACTCGATGTCCGCAAGATGTCTGGCCTGGAACTGATCAAACACATCGGAGAACTGCAGAAGGAAGCGGATTACGTCGTTCTCGACACGCCTCCGTCGATCTACCATCCGTCAACTCTGGCTGCACTGGCGGTCGCACATCTGGCGGTGATTCCGGCGGTGCCCAGCCCCACCGACCTGTGGTCGACGCTGGCGGTCGAACGCCTGGTCCTCAATCGCATGGAGCAAAGCCATCGTCTGCATGGCTGCATCCTCCCGAATCGCGTGCAAAACACGGCGCTGGCCAACGATGTGCTTGAACTGCTGCATGAATTCACCCTTCCGATACTCGATGTGGTGCTTTGCCAGCGCAATGCCTATGCCCAAAGCGCGGTGATTGGAGCATCCGTTTTTCAACTCGGATCTGCTGCCGACGCTGCGCAGCAAGAGGTGCGCAAGCTGATCGCAGCCGTTCTTAAACAATTGGGAGAAAACTGATGACAACCCCTGTAACCACCAGCAACAAGACCGCGCTGCGTGCCAGCCTGAAAAAGGAAGATGAATCGCTCGCCGAGCGTTTGGTGGCCACGGATGTTCCGCTGGTCGCTCCTCCTGAACCCGAGGCCGCTGCTCCAACAGCACCCGCCAGCCCGGTCGTCGCGGCGTCACCAAGCGCAGTCCCGGCTGCGGCGCCAGCTCCCAAGGTGAGTGCCAAGGCCGTCCAACCGATTGCCGAGGTGGCCCCTGCGGACGTAGCGAAAGTCGCTGGCAAGGGCCCGAAGAAGCCGGGACCGGCAAAAGCCAAGCCAATCAGCAAGAAAGCGGCCGCCAAGCCTGGCCCCACGGCAAAGAAGGCGACCAAGGCCGGGGCCGCAGCAGCGTCAGTCAAGGAGGACATCGGCAAGCCTTCGGGCAGGCTGGCGGACGCGGTCGAGCTGCTTGAGAGCGCTGCCAAGGCGAAGGGCGACAAGCTCGTACGCTACACCGTCGAGTTGTTGAAGAGCGAAGAGGCCGCCATTGAAGCCTTGCGCGCGGAATTGTCCAAGGCAGCGGGTTGGGCGGCGAGCAAGTCTGACATCCTGCGTGCTGGCGTACGCCTGTTTGCCGAGCAAAGGCTCGAGCAGATGAAAGCGTTGCTCACGGCACTGGCAGCGCCAGCGAAAGGGAAGAAAAAAGGCTGAGTGTGAGGCGGTTTTCGTGAAGGTCGCGTAGCGAGGCCCCCCGACCCCGAACCGTCAATGGCTTGGGGATTCCGGGGGGCGGTCGCCGGGCCAGGGGGGATTTCTGCATTCGGAGTGAGTCTGTGCCATGACAGCATGGCGCAGTGGGATTCTTGTGTCCGTCGCTTGCATGCAGTCGACACCAGATCTTCGAACTCCGCATGCGGCTCGAATGAAGTGTTGGTCTTGGTTGGTCCTGAAGTGGTGCCGATCCGCGATCGGGGCCAGAATTTTAACTGAAAGCTGCTCGATTGGGCAGATAAAACCATGGAGGTCGTATGTTTAGTAGTCTGATGCCGCAACGCCGGGAATTTTTCGAGCTTCTTGCCGCGCACGCCGAACAGGTTGCCGCCGGCGCCAACGCCACCTTGCGCCTGATCAATGGCCTGGGCGATGGCAGTGGCAACGCTGCCGCGCTGGTCGCGGAAGTCAATCTCAACGAGAAAAATGCCGACCAGATCAAGGCCAAAGTCATTTCTCGCCTGCACCAGTCGTTCACGACGCCGATCAACCGCGATCAGATTCATTCGCTGGTCACGGATCTCGACATGACGCTCAATGTCCTGCAGTCGGTGGCCAACGCCATTGACATGTACGGCATCAAGCAGTCTACGGTGGAGGCCCGCGAAATGGCTTCCCTGAGCGCTGACGCCTGCATGCGTCTCAATCGTGCGGTCGCCGCTCTGGGCGACAAGGCGCGCGGCGCCGAGACGCTCAACCTGTGCAAGGAAATCGAGGAAATCGAGAGCAAGGCCGACCGCGTGCAGCACAAGGCGATTACCGCGCTGTTTCAGGAGGGGGCCAACGTCTGGCAGACGATGCGGATGCGGGAGTTTTATGCTCTTCAGGAATCCGTCCTCGACTGCTGCCAGGATGCGGCCAAGATGATCGAAGAGATCCTGATCGAAAACTCCTGAGAGGTAGCCGAAAATGGAAGGCCTAAATATGAGCATCTGGACGCTGGCGCTGCTGATCGCAGTGGCGTTGGCGTTCGACTTCATGAACGGGTTTCATGATGGTGCGAACTCGATCTCGACGATCGTGGCAACTGGCGCCCTGACGCCCAAGCAGGCGGTGCTGTTCGCCGCGTTCTTCAACTTTGCGGCTTTGTGGGTGTTTCAGCTCAAGGTGGCGGCAACGATCGGCAAGGGCACGGTCGACCCGAGCTTCGTCGATTACTACGTGATCTTCGGGGCTCTGATGGGGGCCTTGATCTGGAACATCATCACCTGGTACTACGGCATTCCATCGTCGTCGTCGCACGCGCTGGTCGGTGGCCTGGTTGGGGCGACAGTGACCAAGGCGGGGTCAGGGGCGCCGATCGTCTGGGAGGGTTTCGGCAAGATCCTCGCTTTCATCATCATTTCGCCGCTGGTCGGGGTGCTCATCGGCGGCCTGCTGATGGTGCTGGTGGCCTGGATCTTCCGCGGCACCTCGCCGTATCAGGCCGGCAAGTTCTTCAAGAGCGGGCAGTTGTTCGCCGCCGCCGCGTACAGCCTGGGCCACGGTGGCAACGATGCACAGAAGACGATCGGCATCATCTGGCTGCTGATGATTACCGCCGGCGTGGCGACGAAGGACGTGGCGACCTTGCCGACTTGGGTCATCTACTCCTGCTACTTCGCGATTGCCTGGGGAACCTATCTGGGCGGCTGGCGGATCGTCAAGACCATGGGCACCAAGATCACCAAGCTCAATGCGGTGAGTGGTTCGTGCGCTTCGATGGGTGGTGCGATCACGCTCGGGCTGGCGACGCTGGGCGGCATTCCGGTATCGACGACGCACACCATTACCGGCGCGATCATCGGTGTCGGCGCGGCGACCGACGTCAAGGCGGTGCGCTGGGCGATTACCATGAATCTGATGGTCGCCTGGGTGCTGACGATTCCCGCCGCGGGAGCAATCGCCGGGTTCTTCTGGTGGGTTGGGACCAAGTTCCTGTAAGTCGCAAGCGCTCGCCTGACCGACGCCCCGGCGACGGGGCGTCGAAGCATCAGAACCCGCCACACCGTGTGTACCACTCGTTACAACAGATGATTATCAAGGGAGTTACTTATGCTACCGAAGCGGACCGAGTTTTTTGAGCTTCTCGCGGCCCACAGCGAGCGCGTCCTGGCAGGTGCCAATGCGATGTTGCGCCTGATCACCAGCCTGGGAGTCAGCCAGGCGGATGTCGCCGCGCTGGTTCAGGAAATCAACATGAACGAAGCGAGCGCGGATCAGATGAAGGCTGATCTGATGACGATGCTGCACAAGTCTTTCGTCACCCCGCTCAACCGCGATCAGGTTTACGCACTGACGCTGGATATCGACCGCGTGATGAATGCGGTGCAGGATGTTGCCCAGGCGGTCGGCATCTACAACATCAACGAGGTCAATGCCGAATCACGCGAACTGGCGTCGATGGCGGTGGATGCCTGCTCGCGGCTGACGCGCGCCATCGCCGCGTTGAAGGAAAGGGAGCGCAGCGACACGACGCTCAACCTCTGCGTCGAAATCGAGCGCATCGAAGAGAAGTCCGATCTAGTCATGCAGCGCGCGATCAAGGCCTTGTTCCAGAACGAGGGTGATGATAAGGCGGCTTTGCGGGCCCTGGGTTTGCGGCAGTTCTATGCGCTGCAGGAGAAGGTGCTTCGTAGCTGCAAGGCGTCCGCCCAGATGCTCGAAGAGATCCTGATTCAGAACGCCTGAGCGCTGGCCTTGAACGCCGGGCACGTGGCGCTCATCCAATGGCCTCCTCGCCCGCTGTGAAAAATGCGACGCCCCGATAATAACGGGGCGTTTTCTTGTACGCCGGGTGTTCCTGCGAAACGCAGGTGAAGGCCTTGGGCGGGCGCATCGGCTCTGGCCGGCGCGCGCGCCTGACGCTGGCACGGCAGCGGTGGTCGGCAATCTCCCCTGCGTCGAACTTCGGAATACAATGCGCGCGCAGAGTCGCGTGCGGGCGAGCGGGGGCCGAAGAGGATCCGATCCGCCATAGGCGACTGTTCGAGGTGTCTTTTGACCTCGATTTCTTCACCTGCGCCAGCGGAGGATGCCGATGTTATCGACCAACCCGATGGCGGCTTTGTTCGGCAGGTCGCCGTTCAAGCCGCTCCAGCAACACATGAGCGTCGTGATCGAATGCGTTGCCGAGGTGCAGCCCTTGTTTCAGGCCTTGATTGACGACGATCAGGAGCAACTCGAAGAGCGAAAGAACAGGATTTTTCTCAAGGAGCGTGAGGCTGACGCGATCAAGAACGACATCTGCGACCACTTGCCCAAGCGGTTGCTGCTGGCCGTGGACCGCCAGGATCTGCTGGAACTGCTGGCCATGCAGGACGCCATCGCCGATACCGCACAGGACATTGCCGGCCTGCTCGTCGAACGCAGGATGGAGCTGCTTGCCGGTATGGCTGAACCGCTGATGCGGCTGGTGGTACGCTGCCTCGAAACCTGCACGCAGGCTCAGGCGACGATCGAGAAACTCGACGAGCTGTTGGAAACCGGTTTCCGCGGGCGTGAAGTCAAGCGAGTGGAAGCGATGGTTGTGGAATTGGGAAACATGGAAAGCGATACCGACGTAATGGGCATGGCGCTGACCCGCGCATTGTTCTCCGAGGAAGAAAAGCTCAAACCGCTATCGGTAATGTTCTGGTATCAGCTGATCCAGTGGGTGGGCAATCTGGCCGATCACGCTGAAAAGGTCGGTGATCGCTTGCGGCTGCTGATCGCCCGTTGACGACGCTCGGTTCAACGCGTGGGCAAGCACCTCCTGGTTTCGCTCGGTGGCAATTACCCGCGCCACGGGCGCGAGTGCGGTACGGCGTCTGACGGCTGAGCCTTGAACATGGAAATCATCGAACAGCATCAAACCATCCTTCTGGTCATGGCCCTTGTTTTTGGCCTCTACATGACCTGGGGAATCGGCGCCAACGACGTTGCCAATGCCATGGGGACTTCGGTGGGATCAGGGGCCATCAGCCTCAGGCAGGCGATCGTTCTGGCAGCGATCATGGAGCTCTGCGGCGCCTACCTGGCCGGAGGCGGGGTGGCCGAAACGATTTCGAAGGGCCTCATCAACGGTGGCCTGTTTGAATCGACTCCGGAGCTCTTGGTGTTCGGCATGATTGGGGCCTTGCTGACCGCCGGCATCTGGCTGATGCTGGCGAGCATGCGAGGATGGCCGGTGTCGGCAACGCACGCGATCGTCGGCGCCGTGTGCGGCGCTGGTCTCGCCGCGCGGGGTGTTGACGCCGTGCAATGGGCGATGCTGGGCGAAATTGTCGCCACTTGGTTTGTCTCGCCGGTCCTTGGCTGCCTGGTGTCGCTGCTGCTGACCCTGAGCATCCGCAGACTGATTCTGAACCGCGCGGACCCCATTGGCCAGGCGCGCAAATGGGGCCCCATGTACGCCTTTCTGGTCGGCTGGATCGTCTCGCTGATCACCGTCAGCAAAGGTTTGAAGCACGTCGACCTTGACCTCGGCGTCGTCGATGGCCAGCTACTTTCGATCTTGATCGGTTTGCTCTTGGCCGTCGTTGCCTGGCTGATGATGCAGCGCATCAGGCTCGACGATTACGCCGATCGGGCTTTTCACTACGCCAGCGTCGAGCGGCTTTTCATCCCACAGATGATATTCACTGGCGCGGCGATGGCTTTCGCGCACGGTTCGAACGATGTGGCGAATGGCATCGGGCCGATGGCTGAGGTCATTCAGATCATCGAAACACGGGCGGTATTGGCAGAGTCAGCGGTGACTCCGTTCATGTTGTTGATCGGCGGCGCAGGCCTGGTCGCCGGTCTGGCGACCTATGGCTACAAAGTGATTGCTACCCTGGGCTACAAGATTACCGCCCTGACGCCAACGCGTGCGTACGCCGCCACGGTCGCCGCCTCTTTCGTGACCGTGGCGGCCTCGGGCCTGGGCCTGCCGGTGTCCACCACTCACATCGCGGTAGGTGCGGTGATGGGTGTGGGCATTGTTCGCGGGATCGGTGCGCTGGATCTGCGGGTCATTGGCGGCATCGTGCTCTCCTGGTTCATCACCGTGCCCGTGGCGGCACTCCTGGGAGCGCTCATCTTTCATATTCTCCGCTTTGTTTTTTCCTAGCATGGCAGCCGTGTACACTCTCTCTTGCCTGCGCGATTGACGCTGCCACATGCCGAATCTACCCACCCAGCCGATCGACGCGGTGCAGCACTTCAAAGGCACCGACTTCCCCGCCGACATACGGTTTCGCCAGATCCTGGTGACCGGTCCCCCTGGTGCTGGCAAGAGTACCTTGATCATGCACCTCGGCGGCTGGTCGGAGGAGGGGTACCTGGACCTCGCCCGGAAACATTGGTGGCGATCCGAGGTCCTGTCTGTACGGCCGCGCGAGATCCATCTGGGAATACCTTTCCAGGGGCTACCCAATGCGGTTTCGGTTTTTGATGCCGAGTTCCTGGGGTGCGATCCTTTTCCGCCGATCGATTTCGCTCGTGTCATCCTGCCGCCTCGCAAGCGCTATTTTTTCTCGGTTGACTGGTATCGCCGTTATGCGTTTGAGTTCCTGCTGCCTCCCCCGGATCTGGTCCTGGCACGTCGTACGGAACGGGCGCGCCATAGCACACACCCGGTTGATGCCCAGCTCAGCCTCGAAATCTGTACCGCGCAGCTCGATGTATTCCGCCGTATTGCGGAGCACTTGCACCACCAGGGGCTGAATGTTTATCTTCGCGAGGGCATGGAGGGATGTCTGCGACGTTTCGTCAAGTCGCAGTCCGAGCCGTGAGAAGGACCGCGACCCGACGCGTTTTCAGGCTGGCGAGCCTGCTGGCCTGGCTGAAAGCCGTCGTCGCCCGGCTCGGCTTTGGCTGGGGGCATAACCTCAAGCTGGGCGATGCCTACCGCTTGGGTAGTACCAAGGTTCGGGTTCCGCTCGATGGCCTGTCTATCGAGATCTCGCTTGGTTTGAACGAAAAGCGGCTGCACCTTTATCCGGAGTCGCGCCTCAACCCGTGCGGTGAACCGGTCCCGCTGGAAAGTTTCGTGATCGTTGATCCCAGCGCCCATCGTCGGCGGATCAGCGGCTTTCTGCGCCTGACGCAAAAAAATTGGCTGGCTCTGGGCTCGGCCGACGCGGTGCAGCAGGCGCTTTTCCAGTATCCACCGGCGGTTGCTGAGCAGCATCTGGTCCTGATCTATGGCCGGGATGCGCTGGTCTTTCGCAATCTGAGCGATGCTGGCACTTCAATTGGCCCTGCGATTGAGGAGCCAGGATGGATTCGTGACAGCCGTTTGCGGCGGCTGCGCGAGATCTTCGGGGGCCCGATCCGGTTGCTGCCGAGAGACGAGGCGATGCGCCTCATCGACGAGGTCATTGCGGTGCTGCACAGGGAAAGCTATCGCGCCAGGGACGACCGGGGTTTGCCCGGTGGACTGCTGATCCTGCCCCAGAAGCTGACGCCGATCCTGGTCGCCGACCTGCACGCGCAAATCGACAACCTGTTGACCGTGCTCAGTCAGAATGCCTTCCTCGACGCCCTGGAGGACGGTAGCGCAGCCCTGATTCTGCTGGGGGATGCGGTGCATTCGGAGGAAGACGGACAACTCCGGGAAATGGACAGTTCGATGCTGATGATGGACTTGATCTTCAGGCTCAAGCTGCGTTTTCCGGAACAGGTGTTCTATGTTCGGGGTAACCATGATTCGTTTTCAGAGGACATGTCCAAGGACGGGATTCCGCAAGGCCTGCTGTGGGCCCGGGCACTGAGCGAGCGCCGGGGAACGGCCTATCTGAAGGCCATGGAGGCGTTCTATCAGCTGTTGCCCTATGTCGTCGCCTCCCCGGACTTCGTGGCCTGCCACGCGGCTGCACCGACGACCCCGGTGAGCGCGGAGATGCTGGTGCACATCCACCGTCACCCGAAATTGATGCTTGAATTGATCAACAACCGCTTGCGTCGTCCCAATCGCCCGCAAGGCTATTACCGCGGCGACGTCAAGCGTTTGCGACGCGCTCTGCAGCTTGACCCGGCGACGCCGTTCATCGTTGGTCACACGCCGATCGATCGGGAAGATACCCTTTGGCTCGATGTGGACGGCATCGCCGACCATCATGTGCTGTTCAGCGCCTGCCCCGATCAGGTCGGTGTATTCACCCGCGTTGGCGAGACGATGATTCCGCTGGTGTATCCCGTCGACGCGTTGACCGCGCTCATCAATACCCTCGAAGGCGAGTCGAGCTGATGTGTTCTGCCGTGCTCGGCATACAATGGCGACCCGCCTGGGTCCCGCGATAGCGGTCTCTTGTGGCGGTGCAGGAACAGGAGAAGTCAGCGATGGAAAAGCGCCTGAATGAAGTCGAAACCAGGATTGGTCTCGCCGAGGATCTGGTGGAAGAACTCAATCTCGTGGTCTACCGGCAGCAACAACAGATCGAGCTTCTGCAGAGCCAGTTGCGCCATCTGCACCAGCAACTGCAGGACGGTCTCGCCGCGGCCGGCGAGCGGCCTCCGCGTGAGGAGATTCCGCCACACTACTGAGCCGACACTGCCGGCTATTTTTCCCGGATCGGCAGCGTGCGCTGCCTGCCTGGCTTGCCGATGACGTGCATTTCGCAGGCTTTGCAGTCGAAGCGCAAGGTCAGTTTTTCCTTGCCGTTGATCAGGATCATCGGTTCGGGGCGGATTCCCGTGCCCAGCTTTGGGCAGAGGTCGAAGGTGTAGCGCAGACAGTGTTTGGTGATCATCAGCGAAACCTCGCCTTTGACCTGACCACATTCGTACGCCGGTTCGATGACGCCGACTCCGTGGCGCGCATAGAAGGCGCGTGCGCTGGTGTTCAAAACACCGGCCAGGTAGTCCAGAGACTGTTCAGGGTAGGGAACCGGTGGTTCAATCGGCGGCCGACGAGGCGGCCGCCGGTAGGCGGCACGGCGGGCTGCGTCCAGCGCTGCCAGGGTATCGCGCCGCAACTGGTTCAGGGTCGCCGCTGGAAGGAACCAGTCGCCTGCCAGATCAATCGCGATGCGCTCAGCGAAGTAGATGCTCTCACCCAGTCGGCCGAGGCAGTCACGCATGCTCGTCCTGGCCTGCTCGGCGTTGCGGGCCAGTTGCTGGCTGTGGTCAATGGTGCTGGCCGCGCTCACGCCTTGATCGTCGGTCATCACCAGGGCGAAACCCGCACCGCTGTCGGAAAGGCGCAGGTGCAGCGGAATTCGGCGGTGAGCCGATTCCCTTGCCAGAACCCGCTCGAACTCCTGGTCGCGATTGCGATAAATTCTGGTTCCCGGCTTGAGCCCAGGAGGTATCCGCTGGGCTGCGATCGGTTGTAGAAAAAGGCGGTAGCCATCGGTGCATTTTTCGGCTCGGTTCACCTGCGTGCCGAACAATTCCCCCTTGGCGTCGAACCACGCAATACCATCGCCATTGTGCAGCTCGGTGCAGCTGCTGATTTCGAAATTGTCGGGGCCGAGAGAAGTGAGCGTACCGATTTCGTCGCCGATGAACTTGGGTGAGGCAAAGGCGCCGATGTCCGACTGGCGACCTTTGACAAAATAATCGGTGCTACCCCTGTTGAACGTTTTTTCGGGCTGTGGCGTGAACAGGAAGCTGCTGCGACCTGAGGAACTGCGGCCGTAGTCCGACCGTTCGGCGAAAATTTCGTCGAGCAGCAGGCGATAATGTGCGGTGATGTTTTTGACATAAGCGAGGTCCTTGAGGCGCCCCTCGATCTTGAACGAACTGATTCCGGCCTCCAGCAGTGCGCGCAGGTTGGCGCTCTGGTTGTTGTCCTTGAGCGATAGCAGATGATGATTGGTGGCGACGAGTTGGCCGTTCTGGCTGGCGAGCGAATACGGCAGTCGGCAGGCCTGCGAGCAGTCGCCACGATTGGCGCTACGCCCGGTCTGGGCGTAGCTGAGGTTGCACAGACCACTGTAGCTGACGCAGAGCGCACCGTGAACGAAGAACTCCAGCACGATCCTGGTTTCTTTGGCGATCACACGAATCTGATCGAGCGCCAGTTCGCGCGCCAGAACGATCTGGGAAAAGCCTACATCCTCAAGGAAGCGTGCTTTCTCAAGCGAACGAATGTTGGTTTGCGTGCTGGCGTGTAACTGGATCGGTGGCAGGTCGAGCTCGAGCAGGCCCATGTCCTGGACGATCAGGGCGTCTGCGCCGGCATCGTAGAGTTGCCAGGCCAGGCCGCGCGCCTGCTCAAGTTCCTCGTCTTTGAGCAGGGTATTCATCGCCACCAGTACCCGTGCGTTGTAGCGGTGGGCGAAGCTGGCGAGGCGTCCGATATCGGCCACGGAGTTGTCTGCCCTGGTCCGAGCGCCGAACGCTGGACCGCCGACATAGACGGCGTCAGCGCCATGGATGATCGCTTCGATCCCGAACTCGGCATTCTTGGCGGGAGCCAGCAGTTCGATCCTTTTTCGGTTCAGGGGCATGTGGGGGCTCGCGCAAGCAAGGTAAGCATTGTATACCGTACGCACGTCAAGGCGGACGGCTATGGCGACTGTGCTGGGCCGTGTGGGAAGGGCCGCTTTCTTGACCCTGGCTGTCAACCGCTGCGCGCAGCGAGCGTTACTCGGACCATGGGTGAGACGATAAAATACTTCGACAGGAGAACAAAATGGGTAGCTTAAGCACCGAGTCTTTTGACCAGTTTCTGGATTCACTCAAGCAGGCTGGTGTAGAAATCAGCAATGAGTGCGAATTGCGGGAGCGGTTGGCAGAAGCTCAGCGCTGGCGTTTTGCTTTTGCCACCTTGGCGGCCAATGGTCGACCGTTGGGAATTCGCTTTCAGGACAGGAGCAGTGGGGCTAACGAGGCCGATATTCACCGGACCTTGGCGCGCTTCCAGTTTCCTGAAGTTCTGCAGACGACGTTTGCTGCCAGCTTGCGGGCTGAGCATTGATTACAGGCTGATCTCCCCGCAGGGAAGATCAGTCTCATCGAGTCCACCGATCCTTGGGTCATTCCGGGGTGTCGGGGAACTAAAAGGCCCGCTTCGAAGCGGGCCTTTTTCAGTGAACCCGACGCCCGACTCAATCCTCGCAAGTTAGCATATAGGCATAATCACTTGTAAGCGTGAGACAGATGCGGTTTGGGTTGAGGTTTGCGAGGTTGCGAGCGATCGGGAACGAACTTCTGGAGGTTCAATGCGAGTTCTGCG
>Ga0208938_1001177_pt1 | contig 15725 bp, 13 predicted proteins | sample AD_UKC125_MetaG_FD_184434 | JGI IMG/M metagenome (GOLD analysis project Ga0208938, IMG submission 184434) | Active sludge microbial communities of municipal wastewater-treating anaerobic digesters from USA - AD_UKC125_MetaG (SPAdes) (version 2) | ecosystem: Engineered > Bioreactor > Anaerobic >...
GAGGTAGCGCTGGTACACCCCTTTCACGTTGTGGCTGAAGGAGCCGTAGTAGCCGTGCGTGTGCCAGGCCGCCTCGAGCGCCGGTGGCACCGCCAGCTGCTCGGCTATCTCGGGCCCGGTGAAGCCCTGGTTAATGCGACGCAGAGTCTGGTCGTGGAGGTAGGCGTACAGGTCGCGCTGTGTGGACAGGAAGTCGACAGCCCGCTCGTGCCCCCACGTCGGCCAGTGGTGGGAGGCGAACACCACAGCGGTTTCGTCACCGAAGAGCGCAATGGTCTCGGTGAGGTAGTCGGCCCACGCGCGGGCATCGCGGACCTGTGCGCCGCGCAAGGTCACGATGTTGTGCAGGGTGTGTGAGGTGTTCTCGGCGGTGCACAGGGCCCGGGACTGCGGCAGGTAGAAGTTGAGCTCCGCGGGCGCCTCGGTGCCCGGCGTGAGCTGAAACACGAAGCGCCTGCCATCGATCGTCACCTCTTCGCCGGTATGCCTGATCGACACCGTCGGCGGGATCAGGCTCACTTCTCCGGTCGAGGTGGTCTGACCCAAGCCGGCCCCGATCTGACCTTCCGGGCTGCGTTGCAGGGCGCTGCCGTACATGTACCCGGCACGGCGGGTCATCGCGGTCCCGGCGAAGATGTTCTCGGAGACGGCGTGCTCCAGGAACCCCTCAGGAGCGATGACGGTCACGCCGTCGTCGGCGCGGATGATGCCGCCCGCCCCGCCGAAGTGGTCGGCGTGGGAGTGCGTGTAGATCATGGCCTGCACGGGCCGCTCACCACGGTGCTCCCGGTACAGGGCGAAGGCCGCAGCGGCGGTCTCGATGCTGATGAGCGGATCCACCACGACCACGCCGCTGTCGGTCTCGATGAACGAGATCACCGACAGGTCGTATCCACGCACCTGGTAGATCCCCGGAACCACTTCGAAGAGGCCGTCCTTGATCAGGAGCTGGCCTTGCCGCCACAGGCTCGGATGGGCGGTGTCCGGGCAGGGGGCGTCGAGGAAGCGGTAGGCGTCGAGGTCCCAGACGATTCGACCGCTGCTGTCAAAGCTCGCGATCTGCCGGTGCTCACTGCGAGCGATGAACCCCCGTTCGGCGTCGGCGAAGTCGGCAGTGTCGGACAGGGGCAGATGGGCTGAGGATGCCTCGATCGAGGCGCGCGTCGCCGCGGTGGCAGTCATGGGGAGAGGCTAGATCAAGAACGGGCGGAATCGCCGGGTTTGTGGTCCGTGCTGGCCCTGCCCGGACGCGCGCATCGACCGGTGCCGGACAGAGTGGTTCAAAGTTCCGCACCGAACGCGTCCGGCGCAGTGGATCTTGCGGAGTTCTGACCCCACAAAGAAGACATAGCGGCTGATATCGGGCACGCAGAGGATCAAACTTACGCAGAGTCACCGTCACGATGCGGAACTTTGAACCGGAAAGCAAGGCGCCGTCGACCGGAGACGCTGCCGCCGTCGGCACCACTCGACCCCCAGAAACACGAAAGCCTCCCCGTGGGGAGGTTTCGCAACTACGAGAGGGTCAGTTTCACAACTAGCCCTTTGTGCGCGAGGGGGGAGTTGAACCCCCACGCCCTTGCGGGCACACGGACCTGAACCGTGCGCGTCTGCCTATTCCGCCACCCGCGCGCTGCGTCCAAGACTACATCACAGGTTTTCGCCGACGTTCAGGTGCATGCGCAGGGGTTCAAGTGGCAGAACTTGCGGTTCGGCGGCCAGAACTTCCTGCAGTTCAGCGATCAGCAGCGCGAACGGGGCACTTGATCGGTGCTCCTCCTGACCGTTCGGGCCGTTGAACCACTCGAACAGCCAAACGGCGTCCTGCTCCTGCGGATCCAGACACATGACCAGGGCTTCGGTGAGCGGTTCGGCATCCACCAACTCGTCGGCGTAGCGGTGCAGGCAGTCGAGCAGGGCGGGCCGCTGACCGGCCTTGGCCAGCAGCCGAACCATCAGGCCGTGACGGCCGGGCAACAACTCGTCCAGAGGTTCAGCCACGTCGCCAGCGTAGTGGCCGTGAGTTACAACTCCCGCGACGCTGGGCCGTGCCACAGGTCAGCCGGGGCATATACCCGCAGAGACCCCGACTTGCCGGGCAAGGAGTACTTGCCCGCCGCGTTGGTCTGAGCCGTCGCGATGGTCTTCCAGCCGGCGCCCGCACGGCGCTGCAGCTGGACCTCGCTGGGAGCCTTGTTGGGCGTGACCCGGCCAGTGATCCGGCCACCCTTGTCAGCGCTGATCGAGGTCGACACGTACTGCGCCTTCTGCGGTTGGGCGGCATTCCAGAAACCGGACGCCAGCAGAGTCACCTGGTAGTTGAAGTTCCAGCGCACCTTGCGGACCGTAAAGGCGTCAGGCCCGTCTGAGATCGGGACGAATCGCCGCACCCGTTCCTTGCCGCCGCCCTCCCGCGTGGTCAATTGCAGCGGGTAGCCGCCGATCCAGCCGAATTTGGCGACCTTCACACCCACCTGCACCCGCTGCCGGCTGTTGCGGGGGACGGACTGCGAGTCTGTCAACGCCCACTTGACCGGCCGCACCGTCGCCACCGTGCGGGATGTGCCCGTCGGGCCGGTGGTGAACACCCCAAAAGCGTGGGCCCTCTTCGGGCTCTTGCCCTCGACGGTGAAGGAGACGGATTCGCCAGTGCCGACGCCCTGTCCGACAAGGGCGCCGGATCCTGTGCCGCCCGGTCCTTTCGTGCCCCCCGTCAGCCGAACGACGTAGGGCACATTCGCGGGTGCCGTGAATGTCACGTTGAGGCTGCTGCCGGTCCCGGTGGCGGCAATGTCGCGCACCATCCCGGGCGCCCTGCCCGCGCCGAGTTGTTGCAGAAGGGCGGCGGGGTCCACTAGGCCGGCACCATAATCCGGATCTTGACCAGCAGGCCCCAGGTCGATCGCGCTGGCGCTGATCTGTACGGCCAGCGGCTCACCACCGGCCCCGGGCGAGTAACTGGCGGCCAGCGCCGCGACCCCGGACACGTACGCCGTGCTCATGGAGGTCCCCGACGTCCAGGTGTAGGCACGGTCGGTGTAGCTGGACAGGATGCCCTGCCCGGGCGCGACCACATCCACGTGGCCACCACGGTTGGAGAACGACGCGCGCTTGTTCTGAGGGTCGGTGGCACCGACGCCCAGCACGCCCGGGTAACCCGCGGGGTACATGACCTGCCGGAAGCCTTCGTTGCCGGCCGCGGCGACCATGGTCACCCCGGCGCCCCGCGCGTAGTCGATCGCGGCCGCCTCGACCTTGTTGGTGGAGTCAGCGCCGAAGGACATGTTGATCACGTCCGCGCCGTTGTCCACGGCCCAGATGATGCCGCGCGCGATGTCATCGGAGTCGCCGATGCCCTCGGAGTTGAGGACCTTCACGGGGATGATCCGGGCGTTCGGCGCGATGCCCACCACTCCGGATCCGTTGGACTTCCCGGCGATCATCCCCGCCAGGAACGTGCCGTGTCCGTTGTCGTCCGAGCGGGCTCCCGGCTTCTTGGTGATCGCGTTGTAACCCTGCGCAACTTGTCCGCGCAGATCGGGATGGGATGCCTTGACGCCGGTGTCGAGAATGGCGACCTTCACACCTTGGCCGGTGCTGCGTTGCCACAGATCTTCAGCCTGCATGCGGGTGAGGCCCCACTGCAGGTCCCGGCCGGTATCGACGGCGGGCAGAGCCATGGCATAGGTCTGGCGAGGAGTGTCGACCGCCACCACTGTGGCGTCGGCCGTCTGCGCGGCCAGGGCTGCCTGGTCAGGCGCGCTGGCCACCTGTAGCGAACCGTCCTGCGTCCGGATCACCGCGGTCACCTCTGTGGAAGGTACCTGCTCGGCCGGAACCTCGGGGCCGAGTGTGGGGACCTCCACGGCCGGTGGATCGACCACGACAGCAGTCGTATCCACGGGGGGCTCGTCGGCCGCAACCGGTGCCAATGGCATCGCCAATAGGGCCGCAGCGGTCAGACCCGCGGCGAGACGGCTACGGTTCACAGTCCACCTTCCCTCACACACTCACTGTAAGACGTGGTGTGACCACGATTGGTTCCCGTGGTTGGCAACGTGCCCACCCAGCGGGGACACTGAAACCAATATGCCCGAACTTCCCGAGGTTCACGCCCTGGCTGAGGTGATTGCAACGCAGTTCACAGGCCAGTGGCTCGCGCGTGCGGAATTGGGCAGTCTCAGTGCGCTAAAGACCTACGATCCACCGCTTTCCGTGCTGGCGGAGGCCACCTTGGTGGGTACGGATCGGCGCGGCAAGTTCCTGGTGCTCGAGCTCGTGGACAGCGATGGTGAGCCGGTCTGCCTGGTCGTCCACCTGTCCCGGGCGGGGTGGATCCACTGGCGCGCGGGGACGAAACTGGCACCGCTGCGGCCGGGGAAGTCGCCAGTCGCCATGCGCCTGACCTGGCGTGCCGACGATGACACGACCACGGTCCTGGACATCACCGAGGCGGGGACTCAGAAACGCCTGGCCATCTACCTGGTGCGTGAGCTGGCGGACGTGCCGGGGATCGGGCACCTGGGTCCCGATGCGCTGAGCCTGTCGCAGGAGGACTTCGCCGCGATCCTGGCCGGGCAGGGCAAGCGGCAGTTGAAGACGATTCTGCGTGAGCAGTCGGTGATCAGCGGCATCGGTAACGCCTACAGCGATGAGATCCTGCATGCCGCGCGGCTGAGCCCTTACGCGCCGGCCGGTGGGCTCAGCGCGCAGGAGGTCACGGCGCTGCACAGTGCGATGGGTGAGATCTTGACCGCAGCCATCGAACGGACCACTCAGGCGGGCATCGGCCAGATCAAGTCGGAGAAGCGGGCGGGGTTGCGGGTGCACAACCGCACCGGCGAACCCTGTGATGTCTGCGGGACGCTGATCGCACAGGTGCGGCTCGCGGACTCGTCGTTCCAGTACTGCCCGGGGTGTCAGACGGGTGGGAAGCCGTTGGCCGACCGTCGGATGTCGCGGCTGCTGAAGTAGCCCTGCAGTCGCGAACAGTATTGGGCGGTTGTTGCTGCGACACGCCGCGTGGATTCACGCCAAGTGCCCATTTGCAGCGGCCATCCGACCGACGCGACCGTACACACCGCCCGAACCGGCGCTCATCGGCGTCCGCACTCGCCCTGCCCCTACCCTGATCCCATGACCGAACTCGCGGATGTGGTGGGCGCTGAGCATGTTCTGATCGACGAAGGACTCCGGCAGGGTTACCAGACGGACTGGACCGGCAGGTTCAGCGGGGACTGCGAGGCGGTGGTCCGGCCAGGTAGCACCGCGCAGGTCGCGGGGGTGCTCCAGTGGGCCGCCGCCAACGGTCGGTCGGTGCACGTTCAGGGGGGTAACACCGGTCTGGTCGGCGGCTCGGTGCCGGCGCCAGGTGCTCGGCCGACCATCATCTTGAGCACACTGCGGCTGCGTGAACCGCTGACCGTCGAAGGCCGCAGCCTGATCGCTGGGGCGGGGGTCACCCTCGGCGACGCCCAGCGCATGGCGGTCAAACACGGGTTGGTGTACGGGGTGGATCTGGCTGCGCGTGATTCCGCCACCCTCGGCGGCACGGTGGCCACCAACGCCGGCGGGATCCGCGTCTGCAAGTACGGGATGACCCGTCGGCAGGTGGAGGGCATCGAAGCGGTGCTGGTCGACGGCACCGTGGTGCGGCGCATGAGCGGATTGGTCAAGGACAACACCGGCTTCGATCTCGCACAGTTGCTGACCGGTAGCGAAGGCACCCTGGCGGTCATCACCGAGGTGCGCCTACGTCTGAGTGACCCGGCGCAGGAGTCGGTCGTCGCCGTGTTCGGCGTGCCGAGTCTGGCAGTCGCCCTCGAGCATGCCCACGCACAAGGTGATGGCTTGCAGGCCGCCGAGGTGGTCGATGCCCGCGGCTGGCAGGAGGCGGGCGGCCCGCCGATCGGCGATAGCCCGTGGGTGCTGTTGCTGGAAACGGACATGGAGACCGCGGAGTTGCCAGACGAAGCGTTGGTCGCGGTGGAGAAGTCCGACCAGGAGCGGCTGTGGCACTTCCGAGAGTCCCAGGCGGAGGTTGCCCAGCGGATGGGCGTGCGCCAGAAGGTGGACATCGCGGTGCCGATGCAACGCTTGGATGAATTCACGGATGCGGTGTACGGCGCTCACCCAGCAGTCATCTTCGGGCACGTCGCAGATGGTTCACTGCATGTGGAACTGTTTGATGACGGCGAGGACGAGGTGCTGCACACAGTGGTCAAGCTGGGCGGGGCGGTGTCGGCCGAACACGGAGTAGGGCGGGTCAAGACCCACGCGGTCGTCCGGGATCGCGGGGCAGACACGATGGCCGCGATGCGCGCTCTGAAGCTGGCTTGGGATGCCGACGGCGTCCTGAATCCCGGAGTCATCTTCGCCTGATGCCCCGTCGTCCACCGCGCCCACCAGCCCCGACACCGATGATCGTGGCTCACCGGGGTGCCTCCACCGAACATCGTGAACACACACTCGCCGCCTACCAGAAGGCGATCCTGCAAGGGGCCGATCTGCTGGAGTGTGACGTCCGGCTGACCGCCGACGGTCACCTGGTCTGCGTGCATGATCGGCGCATCGATCGCACCTCGGATGGCCGCGGTGTCGTCTCGGCTCGTACGCTCGCGCAGCTGCGGCGCTGGGACTTCGGTGAGGACAACTCGGTCCTGCTCTTGCAGGAACTCATCGATCTGGTCCTCGCTGCCGACCGTCCCGTCGGCCTGGCTATCGAAACCAAACATCCCGTGCGCTACGCCGGCCTCGTCGAGCAGCGGGTGGTGGAGATGGTGCGCGACTACGGTCTGCTGGGGTCGCGCTTCGACGACAACAACCGGGTGTACCTGATGTCGTTCTCCGAACTCGCCCTACGCCGCTGGCGCGAGATGGCCCCGTCGGTGCCCACCGTCTTCCTCATGGAGGATGTGCCGCTGCGTTGCCGTAAGGGGTGGTTGCCGTTCAGCGCTGGGGTGGCAGGACCCTCGATCGAGATCGTGCGGGCGCATCCCCGCTTCGTCGAGCGGGTGCACGCCGCAGGCGGCCGGGTCTTCGTCTGGACAGTCGATGAGCCCGAGGATGCTGACCTGTGTCGCGAGCTCGGCGTGGACGCCGTGATCAGTAACCGGCCGGGGGTCATCCGCATGCACCTCGGCCTGCCGGTCTAGGCGGTATCCGCAGGATACGCGCCGTTGCGCCTATGAATCCGTTGTGAGAGCGGTCACCGACTATCGGATTGCGCACAATAGGAATGTGATGTGCGCCACACATGGGGGTGTTCGCGCTTGTGAGGAGATCACTTTCCGTGTTAGATTTCAAGGGTTCGGACGTCACTGTCTCCCCCGTCGGTGGCGTCCGAACCTTTTTGTTGGGCGGCCAGCCGCCGTAGGATCTCCCGCTCAGGAACACCGAGCGCCTTCGCTGCAGTTCGCACGTCCTGGTACTCGGGCTGTTCGGTGACGATCACCCCGTCGAGCCACCCGCGCTTGACGCTGACGACCCGGCCATCGACCGTGCGGTTCACGACATCTCGTTCAAGTGTCCGGCGCTCGACGCGGTGGAAGCGGACGCCCAACGTGGTGGTGTGCTCGAAGAGGGCCCTCGCCACGGCATCGACCTGCGGCGCGAGCGCAGTGACCGTGACCCCCGGTCGGCCATGTTTCATAGTCACGGGAGTCAGCCAGGCTTCCACGGCACCTGCCTGCTTCACGGCTGTGATCACCTCGGGGTAGAGCCGGGGATCGAGATCGTCAATCGTGGTCTCCACCACGTGCAGCCCCGCGTCGTCGTGGATGGACCCGGACAGAATGCGCAGCACGTTCGGTCGTTGTGGGTGATCGCGCCCCCCGGCTCCCACCCCGACGCCGCTGACTGTCAAAGCGGGCTGTGGGCCCCACTCGTCCGCGAATACCTTCAGCAGGGCAGCGCCGGTCGGGGTGCACGCCTCGTGGGCCACAGCACCACCAAAGGTCGGTGCACCACGCAGAAGCTCCGTCACGGCTGGGCCGGGCACGCTGAGGACGCCGTGCTGGGTTTCCACGGTGCCCGAGCCCACACACACCGGCGACACCACGATGCGCTGCGGCGCCAGCCGATCGACCAGCGTGCACACTGCGACGATGTCGGCGATGGCATCCAGGGCTCCCACCTCGTGGAAATGGATCTGATCCACCGGTACGCCGTGCACCGTTGCCTCGGCCACCGCCAGCGCGCTGAACACGGCATGGGCGCGGCCCCTCACCACAGACGCGATGTCGGCCCAGGTGCGATGGGTCGAGGAGTCGCTGCAGTTGACCCCAGCTCGGTGTGCCGCCATCCCCGCCCTGGTGCAGGCCGCCAGGGACAGCGTCACCGACTCCCCGCCGAGCTGCGCCAAGGTTGTGTCGACGGCTCTCTGGGCCACCGGCAGACCCTGTGGATCCAGAGCCAGTACAGCGCCGAGCAGCATGTCCCCGCTGGCACCCGCTTGGGCGTCGATCCACCAGATCATCGGGCGTTGCGCGCGATCCGGGAGGCGTGCACAGCGGCACCGAATCCGTTGTCGATATTGACCACGGCCACCCCCGGGGCGCAGGAGTTCAACATCGCGAGCAGCGCCGCCAGGCCGTTGAATGAAGCGCCATAGCCCACCGACGTGGGCACTGCCACGATGGGTACACCGGTCAGGCCGCCCACCACACTGGGAAGCGCGCCCTCCATCCCGGCGACCACCACGAGGGCGTTGGCCTCATCGAGGCGCTCATGCACGGCCAGCAGTCGGTGCAGCCCCGCGACCCCGACATCGGTGATCAACTCTGCTGATGTTCCGTACACACGAGCGGTGGTGACCGCCTCATGAGCCACCGCCAGGTCTGAGGTCCCGGCGCAGATGACGAGGACCTGCCCCGAGGGTGGCGGTGGCGATCCGAGCACGGCGGTGCGGCCCAGCGGGTCGAGATTCACGGGCAGATCGGCGGCCAAGACTTCTGCCGTAGCGGCGTCGACCCGTGTGGCCAGCACGGCCCGGTCAGGGTGCGCGTCGTGCAGAGCCCGCATGATCCCCAGGGTCTGCTCCGGGGTCTTGCCCTGCGCGAAGACGACTTCGGGGTCACCCGTGCGATGAGCGCGGTGGGTGTCCACCTTTGCGTAGCCGAGGTCGACCGCGGGAAGGTCCATGTCAGTGACGATACAAACCGCTCTACGCTCAAGGGGTGACGATCGGATATCTCGGACCGGAGGGGACGTTCTCCCAGGCCGCCCTTTTGCAGTTGCTCGCCGCCCAAGAGGTCGATGCGCCGGTCGAGGCCTTCGGTTCGGTGACGTCGGCGCTGCAGGCCGTCCGGGACGGTCGAGCTGCTTCTGCTTTGGTGCCGATCGAGAACTCGGTGGAGGGGTCCGTGCCAGCGACCTTGGACGAACTGGCCAATGGTGAGCCGCTGATGATCAGTGCGGAGATCACGCTGCCCGTGCAGTTCCACCTCTGGGTCCGACCGGGGACGCGCCTGGCAGACATCACGCGGATCGCCACGCATCCCCACGCGCAAGCGCAGTGCCGCATCTGGCTGCACGAAAACCTGCCGCTGGCCGAAGTGGTGCCGGCCATGTCGACCGCGTCGGCCGCCGCGGCGGTGGCTCGCGAGGATCTGTTCGACGCCGCGATTGCGGCCCCCTGGGCGGGCCAGCCGCTCGGGTTGGAGCCCGCCGCCCAGAACATCGCCGACAACCCCGATGCCACGACCCGCTTCGTGCTCGTGTCGCCCTACGGCAAGCCTCCCGCTCCGACCGGAGCGGACAAGACCACGCTGATGCTCTACATGCGTGAGGACCACCCCGGCGCACTGCTGGAGATCCTTACGGAGTTCGCTGTGCGGGGGGTGAACCTCACGCTGATCGTGTCCCGGCCGACGAAGAAGGTCATGGGCGACTACTTCTTCACCGTGGATGCTGAGGGACACATCGACGATGCCCGGGTGGGGGAGGCGCTGGCTGGCTTACACCGGCTCTGCGCCCACGTCCGGTTCCTGGGCTCCTACGCCCGCCACGATGGGCAGGAGCCGGTGATCAGGGACCGGACAACCAACGAAGCGTTCTCGGAATCCCGGACATGGCTGCGTGAGATCCGGGGGCTTTGACCGAGGTCAGTGCTGAATGATGCGGGCGGCGCCGGCGTAGCGGGCCCTCCAGTAAGCGTTGTGCACGCTGTCGATGCGGACGTCGGTGCGGGGGTTGGTCGCGTGGATCATCTTGCCCTTGCCGATGTACATGGACACATGCTGGGAGCCACCGGGGCCGTAGAACAGCAGGTCGCCGGGCTTGAGGTTGCTCTTGCTCACGCGCTTGCCGCGGTGCATCTGCGCACCCGAGTAGTGGGGCAGGTACTTACCGGTGGCCTTCTTGTAGACGTATTGGGTGAAACCCGAGCAGTCGAAGGCGTTGGGGCCGGCGGCGCCGGCGACGTACTGCCTGCCGCGCTTGTTCAGGGCGACTCGCACCAGCGACTGCCGCTTGCGGTCGGCCCGCTGCTTCTGGCGCTTGGCCTTGATGCGCTTCTTCTGAGCCTTGGTGAGCTTCTTGGGCGCAGGCTTGGCCGGGGCCACGGTCTGCGTGACAGGGGTGGCGGGGACCTCATCGGCGAGAGCCGGGGTGGCAGTGAGCAGCGGAAGACCACCCATGAGGACAGCCGCAGCGGTCATGCCGGCGGCGGTTCGGATCTGGTTGGGGCGCGCTTCAGTGCGCATGCGTATCTCCTTCTCATGCCGCCTACCGAGTTAGCTGACGGGCTCGGGCAGAGAAGTGCCCTACCGCTGTGATGCGGATTCGCCCCAAAGTGCGTTTGGTTCCCCGGCGCTTGATGCTTCGGCGGTTGCTGAGGTGTCGGGCTCTCCGACGTATTACCTCAGGCGTCGCAATAGGACCGTACCCCGATTTGATTGAGCAGGAAACCAACTGTGAACGAACTCACGGGCATGTGAAACAGGTCACTTTGGCGCGTCGCCGCCGATCAGCCGCTCCAAGAGTTGGGCCACGCCGTCGTCCTGCGGGGAGGGCAGCACCCGATGGGTGAGTTGGCGAAGCGAGGGGTGGCCGGTGGCCACCGTCATCGGCAGATCGACTGCCTGCAGCAGCGCCATGTCGTTAGGCATGTCACCGATCGCGATCACTGTGCGGTCGGGCCACCGGTCGTCGATGAGCTTGCGCAGGGCCCGGGCCTTGGTCACCCCGGAAGGCCCCATCTCGATGAGCAACTGGCCGAAGGCGGAGTGCGTGGGCTCCACGAGGTGGCCCGCCAGGGTTCGTACCTGCTCGAGCATCGCGTCGGCGTGATCCTGGGGCAGGTCGGGCACAGCGGCCAGCAGTTTGAGCGTGTGGCCGTTCCACCGTTCGGTGCGGAAGACGAAGTCCGAGCGCAGGCCGAGTAAGAGTTCGTGGACCTGTTCGACCGTCTCGTCGGGGATCGCCTCGATGTTGAGCGGGTCGCCTCGGTACAAGGTCAGTGCACCGTTGGCGCAGATCGTGATGGGTCGGTGCTGTGTGGTCTCGTACACCGCCTCCAGCCAGCGCGGGGGCCTGCCCGTCGCGTACATCACGTCAACGCCGGCCGCTTGGGCGTTCCGCAGCGCCTGACGGGTGCGCTCGGACACCGTGTGGTCGGGGCGCAGCAGCGTGCCGTCCAGATCCGTGACGACCAGGTAGGGCATCAGGCGGGGGTCAATTGCGTACGTCCGCCGAGGTAGGGCTGCAACGCCGGTGGGATGGCGACCGACCCGTCGGCGCGCTGATGGTTCTCCAGCAGTGCCACGATTGTGCGGGTGATGGCGGTGAGGGTGCCATTGAGGGTGGCTACCGGTGTGGTGGCCTTGCCCTGCTTGGTCCGGATCCGCAGGCGGCGGGACTGGAAGGTGGTGCAGTTGGACGTGCTGGTGAGCTCGCGGTAGCGCTGCTGGCTGGGGATCCAGGCCTCGCAGTCGAACTTGCGGGCCGCGCTGGCACCCAGGTCGCCCGTGGCGACGTCGATGATCCGGAACGGAATCTCGAGGGCTTCCAGGAACCCGATCTCACACTGGAGAAGGCGTTGGTGCTCCTCGGCGGCCTGCTCAGGGGTGGTGAAGACGAACATCTCCACCTTGTCGAACCAGTGCACCCGGAAAATTCCGCGGGTGTCCTTGCCGTGGGAACCAGCCTCGCGGCGATAGCAGGGGGAGAAACCGACGTAACGCAGTGGGAGGTCCTCGAGGATCTCGTCGCTGTGGTAGGCGGCCAGCGGCACCTCGGCCGTGCCGACGAGGTACATGTCGTCGTCGGGCAAGTGGTACACGTTCTCCGCAGCCTGGCCCAAGAAACCTGTGCCCTCCATCGCCTGCGGGCGCACCAGCGCGGGCGGGATCATCGGCGTGAATCCGTTGCTCTGCGCCTGATCCATGGCCAGGTTGACCAACGCCAGTTCGAGCAGGGCACCAGGGCCGGTGAGGTAGTAGAAGCGCGAGCCGGAGACCTTCGCACCGCGGGCCATGTCGATCGCGCCGAGCTTCTCGCCGATCTCCAGGTGATCGCGCACGTCGAAGTCGAACTCGGGCACGGCGCCGCGTTTGTCGATCACTGAGAAGTCGTATTCGCCACCGATCGGGGCGTCCATGTCGACGACGTTGGATAGTGCATCGACCAGACCGTGCAGTTCCTGCTCGTGCTCGCGGGCCTGCTGCTCGGCATCCTTGACCGCGGCCGCCAGTTCTTTGGTCCTGGCCAGCAGGGCCGGGCGCTCATCGGTGCTCGCGGAGGCCACCTGGCGGCCCAGATCCTTCTGCTGTGCCCGCATGCGCTCAAAACTGGTCAACGCTGCGCGATGTGCCTGGTCGGCAGCAACGGCCCGCTCCACGAGATCGGGATCCTCGCCCCGGCGGACCTGGGAGATGCGGACTTGCTCGGGCTGGTTGCGCAGAAACTGCAGGTCAATCACGATTCCGAGGGTATCGGGCGAGACCTCGCGCCAAACGCCTCACTGACCGCCGCATTTGGCGCGACCTTGTTCGAGGGCGGCGATGAGTTGCTTCATGAAGTCGTCCGCCGAGTGGCGAAGCGCCAGTGTCGATACGCGCAGGAACACCCGATCGCCGGTCAGCACCATGCAGTTCTGCCGAAAGTCGTCATCCATGCGGACCATCTGGTCCAGATGGCCGATCCCGTCGATCTCCACCACGACCCCCTCCTGGTCCCAGAAGACGTCCAGGCGCCGCGGCCGCCGCTTGCCGTCTCGGCGCCATACTTGACGGTCTGGCTCACGGATGCCGTACTGGCGGCACAGTCGCGCGAAGTGGAGTTCGTTCATGCTGGTGATCCCGTGGTCGTACTCGTCGGCTGTGGTCAGGATCCGGGCGCGACGGGGGATCACCGGAAGGTCGGCGAGTTCATCGACGATGTCCCGAACGGTGACCAGCCGCTGCTGGAGAACGGTTATGACGATGTACTCAGCCTCTAGGTCCGTCCGTGCCCACGCGGCCGCGTGCACCGTTGCTGCCGGTGGACGGGCCCGGGGGATGCCGCCCTTCGCCGCCCGTGGCATGAATCGTGTGCGACGAAGCCGCAGCCAGGTCGGCAGTGACCGGGCCTTGGCGCTGGCGTGCCCGAGAACGTCGATAGCCCCGGCGCGCTCGCCTCTCCATCCGTGACATGTGAGGGCGGCTTGACCGGACAGCATGGCCTGGGGGCCGCAGTGCAACGCTCCCGCCCACAGGTACTGGTCCTCTCCCGGATCACCGGGAGCGGCGTAGAAGACACGACTCGTGAGCTTCGTCCAGAGGCCGGAGGTCGCAGCTCGCAACATCGCCTGCTGCGAAGGGGCGCCAGGCTGCCAGGAGGCGATCACGTTCGCCTGGTTGCTGAGCAGGCTCAGAGCATGAGGGGAGAGGTGGGGCACCTGATCCATCCTGATGCCGGATCGGGCCTTGGATCGCCCCTGTGGACAACAGGCGCGCGCCAAACGCCTCACTGACCGCCGCATTTGGCGCGAGGTCTAGAGGTAGGGACCGTTGTGTGGTGCTTCCACGTGCGGCTGGCCCTCGATCGCCTGTCGGCGCATCTGTTCCAGTTGGGCACGGGCGGCCATCTGCTGGGCGAACAGCGCGGTCTGGATGCCGTGGAACAGGCCTTCGAGCCATCCGACCAATTGTGCCTGCGCGATCCGCAGTTCGGCTTCACTGGGGATCGAGTCATCAGTGAAGGGCAGACTCAACCGGTCCAACTCCTGCACCAACTCGGGCGCCAGGCCCTCCTCGAGCTCCTTGACGCTGGTGGCGTGGATCTGCTTGAGGCGCTGGCGTGCGGCCTCGTCCAGCGGAGCGCTCTTGACCTCGTCCAGCAGCTGTTTGATCATGCTGCCGATACGCATCACCTTGGCCGGCTGCTCCACTTGATCGGCCACGCTGGGCCCGTCGTCCGGATTGACGATGATCACGGAGGGCTGCTCACTGGGTTGTTCAGTCATCGGAGAACTCGGATTTCCTCTGCTGTCGCTTGCCTTGCCTGATAGTCACAATCGTGTCGCCCTTCTGCAGGACGCGCAGCCCCTCGGTGTTGAACCGGTAGATCTGATCCCCGCGTTCCACCGCCAACAGCATCTCCCCGGTGCGGGCCAGTTGGTCCGGGCTGATGCCCAACTCCGCGCGTCCCACTTCCCGCTCGCGCACCTCCAGACCCTCAGACGGGTCCAGCAGATCCTCCATGAGTTCGCCCGCCAACGGGTGAACCAGCTGCATCCCCAGAAGGCGTCCCGCCGCCTCAGCGGTGGTGATGACCCGATCAGCGCCGGATTGTTTGAGCACGTTCGCGCTCGCCTGCTCACGAGCGGCCGCCACGAGCTTGGCCTGCGGAGCCAGTTTGCGCACCGCCAGAGTCACCAGCACCGCCACATCATCGCGGTCCACCGTGACGATGACTCTGCCCGCAGTCGGGACATCGGCGTGCGTGAGCACCTCCTCGCGGCGGGCGTCGCCCAAGATCCCTGCCACGCCTGGATAGGCCTCGGACGAGGGGTCAGTGGGATCTTTGCGGGACGGTCGGGTGGCGTCCTCGACGGCGGCCGGATCATGACTGATGACCACGATGGTCTCGGGCTTCACGTCGTTGTCCAGCAACATGCGCACGGCGGAGCGGCCTTTGACGCCGTACCCGATGACCACGGTGTGGTTCTTCAACTTCTTCCTCCAACGGCGTTCGCGGAACTCGTCGCGGGTGCGAGCGGTGAGGACCTCGATCGCCGACCCGACCAGGACGATGAGGAACAGCAGGCGCAATGGTGTGATGAGAAAGACGTTGACCAGCCGGGCCTGATCCGTGGCTGGCGTGATGTCACCGTAGCCGGTGGTCGACAGCGACACCGTGGCGAAGTAGAGCGCATCCACCAGATCCACCGGGGTGCCGGTGTTGTCCTGGTACTGGTCGCGCTGGACCCACACGAGAAAGGTGCAGGCGGCGATGGCGAAGAACGCCAAGCCCACGCGCACGAACACGCTGGTGATCGGACTCCAGTTCCAATTCGGAAGGGAAAGCCGCCCACCCAGCCGGGACTCGTCGTCACGGTGCGCCACGTCGGGCCACTCTACACGCAGCGGCTGCCGCTTGACCGAGGCTAAAGTTGACACTAGCGTCAACTTCATGTCTGCGCTGCGCTCAATGGTTGACACGGGTTCCCCACAGTTCCAGGCCAACCGCCAGGCGATGCTCGAAGCCCTGGCTGCCATCAGTGAGTTGCAGGGCTCGGTGGCCGC
>Ga0208938_1001183_pt1 | contig 15680 bp, 12 predicted proteins | sample AD_UKC125_MetaG_FD_184434 | JGI IMG/M metagenome (GOLD analysis project Ga0208938, IMG submission 184434) | Active sludge microbial communities of municipal wastewater-treating anaerobic digesters from USA - AD_UKC125_MetaG (SPAdes) (version 2) | ecosystem: Engineered > Bioreactor > Anaerobic >...
GACGTCACCGTCCTGGAACGCGAACCCCTCCCCGGCGGCCGCAGCACCCGCATCACCCAGGACGGCTTCGCCTTCGACATCGGGGCCACGGTCCTGACCATGCCCGGCCTCATCGACCACGCCTTGCGCCAGGTCGGCACCACCGTGGAACGCGCCATCCCGATGCGGCGGCTCGACCCGGCATACCTGGCTCGATATGCCGACGGCTCGACCCTGCGCGTCCGCGGCGACCGCGACAGCATGCGCGAGGAGATCCGCCGCGCCTGCGGCGACCGCGACGCCGACGCCTTCGACCCCTTCGTCGCGTGGCTCGAACGCCTCTACGACCTCGAACTCCCGCACTTCATCGACGCCAACCTCGACCGGCCCTGGCATCTGGCCCGTCACCCGCTCGCCGCCGCCGAACTCCTCGCGACCGGCGCCTTCGGCAGCCTCGACCGCGCGGTCGCCCGCCGGTTCGCCGACGACCGGCTGCGCAAGCTCTTCACCTTCCAGGCCATGTATGCCGGTCTCGCCCCGACCGACGCCCTCGCGATCTACGCAGTCATCACCTATATGGACTCCATCGCCGGGGTCTACGCGCCCGAAGGCGGCATGTATGCCGTGCCCCGGGCCATGGCCGACGCTGCAGCTGGCGCCGGGGTGACCTTCCACTACGACACGACGGTTATCGCACTGGCCCGATCCGGCGGCCGGATCAGCGGGGTCCAGCTCGCGACCGGCGATGTCGTGCCCGCCGACGCCGTGGTGTGCACGCTCGACCTGCCGACGGCATACCGGCTCTTGCTGCCCGACCTCAGTCCGCCCCGGGTGCTGCGCCGCGCGAAGTACGCGCCGTCCGCGGCGGTCTGGCACCTGGGCGTGCGCGGCCCGGCGCCCGACGGGGCAGCCCACCACAACATCCACTTTGCCGACGCGTGGGACAGCGCCTTCGACGAGTTGATCGACCAGCGCCGGATGATGACCGACCCGAGCCGACTCGTGACGATCCCGACCGTCGATGACCCTGCGCTGGCGCCGGCGGGCTGCTCGACCCTCTATGTCCTCGAGCCCGTGCCCAACCTCGGCGGGCCGACCGATTGGCGCACGGAGACACCGCGATTGCGCGATCGGTTGCTCAATTTCCTTGAGACGCAGGGATATCCGACCGACATCATCACCGAGCGGCTCTACACGCCGCTGGACTGGGCCGCGATGGGGATGGCCGAAGGCACGCCCTTCGCGCTGGCGCACGCCTTCGGGCAGACCGGTCCGTTCCGGCCGGGAAATCGCGAAAAGCGGCTCCCCGGGCTGTTCTTCGCCGGCTCCGGCACGACGCCCGGCGTGGGCGTCCCCATGGTGCTCATCAGCGGCAAGCTCGCAGCCGCCCGGGTGCGGGACTACGCCCCGTGACCGCCCCACCCAGCGCGCTCGCGCTGCAGCAGCCGTATGCCGTGTGCGCCCGGATCACCCGGGAGCACGGCACGACCTACTTCTGGGGCGTGCAGTTGCTGCCCCGAGAGAGTCGCCGGCATGTCCACGCGATCTACGCCCTGTGCCGGGTGGCGGACGACATCGTCGATGCCGCGGGGGCCACGACGGCACGCGTCGAGCAGACCCGCGACGAGCTGCACGCCTTCCGCGACCGTTTCGACCGGGCCGTCGAGCAGGCCCGGTCCGGCCACGTCGAGCCGCCCGTCCAGGGCGCTCCGGCCGCCGCCCGCGAGGCCGCTGTGCTGGCCGCCGCTGCCGCCACCACTGTCGAGCTGGGTCTCACGACCGAGCCCTTCGACCGCTTCTTCGGGGCCATGGCCATGGACCTCGACACGACGCACTACGCGACCTGGGCCGACCTCTGCGGCTACATGGAGGGCTCGGCCGCCGTCATCGGAGAACTCATGCTGCCGGTGCTCAGACCGCGCTCCGACGCGGCCTTCGAGCCGGCGCGCGCACTCGGCCTGGCCTTCCAGCTCACCAACTTCCTGCGCGACGTCGCTGAGGACCTCGACCGGGGCAGGGTCTACCTCCCGCAGGACGATCTCGCGCGGTTCGGGGCCGACCCCGCCCGCCGCGTCGCCGACCAGCAGTGGCGCGAGGCTCTCGCCTTCCAGATCGAGCGCAACCGGCAGCTGTATGCCGTGGCCGACACCGGCATCCCCCACTTGCCGCCCCGATCGGCCAGGTGCGTCGCCACCGCCCGGCGACTGTATTCGGGGATCCTGGACCGCATCGAGGCGGCGGACTACGACGTCTTCTCGGCGCGCGCCCGGGTGCCCACCTGGCGCAAGGCCGCGACGGCCGCGGCGGTCTTCGTGACGGGAGCAGGGACAACTCAGCGATGAGCCTCACAGAGAAGGTGTTGGCCCAGGTGCGGGCGCGCTCCCCGCTGCGGGTCAGGCCCGAGCCGCCGCTTCCCGCGCTCACGCCCACCTGGGCCGATGCCTCGGTGCGGCGCATCGCGGCGGCGCTCGACCGCGCCCAACAGCGTGATGCCGGAGGCTGGTTCGTCGTGGGGCGCAGCAGTGATGTGCCGGATGGGCCCCGGGCCGAGTCGATCACTCGGGTCGTCGCCGGCCGTGAGATCGCACTGTGGCGAGGCTCGGACGGCCGGCTGCATGCCGGGCCGGGGGCCTGCCCGCACATGGGCGCGCTGCTTGAGCGTTGCCCGGTCGTTGGTGAGACCGTGCTGTGCCGCTGGCACGGCATGGCCTTGGCCGACGGACGGCACGGCTACCGCGAGCACCCGGCATACGACGACGGAGTGCTCGCCTGGGTGCGGCTACCGACCTCGGGCGAGACCCCCGCGCCGACGCCCCGACTGACGCAGCGGCCCGACCCCGAGCGCACGATCGCCGCGGTCTATGTCGGGCGGATGCGCTGCGAACCGGCCGACGTCATCGCCAATCGCCTCGACCCGTGGCACGGCGCATGGTTCCACCCGTATGCCTTCTCGCACCTCACAGTCGACGAATCTGCCTCGGACGCAGACCGATTGGTGCTCGATGTCACGTTCCGGCTGGGCCGCACCTTCGGAGTGCCGGTGCGGGCGTCCTTCCACACCCCCGACAGCCGCACCATCGTCATGACGATCCTCGACGGCGAAGGCACCGGCAGCGTCGTCGAAACCCACGCCACGCCGCTAGGCACCGACCGCGACGGCGCCGCCATCACCGTGCTCACCGAGGCGACCATCGCCACCTCCGACCGGCTCGGTTTCCGGATGCTCCGCCCAGCAGCGCGACTCGTGCGGCCGCTCATCGTCCGCACTGCGGCCGGCCTGTGGCGCGACGACCAGGACTACGCCGAACGCCGGTATGCCGTGCGGCGGAATGCCGAGCGCCGCGGCGAGGCCGGCGTCGGCAAGGAGCGTCGTGGCTGACCGCTATCAATACCTCGTGCTCATGGCCGCCTGCGTGCTCATCACGCTGCCGCTGGAGTTCGTGCTGCGGGCGCGGATCTACCGCCGCCCGCGGCGCTATCTGGTGGCGCTGCTGCCCGTGGTCGTCGTCTTCTCCATCTGGGACGTCGTCGCGATCGCGCGCGAGCACTGGTGGTACTCACCGGCATACACGACCGGGGTGATCCTGCCGGCCGGCCTGCCGCTGGAGGAGCTCGTCTTCTTCGTCGTCATCCCGACCTGCGGGCTGCTCACCTACGAAGCGGTCGGCACCGTGCTCGGCTGGGTGCGGGGCTGGCGCGGGCGCGCGCGGCAGGCTCCCGACCGGCAGGGTCGTGCGAGGCAGGCGCGTCCGAGGCACGGAGGCGCGCCGTGAGGGAGTACACCGTGTGGAGCGCCGTCGCGGTGCTCGTCGTCGTGGCACTCGAAGCGCTCTGGTTGCGCACCGGGCTCTTCGGCAAGGCTCAGTACTGGATCGCCATGGCGATCGTTTTCGCTTTCCAGTGTCTCGTCGACGGCTGGCTCACCAAGCTCTCGGCGCCGATCGTGCTCTATGCGCAGGACCACATGCTCGGCGTGCGGGCACCCTGGGACATTCCTGTTGAGGACTTCGCCTTCGGTTTCGCGATGGTGACCCTCGCCCTGCTCGTGTGGGAGGCCCGACGTGACCAACCCGAATAGCACCGCCCGCACCGGCAGACCGGGTTTGGACCGCCGCGCCGAGCGCTGGGCGCCGGCCGCCCCGGTCGGCGAACCGCGCCCACTGCCGCCGGTCACCATCGTCGGCGGCGGCATCGCGGGCCTGGCCGCCGCGACCGTCCTGGCCGAACACGGCGCCCGGGTGACCCTCCTGGAAGCGGCGGACACTCTCGGCGGGCGAGTGCGCTCCTGGCCGGTGACCAGCGCAGACGGTCAGACGCTCACCATGTCGCGGGGCTTCCACGCCTTCTTCCGGCAGTACTACAACCTGCGCGCGCTGCTGCGCCGGGCCGACCCCGAGCTGCGGTCGCTGGCCCCGGTCGAGGACTACCCCCTCGTGCACGCCTCGGGTCAACGTGACTCCTTCGCCAAGATCCCGCGACAGCCCCCGCTCAACGTCATGGCCTTCGTGGCCCGGTCGCCGTCCTTCCGCTGGCGTGACCTGCTGCGCGTCGACGTCGGCGAGGCGATGGGGCTGCTCGACGTGGACTTCCCGGCGACGTTCACGGCATACGACGGGGTGAGTGCCGCGCAGGTGCTCGACCGGCTGCACTTCCCGGCCTCGGCCCGGCATCTGGCCCTGGAAGTCTTCGCCCGCAGCTTCTTCGCCGACCCGCGCGAGTTCTCCGGCGGCGAGATGGTGGGGATGTTCCACACCTACTTCCTCGGGTCGTCGGAAGGCTTGCTCTTCGATTGCGCCACCGACGATTTCGACACGGCGCTCTGGGCGCCACTCGCGGCCTACCTGCAGGAGCGAGGGGTGACGATCCGCACGGGGGTGCGGGCCACCGCCCTCACCGAGACCGAGGCGGGCGTCGTCGTTCACACCACCGCGGGATCTACTGAAGAAGGCACTGACGGAGGCACTGAGCCAGGGCTCGTCGTCCTGGCTCTGTCGACCCAGGCCCTGCAGAGTGTCGTTGCGGGTTCGCCCTGGCTGGGCGACGTCGACTGGCGCGAGCGGATCGCCGCGCTGCGCGCCGCGCCACCGTTCGGGGTGCTGCGGCGCTGGCTGGGCCGGCCCGTGACGGCCGACACCCCGCCCTTCCTCGGCACGGCCGCCTTCGGGCCGCTGGACAACATCTCCCGCCTCGAGTCGCTGGAAACCGGTGCCAAGGCTTGGGCCGACGCCACCGGCGGCACGGTCATCGAGCTGCACGCCTACGCCATGGACGCGCCCGCCGATCACGTCAAAGCGGCGCTGTGGGACGAATACCTCCGGCTGCACCCCGTGTCGGCCGATGCCCCGATCGTCCACGAGGAGTGGCTGGTCCACGACGACTGCCCGCTCGTCGACACCTCGCCGTGGGAGCGCCGGCCCACCGTGGCGACCCCCGACCCCCGGGTGATGCTCGCCGGCGATCTGGTGCGGTGCGACCTGCCGATCGCGCTCATGGAGCGCGCGGCGACGACCGGCATGCTCGCGGCCAACGCGCTGCTGGCCAGTCACGGCCACGAGGGCCAACAGCTCTGGTCGGTGCCGACCGGGGCCGTGCTGCCCGGCGTCGGCCCGGCCCGCGCCGCGCTGGCTCACCTGCCCAGACTCACCACACTGCCCAGACTCACGACACTGCCCGGTATGCCGTGGGCGCGCACCGCCCAGCCCGGCCGGCGGCCCGAGGCAGCCGGCTCCATCGACAACGACCGACCGGAAGGCCAGGACCACTGACGTGGACGAGTTGGACGAGGCCTTCGACGCGGGTGCCCGCCGCTACGACCTGCTGGTCGGGCTCAACCCCGGCTACCACCGCCACTTGCGCTCGGCCGCCCGGGCGCTCATCGAGCAGGTACCCGCCGGAGGACTCATCGCCGACCTCGGGTGCGGGTCAGGGCTCTCGACCCGTGCCCTGCTCGCAGCCGGAGGCGCCACGGTCCTGGGCGTCGACGCCTCGGCCGGGATGCTGCGGGTCGCCCGGGCCAAGGCCTGGCCACCTGGGGTGAGCTTCGTCCATTCGCCGGCGCAGGATCTCGCCCAGGTGCTGCGGGACCGAGGTGCGGGGCCCCTGGACGGGGCGTTCGCGGCATACCTGCTGCGCAATGTCCCCGAAGGTGAGCGCCTCGACTTCCTGCTCGCGCTGCGGGCCGCGCTGCGTCCCGGTGCCAATGTCGTGCTGCAGGACTACTCGCTCGCGCCGGGTCGACGACCGCTGGCGATCTGGCGGTTGGTCTGCCGGGCCGTCATCACGCCGCTGGCGACGGCGGTCGACGGCAACGCCGAGCTCTACGACTATCTCGAGGAGAGCGTGGTGACCAACTGGGCGCCAGCCCGGATCGCCGGCGCATTGCGGGAGGCCGGATTCACTGACGTTGTCGTGCGCACCGTGCCGGGCTGGCAACGCGGGATCCTCCACGACTTCCGCGCCCGAGCCGGCGGACGGCCGTCATGACGACGATCCACGAGAGGGTGCCGCTGCGGCTCACCCGCGACGGGGTGCTGGCCCGGCTGACCGACCGGGCGTTCGTCGCCTGGCGCGGCGAGGCCAACTCGGCGCTGCGCAGCGACCTCGTCGAGCACCGCGTGACCCCCGCGGAGGTTGTCATCCGCAGCACCGCCACGATCGGGGCCGACTGGCTGCCGGGCAAGGTGGCCGCTGCCGCGACCGCGCTGCCGACGATCACCCGGATCGAGACCTGGGACCTCGCCAGTGGCACCGGCCGCACCGAGTTCTCAGGGTTCGGCGTGCCGGCCAGCGCCTCGGCGATCATGAGCATCGAACCGGGGCACGGGCGCTCTGCCACGCCCGACGGATGCGTCCTGGCGCACCAGGTGCGGCTGCAGGTCGACCTGCCCTTCGTCGGCGGGCTGGTGGAGAAGGCGCTGGCCGGCCGCATCGCCGCGACGCTGCGGATCGAATCGGAGCTCTACGACTCCTACCGGCCGGACCAGGCTGGGCCCGGTCTCGACCCGCGGTAGCCCACCACGCGGCATACCCGGGTGGTGTCTGGGGTGGACATCTACGCACAAAAGCCGGCCGGGCCTCGGCGCGGGTCCGGGGTGTGAGGGACCACACTGGTTAGCCTGCTGGCGTGACTGTCGTGGAAACCATCGCCGGCTGGGCCCGCGAACTGTCCGACGTGGGCGGACCCAACACTCTGTTGTGGGCGCCGACCCGCCGGGACGGGTTCCTCGAACTCACCATGGCCCACCCCGGCGGCGTCTCGATGCTCCTGGCCGGACGACCGACCCGGTTGAGCGACCTGGTGCGCGAGCCGGGCGCCTTCGACGACGCGCTGGAGGTCGCGAGGCGGGTGCACGTCCAGGCTGTCGACCTGCTCGAACACCGCGGACTGGCCTGTGGATTCGTCGCCATGGGGGTGGCGACCTGGGACCCTCCGCGGGCGCGTGCGGTCGTCGAGGCGCCGGTGCTGCTGCGCACCTGCACGCTGCGGCCGACGACGGTGGCCGAGGCCGACTTCGACCTCGACCTCGGGCCGACCGTCGAGGTCAACCCGGCGCTGGTCAACTACCTGCGCTCGGTCGCCGGCATCGAGGTCGACCCGACGGCCCTCGCCGCACTCGCCGACGGTGCCTATGGGTTCGACCCCTACCCCGTGTATGCCGCGCTGGCGCGGCTGTGCGCCGATGTGCCGGGCTTCTCGGTCACTCCGCGGCTGGCCCTCGCGACCTACCCCTACGTCAAACTCGCCATGGTCGCCGATGTCAGCGCCAACGCTCGCTGGCTGTCCCAGGTCGACCTCATCGCGGCGCTCGCCGGCGACGAGGGGGCCACGACGCGGCTGTCGCACGCTCCGCTGGAGCCCCTCGTCGACCCCGACCCCGAGCGCGAGGTGCTACCGCTGGACCTCGACCCGATGCAGCACGCCGTGGTCGAGGCGACCCGGCGCGACACCGGGGTGGCGCTGCGGGCCCCCCGCGGGACGGGACGGACCCAGACTCTGGCGGCCGTCGTCGCCGCGGCAGCGTTCGACGAGCGGCGGGTCCTCTATGTCACCCGCAACCGGCAGAGTGTCCGCGACCTGCGCTCGCGGCTGGCCTCGGTGGGTCTGGGTGCCCTCGTCCTCGACCTCACCGGCTCCGATGCGGGGCGTGGCGGCGCGCTGGAGGAACTCGCCGCGGCTGTCGCGTCGGCCACAGCTCGGGACCAGAGCACCTCGCTGATCCCCGATGCGCGGGGTGCCTTCGCCCGCGCGTTCGCCGTCGCCGAGGCCCGTGACGAGCTGGCCGGTCACGTCGAGGCGCTGCACAAGGTGCGCCAGCCCTGGGGGGTCACGGCATACCAGGTGCAGGAAGCGATGGCCGCGCTCGCGACCCACGCCCCGGCGCCGGGCTCCCGGGTGCGGATCGCCGGAGCGGCGCTGCGGGCCCTGAGCCGTGAGCGCATCGACGAACTCGCCTCCCATCTGGCCGAGGCCGCGGCGGTCGGAGCCTGGGCGGCCGGCGAGGGACTCGACCCCTGGTATGCCGCCGACATCCGCACTGAGCAGGAGGTGGCCCGCGCCAAGGCCATCGTGCAGCGTTTCGCCGGCGAGGGATTTGCCACTGCCGCCAAGGATCTCGACGGCATCTTCGCCGAATCCACGCTCAAGCCGGCCCGCACGCCACTGGAGTGGGATCGCGCGCTGCGCACCATGAGCGGGGTTCGCGAGACCCTCGAAGTCTTCCGGCCGGAGATCTTCGACATCCCGCTGGACGAGCATGTCGCCGCGACCGGCTCGCGCGATTTCCGCGACCAGGACGACGAAGCCGACCTCGGGTTCATCAGTCGGTCGCGAGTGCGGCGCCAAGCGCGGCGGCTGCTGCGCCCCGGCCGCCCACCGCAGGACCTGCATGCCGAGTTGATCTCGGCGCGCGAGCAGCGCAACGCCTGGCACGAGCTGGTCGGCGCCGGGGGCCGCCCGGAGATCTCGCCACGGCTCGACGAGGCGCAAGCGCGCTACGACAGCATCGCGTCCGATCTCACCTGGCTGCAGGCCCGGCTCGAGCCCACCGAAGCCGGCGGCAACCTGCTCGGCACCTCGATGCCGTTGGTGCGTGGCCGGATCAACCAACTCGCCGAGCGCCTGGAGCGGTTGGAGATCCTCCCCAAGGTGACGCCGGTCGTCGAGGAGTTGCGCGCCGCGGGCATGGGTGCGGTCATCGACGACTTCGCCCGCCGTGGCGTGGCCGCCGATGAGGTGCGCCACGAACTCGACCACATCTGGTGGGCCTCCATCGGGCAGGAGATCACCTCCTCCGACCGGCGGTACTCCGGACACGACGGGGCGCGGCTGCGGGAGCGGGCCGGTCAGCTCGCCGAGCACGAGACCACCGCCCGCACCGACGCGCGCGAGCGGATCACCCGGCATACCGAAGCCTTGGTCCGGCGGCGCAGCCGCGACAACCAGCGCCAGGCGCAGTTGCTGCGCTCCCAGGGGGCCGGTGTCAGCGCGCGCGCGCGGCTCGCCTTCACCGACGTGGTCCGCGAGGGTGAGGACCTCGTGGCGGCGGTGCGTCCCTGCCTGGCGATGAGCCCGTATGCCGTCGCGCAGTTGCTCGCCCCCGGCACCTCCTTCGATCTTGTCGTCATCGACGACGCGAGCAGCCTCACCGTGGCCGAAGCCATCTCCGCACTCTCGCGCGGCCGGCAGGTCGTCGTGGCGAGCGACCCCTACGGGCCGCCGCCCGAGCCCTTCCGAGTCGGTCAGGCGCCGGACGTGACTTCGGCGGCAACCGCGCCACCGTCGCTCGCCGAGCGGGCCCAAGGCCTGCTGCGCGTGGCGGACCTCACCTGGTGGCACAGCACCGCCGATCCCCGGCTGCGGCCGGACGACCTGGCCGGGACTGTGGAAGGTATCCCCGCGCCGTCGGGTGCGGCAGCGGTCGACCTGGTCACCGTCGAGGGGGTCGTCACGTACGCGCCTGGGCCGGACCAGCCGATCGAATGCTCGGAGTCCGAGGCCCAAGCGGTCGTTGCGGCCGTGCTCGATCACGCCCGGCTGCGCTCGGATCACAGCCTGGCTGTCGTCGGCCTCACCCGAGCCGTCGTCGACGCGGTGCGATCCCGACTGCGCGAGGCGGTCGCCGACTTGGCCGAGGGTGACCCTGCCGCGGCGTTCCTTGCCGCGGCGGGGGACCAGCCGTTCGTCGTGACCGGCTTCGAGCACGCGGCGATGATCGAGCGCGACGTCGTGATCCTCGCCGTGGGCTACGGACGCACCCCGCACGGCCGGGTGCTGCACAGGTTCCCGTCCCTCGATGCGCCCGGGGCGCAGGGCGCTCTGGCGGCCGTGCGCCGGGCGGCCCGGCGCCGGCTCGCCGTCGTCACTGCGTTGACCTCGCAGGACCTCGTACCCAGCCGGTTGAAGACGCCAGGCGCGAGCGCATTGCGCGAACTCCTGGTCACCGTCGAGACCGCGGCTCGTGCCGACGATGCGGCCACCGAGGCCGCCTCATCTGGTGTCGAGGCTCGATCCGACAGCGCGCTGATGACCTACCTCGCCGAGCGGCTGCGTGGTGAGGGGCTCACGGTCGCCCACGAGGTGGGCGTCGGTGCGCACACCGTCGAGCTCGCGGTGGGTCACCCCGACCTGCCCGGCCGCTACCTCGTCGCTGTCGAGAGCGACGGGCCTCGGTATGCCGCTCGGCAGGGCGTGCGCGTGCGCGACCGGCTGCGACCCGATCAGATTGCCCGCGCGGGATGGCGGTTCGTGCGGGTCTGGTCCACCGACCTCTACCGCGACCCGGCGCGCGAGGTGGCTCGCATCGTCGCAGAGGTGCGCGAGATCGTCCGTGCCGAACGACCGGAGCCGGCCGCGGCAGCTGCCGTCGTGCCGGTCGAGGAAGCGGTCGAGCAGGCAGTCGAAGAGAAGGTCGTCGAAGAGACGGTTCTCGAAGGTGCGGACGTGGCGGGGCGCGACCGATCCGACGGCGATGCTGCGCAGTCGACGCCAGGGGAGTCGAACGCGGCTGCGTCCCGGCCCGCTCCGCAGTCAGCGGCACAGCCTGATCCAGCGGCACGTCCCGAGCCAGGCGCACGGGCCGAGCCAGGAGCACAAGCCGTGCCCGCAGCACGGCCAGCGCCACGACGCCGTCCGGAGCAGACCCGCGACGACACCGATGCCGGGTGGGGGGAGCGGCCCGACGGGGGCGCCCACGATCGGTGGTTGCAGGAGCAGCGTCCACCGCATTGGGAGTGACGGTTTGCGCCGCAGACTGCCAAGGGGCGGGAGCCGATCGGCTCCCGCCCCTTGGCAGGTGTCAGACGAGGATCACCGAGCGCGCAGCGCGTCGCGGATCTCGGTGAGCAGGGCGACCTCCTCGGAGGGCGCCTCGGTTGCCGGCTCGACGCCCTTGGCGCGGCGCTCGGCCAGCTTGTTCAGCGGGGCGACGACCATGAAGTAGACGGCCGCGGCGACGATGACGAACGAGATCAGCGTCGTGAGGAAGGCGCCGACATGAATGCCCTGGGGCACCCAACCGGAGAAGTTGGGGGTGCCGCCGAGCTTGCCGATGAGGTCCATGATGACCGTCACGAACGACTCGATGACCTTGCCGAACGCGCCACCGATGACGACGGCAACCGCGAGGTCGACGACGTTGCCGCGCATGAGGAAGTCTTTGAAACCCTTGAGCATGGGTTGTTGTCCTTTTCTGTGGGGGTTGCTCCCGACACTGGGAGGGTTAACTCCCCTCACGTGAGGGGTGGACGGGCGGGTAGTTCGCCCCCGGGGAGCCATTGACATGGTCTGTAGCTGACCTGCTCGGCGGGTGGTGCGTCACCGCGTCCCCCCCAGGCAGGCGCACCCACGCTACCCAAAGCGCGTCAGGTGAGCCAATCGGAGGCAGCCCCGCGCGTGTCGCAGGTCACCGGACCTGCTCTTGACACGTGGCATTCACGGCCGCACGGCGACGACGAAACCGGCCCCACTGCCGGCCGGCCCGAAGGCTGCCGCCAGTCGGGCAACATCGGTCTCGGGGACGGCGACGAACAGCGCAACTTCCGGTGCCGAGGCCATCGACCATGCGCCGACTGCTGTTGGTGCGTCGGCGGACGAGGTGCCAGGACCCGCCGCGGGGTCGGGGGCCTGCAGGACGATCGCGTCGGTCACCCGCTCACCGCTGCCGGACTCGAGGACGAGCACCTCATCGCCCGTCGAAATCATCTGCAACACAGCGGGATTAGCCAGTGGCACGGCGATCGCCACGCGCCCGGAGGTCACTCCGGCCGGGCCCTTCACGGGCGCGACACGGCTGGAGGTCACGACTTCCCCCGCCAGGACCGGGCCGCTCAGGGACCGCCCGAGAGCTGCTTCGACCGCGATGAACGCACCCGGTGGGCGTGCGGCGGAGGGCACCTGCCGCAGCTCCAGGTCCTGTGCCGTGAGGCGATGCCCAGGCGGCAGATCAGCGCTGACGCTGACGACCGGCACCGCAGTGGCATCGGCCGCGTTCGCGCGCAGGGCGGCGACGACGATGACGGCGGCCAGCGCGGCGAGCAGTGCCGCCGTCAGGCGGCGGGCGTGGCGGCGCCAATAGGCATGCCGTCGTGACTCGGGACGGCCGCTGGTCGCTCCGGGTCGGGGGAACCGCGTCATGGCAAGGGGAACGGCAGGGTGAGGCCGTCGACGGCCCGGCGGCAGGCGCACCCGGCGGCGCTGTCGGACTCGGCCGCCGGCAGACGGTGGATCGCGGCGCCGATCAGCGCCTTGAATGGCGGCATGGCGCTGGCGAACGTCGCGACCACCTCGTCATGGGTCACCCCATCGCCGTGCTCGACTCCGGCGTCGAGGTCGGTCACCAGCGCCACGGTGGTGAAACACATCGCCAGCTCGCGAGCAATGGCGGCCTCTGGCATGGCGGTCATCCCGACCAACGTGCCGCCGGCCGCCTGGTGCCATTGGCTCTCGGCGCGAGTGGAGAACCGCGGACCGTTGATCACCACGAGGGTGCCGCCCACGGCATACGGCAGGTCGCTGTCGGCCAGCGCCTGCGCGAGGGCCGCCCGACCACGGGCGCAATAGGGGTCGGCGAAACTCACGTGGACCACCGCGCCGACCTCGTCGTAGACGGTGTGGGCGCGCCCCCAGGTGCGGTCGATGACCTGGTCGGGGACGACCACCGTGCCAGGCCCCAGCTCCGGCCGCAGCGACCCGACCGCACAGGGCGAGAGCACCTGGCGCACGCCCAGCGAGCGCAGCGCCCAGAGATTGGCTCGGTAGTTGACCCGGTGCGGCGGGAAACGGTGGTCGTGGCCGTGCCGGGCGAGGAAGGCGACCCGCCGCCCGTGCAACTCGCCGACCACGACGTCGTCGCTCGGCGGCCCGAACGGCGTCGTCACGGCCACTCGGTGCGCGTCGGTGAGGAAGCTGTAGAACCCCGACCCACCGATCACGCCGATCTCGGCGTCGTCGCGCCGGAACGGCTCGGCGGGTTGGGCGGCGGACTCGGCAGGGCCGGGTTGGGCGGTCATGACGGCAAGGGTAGGACCCCGGTATGCCGGGTGGTCGCCGCAAGCGCGGCCGTTGTGGATGGTGGGACGACCGGTCCGAGGATGTGGACGAGCCGGTGGGTCGTGCGCGGAATCAGCTGGAGGAGGTGCTCCCGGCGGCTGCCGAACTCGTCGAGGCCGAGCCGCCCGAGCCACTCGAACCACCGGAGCTGCCCGAACCCGAACCTCCGCCCGACGAACCCGAGCCCGCGGACCCATTGCCAACACCAGCGCCAGCACTCGAGCCGCTCGAGGCGCCGTTCGAGCTGGATGTCGATCCGGTGCCGCCCGCGCCAGACGACCCCGCCGCACTCGAAGAACCAGTTGACGAACCGACGGTGCTGGACCCGGAGCGTGAGTCGGTGCGATAGAAGCCCGACCCCTTGAAGGTCACTCCGATCGAACCGTAGACCTTGCGCAACCGGCCCGAGCACTCCGGGCACATCGTCAGCGGGTCGTCGCTGAAGGACTGCACGAAGTCGAATGCGTGGTCGCACTCGGTGCAGCGGTAGGCGTAGGTGGGCACGGGACCTCCTGGTCGGCGAAGCGTCCGGATTCTATGCGGGGTCGCCGCGTCGCTTCCAATTCGTCACGTTGGGCTCGGCGGCAACGTCACGAGGGGCTCGGCGGCAACACCGATCCGGCCTTGCGGGCAATCCGTTTTGCCTTGGCCTTGGCCCGGTCGGTGCGAGATAGCGGCTCATGAGGATCGGGCACCCACCCGGCCAACCGCCCGGCCCGGCTCACCGCCACCAGCCGCTCGTGCACGGCATCGACGGCAGCCGACGGGGTGACGATGAGCAACTCGTCGCCGGTGCGCAGCCGGGTCACCGGTTCGGGCACGAACGACCCGTCCTCGCGCAGCACGAGCGTGACATTCGCGCCGGCAGGCAGCCGCAACTCGAAGATCTCCACCCCCGCCAGCTTGGAGTCCGGGCCGATGGTTGCCATGACGACCTCGGCGTCCATTCGATCCAGGGCGGTGGTCTCGACCGACAGCGGCACTTGGGTCACCGATTCGACGACGCCGAGCTTGCGCGCGACCCAGGGCAGGCTCGGGCCCTGCACCAGGGTGTAGATGAGCACGAGCACGAAGACGAAATCGAAGATCCAGCGCGTGCCGGTCGCCCCCAGCGTGGCGGGCACGGTGGCGAGCACGACAGGCACGGCACCGCGCAGGCCCGCCCAGGACACGAAGAGCTGGTCGCGCCACGGCACCCGGAAGGGCGTGAGGCTGGCCGCCACCGACAGCGGCCGGGCGACGACGAGCAGCACCAGGCCGATGACCAGGGCCGGCCAGGCTTCGACGGGCAGCCGCGAGGGTGAGGCCAGCAGCCCGAGCAGGAAGAACAGCCCGACCTGGGCGATCGTCCCGAGCGCTTGGACGAACCCGTTGACAGCGGCCCGGTGCGGCAAGCGCATGTTCCCGAGGACAAGAGCAGCGAGGTATGCCGCAATGAACCCCGACGCGTGCACACTCGCCGCCACGGCATACCCGAGCACGGGCACGGCGATCACGCCGATGGCGAAGATGCCCGAGGCACCGCGGGCCAGCAGGCGCACGGCCTTGCCCCCGAGCCAGCCGACAGCGATCCCGATGACCGCTCCGACACCGAGCTCGACCAGCGCCAGCAGCGCCAGCTGCCAGGCCGGGTCGGGCGCGTCGCCCTCGGTGAGTTGCAGGGCGAAGGCGGTGGTGATGATGACGACCGGCGCGTCGTTGAACCCCGACTCCGCCTCGAGGATGCCGCGCAGCCGGGTGGGCAGCGGCACGTCGCGCAGCACCGAGAAGACCGCTGCCGCATCGGTAGAGGAAAGGATCGCGCCCATGAGCAAGGCCATCGACCAGGTCAGCCCGAGCACCAGGTGACATGCGACCGCGACGACCCCGATGGACACGAAGACCCCGACGGTCGAGAGCACGATCGCGGGAAAGACGGCCTTCCGTATGCCGTTCCACGGGGTGGTGAGCCCGCCCTCGGCGAGGATGAGGATGAGGGCTGCATACCCGAGCACTTGGGTGAGGGCCGCGTTGTCGAACGCGATGCCCGCGCCTCCGTCGCCGAAGGCCAGCCCGATGCCGAGGTAGAGCAGCATCGTGGGCAGGCCCGAGCGCGCGGAAATCCGCACGGCGACCAGAGACAACAGCACGACGACGGCGCCCAGGAGCAACCATC
>Ga0208938_1001187_pt1 | contig 15652 bp, 12 predicted proteins | sample AD_UKC125_MetaG_FD_184434 | JGI IMG/M metagenome (GOLD analysis project Ga0208938, IMG submission 184434) | Active sludge microbial communities of municipal wastewater-treating anaerobic digesters from USA - AD_UKC125_MetaG (SPAdes) (version 2) | ecosystem: Engineered > Bioreactor > Anaerobic >...
ACCTCGCAGAACTCATGCTGGACCTCGACAGCGGTCAAGCGCTCGTGGCGATGGCCCGGTGGGGACCAGAGGTGCATCAGCAGTCCGTCTGGAACTACCGACCTGAGGATGGTGCACCAGTGAGCGCGCCGACCGAGGTCCAGCCCGCCCGGCCACGGACCGGGGTGCACCGGGCCTGGTTCGTCGCGGCCGCAGTGGTCTCGGCGCTCGTCGCGGCGGCCGGTTTCCGGTCGTCCACCGGCGCACTCATCGAACCGCTCGAGGCCAGCTACGGCTGGTCGCGCACCACGACGTCGGGGGCGGTCACGGTCAACCTCGTGCTCTTCGGGGTGACGGCACCCTTCGCCGCGGCGCTGATGGATCGGTTCGGCATCCGCCGCGTCCTGTCGTTGGCCCTCGTCCTGGTCAGCCTGGGCTCCGGGTTGACCATCTGGATGACCGCACCGTGGCAGCTGTGGATCCTCTGGGGTCTGCTCGTCGGAGTCGGCACGGGGGCGATGGCCCTGGTGCTGGGCTCGATCGTCGCCAACCGCTGGTTCCAGACCCGGCGGGGGCTCGTGACCGGGGTGTTCGCGGCAGCGTCGTCGACCGGCCAATTGATCTTCCTGCCCGCCATCGCCACTCTCGCCGAAGGCCCGGGCTGGCGGTATGCCGCCGGCCTGACCTCGGTGGCAGCGCTCGCGCTCGTGCCGATCATCGTGGGGGTGGTCCGGGACTGGCCGGCCGACGTGGGGGTCCCCCCATACGGCGGCGACGTCATCGTCGCACCGCCGGCACGGCATACCAGGGGTGGCAGTTCTCCCGCGGCGCGCGCGGTGCGGGTACTGCGCGAGGCGGCACCGGTGCCGGCCTTCTGGGTGTTGGCTGGCACGTTCTTCGTCTGCGGGTGGTCGACCAACGGGCTGATCGGCACCCACTTCATCCCCGCGGCCCATGACCACGGCATGCCGGCCAAGACCGCGGCCGGCCTGCTGGCCCTGATCGGGATCTTCGACATCCTCGGCACCATCGCCTCCGGCTGGCTCACCGATCGCATCGACCCCCGGCTATTGCTCGCGGTCTACTACGCCCTGCGCGGGGCGTCGCTGCTCGTCGTGCCCGCTGTGCTCGGCCCTGACGTGCAGCCCAGTCTCTTTCTCTTCATCGTCTTCTACGGCTTGGACTGGGTCGCGACGGTGCCGCCCACGATGGCATTGTGTCGGATCCATTTCGGCCTCGATCGATCGAGCGTCGTCTTCGGCTGGGTCTTCGCCTCGCACATGGTCGGTGCAGGGATCGCAGCCGCGTATGCCGGGTGGATGCGCGAGTCGACCGGTGACTACTTCGCCGCCTGGCTCACCGCCGGCGGGCTGTGTGTCGTGGCGGCCGCGGCCTGCTATGTCCTGCCGCGCCGTCGTGAGCCGGTCGGCTGAGTGGCCGCGCACCTCTCGGCACCACCCTCGGGGGCCTGGTCGAGGTGCGGCAGCGGCCATGAGCTCAGGAGCTCGAGGTGGACGCCGTCGGCCAAGCTGCCGTCGACCCGGGCCCAACTGGCATGACTGCGGCCCCATTCGCGCATCCCCAGCCGGGTGAGCACGGCGAGCGAGGGCAGGTTCTCGGCGTCGACCGTCGCGTGCAAGCGCCGTAATCCGAGGCCGCCGTCCGCGCAGGGTGTGAACGCCAGGTCGCGCACGACCGGCAGCGCCTCGGCCAGATGGCCACGGCCGCGCTGTGAGGGATAGACCCAGTAGCCCAGCTCCCCTTGGAAACGCCCCTCGAGGGGCCCCATCCCGAAGAGCAAGACCATCCCCACAGCCCGATCCGTATGCCGTTCGGCCAGGCACCACCTCAGGGCGCCGCCGGCGGCATAACGCGCTTCGCGCTCGACGAGCCAGTCGGAGAAGGCTGCCCGGGTCGGGACGGAACCGGCAGGGGTGAAGCGCAACGCCTGCAGATCAGGCTCATCGACCGCATCGCTCGGCCCGTCATCGGGGCCGAACGGCCGCAACCGCAGGGTCGGGGTCTCCAGCACGGGAGGCAGGGGGTGAGCCGGGTGCATCGGCTCGCCGGCCCGCAGCGTGGCGTGCCATTCGTCGCGGGGGTGGCCCGCATGGTCGAGCGCTCCGGCGGTGACGGTGACCGGCATACCGAAGCCGCAGGCGTGGGCGACCCGACGCGAGGCCCAGTTGCCGGCGACTGCGCGCCACCGCAGCACCGCAACCCCTTCATCGAAGGCGCGTTGGGCCAGCAGCCGAACCGCCCGGCTCATCAGTCCGCGGCCCCGCCCTTGCGGATGCAGTCCGAAGCCGATCTCGGCCCGCAGCGGCGACCGGTCGTGCAGATTGACCGTGCCCAGGAAGCTGTCGCCGGCGTCGGTGACGACCCACGCGCGTCGGCCCCACGGCTGCGACCAGCCGGTCCGGACCTTCTCGAGGTATTCCTGCGCGTCCGCCAACCCATAGGGCCGGGGCAGCGGCAGGAACTCCATCGACGCTGCGTCGACGCACTGCTCGACGATCCGCGGAGCGTCGGACTCGCGATGAGCGCGCAGCACGACGACCCCGTCGGTGAGCGTCGGCACACAGTCTGGCCAGGGCACGTCGGGCAGTAACGGCTGCGGGCTCTCGGTCACGGTCACCACCCTGCTGCTCCGGTATGCCGGGCGGCAAGTGAGTTCCGCTCGGCTGTGAGGTGCGCGGACGCCATACCGGCTGGTGGTCGGCCGGGAACCGCATCGAGGTGCGGTGGCGTTGGGCGGGCGACCGGGCAACTCGACTACCCTGACGGGTGGTCCCCGTGTGCCGCGGTCGACCAGTCTGGCGAGTGCATCCGGTGAAACCCCCGAGGAGTTGTCCGTGGTCAAGGTGTTCGAGAAGCTGCTGCGTGCCGGCGAGGGCCGGGTCGTCAAGCGGCTCGAGGGAATCGCGCGCCAGGTCAACGTCCTCGAGGAAGACTTCGAGAAGCTCACCGACGCCGAGCTGCGCGCCGAGTCCGGGGTGTTCCGTCAGCGCCTGGACAACGGCGAGCCCATCGACAAGCTGCTGCCCGAGGCCTTCGCGGCGGTGCGGGAGGCGTCCAAGCGCACCCTGGGCAAACGCCACTTCGACGTGCAGCTCATGGGAGGCGCGGCGTTGCATGAGGGCAATGTCGCCGAAATGCGCACCGGTGAGGGCAAGACCCTCGTCGCGACCCTGCCGTCCTATCTCAACGCCCTGTCCGGCAAGGGCGTGCATGTCATCACCGTCAACGACTATCTCGCGGAGTACCAGTCCGAGCTCATGGGCCGCGTGCACCGCGCCCTCGGCCTGGAGACCGGCTGCATCCTCGCCTCGATGACCCCCGACCAACGCCGGGTCGAATACGGCAAGGACATCACCTACGGCACCAACAACGAGTTCGGCTTCGACTACCTGCGCGACAACATGGCCTGGTCGACCAGCGAACTCGTGCAGCGCGGACACCACTACGCGATCGTCGACGAGGTCGACTCGATCCTCATCGACGAGGCCCGCACACCGCTCATCATTTCCGGGCCCGCCGATCAGGCGACCAAGTGGTATGTCGAGTTCGCCAAGATCGTCCAGCGGCTCACCCGCGGCGAGTTCGAGTCGGGCGTCGGCGATTACGAGGTCGACGAGAAGAAGCGCACCGTCGGGGTGCTCGAGGCCGGCATCGAGCGGGTCGAAGACCTGTTGGGCATCGACAACCTCTACGAGTCGGTCAACACCCCGCTCATCGGGTTCCTCAACAACGCGATCAAGGCCAAGGAACTGTTCAAGCGCGACAAGGACTACGTCGTGCTCAACGGCGAGATCCTCATCGTCGACGAGCACACCGGCCGCATGCTGCCCGGCCGGCGATACAACGAGGGCATGCACCAGGCCATCGAGGCCAAAGAGGGCGTCGAGATCCAGAACGAGAACCAGACCCTCGCGACGATCACCCTGCAGAACTACTTCCGGATGTACACCAAGCTCGCTGGCATGACCGGCACTGCTCAGACCGAGGCTGCCGAGCTCAACTCGATCTACAAGCTCGGCGTCGTCACGATCCCGACGAACATGCCGATGATCCGGATGGACCAGGCCGACCTCGTCTACCGCACCGAGGACGCGAAGTTCACCGCCGTCGTCGACGACATCGCCGACCGGTATGCCGCGGGGCAGCCGGTGCTCGTCGGCACCGTCTCGGTCGAGAAGAGCGAGCACCTGTCGGGCCTGCTGCGCAAGCGCGGGGTCAAGCACGAGGTGCTCAACGCCAAGCAGCACGCCCGCGAGGCGGCGATCGTCGCCGAGGCCGGCCGCAAGGGCGCCGTCACCGTCGCGACGAACATGGCCGGGCGTGGCACCGACATCATGCTCGGCGGCAACTCCGAGTTCCGGGCGGTGCAGGAGCTCAAGCGCCAAGGCCTGGACCCGGAAGAGACCCCGGACGAATACGAAGCAGCGTGGGACGCTGCCCTGGCCGAGGCCGAGAAGGCGGTGGCCAGGGAGCACGACGAGGTCATCGGTCTCGGCGGGCTCTATGTCCTGGGCACCGAGCGGCACGAGTCGCGCCGGATCGACAACCAGCTGCGGGGTCGGTCGGGTCGTCAGGGTGACCCGGGCGAGTCGCGGTTCTACCTGTCGCTGCAAGACGACCTCATGCGCTTGTTCAATGCCGCCATGGTCGACCGGTTCATGCAGACCGCTCGGATGGAGGACGAGGTCCCCATCGAATCCAAGATGGTCACCCGCTCGATCGCCAGCGCGCAGAGCCAGGTCGAGGCCCGCAACTACGAGATCCGCAAGAACGTCCTCAAGTACGACGACGTGCTCAACCGGCAGCGGCAGGTCATCTATGCCGAGCGCCGGTCGGTGCTCGAGGGCGCCGACATGCAGGAGCAGATCCGTCACTTCGTCAACGACGTCATCGCCGCCTACGTCGCCAACGCAACCGCTGAGGGATATGCCGAGGACTGGGACCTCGACCAGCTCTGGACCGCGCTCAAGGTGCTCTACCCGGTGTCGATCACCGTCGACGACGTCGCCCAGCGGGCTGGAAGTCGCCAGGGCATCACCGCCGAGGTGCTGCGCGAAGAGCTGACCAACGACGCTCACCACGCCTACGACCGTCGCGAGGCCCAACTCGGCGAGGACGCGATGCGGGAGTTCGAGCGGCGTGTCGTCATGGCGGTGCTCGACCGCAAGTGGCGCGAGCACCTCTACGAGATGGATTACCTCCAGGAAGGCATCGGGCTGCGGGCCATGGCCCAGCGTGACCCGCTCGTGGAGTATCAGCGCGAGGGCTACAACCTCTTCGAGGCGATGATGGACTCGATCAAGGAGGAGTCGGTCGCCTACCTGTTCAACGTCGAGGTCGAAGTGGCTGCGCCGGCCCCGGCAGTGGCTCCGGTGGCTCCGATGCCGGTTGGCCAGTTGCTCCAGGGGCTGGCCGACGCCGCCACCGACGCCGCCGGCGGGATGGCACCCTCCGATAGCGCGCCGGCGCCAGCCGATGCGCTGGCCTCCTCGGACGTGGCGGACAGCCTTGCCGACGGGCAGGGTTCGGCCTTCCGCAAGCCGGTCATCCACGCCAAGGGCCTGGAAGGTCCGAGCGGTGGCCGCCTGCACTATTCGGCCCCGGGGGAGGGCGGAGGCACCGAGGAGCGCGATGTCGTCGCACCAGGGTCCGGCGCGGCGGCGGGGGCGACCCGTCCTCCGGTCCGGCGGACCTCGAAGAAGGCCCGCCGGCGCGGGAAGTGACGCTCAACCGATCTGCAGCTGGGTGACCACCCAGCGCCGGTCGATTCCGGTCATGCGCAAGGCCAGCGCTCGCACGCGGTCGTGTTCGACGATGACCGCGCATGCTTCGACGACCCCGTCGGCCGGCTCTTGCACGCGCACCCTGCGCACCACCGGACGACGCTGGGTGCTCTTGGGGCGGCGTGCGGCCACCACCGATCGGCGGCAGAGCACGTCGTAGACCTCAGGGGCGCTCCAACGTGCGACCTGAGCGGCGGGGCGCAACCCGGCCATGATCTCGACGTAGGCCTGCACCAGCTGGCGCACCATGGGCGCGGGATCGGGCAGGTCGCGGCGCGGGGTCCACTGCCGGTCGAAGGGCCGCTCACGGGAGAAGTCCAGGGCCAAGCTGTCTTGCACGTAGGGCGAAGGGGTGAGCGGGCGGAAGGCCTCTTCGCTGGAAATGGGAGCCGGTCGCGGGTCGGGCATCGTGATGACCCGCAGTGGCGGGAGCGAGCTCATCGGACCCCCTCCGTCACCAGCGTCGGCACGACGAGACGCTGACCGGGCGTGATGACGTCAGGGTTCGGACCCACGGTCTGGCGGTTGACGGCATACCACTGCGGCCAAGCGACGGCGATCTGGGCCGTCGTGGCGTCCGGCCCGAGGTGCCGTGCCGCGATCGACCACAGGGAGTCTCCCCGCTGCACGACGTAGTCCCGAACCGCCGTCGTCGGCGGGGTCGTTGCGACCGGTTGGACCGTCGGCGCAGTGGTTGGGGTTGTGGTGGCCGAGGCCGAGTCGCTGGCCCACTCGGGGATCGGGCGGTCGGGGTCCAACGGCGTCCAGGACGTGTCGGTGGGTGGATGGAAGCCTGGGTCGAGCGCGATCGGGCCGGGCGCGTCGAGGACGAGGGTATGCCGGGTGGCCAGCGCCGGCGCACTCATCGCGGCGGCCGCCGTGCCAGGGACGACCGCAGCGACCAGCGAGGTGCCCAGCACGAAGGTGACCGTGCGCCGCAGCGCGGCAGGCGCCACGGCGCGCGCCAGGGCACGGCATACCTGTCCCAGCGCGCCGGGGAGCTGCCCGAGCGCGCTCAGCGCGGTCCCCATCGCGAGCCATCCCGACAGCGCCGCGCCGACCAGGGCGCACCCACCGGCGAGCAGATCCTCGGGGCGCGCGGCCTCCCATGGGGTGTGGGTCACCAGCTGGACTCCGGTGCGGCCCAGGAGCACAGTCATGGTGACTGCGGCCGCGATGCCCACGAGGGTCACGATGACCCCGCGTAGAAGTGCGGCAGCCCGTTGGCGCGGGTGGTGAGGAGTGGGCTGGAGTGGCGTCCCGCGAGGCATCTTCTTCCCCTGTTCTCGCGCGTTTGATGTCGTTTACTTACGTTTGCATATGACAGCGAGCGTCGTCAAGCACTCGATTAACCGTGGGCGCGCGCGGCTGGGGTTGGTCGGCCAGGATGAGCGGGAGGAAAGGAGTGCCCATGCGGTGGGAGTTGCTGTTCGACGACCTGGAGGCCCAACTGGCCGCCGAGGCCGCGCTCGAGCTGGACGCCGAGGTGGCCGATCGCACTCGGCGCGAACGGGCCAACCTCTCGCTCGTCGACCGCCTGGTCGGGGCGCGCGGAGGTGGGAGCCTGCAGGTGCGCGTCGCCGGCGTGGGGGCGTTCTCCGCTGCGGTGATCGACGTCGGCGCGGATTGGGTGCTGCTCAGCCATGGCAGCGGTCGCGAGGCCATCGTGCCCATGGCGGCGCTACGGTCGGTGACCGGGTTGCGTGGACGCGCGGTCCTGCCCGGAGCGGTCGCTCGCGGGTTCGGGCTTGGCCTGGCGCTGCGCGTGCTCAGCCGGGATCGCGCGGTGGTCGACCTGGTCGACCTCGACGGTCAGCGCATGATCGGGACCATTGACGCGATCGGCGCTGACACCCTCGATCTGGCCGAGCACGCCCCGGACCTGCCCCGACGCGCCGAAAACGTCGTGGCGGTGCGCACCGTGCCTCTCTTCGCGATTGCGCTGGTAGGCCGGCGAGTCTGACCTGGTCCCACGGTGCGGTCTCAGAGGACCGCGGGCTCCCACTCGGGTGTGCACCCAGAGAGGGTGGTTTGGCCTCCGGTCGGCCGGTCAGTCGTCGATGAGGTCGCCGTCAGCAGGTCCACCCAAGGGGTGAGCCGACACGAACTGCCTGGTCTGCGCGTACATCCGCTGGATGTAGGCCTCCAACTGCTCGGCCTCGACCCGCCACTGTCCCCGGCCGCCGACCTTGATGGCCGGCAGGTCACCGGAACGGACCAGGGCATAGGCCTGGGCTGCGGAGATGTTGAGCACCTCCGCAACGTCGCTGAGCTGAAGGAAACGCGGCGGCATGGCGACAAGTCTGGCATGTCGGGACGAGCCCCCCGACTTATCCACAGGCCAATCAGGTTCACGTGGCGCGCGGCGCACGAAGCGGCCAAGATGACCACCGTGACTCATCCAGGGGGTTCTCTCAACAGTCCGCCGCGTCCGGTGGCCACGCGCTTGCAGCGGCCGTCGTGGCGGGACAGCAGGCTGCTCGTCGGCCTGCTGCTGGTCTTGGCCGCGACGGCCCTGGGCGCCAAGGCGGTGGCCAGCGCCGACGACCGAGTGCCGGTCTTCGCGGCAGCCACCGCGCTCAAGCCCGGTGACCGCCTCACCAGTGACAACCTCGTGCGGATCGACGTGCAACTCGGCGACGGGGCTGCCGAGTATCTCCCCGCGACCGGCGCCGTGCCTGCCGAGCACTTCGTCCTGCGGGAGGTCCGGCGGGGTGAACTCGTGCCGGTGTCGGCCGTAGGCGGGCGGGACCAGGTCAGCGTCCAACCCGTGACGATCCGAGTCGAGGCCAACTCGGTGAGCTCGCTCATCGCCGGTTCCGTCGTCGATGTGTGGGTGAGCAAGCGCGACGCCACAGCCGGGCAGGAGCGTTATCAACCGGCAGCGTTGGCGTTGCACGCCGTGTCGGTCGCGTGGATTCCCAGCGACCAGGGGGCATTCGGCATGTCGGCCTCGACCAAGGCGGTGCAGGTCCTCGTGGGCACTACCGACGTGCCCGTCCTCATCACGGCCACGGACGACCAGTCCCGCATCACGTTGGTGCCGGTGCCCGGCTCAGCGCGCGCGGCTGCATCGTGACGACCGTCCTCACCGCCCTGGGGTCGCGCTGGGACGGCCCTGTCGTCGCGGCCCTCGACGGCCAGTCGGGGGTGACCATCGCACGGCGCTGCGCCGATCTGGCCGATCTGCTCGCGACCGCAGCCGCGGGACTCGGGCAAGTGGCCCTGGTCGACGCCGACCTGCGCGGTCTGTCGCTCTCCGACATCGCGACCCTCGAGGCCCAAGGTGTCGGAATCGTCGGGCTCGCCGATCCGGCTGACGAACTCACCGAGCGGCGGCTGCGCCAGCGCGGGATCCGGGTGGTCATCCCGGCCAACGTTGACGGCGTGACGCTGGCCGCGACGGTGGGCGCAGCCGTGGCGGCGGGGTCCCCGGACGGTGCAGGTGCGGTGGGTGGTGGGCCGAGCGGCTGGCCGGCAGCCGACGATGCCCCATGGGGCGTGGCGACGGCTCTGGAGTCAGGTCCCGATGCTTTCGGCGCACTGGGTGGCGACTCCTCGGGCCGATCTGCAGGCAGCGCACCGGGCGGTTCACCTGATCCGGCGTGGGCCGGGTGGGGCAACCAGGGTCCCGACCCGTTCCGCCCGGCGCCCGCCGCGAGCACCCCACCCAGCGGGTATGCCGGGTGGTCCGGCTCCGACCACGGGTCGCTCGAGCCCTCGAGCGCCCGCGGGCGGGTGATCGCAGTCTGGGGACCGATCGGGTCGCCCGGCCGGACCACGGTCGCAGTCAACCTCGCGGCCGAACTCGCGGCGCTGGGTCGCTCGGTCCTCATCGTCGATGCCGATACCTACGGCGGGTGCGTCGCCCAAGCGCTGGCCGTCCTCGACGAAGCCCCCGCTGTCGCTGCGGCAGCCCGGTCGGCCGACCAAGGCACCCTCGATGTCATGGCCTTGGCCCGGCTCGCGCCCGAAGTGAGCCCGGGCCTGCGGTTGCTCACCGGCATACCGACTGCCGCCCGGTGGCCGGAGGTCCGCGGGCCGGCTCTCACCCGGGTCCTGGATGTCGCGCGTCTGTTGGTCCAGGACATCGTCGTCGACTGCGGGTTCTGCCTCGAGGACGACGAGGAGTTGAGCTACGACACCATCGCCCCGCGGCGCAACCAGGCGACCCTCGCCGCACTCGATGCCGCCGACGAACTCATCGCCGTGGGCAGCTGCGACCCCGTCTCGTTGCAGCGCCTGGTGCGAGGTTTGCAGGAACTCGGGTCGCTGCGCACCCCCGAACCGATCGTCGTGGTCAATCGGGTGCGGCCCGGACCGGTGGGTCATCCGGCCGAGCGGGAGGTCGCTGCGGCCTTGGCGCGGTTCGCTGGAGTTGCGCAGCCCCTCTTTGTGCCCGACGACCCGGCAGCACTGGACCGGGCCATGCTGGAGGGGCGGGTGCTGGCCGACTGTGCACCGACGTCGCCGAGTCGTCGGGCGTTGACCGCCATCGCGGCGCGATTGGCGGGGGTGGCTCCGAGCGGCACCGGTGAACGGTCACGCAGCGGCCGGTTACGCCGCAGGCGGTGATCGCTCAGCGTCACAGGCGGGTGCGCTGCCGGATGCGGGCGGATGCGGTCGAGGCGGGAGGCGTGGGAGGCGTGAGAGGGTGCGGACTCGGGCATCTGAGAGGATGACTCCGTGGCCGACCGCTTGACCTCGCTGGATACCTCCTTTCTCTATATGGAGGACGTCTCCACCGTCATGCACGTCGGGGCCGTCATGGTCTTCGACCCGCCAGAGCACCGCATCGACCACGACCGAGTCCTCGCGTTGGTCGGGCAGCGGATCGCCCATCTGCCGCGGTATCGCCAGCGCATCAAGTGGGTGCCGGGTCACCTGGCCAACCCCGTGTGGGTCGACGACGACACCTTCGACCTGACCTATCACGTACGCCGTTCCGCACTCCCGCGCCCCGGCAACGACGCCCAGCTCGAGGATTTCGTCGCCCGCATCCAGCCCCGCCCTTTGGACCGGGATCGCCCGCTGTGGGAGATGTACATCGTCGAAGGGTTGGAGCACGGGCGGTTCGCCATCGTCACCAAGACCCACCACGCGCTCGTCGACGGGGTCAACGCGCTCGATATCGGCCAGGTCCTGGTCAACGACGCGCCCGGCTGGGAGAAGCCAAGCCCCGATCTCTGGCGCCCACGACCGGCACCTCATGAAGCCAAGCTCGTCGCGGACGCACTGCTGGAGTCGGTCCGTGCTCCCGGCCTGATGATCGACGCCGTCCGCGGCGGCATGACCGAGGTCCGCGAGATCGGCGGCAAGGTCCTGTCCGGGATCGGCTCGCTCGTGTCGACCGTCGCGCGCGGTGCCGCGGCACCGGCGCCGACCTCACCGCTCAATGCCCCGGTCGGATCGGCGCGGCGCTTCGTCATGGTCGGCACCGACCTCGCGGACTACCGGCGGGTCCGCAACCGGCTGGCTCGGGGGGTGCACGCCGACGACGTGTCGGTCAACGATGTGGTCCTTGCCACGATCTCGGGCGCCTTCCGCACCTGGCTGCTCACCCGCGGCGCTCCGGTGCACAGCGCCACCGTGGTGCGAGCGCTCGTGCCGGTGAGCGTCGAAACCGAAGGCAGTGACGGTTTGAACCAGCTCTCGGCCTGCCTGGTCGACCTGCCGGTGGGGGAGCCGGCGGCGTCGATGCGGCTGCACCAGATCGCCTTCCACATGCGCCAACAGATCGAGGGCGGGAGGGCAGTCGGGGCCGATCGGCTCGCCGGCATGGCGGGTTTCGCCTCCCCGACGCTGCACTCGATGGGCGCGCGGTTGGGCAGCGCGATGTCCAAACGGTTGTTCAACGTCATCGTCACCAATGTGCCGGGGCCGCAGAGTTCGCTGTATGCCGGTGACGCTCGGATGCTCGCGACCTACCCCGTCATCCCGTTGGCCAAGGGTCAGGCGTTGGCCATCGGGTTGACCTCCTATGACGGCGGGGTCTACTTCGGACTCAACGCCGATCGTGACGCCATGCCCGATCTCGACGTGCTCGGCCAGTCGATCGTCGACTCCCTCGCCGAACTCGCCGACGCCGGCGAGGTCGCCCGGTGAGCGGCGTGCGGGTCTATCTCCCGCTCACGTCCGATCAGGTCCATGACCTCGCGACCCACGGACGGCTGGCGGCCCGGCCAGTGGTCGCCTTCGCGGTGACCAGCCGGTTGCGGGCGCAGCAGCCCGGCGAGGACGACGAGGCCCTGGAGTATGCCGCGTTGCTGGCCGCCGCAGCGTGGTCGGACGGCATCCGAGGATCCAAGAAACTGCGCCGAGTGATCGCTGCGGGCGATCTGCCGGCTGCTGTGGTGACCGAGGCCGGCGTGACCGCCGCGCGCGGCGCCGCGGAAGTCACCATCGCCGAACCGGTCACCTTGCGTCAGCTGGTGTCCTTCCACGTCGACGAGAATCCTCGGCCAGAGGCCGACCTCATGTGGTACGACGTCACCGAGGTGACCGCCGTCCTGGCCCTGGTCAGCGCTTGACGAGGTCGTCGGCTCGGCTGCGCCCGGTCGCGATGGCTTGCTCCAGCACCGACGGCAGCCGCGTATAGCTCGGGACATCCTGGGCCCACCGGACGAAGGCGTCGCGTTGGGCCATGGTGAGCGAAGACCACGGTCGAGGGTGCCCGGTCTGGTCGAGGAAATCCGGCGCTCGATGGAGCGTGATCCAGGCGCGGGGGTCGTCGGCGGGTGCCCAGGCGCCGGCGCGACTGACCAGGTCCCACGCCAAGGCGCGAGTGCTTTCCGCAAGCCCGATCCGCGCTTCTCGTGCAGCGGTCTCGGCTGCCTGCCCGGCATTCGTCGGAGCGACGTGGTCTAACCGGTTGGTCGCCGCATCGGTGAGCAGGTGCAGGCCCAGGGCGGCCAGGGCACCGGGCACCCCGACCTTGAATCGGGCGGGGATCTTCACCGCCTCGAGCACCGGGTCGATGCGCTCGTGGACGGCGCTGTTGGCGGCGTCCTGGCCTTGCGCGGCGTGGGCCAGGACGTCGGCGGCACCTGCGGTCGTGAACCCGATGACGACGCCGGCGCGTCGCAAGGCCGCGTCGGCTGCGTCCGGATCGGTGGGCAGGGTGCGAATGACCGCCAGGAGGTCCTCACCGCAGGCTGCGGACAAGGCGGCGGTGAACTCGTCGTTGTGGCCGGGCTGCCAGGGCAGGACCGAGTCGGCCGGCAGTCCGATGAGCCCCCACAATCGAGCGGCGGCCCGCTCGTTGGGCAGGCGCAGCTGGGGGAGCCCCGTCTCACTCCACCCCGTGGTGTCCAAGCCCCCTGCCGTCGCAGGGGCCAGCAGCACGGTCTGGGTGGCGTCGGGGTGATCCAGCAGGAGCTGAGCGACCAGGGCACGCCAGGGTGCGAGCGACTGCGCGATCGAAAGCTCCGGTCCGGGCGTCGCCTGCACGGACCCGACGTGCTGCGCGACGGCGGCCAACACCTGAGAACTCAGGGTGATCGGGGCGCACGGCAGGATGTCGGCCATCGCGTCGGCGACGGCGGCGACCGATGCAGACGGGCCACGGGTCACGGTGACCGGGCGGTCGACCACGAGGTAGGCGAGGAAGGCATAGGACCCCAGCGGAGTGCCGAGGATCGCCGTCGCACTCTCGGGCCGGTCTCGGCAGCGATCCAGCAGGGCGGCGACCGCGTCGGTGCGAGCGTCATCGTGCCAGGCGCTGGCCTGATCGAGGGTTTCCGCGCGCATCACGGCGGGGATGAGGGCCATGAGGACGTCATCGGCGGGAGCGCTCAATCCGGCCGCTCGCCCGATGCGCAGCAGCGCCGCCTGCACATGGATGTCGCGCAGCGGGAGCAGCTCGGACGCTCGGGGCGGCGTCGCGTCCGCACGCTTCACGGCGGCCGACCACGCCGATCGCCAGGCTGCCGCGCGTGCCTCAGCGGCCGAGTCGGGCCCCCCAGCGGGGGCTAACGCGCTGCTGTATGCCGTGGCGAGAGCAAGGAGGGCGGCCTCGGCGCCCGGTCGTTCCGAGGTCGCATCTGGACCGACAGTGGCGGTGCGGCGGCCTCCCGTGAGGTCGAGCAATCGTCCGGTCAAGAGCCGGAGCTCGACGGGGCCCAGGGCAGCCAGGAACGCTTGGGCGATGTGGCGATCGGTGAGAGTGAGCTCCGCCAAGCTCGCCAGTTCGGCCACGGTCCACGACCCGGGGGAGCCAGGGTGACCCTGGAGCCAGCGCGCCACGGCCGCGGTCGCGGCGGCACCGGCCGCGGTGTCTTGGGTGAGCGGGAGCGTCGCGAGGAGTCGGTCGCGGACCTGTCCGGCGTTGCCGAAGGTCGGGCCAGCCGACACATGAGTCGCCGCTGCCGCCAACCGCCCCGCGTCGGCCAGCTCGGTCATGACCCGGGTATGCCGGGCCAGCAGGCGAGCCTTCTCGTGGGTCCAGTCCCGATCGGCTGCCGCCGCCTCGGCCACTCCCGCGGTCGGGTCGAGGGCACCGGAGTTAACGGCGCGGGTGCGGCGATCGCGGTGCTCTCGGTCCGCGGCGTCCCAGTCGATCCGCAGCGCCGCCACTGCCTGCCGCGCGTGGCTGAGCGCACCGGCATACCCGAGGACGATCCGCGCCATGGGCGCGAGGCTGTCACCCAGCACGCGGACGTGGCCGGCGAGCGCCCCCAGCTCCGCTCGAGCGGCTGCTGCCGCGGGGCCGACCCACGAGGCTGGCAGGGCAGTGGCCGATCCGGAGCGGGCCAGTGCGGTGCCGGCGACCTCCGTGCTGACGCCGGCCAGGGCCCGAGCCAGAGTGAGCAGTCGCTCGGGATCGCCGACGGGTCCGGGCAAGTGGGCGGCTGCCGTGGTGCTCATCGCACTCCTCCGATCGCGAGCGCCACGGCACTGTCGGTCGAGGCATAGCCCGCACTGGCACTGGCCAGTCCGGCACCGAGGACGTCGGCAGCCTCGGCCAGGGTCAGCGTGGCAACGGTCGTCGTCTCGAGCGCCTGGGTGAGGACGTCGAGCAATGCGGCGCTGTCGCCGGTGTGGACAGCGTCGGCATGGGCGCCGCGCAGCGTCGCAGCCACTGCCTGCAGGCGGTCGCGATCGGCCAGCAGCCCGGTGGCGGTGCCGGTGAGCTCGTCAGGATCGACACGGATCAACATGTCGGTGAGAGTAGGCCGATTCGGGACCGAGCCCGGAAAGTTATCCCCAGGCCGGCCGAACCGATTCAGGACTACGTGGCGAGTCGAGACCCGCTCAGTCCGCGATCGACCACACTGCCGTGTCGAGCGGCACCTGCCCGTCGGCGGTCAGTTCCCCGGAGCAGGCCACGACCCGATAGCCGGACGGCACAGTGACCGGGTCGGCGCCGAGGTTGACCAGCACGTGCACGCCCGCGATTCGCCAGGCGATGACCGTCGCCGGATCGTAGGAGTTGTCCCAATCCAGCGTCCCGGCCCCGAGCCGGTGGGCGTGGCGCAGCGCGAGCAGGAGTCGATAGAGCTCCAGGGTTGACTCTGGGACGCCGAGTTGAGCGTCGACGGCATACTCGGCCCAGTCCTTCGGCTGCGGCAGCCAGCTCGCGCCGGTGGGCGAGAAGCCGAAGCCCGGCGCGGCGGCCGCCCAGGGCAATGGCACCCGGCAGCCGTCGCGCCCGGTCTCCAGCCCGCTGGTGCGGTGGAAGGCCGGGTCCTGGCGCACCTCGGCAGGGAGAGCAGTGTGCTCGGGCAGGCCGAGCTCCTCGCCCTGATAGAGGTATGCCGCGCCGGGCAGGGCGAGCATCGCCATGGTGGCGGCCCGCGCCCGGCGCAGACCGAGGGCGCGATCGGGCTGGGGGTCCTCGGCCGTGATCCCGTGCGGGCGAGGAAGGGTCT
>Ga0208938_1001188_pt1 | contig 15630 bp, 14 predicted proteins | sample AD_UKC125_MetaG_FD_184434 | JGI IMG/M metagenome (GOLD analysis project Ga0208938, IMG submission 184434) | Active sludge microbial communities of municipal wastewater-treating anaerobic digesters from USA - AD_UKC125_MetaG (SPAdes) (version 2) | ecosystem: Engineered > Bioreactor > Anaerobic >...
TGGGCGTGGTTCCGGAAACGATCCGCAGGGACCTCCGTGAACTCGAAACACAGGGCGTATTGAAAAGGACCCACGGAGGTGCTGTGATCGAGCATCCGAAAGAAAGGGAATACCCGGTACAGGTCAGGGTAATGAAGAACGCTGTCGAAAAGGACATGCTGTGCCGCAAGGCGGCGGAGTTCATAAGTGAAGGAGACCTGATATTCGTTGACAACAGCTCGACGCTGGTGAATCTAGTCAGGCATATAAGTGACGACATACACCTGACGATACTGACGAACTCCATCAAGGTGCTGCAGGAGTATGCAGTGTACAAGAAAGACAACATAACGATGCTCTGCACCGGCGGCGTTTTCAGCAGGTCCAACCTGTCTCTGTCCGGGACGCTTTCCGACAGCTTCACGCGCGAGTTCTTCCCCAACAAGGCATTCGTATCATGCCACGGAGTGTCGGCAGAACATGGCTTCACCGACGGAAACCTGCATGAGGTAGCTTTCAGGCGTGAGATAATAAGCCTGGCGGAGAAGGTATATTTCCTGGTGGACCACTCGAAGTTCGGGAAACCCGGGCCGATAAAGCTTGGAGGACTCGAGATATGCGACGTATTCATAACTGACAGAAGGCCTCCGGCCGAACTGGAGGAGCAACTGAAGCAGAGCAATCCGGACGTGGAGATAATCGTATGCGGAGAAACAGGCTGAAGCAGGAGATATGGACGGAGATGTGACATGGGTCTTGAAAAAAAGGTACTTGCATTCGATGCAGGAGGCGGAAGTACAAGGATATCGAAAATAGGTTTTGACGGAAGCAGGCTGACGCTGGAGCAGATAGCAAGGTTCCCCAACGGGCCTGTCAGTGCCGGAGGCAACCTTTACTGGGATATACTCGGTATATGGAGAGATCTGCTTGACGGGCTCAGGAAAGCTGCAGGCGAAGACAGCGGGATCGTGTCGCTGGGCATAGATACATGGGGAAACGATTTTGTGCTCCTCGACAGGCAAGGCTGTATGCTGGAGAACCCGTATACCTACCGTGACAGCCGCACCGCTGGCCTTGTCGCCGAGGTGGGCAGACTGATCGGCGACAGGGAACTGTATTCCAGGAACGGCATACAGCTTAACCGTATGAACACGTTGTACCAGCTGTTTTCCCTGGTTAAGCAGAGGCCTTATATGCTGGATATCGCCGACAGGTTCCTTTTCATTGCGGACCTTCTTGCCTATTACCTGACCGGAGAACTGAAAAACGAGTACACGATGGCGACCATTTCGCAGCTCTACAGCTACAGCAGGGACGGGTGGGACCATGAACTCATGGAGATGCTCGGTATACCGACGCGTATCTTCTGTCCTGTCATAAAGCCGGGGGAAACCATCGGCCGCATTTCGGGAAAAGTGAGCAGGGAAGCAGGAGTGGCGCCGCTGAAGCTGACAGCTGTCGCTGCACATGATACGGGGTCCGCCGTAGTGGCAGTGCCGTCTGAAGATGGTCCGCCGTTGTATATAAGCAGCGGCACCTGGTCCATCGTCGGCACGGAGACCGATGCGCCGGTCATAAACGACGAAGCATATGATTTCAACTGTGCCAATGAAGGTGGAGCAAACGGGAAGATCAGGCTGCTCAAAAACGTGATGGGGCTGTGGATAATCCAGGAGATCCGGCGCAACCTGGCCGTCAGGGGAATGCAGTACACGTATGACGACCTTAACAGGCTTGCTGAAGAAGCTGAGCCGTTCCAGGCCATGATAGACCCTGATGACGAAGTGTTTTACGAGCCTTCGGACATGCCGCAGGCGGTGAGGGATTACTGCATGAGGACGGGGCAGCGGGCGCCGGAGGATATTGGCGGCATTGTGAGGACAGTGCTTGAAAGCCTTGCTTTCAAATACAGGTACGTGATCGAAGGCCTCGAGCGGATAACCGGTCGAAGGTACGAACGCATCCATATAGTCGGCGGCGGGTCAGGCAACACGCTCCTCAACGCCTTTACAGCGAATTGCTGCGGCAGGCCGGTGTTTGCCGGGCCGCAGGAAGCGACCACCCTGGGCAACGGCATCGTGCAGATGATCTCGCTGGGCGAGATATCCGATTACAGCCAGGCAAGAAGCATAGTAAGGAAAAGTTTCCCGCCGAAGGAGTTCGTGCCGTGCGATACGGGGCAGTGGGACGAGGCCTACCGGAGGTTTGTTGAGTTGATCAAGTGATGAGTTATAGATTCGCTGATAATGACCTGATTAAGTAATAACTAAGAAAATAAAGATTTTGACAGTAAAGGCGCCGGGCACGTAACGTGCCCGGCACCTCTGTCTTTTCCGGCTTTCTTTATTTTCTGGCTTCTTTTATCTTTGCGACGAATTCGGCGGCCAGTTTCCTTATACTTGCATAATCGCCTGTTTTGGCGCCTGCGGTCAGGCTGCCGCCGGCCCCGACTGCAACTGCCCCCGCCCTGATCCAGTCACCGACGTTGTCGATGCTGACACCGCCTGTCGGCATCAGGTTAACCTGGGGCAGCGGGCCTTTTATGGACTTGATTATGCCGGGACCGAAGGCTTCGCCGGGGAATACCTTGAGTATGTCGGCGCCGAGTTCCATGGCTTCCACTACGCCTTCTATGGTCATGACACCGGGCATGCAGGGTACCTGGTAGCGGTTGCAGAGCTTCAGCGTTTCACGGCTGAGATACGGGCTCACTACGTACTGCGCGCCCGAAAGGATGGCGATCCTCGCCGTTTCAGCGTCAAGTACGGTACCGGCACCTATTATGATCTTTCCGGCATATTCTTTTGCCAGTTCTTCGATGACTTTCGAGGCTCCCGGGACCGTGTAGGTTATTTCTATTGCCGCTGCGCCTCCTTCAAGGCATGCTTCGGTGATCCTCTTCGCCATGTCGGCGTTGTCAGCCCGCACTACGACTACAAGACCCGAATCGGAGATTTTTTTGAGTATTTCCCACTTCCTGAACATGTCCGTCCCTCACTTCCACTTAGGATTGTCGATGATTGTCGGCTTTCCGTCCTTTTCGACTACCAGTTTCCTGAAGCCTTTTGACTCTATCGTGCCGTAATCGTGGCCGGCGTCTGCGCGGAACACGAAGAAGGTCACAAGTTTTTCATCCCCTATGTTTATACTCCTGTGGGCATACCTGCCGGGCACGTAAACTGCTTTGCCCGGTGTGAGGAGCTGGGCGTCCCAGTCGCCTTCGGGGTTTTCCATGAGCATGTAGCCTTTTCCGCTGAGGCAATAGTACACCTCTGCAGTATCGAGTATCGTATGGAAGTGGCCTTTAGTCATGAAATACTCATTGCCGACTTTTCCGGGATATACGATGCTGGTGCCGAAGAGCAGGTTGCCCGGTGTTTCCGGCAGGCCAAGCTCGTAAAAGTCGTAGACTATCGCGTCATTTTCGCTGAGAGCCGCTTCGTATGCGGCGTCATCGGCGTACATTCCCCTCATCTGGGAAAGGAAGCGCCTGGTGGGTTTTCTTTCATCGGACATACCGGTTATCATGTCAAAGTACATTACAAAAGGATCAACTTTGATATCGCTCATATTTATCCTCCCAGTCAGATGTTTCGTAAATTGCTTCAACTATACGGCCGTTTCGCGTATTCATCCGTTTTTGCGGACTTCATCGGCTATCCTCCTGCATTCGTCGAAGAGTTCCGGCGTTATTTCGATATGGAACACTTCTGCGATGACCTGTGTCCAGCCATGTATGAAGTAGGTCCAACCGTCTTCGACATGCAGGTTTTTGGCTTCTTTCTGTGCAAGGGCCTGGTGCATGAAGAGCAGGTCGCCCCTGTAGTTGATTTCCCAGACGAGGCTGTTTTCCGGGAACTGTGCCGCGTCGGTCAGCGGTGAGCCCGGCCTGTCCTTGCCAAGGCCGGTGGCATTGACGATCAGTGAATAAGGTTTAAGCTTGTGCAGCAGTTCATCGTTCTGTCCGGGTTCGGGCGTAAGGTGGAATTCTGCGTTCGCTTCAGGCCTTACCTGCCTGACGATGCTTTCTATATGGTCAAGCCTTGGTTTGCTCCTGTTGCCTACGATCAGCCTGTTCGGTATGTTATCGCCCTTGTCCCTGTTGAGAAGGTATGCAGCCATGGCTACGGCGCTGCCGCCGGCACCCAGCAGCAATACGTCTCCGCCGTGTTCCTTGAAGAAATTCTTCGGAACGAACTCTTCGAGAGACATTCCGGCAGTGATCGGATCCTTGGCATAACCTTCGAGCCTTCCGTCCTTTTTAGAGATGCAGGAGAGTTCGCCAAACATCGTTGCGTAAGGATCGAGCCAATCAAACAGGTCCTTCGCCGCATTGTAGAGGTCGATCTTGTGCGTTGTGACCAGTGCGCCAAGGGACATTTCGTCGTTTTTGATGAAATTGACGACTTCCCTGTACACTTCGGGATCAGCATGTATCTCAATGTCGATGCCCTTGATCACGGCATCCTTGAGACCCAGTGCCTTTGCCCACAGCGGGAACACCTTCATGATCGATGATTTGGTCGTAGTGACGCCGATGAAGTAGAATGTAGGTTGTGTTGCTTTTCCTGGTAAGTTCATTGGTACGTCTCCTTTCATTATCATTATTGTATCTGAGAACTGCCTTTCGGCAATAAACTGTCTGTACATCCGGGCCTGCTTCTATTATGTTGAGGGGACTGCCGTCCTGCGCCTGAGAGCCCTTGCCGGGTTGGTTACTGTGAATTTGCGGATAAGGCTGTCACTGACGCCATAGCTGCGGAGCAGGGGGAAGAAGGATACATGAAGGTAGTCGAGCCCGATGGGACCCCCATAACTCTTCATCCGCTCGCGTGTCGTGTCGAGACCCAGCAGGATCCTGTCTTCAAAACCGTTTTCAAGCAGGACCGTTATGAACCTCGCTTCGTCGTCATCGTCATGGTACTTGGACCTGCCTATGGTATCAAGCTCAAGGTAAACGCCGGAAGAAGCCACTTCCATCAGGTAGCCCGTATCCGTGAGGACCCGGTCGAGATGGCAGATTATTATGGAATCCATTGGCACTTTCCGGTCCGTGAACAGCCTTATCTGCTCCAGTGCGCCCATCCCCATCTCGGTGTGGCTCAGTATCGGTGAGCCGGTCCTGACGGACGCTTCGGCGGCTGCTGAAAACAGCCTCCGGTAATCTCCTGAAGGACCTTCCTTGTCGGAAGCCGTTTTGATGACGCCGGCCCGGCTTTCGATCCTTTGAACAGGTTTTGATATATCACAGTCTATATACATGCCGTTTTCCAGTTCATCGATGAAAAGTCCTGCCAGGGCATCTTCGTCCATATCCCATATCCAGTGGCCATCCGGGTAGAATATGAGCTTGTGGAACCCGGTGGAGGCTATGATATTTACGCCTGTCCTCACAGATGCCTTCAGTTGGAGATCAGCCATCCTCCCACAGCCGACAGGCTGGGCGTCGACGATACTTTTGCCCCCGATGCTTCTGTACAGTTCCAGTTCGGAACAGGTAGCGTCGAAGTCATCGAGCCTCAGTGACGGCACGAGTTCTGCGGACCGGCCGTCCGCGATGAAAAGGTGCTCGTGGCTCTGGCACCAGCCAAGCTCCCCGGGACTGATCCTTCCCGTGACAGTCTGGATGTAGTATGCATCATCGCATCTTGTGTCCATGGCGGTTTACTCCTTGTGGCCCAGCATTTCCAGGAGGTTTCTCGTGGAAACCAGTGCCATTTTTTCGACAGCCTCTCCCGTAAAAGCACCTATGTGAGGCGTAAGCAGGAAATTATCCAGCTTCAGCAGTTTCTCATCTTTTTCAGGCGGCTCGCTGGAGAACACGTCCTGGGCAGCTCCGGCTATCCTGCCTGATACAAGTGCCTCGTACAGTGCGTCCTCGTCCACCAGTTCGCCCCTTGATGTGTTGATGAGGATGGCACCGGGCTTCATCAGTCCAAGAGTCCTCGAGTTTATCAGCTTTTTTGTATCGGGCGTGGCGGGGAGGTGGAGGGAGACGATATCGCTGCCGGACAACAGCTCATCAAGGCTGTCGATCCTGCGGATACTGTACTTTGAAAGAAAACCGTCATCCTTGTAATAGGGGTCATAAATACAAACCTCCATTCCAAGGCCGTGCGCCCTTTTTGCGACTTCGCGCCCGATCTGGCCGCACCCGACGAGCCCAAGCTTTTTCCCGGTCAGTTCAAAGCCGATGCTCCGGTTCCATCCGCCGTTTTTGACTTCTGCGGAATGAAGAGGTATTTTGCGGGCCATGGCGAACATGAGCGCGATGGCAAGCTCAGCGACGGAAACGTTGTTTGTGCCCACTGCGTTTTTCACCTTTATGCCAAGCTCTGCGGCTCGGTCCAGGTCGATATTGTCCATGCCGACGCCGTACTTGGAAATGGCTTTCAGGTCTTTGAGCCGTTCGAGCACCGTCCCCGGCAGGGGATCTACGCCTACTATGATCCCGACCACACCTTCACTGGCAAGATCTGTTATTTCCTGTTCCGTCATGGTCCTGCCGAGGGTGTTTTCGATGATCTTGTAGCCTTTTTCCTCGAGCAGCGGGTATGCCTTGTGCTTGTAGTTCCTGAACGATTTTGGTGTTACCAGGATTTTTTCCTCCATGCTTATCCATCCTTTCTGCGTATAGTCTGTGTCTTTTGCTGCGTATTTAGTAGTGATGACGCGGCGCATTTTATGCGTGTTATAATGTATTTATGTTCTTACATAAATACGCAAAAATTTTAAGTGCTTACCTGAACTGCCTTTTCAGTTCAAACGTGAACTTGCTCCTGTCGCCCCTGTACTTCGCAAGGGAATACTCCACCGGGGTGCCGTCCTCAAGGTATACGACGCTTTCGAAATACTGGATCGGCGAACCCTTTTCGACCTTCAGGAGTTTGGATTCGAACTCGCCTGCAGTGATGCACTCCAGCGTCCTTACGGCATTCGATATAAGACGCCCGGATTCCTTTTCTATTATTTCGTACAGCGACTTATTTTCAAGGTCATGGGCCATGATCTGCGGACATACGCCGTATGGTATATAGGTGATGACGAAAACTATGGGCTCGTCATTTGCTGACCTGAGCCTCGTAAGCTTTATAACGTCGGTGCCGGGCTCAAGCCCCAGCGTTTTGGCCACCTTTTCATCGCTTTTTTCGATTTCCTTTTCCAGGATCTTCGTGGAAGGCACGAGCCCTTTCTTTCTCATTTCGTTGTTGAAGCTGTCCAGTGTCAGCAGGAAGTCCTGCGATATTTTCGGCTTTGACACGAAAGTGCCCTTTGCCTTTACCCTGTAAAGGTAGCCTTCGACAACAAGCTCGTTGATCGCCTGGCGCACGGTAGGCCTGCTGATCCCGAAATACTCGCTGATCTCCACTTCTGTAGGGATAGGCTTCTCCAGGTCCTTATGCTCTTCCCTGATGTATTCGAGCAATATGGTCTTAAGCTGGTAATACAGCGGGATCGGGATATTCTTGTTCAGTGTTTTGTTGCCTCCGAAAAGCATTTTAACCTCGTTTCCGATTTACTCATAACACAATGAATATGTTATTATGTAATTACATTTTGCTTAATTCATATTATATAATGAAGATGCCAAAAAGTCCATATAAATTTTGCAGCTGCATCAATATGCCTCACAGGGCATATTATAAACCAGATGACCGGCAGGAGGGGATCCGATGCGGAAGGGGAAAACCAGGAACATGTTTTCCGGCGGCAATACCTCGAAAGGCTTTTTCAGCAGGTTCGACCAGATCATGTGCCACAAGGAGGCCAGGAGGATCTTCGTGCTGAAAGGCGGACCCGGGACCGGAAAGAGCACTTTCATGAAAAACATATCCGAGATCATGTCGGATCGGGGATATGATACGGAACACATGCACTGCTCCAGCGACAGCAGGAGCCTTGACGCCGTTGTCATACCGGAACTGAAAGTCTCACTTGTGGACGGTACCGCCCCGCACGTGATCGATCCGAAGGTGCCGGGCGCCGTAGATGAGATCATAAACCTTGGCGAATACTGGCGCAGTTCGGCTCTCGTGGAAAAAAGGAACGAGATCATGAAAATTGGCAGTGAAATAAACAGCTTTTTCCAGAGAGCTTACAGGTACCTCAGGGCAGCTTACCATATATATGAAGACAGTTCGGAACTGTACGGGAAAGCCATGGATAAACCAGGGCTGAACAGGATCGCCGGGGAATTCGTCAGGATGCTTTGCGATAAGTTCCCGTCCGCCGCAAAGCCCGGGCGGCAGCGCTGCCTGTTCGCTAGCGCCATTACGCCGGACGGACCGGTCAGTTTCGTGGATGACCTGATGACACTGGACAACATATACGTTTTCGAGGGTTTTCCCGGATCCGGCACGGATATCGTGCTTGAGAACATAAAGTCTGCAGTGGTCGAAAGGGGTTTTGACGTTGAGGTGTATTACTGCGGTTTCGATCCCGGCAAACCTGAGCACCTGGTGATACCGGGACTCAATACTGCGTTCTCGACCTCGGCAAAATACCATTCCACCGATGCATGCGCCATAAGGAAAGTGGATTTCAGGGAATTTCTTGACGACAGGGCGATATCGGGACTCGGTCCGGAACTCAGCTTTAACGAGTATGAATTCGACAGGCTCCTCAACAGGGCGGTGGAGATGCTGTCATGTGCGAAAAGGCTCCACGATGAGCTTGAAGCCTTTTATGTATCCCAGCTGGATTTCGAAGGGATAAGGAAGAAGCAGGACGAGACGGTCGGGAGGATCCTCGCCCTTGCAGATGCATGACGTAGGATGGGGAAAACATGATGCGTGACTGTCCGGGGAGTCCGGGCAGGAGGGGATTCATTTCCCGGTTCCAGGCCCGGCGCCGGAGATAAGTTCGACTGCCACTCTTGCGTTCTCGCGGGCCTTTTCCTTGAGGCCGGGGATGCATTCCGCCAGTTGTTCCCTTATTTCGCCGTTGTTTTCCCATACAGAGTCCATCAGGGCCACGAGCTTTTCATATTCGAGTTCCCTGACGTCACCTGCCGAAGGCTGGCCGATGTAGTCCAGGAATCCCTGTATCTTGGGATTGTAGACGAGGCCGACCATCGGCACCGCGGCCACGGCGGAGAAAATCAGGGCATGGAGTCTCATCCCGAGGAGCATGTACATGGATGATATCAGCTCGTATGTTTCGAATATGTCAAGCTTGTCCTTTACAACAAAGCTTTCCCTTTCCATCATCGACGCGACGTTTTCAAGTATAGGCACGTCATCCGGATGCTGCATCGGGAAAAACACCGGGTATGCGCCGTACTTTTCAGCCATGTGGTCGATGGCCCGGGCTATGATCGCCTCATATTTTTCATGCTCGGCCTGCTCGTTGCCCGGGTACTTGCGCAGCGAAACGCCAAGCATCGGACCGGCGCCTGCCAGCCCGAGCTTTTCCAGGATGCCGGTTCTGATGTTTTCAGCGCCGTCCATTACGGTGACGGCGGCATCCGCGGTAAGGAGGATCCTTGGCCTGCTGATCTCCAGGTGTTTCAGTTCATCGAAGGACAGGGCTTCCCTTAATGTTATCACGTCCACCTTGTCTATGATCTTTTTCGTCAGCAGCCTGTTCATCCTGTTTTTGAGCGGGCCTATGCCGTTCGCATAGAACATGACCTTCAGGCCGAGCCTTTTTGCGAGCCATACCATGCTCAGGTAGAACAGGAGAGATCTTGTGCTGGTGATGTCCTGCAGGAGGTTGCCTCCGCCGTATATGAACGCCCTGGATCTTCTCATTGCCCTGTATATGCGGAAAATGCCCGCCCTGTCTATCGAAGCCACGTTGAATTCCAGTGCCGTCGCGACCGGGGTCTTTGACAGGACCAGGAGGCGCATGTTCGGCCTGAAGCTGTTCAGGTCCTTGAGGATCGACATCAGCAGGGCATCGTCGCCGATGTTCCTGAAGCCGTAATAGCCCGAGATGATCGCGTCGTAATGCTTGCGCCGCTTACCTGCCTCCGCTTTTTTCTCCAGTATGCGCCTGTATATGTCCATCTGGGTGCGTCCCATGTTTTCGACCGAGTATTTGGCATAAGCCTTTTCATAAAGGTGTTCTCCCATTTCCCGGCGTTTGCCTTCATCTGCTGCCAGTTCAAGGATGAGCTCGGCGAATCGTTCCACGTCGCCGGGTTCGAACAGGTAGCCGTTGACCCCGTGCTCGATCAGGTCAGGGATGCCGCCGACATTGGTACTGATGGTAGCCTTTTTGAACCGGGCGCCTTCCAGCACTGAATACGCGAAGCTTTCGCTGATCGAGGTGAGCACGCTGATATCTATGCTGCTCATCAGTTCATTGGGGTCATCCTGCCACCCGAGGAAATACACGGTATCCTGAAGGCCCAGTTCCGCATTGAGAGACTCGAGCCTTTTTCTGTCTTCGCCGTCGCCTCCGATAATGAATTTGATCTTACTGTTGCGGGCTTTTACTATATGCGCCGCCCTGACTATGGTCTCTATGTTCTTGACAGGGTAGAGCCTCGCAGCGATACCGACCAGGACCACGTCATCCCCGATTTCAAGTCCGTACTTCTCAAGAAATTTCTTCCTGGAATACTCTACTGCGGGCTGCGAAAAATCCATGCCATTGTAGAGCACATAGATATCCAGCGGATTGAATTTCCTTTCGATCAGCATCTTCCTGAAGTTGTCAGAAACGCCTATATGGTTTTCAATGAAGCGAAGCGCGATGGAATTGATCAGCCCGATGGTCAGCCGTTTCGGAAGGCTGTGCATGTAATCGAGCCTGTAATCGCTGTGGATGGTGGTAACAGTAGGTATATCGGTCTTCCTGGTGGCAGCCAGCGAAAATATGTTGGCCTTGGCGCCATGCGAATGGACTATGTCATAGTTGCCTTCCTTTATGATTTTCCTTACTTTATGGATGTCGCTGAATATATTGGCCGATTTGACCACGGTCACATCTATGCCCAGGGCTTTCGCGTCGTCGGCAAAAACACCGGGGCGGAGGCTGATGAGTTTTACCTCGATATGGCGTGACAGCTCTTTGAGCAAATAGAGCATGTGTGTCTTTGCTCCGCCTACATCGCCGCCTCCGATTATGTGAACTATCCTCATACATACCTCCATGGACCGGCTGCCGCATTCCTGCGGCAGCCGGCGTCCCTTCGATTACATGTATACAGTGCTCCGGTCCGTGACCGTGTTATCATTCCGCTTTCTTCCTAAAAAGTGATCCGGAGAATATCCTGATTATCAGGTAAAACAGTATAAGTACAGCAAAAACTCCCAGCATTCCGAATACAGTGACGAATATTCCCTTTTCCAGATCAGTGCCGTTGATCAAAGCATCAAACATCGTGGTATCCTCCTATCATTACCGCATCAGTGAACAAGCATCGGCACAAGCGCAAGTATCAGGCCACCGGCGACGATCGAGCCAAGCTGCCCGGATACGTTGGCACTGACGGCCTGCATGAGGACGAAGTTGGTGGGGTCTTCCTTCTGAGCTATCTTCTGGATGACCCTTGCCGACATCGGGAACGCCGAAATTCCTGCAGCGCCGATCATCGGGTTGAACTTGTTGCCTTCCTTGCGGAACAGGTTCAGGAACTTGGCGAAAAGTACACCGCCGGCGGTATCGAATACGAATGCCACTAAGCCCATGGCGAGTATCAGCAGCGTTTCCGGCCTGAGGAACTTGTCCGCTTCCATCGTCGAGCCGATAGTGATGCCGAGCAGCAGCGTCACAAGGTTGGACAGTTCGTTCTGTGCCGCCTGTGAAAGCCTCTCAAGAACACCGCACTCCCTGATGAGGTTTCCGAACATCAGTGATCCTACCAGGGGAACGCTTATCGGGGCCACGATGCCGGCGATTATCGTAACAGCGATCGGGAAAGCGATCAGTACGAATTTCGAGAACTTCTCTTCACGGTATTCCATCCTTATAAGACGCTCTTTTTTGGTCGTAAGGAGCCTGATGACAGGCGGCTGTATGATCGGTACCAGTGACATGTATGAATAGGCGGCTACCGATATCGGTCCGAAATAGTCCTTGGCGAACTTGCTTGCCACGTATATGGCCGTCGGACCGTCGGCAGCTCCGATGATACCTATGGCTGAAGCGGGCTTGAGGTCAAAGCCCAGGGCGATAGCCACCAGCATCGTGGCAAAGATGCCGAACTGGGCTGCCGCGCCGAAGAATATCATCACGGGATTCTTGAAAAGCGGCGAAAAATCGATCATTGCGCCTATACCGATGAATATGAGCACCGGGAAAAGCTCCGTAAGTATACCTGATTCAAGCAATATCTGCAATATACCGGGTTCGTACTTGTAGTACAGTCCGTCGATCTCGATATAGTGTTTGAACAATTCTTCCGCTCCCGGGTTGTTCCGGATGATGCTGGTCACGAACATGTCAGGCTCGCTTGCTATCGAAGCGTACTTTACTACCGATTGGGGAAGGTTGACCAGGATGGCGCCGAATCCGATAGGAAGCAAAAGCATTGGTTCGTAGTTCTTTTTGATGGCAAGTATTATCAGTACGAGACCGATCACATACATTATTACCATCTTGAGGTTAATGCTTGCAATTCCAGCCAGTAGTCCGTCCATAGTATCTCTCCCGCTGTATATATCGTAGGGGAACAAGCATTCCTGCTCATTACCATGGTATAGTATAACTTAAGGTTTTGCATAAATCAATTAAAAATACATTATGTCGAGTACTGTTTTATGAGAATTTTTTCTTCTCCGGAAAAATGGCGCAAATGGTACGTATGGCGGTGAAAATGGTAGTTTTCATATTTTATGGGACAACTCGGGATCCGGAGTTTTTTTCATTATTATGATACTGTATTTACGTCTGCTGCCAAACAGATACTTTTCAATCCTGCCTGTTTCATCAAAACCAAGTTTCTTCCAGAACCGCAGCCCTGGCTCGTTTTCACTTACGACTGAGACGAAAACCTCTGACGCCTGGTATTTTTGCTCCAGGTACTTATAAACCAGCTTAACCGCCCTGCTGCCCAGGCCCTTCCTGCGGTGTGCAGGCATGATCGAAAGCTGCCTTATCCATATGGAGCTGCCGCATACGGTACCTGTGATCACGCCCGCGAAATTTCCGCCTGTTTCGCAGGCGGATTCCGGGTCATTATTCATGTATATGGCCGCGGCAAAAAAGTTGCTGTCACTTTCCGAAAACCCAAGACGTGATTTAACGACCGATGCCGGGACGAACCCTTCCACGCCTGTGGCATAACGGATATCACTGCCGCTGTTGTAAAGCATAGCGGCATCCCGGAGGCTGTGCTCATCGAAAGGTCTTATGGATATGATGGGATCTTCCGCGTTTATTTCGATCATTCAGCACCTCCCACGGCTTATGTCCTGTTTTCCGCAAACACACTTTTTTGTACTGTCGAAGCTTCGGCGCCAGGTGCGGCTTTGCCATGCTGCGGTCCGGCCTCCGGGCTTCACACGTTGCCCAGGTAACCGATAAGCGCCTTGGCATTTTCTATGGCCTTGCCCTTCGGATGATTGTTGAAAGACACGAGGGTGAGTGCCGCGTTGTCATCCATCTCCCTTAGCCTTCCTATCCATTCGAGCAGTTCGCTGCCGCTGTACAGGTAATCATACCTTTCCGAGCCCTGCCCGGAATACCACTTTTCTGCATTCCTCCCGTGCAGGCGGAGATATGCCGTCCCTGACGTGACAGCGATCACGTTGCCGATGAGACCGCGGAGGTTGGGCTCATCGACACAGACGAAACCGAGGCCTTCCCGGCGCATGAAATCGAACACCTCGCCTTTTATCCACTCCCTGTTCCTGAACTCGATGCAAAGTTCATATCCGTCGAAATACTCCCTCAGTCTCATGAGATGGTCGCAGTTCTGCGCATTGTAATGGAACGAGTAGGGGAACTGTGCCAGTATGCAGGAAAGCTTTCCGCTGTCGATGATCGGCGAAAGGGCGTAAATGAATCTTTCCGCGTCCTCTTTCCCGCAGTTGCGCTCATGGGTGAATCCTCCGAAAAGCTTCACTGCAAAAAGGAAGTCCGGTGGAGTTTTCCTGTCAAGTCCCTGGAAAAGCCTCATGCCGGGCATGTGGTAATAGGTGGTGTTTATCTCGACAAAACTGAAATGCTGCGAGTAAAATTCCAGCATTTCGGCCTTTTTGATCCCCGCGGGATAAAACGGCCCGATCCAGTCCGTGTATGAGTATCCTGCAGTGCCGACCCTTATCATCCAAGCACACCGCCTTTTTGAAAGTACGGGATCCCGCCTGAAGGTACTATTCCACAAAAATATATTATTTCCTTCCTGCAGATTTCCTGTCCGGTTGACAAAAAAGATGCGTAAGGTATAATATTCATGTCGAGGTATTATGTACCTGTCGGACCTGATACCTTGGCTTAAGGAAACCATAAACGGGAGATAACCGATGAAGGTATTAAAAAAACTGTTGCTGGCCCTGTCAGTATCAGTGATCACGATTCTTGCAATAAGCGCTTCGGTTTCGGCAGCTTCCGAAAAGACCGGTGTCGTGACAGGCACTGTCGTCAATTTCAGGAAAGAGCCGAACCTTTCTTCGAAAATCCTTTTCAAGCTGAAAGAAGGCACAAAAGTCACCGTCATCGACAGCAGGGGAGACTGGTACCATGTCGTGTACAATGACGCCTATGGGTGGATGCACAGCGACTGGCTGGATGTCAGTGAAAAGAGCATCGCGACGGGCATCGTCACCGGTACTGTCGTAAACGTGAGGAGCAGGCCCACTACCAGTTCCGCGGTGATCGCCAAGTATAGAAAAAATACGAAAGTTGAAATATTCGAGAAATCGGGCAACTGGTACCGCGTTTCCATAGGTGAGGACAGGTACGGCTGGATGAGCGCCGACTGGGTGAAGGTAAAGGAAACGGTTTCAAGAGGCCAGGCAGACAGGCAGGCAATCGTCGAGTACGCAAAAACGCTTCTCGGGGTCAAATACGTATATGGCGGCGAGACACCGAAAGGGTTTGACTGTTCGGGATTTGTCCGGTATGTTTTCAAGCATTTCGGCATCAGCCTCGAAAGGACCTGCAGGGATCAGGCCAGGGGAGGGAAACCTGTCAAGAAGTCGGAGCTGAAACCCGGTGATTTAGTGTTTTTCGACACAAATGATGATAATGGCAAGCTGAACGATATCAGCCATGTTGGTATTTATATCGGAGACGGCAAGTTCATACATGCTTCTGCGTATGAACATAAAAAAATAGTTATCGAAAGCCTCAGCAGTTCAGATTACAGCAAGAGGTACATGTGTGCCCGGGACTATATATCGAAGTAAACTTTGCTTCCACTGAAGAAAGAAAAACTGTTTCAAGAAAATAACGGGAAATGAAAGCAATGTGAAACTTAATGGGAAAAACGGAACCTGCCTTGCAGCATAAGCTGCGGCAGGTTTTTTGATGTCTGTTCCTGCCGGATTTAATGGAAATAATTAACAATGAATCGGCCGTGTCGTATAATATTTGCAAAAAAAGGTATCGGTATGGGTATCATTTACAGGCGGCCGGTCGTATCTTTCTGCATAATGATGATAACCGGCGTGACCGCAGCTTTCCTGTCGGATTCCATTGCTCTCGTGATCGGTCTTTTTGCCCTGTTTTCGGCAATACTGTTCACTTCCGCAACAG
>Ga0208938_1001189_pt1 | contig 15625 bp, 11 predicted proteins | sample AD_UKC125_MetaG_FD_184434 | JGI IMG/M metagenome (GOLD analysis project Ga0208938, IMG submission 184434) | Active sludge microbial communities of municipal wastewater-treating anaerobic digesters from USA - AD_UKC125_MetaG (SPAdes) (version 2) | ecosystem: Engineered > Bioreactor > Anaerobic >...
ATCAATGGATCCGCTGTAAGAAGCGTACATGCCGAGCCTTTTTGCCAGTTCATCAAGAACCACTTTACCCTGGCTGCGTTCGGTGGCACTGTCCAGCTCCTGAAGCGCTACACAATCCGGATCGATTCGCCGGATCACATCGGCTATGCGGTCGTAATTGACCACCTCATCCATGCCTCGTGCATTGCGTATGTTGTAAGAAACAATCCTGATCTCCGCTGTATCCGTTTTCGGATCTGCTGCTCGGCACAAATCACCACTGGTAAATACAAACAAAATCACTGCGCTTAAAAAATAAGCGACAAAATAACGATTCATCATTTTATTCCGACTAAATAAATTGCTTTCAAATATACGACTTAAATTTTAAAATATATGGGCTATCAACAAAAAAATCCCGGAATTACTTAAGGGATTAATTTTAAATTACACATTATTTTTTCGACATTTGAACGTCAACCCATACCGGCCGATGATCCGAAGCTTCCGATTCATTTTCTACATAGGTCTGCAAGACACGAATGCGAAATAAGGGATTCTTTTTGAGCAAGATATAGTCGATGCAACTACTGGGATTATCCGAAGGGAAAGTTGGCTGACGAGGGTCATTCAGCATTTCCCATGACTTTTCAAGCTCTTCGATTTCGGTGGATTGCGGCGTTGCATTCAAATCGCCGGCCAAAAAAACAGGTTTTGTTGTATATTTTTTGATCGTTTCATTAATGACCTCAACCGAAAACAATCGATCGGGTTGCATGAGCGACCAATGGGTGCAACACATCACATAACCGAGCAATTCAACAATCAGCAGGCTTCTTTTCTCCTCACTCCCGGGAAGTGTTGCGGTTACTTTTCGCAACGGTTTCTCCTTACTCAATATGCCAATTCCGTATTTCCCACCCTGATAATCAATGGATCCGCTGTAAGAAGCGTACATGCCGAGCCTTTTTGCCAGTTCATCAAGAACCACTTTACCCTGGCTGCGTTCCGTAGCACTGACCAACTCCTGAAGCGCCACACAATCGGGGTCGATTCGCCGGATCACATCGGCTATGCGGTCGTAATTGACCACCTCATCCATGCCTCGTGCATTTCGTATGTTGTAGGAAAGAATGCTGATCTTCGATGAATCCGTTTTGTCACCGGATTCAATATAGAAAAAACTGCATATTAGAACATAAAGAAAAGATAAAAATAAATATTTTCTCTTCATCTCAAAATCCGTCGAGCACCCTAAGATAATATTTTTAATAGTAGCAACTTTCAATCCAATAATAAACACATGATTTCATATCTATCTTTTCTTCGATTTACTACTCTTTCGTTAGATAAATAGACGAAAATTCATTGCATTCTTTAGTAACAGTTAAAGTTTTTTTATTCTTATATTTCTGAATTTTACTACAGAATCATGTCCTAAAAATGCAATATGCCCTTTTTTATAAAATAACGAATTAGGTACTTTTTCGGGTGAAATATTTTTAGTGATTTCTTTTAAATCTGCTTCAAGAATAACCATACCATTCAATATAACTTTTATATGACTACCCCTTGCGATAACTTCCTGACAATTCCATTCACCGACAGGTTTCAAATAACCCCTTTTGGCAGGAATCCAGCCATAAAGTGAACCATGATATTGATAAGGTTTCAAATCCTTGTATATTTGCGCATCATCATCAAGGATTTGTAACTCCATTCCATCATATCCATTTTTAGTATTTACAATTTTGTGTCTCAATCCGAGACCGCTATTGGCAGAAGGACTAAGTAAAAATTCGAATTTGAAAATAAAATCTTCATATTCTTTTTTTGTATACAAATTACCATACCCTCCTTCTGTAGGTCTCATCACTATACAACCCTCTTCTAATTTATATTCATCAGTATTGCTTATCCATTGCTCCATCGATGTGCCATCAAAAAGAATTTCATAGCCTTCGTTTTTTTCTTGGATCGATAATTTAAAAGGTAAATTACTTTCTTTTTTAACATTCTCTACTTGCTTCCGATGTTTTTTTGCATTAACACTATATGAAAAGCAGCTGGTAATGAATAATAAAAATGTAACTAAATAGATTTTTTTCATACTAATAACTGTTTTTTTACACTACATATTTTTCCCTGCTAATGATTCGGCATCCCAATAAATAGCCTGATTTCGTAATAAACTCTCATAACATAACAGAGCAGGAGCTGCAGAACGTACTGCAAAGAGAACATCAGCCGTAAGAGGAATATTTTCCCTTATCCCTCTAAAAAAATTATAAAAATGATCATAATGCCCTCCTTTATACTCTTTTTCTGCTTGAAACACATATTCATGAGAACTAACTTTCTGCGGATTATCCATTCCATACCCTATTTGATACAACGCTCCAAAATCCTTTATATCTATATTATAAATGGTTTTTAATATAACGTTATCCCATCCGACTTCAAGTGTACCCTTGGAACCCACAATCGTGAAATTAGTACTTCCCCATTTTTTTGAAATGCCATCTGCATAATTTGCACCCAAAGAAAGCGTAAAAGCGCCAAGATTATTCCTGTCAGGATAATCAAAGTATGCCAACATGACATCAGGTGTATCACGTGATCCATCTGTATAATGACGAATACCCCCTGTAGCATAAACCTTGGTTGGCCCGATCGCTCCCATTATATAATGAACACTGGCTAAAACATGAACAAATAAGTCACCAGATAAAGTCGTACCATAATCTCTCCAATTTCGCCAAGCAAAAAAACGTTGTGCGTTAAAAGGTATTTTAGGTGCATCTCCTAAAAATCGATCCCACCAAATGGTTTTCTGATCTGCATCGACAGGTGCAACAAATGAGTTTAACTCCCCGGGTGCAGATGAAAAATGCCCTTCAATATAATTGACTTGTCCAATCAAACCACTATTCACTAAAATTTTGGCGACCCGATTACCGATAGATGCCATTCCCTGACTGCCAACTTGAAAGAATACTCTATTTTTCTTTTGTACTTCTATTAATTTTTTTCCTTCCTTCAATTTATGGATCACAGGTTTCTCGCAATATACATGTTTGCCTGCTTCCATAGCCTCTACAGCTATTGGTTGGTGCCAATGATCGGGAGTAGCAATAATAACAGCATCCACATTTTTTAAAGCTAAAATCTCTTTGTAATCTTTGGTTAAAAATAAATCATTCCCCCATTGCTTCACAGCTTCATCCAATCTTCTATCATACAAATCACACACAGCAACAAGTTTAACTCCTTCTACAGACAAAGCCGTTCTTGTATCTGCCGTTCCCATACCTCCCTTTCCGATTAAGGCTATGTTAATATTATCGTCCATATTCTTACGGGTTAAGCCCATTTGAAATTTTGGTATCGAAAACGTATTATGACTATAAACTGCAGCAGCCCCTAAGGCGATATTCTTTAAAAAAGATCTTCTGTTTTGCATAATTATTTATAAAAGAAAGTTTGGATTTTCATCAAAAAGAGAAAAGGGGAGTACCCCCTCTCTCATTAAAAAAATACTAATATCCAGGGTTTTGTTTTAATCCAGGTTCAACTTTCAGGCTATTTTCATGGAACGGCCATAAATAATTATTTGGTTTGAAAGATCGATCTTCAACCTTTAAGGTCTCTTTGTGTCCATCTACTAATCTTGTATGCCCTTCGCATGGTTTATTAAGTACATCTTCAGCAATTTTCCACCTGATAATATCATCATAACGTTGACCTTCGCAAGCCAATTCTAACCTTCTTTCATTTCTTATCAGATCAATCCATTGTTGTTGAGTATAAGAAGAATATTCAGGTAATGTTACATCGGCAATACTCATATCCAAGCCAGCTCTTCTTCGAATATCGTTAATGCATTTTTTCGTTAGCGCATCGATGTCATTCATCATTATTTTTGCCTCTGCATAAGTTAACAATACTTCTGCATAACGTAATAATGGGAATTCCATAGTCCCTGCTCCACTGCTTTTAAAAGCATCGGCTTCGTCAACAAATTTTTTAAACCAATAACCAGTTTTACTTGATCTTAATTTTTGATAAAACATGGGGGAATTTTCGTTATAAATATCAATCTGCTCTCCATAAAAAAAATCTCCATGCCCCATAATGGAAGCGCTTAAACGTGGATCTCTATTTAAGCGAGGATTCAATTCATATTCTTCTTTTGAATGTAAAGGACATTTATCTATTGATCTACCTTGAAGAGTCCAGTAAGAATCTACCAATGCTTTAGTTGGAACAGAATAAGATTGTCCAGCGCCTGTTCTATATTGAGGTCCTAAATGTTGAAAAGAATATGTTGAACTATTCCCATGACTTGCCATGTCCATCCACATGATAAATTCCTTATTTTTAGAGCAAGCTTTATAATTGAACAAATCTCCATATGTTGGATATAAGGAATATTTCCCACTATCAATAATTTCTTTCGCTAATTTAGCAGCTAAATCATATTTGCCATTATATAAAGCATAACGCATCGTTAATGCCTTAAAGGAATACTTATTAAACATATATTTATCAGACGTATACTCATCAGGGGGCAACTTCTTTGCTATATCATCAGCGATAGAAAACAATGAATCCAATATTATTTGTTTAGGCGTTGCCGGTTGAATCGCCGTTTGCAAATCCGCAGGTTCTAATACAAAAGGCACATTACCCCAACGTGCAGTTAATCTAAAATAATGCCACACTCTTAATCCTTCAAGAATTCCTTTATATTTTTGCCTTATGGATTCATCTTCTACATAAGGAATATCAGAAGAAGCAATAAAAGTATTCAAGCGCCCTAAATGTTTCATATACAATTCGTAATAATAAAGAAAAGCTTGAGTGTTACTATTAAAATTGCCATTTGCTATTCTTTGATGATGATCTCCTACAACTCGACTATAAGCATTATCAGACTTAGCTTCATCCATGTAAAATAGCGTAGTCCTTGCTGAAGAATTAGTAAATACATCTAAATAACTACTATAAACAACTCTTCGTAAATCTTCTTCATCAACAAAAAACTCTTCAAATGTCGTGGCTGTTGGGTCTTTTTTATCTAAAAAATCATCGCAACCAACAAAAACAAAAAATATAAGAAGAAAATAGATAAAATTTTTCATTGCCTTATTTAATTATTTGAATTAGATTAAAAAATTGTTGCCTGAAAACCTAAACAATAGGTAGCCATTCTTGGGTAATTACCATTGCCTCCATTACGTTCAGGTTCCAGTCCTTCCCATTTTGTGAAGGTTAAAAAATCCTCTGCATTGAAATAAAAACGGACGTTCCTGAAATGAGCACCAATCTTTGAAAATGAATAACCTAATTGCAATGATTTAATCCTAAAAAAAGATGCATCGCTAAGCCAAACATCACTTAGATAGGTATTTGTGCTAGTTCCTGTCCACACACGAGGAAATCTGCTGTTTGGAGTTTCAGGCGTCCATCTGTTATCTGCATAATACTGCCTTGGTGCTCCCAAATCATTACTCCCGCCCACATAAACAGGATATCCTTCTTGGCCATTTAATCGTCCGGTTCTTTTTCCAACACCTTGTCCTAAAATATTCAAATCCCAATTTTTATATTGCAAATCAATAGTAAGTGAATAATTGTAATGAGGGAAAGGATCAGCCAAAAAAACACGATCCTTATCGTTTATCACGCCATCTCCATTTTGATCTACATATTTAATATCTCCGGGAAGTGTATTAGGAAATTTAGCTTGTGTGGCTTCAATCTCAGCCTTATCTTTAAAATATCCATTCGTCTCAAAACCATAATAGTTATCAATAGGAATCCCTCTGTACCATATTTTATCGCTAGTACCTTTAAATATCAATGTGTCGTTTGGATTATACCCTGCTTTCATTACTTTATTCTTATTATCAAACAACATACCTCCAATACTATAAGAAAAATCACCAATTTTGTCCGACCATTTAGCAGAAATTTCCCATCCTTTGTTATCTACCTCACCAATATTTACTGATGATGTTAAATAATAAGAACCTGTTAAGGGAGGTACAGGAAAATCTGAATATATTAAATCGTAAGAATGTTTTTTATAAATATCTGCCGTGAAAGCAAGTTTGTTTTTAAGTAATCCTAAATCAAATCCAATATTCCACTGATTTTGTTTTTCCCAACTAAAATCAGGATTAGGAACGCGCATAGTCCATCCCCACATATTTACGATTTCCTGCCAAAGATAAGGACCTACATTCTCATTCCCAATTTTCCCCCATGAACCCCTTAATTTTAAATTCGAAAGAAACCCTGAACTAATAAAAGGATTCATAAATTTTTCATTATGAACATTCCATCCCAAAGAAAATGATGGGAAAAAACCCCATTGATGTCCCGGAGCAAATTTACTGCTCCCATCACTTCTGAAAGTCGTTTCCAATAAATAACGATTTTCAAAAGAATAATTTAATTTAGCATAAAAAGAAGCTTTTGTAATTTCTCTATAATCAGTATAAACACGAGACATTGCTTCCGCCCCTCCAATTAAATATATTTTATCTTTTTCATTACGAATATTCTGCTCATAATTTAATAATGCTCTTCCCGTAAGTAAACTTTCACTAACGCCTTGTTCAGAAGAAGCTTCGTGTTTCCACACAGTAACTGGTTTTCCATCACCATCATAAAATTTAGTTGTCTCTCTTTGCCATTTACTTGCAGATTTATTAAGCTTATAAGAAACATTTCCTTCAATATTCAAATTATCTGTAATATAGTATCTTGGTCTTAAATTAATAATGCTTTCATCATGCACATTATCCCAAGTTCCACCTCTGTGAATAGAAGCGACAGGATTCATTTCATTATGCAACATATAATGATTCGGAATAGTGTCATCATAAAATACAGCTTGTGTGGGATTCATTCTCCAAGCAATTTGATATAAACCATGCCCGTCGTTATTTGCTCTTAACCTATTTACTGTAAGTCTTCTGGCATAGAAGTCAGCCAAAAGAACAAAACGATCGGCAATATTAATATTGGTGTTAAATCTAGCACTAAACTTATTAGTACCTTCAATGTTATTCAAACCATATTCCTGAAGATAGCCCAACATCAAATTAAAAGTTCCCACACCTGCTCCTCCTGAAATATTAGCCGTTGCATTATAAGCACTAGCCCTTCTTTCCATAATTTCATCTAACCAATTGGTGTTAGGAGTTTCTCCATTTTCAGCTTTTCGTATATCTTCATCTGTATATAATAAAGGTTGCCCTTGAATGTTCCATGCTTCATTTCGTAAACGCATAAAATCTGCAGAATTTACAAATGTTGGCAGATCAATAGGTTGATTCATTGCAAACCAAGAATTAACATTCACTTTAAATTCACCTGTAGTTCCTCTCTTCGTTTCAATAACAATAACCCCATTTGCACCTCTTGATCCATACATTGATGCAGCTGCAGCATCTTTCAAAATATGTATACTTTCTATCTGATTAGGATCTATATCATTGAGCGTTTGTTCTATACCGTCTACAATCACTAACGGTTGGGCATTTTGAAGTGTACTGACACCTCTTATATAAACATTGCCTGGAACATCTCCAGGTAAATTACTTCCTTGCAACATTGTTACTCCGGGAACTGTTCCTGAAAATGCTGACTGAAGTTTGGAAAAAGGACGTGTTACTATTTTATTTACATCAATAGATTCAATTGATGAGGCAAGATGTTTTCTTTCCACCACATTATATCCTGTAACAACTACTTCATCCAAAGCTACATTCTCTTCTAATAAAACCACGTCTATTCTATTTTTACCTTTAGTAGAGACCTCATAATCTTTAAAACCTAAATAGCTAAATATCAAAGTTACATCTTCATCTATATTTAACTCATAGATCCCATTTTCATTTGTAGTAGTTCCTTTAGTTGTTCCTTTAATCAATATAGTAACATAAGGTAAAGGTTCCCCGTCTTTATCAGTTACCACGCCATAAACCCGTTTCTTTTGCTGTTGAAGATTAACTATTGAAGCATTATTTTTCAATTTTTCTTTTGCATTCACAAAAAGAATAATATGGTTTCCTTCCATGGAATAACTTATATCGGTATCTTCCAAGATAGCGTTCAATACATCGGCCACTCTCTCGCTTTTGGCTTTTACCGATACTTTTTTATCTGCATTGACTTCGTCATTATAAATAAACAAATAATCGGTTTGCGATTCGATTTCGTTCAATACCTCTTTAAGGGATGCATTGCGTTTATTCAGGGTTACTTTGGCGTTTTGGGTAAAGGCCGATTCTGCCATGGAATAAAAAACGCAGGTAAACAATAAAATAATGCTGATTCGCATAATTTTTAAAAATTGATTTATAGGTAATTTTTTAAGTAAACAATTACCCTTTGAATTGTTTTTATTCATACATTTGTAATGTTTTTAGTTAATACAGTTAATGAATTTAATTGTGTTGATTAAATTTAGCCGACAAGTATTTCACATATCGGTTTTTTTGTTCTCGTCTATTATGTCACTTCATAGGCAAATGTGTTTTAAAAAGTTATTTAATATAAATGATTCCTGTTTCATCGTCTTTCTCATAGCTGAAACGAATGCTTTTCTGTAATACACGCAATGCATAATCGATGCCATCGGACTGGCGGAATTTTCCGGTATAGGTATGCTTCGGCAACGACGGGGCGTCGATCCTAATTTGCACATCAAAATACTCAGATAAAGTTTCCAGAATATCCCCCAACGATTTGTCGTCAAAAGCAATAAGTCCTTTTCTCCAAAGAAACTGATCATAATCGGTAATTTGCGATACCACCCATTGTCCGTTCTCAAAAACACTTCGCTGGTTGGGTTTCAATGAAACTATTTTCCGATGATTATCATAAATATCGACGCTGCCTTCAAATAAGGAAGTTTCAAATAGGTGATGCATTGAACGGGCTTTCACGTTAAACGAGGTTCCGGTAACTCTTATATCGCCCCCATCGGTTTTTACGATAAAAGGTTTTTCCTTATTTTTACTAACCTCAAAATAGGCTTCACCTTCCAAATACACCGTTCTTTCTTTTTTGGCAAAAGCCGTCGGATATCTAAATATACTATTTGCATTCAACCACACATTGGTATTGTCGGCAAGAATCAGATTGATACGCTGCCCTGCAGGAACTTGAAGTGTATGATATTGCCCGGCAAGATTCCTTTCGTCTTGGAGGCGCATCCAATACAAACCGCTAACCAAAAGCAATAAAAACACGGCGACAGCCGTACTCACCATCCATAGGGATATCCTAACCTCTTTTTTGTTTTCTAATGAAGATTGTGGAGATACCAAAAGAAGCGCATCATAGATTTTCCTTTCACGCATAAACAAAGTCCGATTATGCTCCGATTCCTCAAACCATTGCCTGACCTGCTGCTCTTCATCATAGGTAGCAGTCCCTTCAAAAAAACGATATAGTAACTCTTTGTTCATGCGTAAAATTTCATCGCTTGTATATAGATAACAAACGAGGAAGGGATATCCCTAACAGAAAAACAAACTTTTTAATCAAAATAATAAAAATAAAACGGCCGAAAGGAAAATAAAATCCCTCAAAGAAAGACGTAAACAACTGAGAGCTTTGGAAATATGATATTCAACCGTCTTTGGACTAAGGCTCATCTTTTTGGCAATGTCTTTATAAGAAAAACCATGATACCGATTCAAAATAAAAATCCGACGTGTTTTCAAGGGTAATTTATCCAAGGTTTTGCGGACAATTTCGCGCATTTCATCCGAAAAGAGGTCTTCCGGATCGCACGCTTCCAAGGTAGAAATCCGCGTATTCAACACCCATTCGGCATGCTCGGTCATTTCCTTTTCTGTTCTCAAACGAATTTGTTCATGATGCAAATGATTGATGCATTTGTTTTTTACAATGGTTAAGATATAAGCCGGCGCATTGGTATTCGGTAAAAGGTTCTCTCTGTTTTCCCAATAAAGAGTGAATGCTTCCGATACAAAATCTTCCGCAACGGGCCGATCTTTCAAATATCCCATCGCAAAACGAACAAAGCGCGAATAATATTCATTAAACAGGTTGTTGAAGTTTCGTATATCCGAAGCAGAATCCATGCTCTCCATATGAATTTTTACGAAGGCGAAGATAGTTGAAAATTTAGAACAAATATAGTTTATTAAGTTAAAAAGTAAAGAAATCTCGACTAATTTTCTTTTTGCTTACATTTATTTTTATCGATCGGCTTAGCGTCATCTTGAAGCGGATAACCTTCACAATAGCGGATAACCCGCTCATTCATGAATTCCAGAAAATCGCTATATTGTTGTTTGTCTATCATGTTTGGATAACTCAGGATAAGCAGTTCTTTTGGTATCGATCCCAGTCGATAAGGCAAATGAACAAAACGATAGGGAGTAAGTGTAAATCCTGCCCGTTCATAAAACTGCAACCGCCTGACCGACAACTCGTCGACCAATGGATCGATTTCCAATATCAGCGTATGATCGGAATCGCACAGATAGCGCAATATTTTCGATCCATAACCTTGATTACGCAACTGAGGATTAACAGCCAGATATTCCGTATAGCGATATGAACCCCATTCCCAATAAAAAATTATTCCTATAAGCTGATCGTCTTCCCATATCGACAAAGGATGAAAAAATGGATCGGCACAGGCTCGAAGATGATCTTCTTTCTTTCGACGTTCCGATAAAGGAAAACTTTCTTCATATAATTTCCACATCGCATTCCAACGCAAAGTATCGGTTGGCTCTATACGTAAAAACTCCATTGACAACAACTTATTATAATAAACGAGGCAAAAGTACGAAAAAAAAAGCGCTCAACGAAATCATATTCGTCAAACGCTCTCATTATAAAACAGTAAAATCAGTATTATTCTACCTGTTCAACTACATTCATTGTGATACGTTGCGTCTCACTATCGAAGTCGACCACAACCGTTTCTCCCTCCTTGATACCTGTCCGAATGATCATTTCGGCCATTTCATCTTCGATATATTTTTGAATAGCCCGTTTCAATGGACGAGCACCAAATTGCACATCATACCCTTTATCGGCAACAAACTCTTTGGCAGCATCGGTAATGACAACTTTATAACCCAACTCTTTAACACGTTTGTATAAGCCGTTCAGTTCAAGATCGATAATCTCGTAAAGCGACTCTTTGCTCAATTGATCGAACATGATGATATCGTCCACACGGTTCAAAAACTCAGGCGCAAATGCTTTATTCAACGCCTTTTGAATAATGCTTCGCGAATATTCGGCATCGGGGACATCACCTCCACCGGCTATAAACCCGATTCCTCGTCCGAAATCCTTCAACTGCCGAGTACCGACGTTCGAAGTCATGATGATGATGGTGTTTCTGAAATCGATTTTGCGCCCGAGACTATCGGTAATATGTCCCTCGTCAAGTATCTGCAACAAAATATTGAACACATCGGGATGTGCTTTTTCGATCTCATCAAGCAGTACTACCGAATAGGGACGGCGACGTACTTTTTCGGTCAACTGTCCGCCTTCTTCATACCCTACGTATCCCGGAGGCGCTCCCACCAGACGCGACACATTGAATTTTTCCATATATTCGCTCATGTCGATACGAATCAGGTTCTCGGGTGAATCAAACAGGTATTCGGCAAGTTTTTTGGCCAAATGCGTTTTACCTACACCCGTTGGGCCAAGGAACATAAAGCTTCCGATAGGCTTGTTGGGATCTTTCAGCCCCACCCTATTGCGCTGGATGGCTTTTACCACTTTCTCTACCGCTTCATCTTGACCAATTACTTGCTTCTTGAGTACATCTTTCATTTCTATCAACCGTTCGCCTTCGGCTTGAGCTATGCGTTGAACCGGCACACCCGATATCATGGCAACCACTTCGGCAACCTTTTCTTCATCAACAATCTCGGGTTTTTCCTTGATCTCTTTCTGCCAACGTTCTTCCTCAGCTTCCAAAGCCAACAACAACTGACGCTGTTTATCGCGATAACTTGCCGCCAACTCATATTTCTGAGCCTTCACGGCCGCGGTTTTCTGTTCTTCCACTTCCTTGAGTTCGGTTTCCAATTGCTCAATGACCTTCGGTATCACGATGTTGGAAATATGAACCCTTGCACCGGCCTCATCCAAGGCATCAATAGCCTTATCGGGAAAAGTCCGATCACTGACATATCTATCGGTCAATTTCACACAAGCTTCCAACGCCTTATCGGTATAACGCACATTATGGTGTTCCTCATACCGCTCCTTGATGTTTTTCAGAATCTGCAACGTTTCTTCCGGAGTGGTTGGATCTACAATCACCTTTTGGAAACGACGTTCCAAAGCGCCGTCTTTTTCGATGTTTTTACGATACTCGTCCAACGTAGTCGCACCAATACATTGAATTTCTCCTCGTGCCAATGCAGGTTTCAACATGTTGGCCGCATCCAGCGATCCGGTTGCACCACCGGCACCAACAATTGTATGCACTTCATCAATAAACAAAATGATGTTCGGATTATTGGCCAGTTCATTCAAAATGGCTTTGATGCGTTCCTCAAACTGACCACGGTACTTGGTCCCGGCAACAATGGATGCCATATCGAGCGAAATAATCCGTTTATCGAATAATGCTCGCGAAACTTTCTTTTGTACGATACGCAATGCCAAACCATCCACAATGGCCGATTTTCCCACACCGGGATCGCCAATCAGTACAGGATTATTTTTCTTTCGCCGACTCAATATCTGAGCGATACGTTCGATTTCTTTATCTCGCCCAACCACCGGATCCAGCCGGTTTTCTATCGCAGCACGCGTGATATCTGTTCCAAAATTGTCCAAAACCGGGGTATCCGACGCCGATTTGCCTTGCGAACCGCTTTGACCTCCAAAAGATGATCTGCCTTGCATATCATCATCTTCGTCGTCCGTGAAATTGGCTCCCATTGAAGGTAAATTCAAATCGCCATCTTCTTTGCGAACATCATAAATACTCTTTATATAAGAAAATGCACTCGCATAATCTACCTGAAATTGCGTAAGAATATCATTGATAATGGTATTTTTGTCTTTAAGCAATGCAAGCAAGATATGTTCCGAATCGGTTTCGGCACTTCTCATAAGACGTGCTTCCAGAATACTCATCTTAAGAACCTTTTCCGTATTCTTATTGATTACCAATTCACCTCCGCTTCCATCGTATGGCTCCTGCACATAACGAATTTGCGAGTCAATATTTTCCTTCAATGCTCTAAGATCAATATCGAAGTCCTGCAGCACTTGAACCGCCAGCCCCGCACCATCGCGAAGTATACCAAGCATAAGATGCTCAGGACCAATATAATTATTTTGGAGTCTTCCGGCTTCTTCACGGCTATAGGCCATGATATCCCTAACTCGTTGTGAAAAATTGTTATCCATATATTTTTATTCCTCCTTGTAGCATACGACTACAAATATATAATTTTTTATTTATTACTTTACTCTATAAATACAAAAATAATGCCAATTTATATATAAGGCCGGATATAAATAGCAAAAACCATACCAAGAATCGCTTTCCCGCATCAATTTCACCCCTTTACGGCAACCTCACAAATCGTTATTGGGAGTTTTAACAAAAGTAGTAAAAGCATCGTGACAAAAAATGAAAACACACGACGAACCGGTTGTTTCTTCCAACAGCCTTTTCTTCTCATCCATCGCCAATGCAGCGTGATTATCGAAAGCGGATAACCAACCCAACGACATATGCGCTCGAGAAGGTATAACATCGCCGGGAAAAATCAACTTCCCCCACTCTGAATCCGCAATCACAACAATCTGCCCGGGCGTATGTCCATCAAACAACCGAAGAGAAAACCCCGGGAACAGTTCCGAGTCCTCGTCGATCAGCTTCAGTTGCCCGGCTTCGAAAACCGGCTCGATATTCTCGGGAAAAAAAGAATCTTTTTCGTAAAGACACGGTTGACGATAATTTTTCCATTGCAATCGGCTCAACCAATACGTTGCATTCGGAAAAGCGGGTACAATTTCTTCTCGTTCATTCCCGACTGTACTCCCTCCGCAATGATCAAAATGCAAGTGGGTGAGAACAACATCGGTTATATCTTCGGGAGCATAACCGAATCGGCTGATTTCTGCACGTATGTCAGCCAGCTTGTGCGGTTGATAAAATTTCAGTCGATCGAGCTGTTTATCGCCGGCTCCGGTATCAACAAGGATTTTCCTGTTTTTTGTCTCAACAAAAAGGCTTCGCATGGCCATCTCGCACATGTTGTTTTCATTACAGGGATAACGCCGAGACCAATATTTTTTAGGTATCGGTCCAAACATCGCACCCCCGTCTGCAAGAAAATATCCCGTCTCTATGGTATGAAACTTGAACATAAATTTGTAATTTTGCACAAAAATACGCTTTTTAAATCAATTACAGGCAGTGAATAGAATATTTACAAAGACCGCTTCATCGGTTGCTTTAGTTGCTTTAGGAGAAACAGAAAACAATCAATAGGAAAGAAGAATAATATGCCAATTTATACAGGAACAACCAAACAGTTGGGCGGCACGGAAAACATTACCCGCAAACAGGAATTTTATTATGGGCTGATTCAAAAAAATGTGCTGGTAACCGGTGCAAACGGACAATTGGGCAACGAACTTCGTGAACTGAAAAAACGCACGAACAATGCATTTCATTTCATTTATACCGATGTTGACGAATTGGATATTACTTCTTTGCCTCAAGTTTCCGACTTCATCGAACATCACTCGATAAAATACATCATCAATTGCGCTGCCTATACGGCGGTAGACAAAGCTGAGACCGAACCCGAAAAAGCGTTTCTCATCAATCACACGGGTGTCGAAAATCTGGCAACGACGGCAAAAGAGTCGGGATGCCACCTCATTCATATTTCTACCGATTATGTTTTCGATGGTAAAGCAACCACCCCTTATACCGAAAAGACTAAACCGAACCCACTGTCGGTGTATGGCAAATCGAAACTAAAAGGGGAAGAAGCCATACTGAAAATCCAACCCGATTTCGTTATCATTCGTACATCATGGCTCTATTCCGAATACGGTACGAATTTTGTGAAAACCATGCTCAAACTGATGAACGAAAAAGAGGAAATCAACGTTGTTTCCGACCAACAAGGATCTCCCACCTATGCCGCCGATCTGGCGGAAATGATCATGGTGATACTGGAAAATTCCGAAGAAAACGAATGGAAAAACGGGATCTATCATTTTTCCAATCAAGGAGAAACAACATGGTATGGTTTTGCCGAAAAAATCAAGGAACTTGCGCATATCGATACATGCAAACTCCGTCCAATAAAAACGGAAGAGTATAAAGTGGCAGCCGAAAGACCCCGATACAGTGTACTGGACAAATCGAAAATAGAATCCACATTTCATGTCGCCATCCCTCATTGGGAGGACGCATTAAAAAGATGCATAAAAAAATTATCCTACAACTAACCCACAATACAAAAAGAAAGAGACAAACAAGAGAGCGTCATTTATGACATTACAAAAAGAGATACAACGCAGACGAACATTCGCTATTATCAGTCACCCCGATGCGGGGAAAACTACATTAACAGAA
>Ga0208938_1001190_pt1 | contig 15623 bp, 19 predicted proteins | sample AD_UKC125_MetaG_FD_184434 | JGI IMG/M metagenome (GOLD analysis project Ga0208938, IMG submission 184434) | Active sludge microbial communities of municipal wastewater-treating anaerobic digesters from USA - AD_UKC125_MetaG (SPAdes) (version 2) | ecosystem: Engineered > Bioreactor > Anaerobic >...
ATTATTCAGGCCAAAGGATTCACTATTGAAGTTATTACAAATGATTTTGTAAATGATTTTATTTCATTGACTGATATTGCAAAATATAAGAGTGATGAGCCTAACGATGTGATTAAAAATTGGATGAGAAGTAAAGATACCATCGAATTTTTAGGCCTTTGGGAGCTATTGAATAATCCTGATTTTAAACCCGTCGAATTCGACGGGTTTAAAAAAGAAGCAGGTTATAATGCGTTCACCATGTCTCCCAAAAAATGGATTGAAAACACAAATGCTATTGGACTTATCTCCAGAGCCGGACGAAATGGCGGAACTTTTGCTCATAAAGACATCGCTTTCGAATTTGCTTCGTGGATCTCGGCCGAATTCAAACTCTATATAATTAAAGATTACGAACGTTTAAAACAAGATGAGACCAATCGGCTGTCTATACATCAATTATTGGTTTTAGCCAATATGGAGAGTTATAATGCAATTCTTATAAAACAAGGAATTCCCCAGCGGGAGAGGCTTCTTTTACTCAATAAAATGGCGATAGAACAATTGAAAATTATAGAGAATCATCATGAGAGACTTCTTCCCTGAAAGTACAATTATCCCGTGATTGTTTTCACCCAGGCTTGGAGTACATTTGCCATTTTGGCACTTGCATTGGTTGCAACATACAGCCTTAAATTCAAGTTGAGGAACAATCACAAATCATAAACAAAAAACGATAAATCGCATATCCACTTCAAATTCATCCTCCGTTTGGTGTACAATATTAATTTTTGTTTTATATTTGTAAAAAATTAGAGAAGCCCAAATGAAAAAGTTCGTTGAAGAGTACCTGTCGAACAGGGTATTGTCGCGTTTTTCGATATTGGTTATTGACGTGGCTATCATTGCTTTCTCATGCCTGCTGACGTATTTCTTGCGTTACGGCTTCGACGGATTCAGTACGAACGTGCGCATGGAGGGGTTTTGGATTACCCTGGTGCTGGTGATATTCAACGTGATCTTCTTTGTGGGGTTTCGCACTTTCAGCGGCATTTTGCGGTTCTCGGCTTTTACCGACTTGTTGAAGATCGTTTATTCACTTACGTTGGGTTACGGTCTGTCGTATATTCTGCTGAAAACGTTCTCGTTTCGTCATCCTTCATTCGGCATTTCGGAAACGCTGTTTTTCTCTACTTATGTGCTCAACATGATGTTGATGGTGTTTTCGCGAATTTGCATCAAGGAGTTTTACGAATACGTGACGCATCAGTCTAAAACATTGCAGAATGTGTTTGTTTACGGCACGAAAGAGGGGGGCATAAGCATTGCGCGCTCGCTGAATGGCAATCCCGAATTTAATTACCGCGTTGCGGGGTTTATCTCTGACGATGTACCGATGATCGGAAAAACGCTGATTGGAGTGAATGTGTATGCCAATGACGACAGGCTGTTTGACGTGATGGAGAAAAAGGGGGTGGATACGGTGATTGTGTCGCCTCAAAAGATTGAGGAGGTGATGAACACGCCGCTGCTCGACCGGTTTTTCGAAAGGAACATTACGTTGCTGACCACGCCGCCGCTGAGCGATTTGACGGGGGGACTGACGAGGAAGTCGCAGTTGCGGGAGATTGAGATAGAGGATTTGCTGCCGCGCGAACCGATACGGATAAACATGCAGCACATTGCTTCGCACATTGAGGGGAAACGGGTGATGGTGACGGGTGCGGCGGGCTCTATTGGCAGCGAGATTGTGCGACAGGTGGCGGCTTTTAATCCGTACACGATTGTTTTGGTGGATCAGGCGGAGACGCCGTTGCACGATATGCGGCTGGAGATGAAGGAGAAGTGGTGTGAGGTGAATACGCAGATTTTTGTGGCGGATGTGGCGAACGGTTCGCGGATGAAACGGATTTTTGAGGAGACGCGTCCGCAACGCCCGCAGTATATTTTTCATGCGGCGGCTTACAAGCATGTGCCGATGATGGAGGAGAACGTGTCAGAATCGATTCAGACGAACGTGCTGGGTACGAAGATCGTGGCCGACCTGGCTGTGAAATACAAGGTGGAAAAGTTTGTGATGATCTCAACGGACAAGGCGGTGAATCCGTCGAATGTGATGGGGTGCTCGAAACGGATTTGCGAGATTTATATTCAGTCGCTGGCCAAGTACCTGCAGCGGCAGGGAGGGCACTCGGTGCAGTTTATCACCACGCGCTTCGGCAATGTGCTGGGGTCGAACGGTTCGGTGATTCCGCTGTTTAAAGAGCAAATACGCAACGGGGGACCGGTGACGGTGACGCATCCGGAAATCATCCGTTATTTCATGACGATTCCCGAGGCGTGTCAGCTGGTGCTGGAAGCGGGCTCGATGGGCAAAGGGGGCGAGATCTACGTGTTTGACATGGGTAAGCCGGTGAAAATTGTGGATCTGGCCAAGAAGATGATCGGGCTTTCGGGGCGCAAGGAGGTGCAAATACGGTTTACGGGGCTGAGGCCGGGGGAGAAGCTGTATGAGGAGCTGCTGAACGTGGAGGAGTATACCAAGCCGACGCACCACGAGAAAATTATGATTGCCGACGTGCGGGAGTACGAATATGAAGCGGTGAAGAAGGAGATTGAGGAGCTGATACGTATTTCGTATGCGTATGACGACAGGGAGACGGTGAGGAAGATGAAGGAGATTGTGCCGGAATTTCTCAGCCTCAACTCGCCCTACGCTTCGCTTGACAAGACTTCTCCGGCACTTTCGGACTTGGACGATGCCGAGCCGGCTGAAAACGTTGCGCACCCCGACAAAGACGATATCTTCCTCGTGAACAACCCTGTTCAACCCTGATCAACCTTCCCGTCCTCCCCGGACACTTCGGCGATTCCTACTCTGCCAACCCTTAAATTTCAACCCTCTCCCATCTTTACTCCAACTACCCACTACGAGCGCTTAAATCTCAACACGCTCCCCTACTCTCACGCTCACTTCAAGCCGTTCCCGGCACCTATCTCATATAAATCCTACGTTTTGTTACCATGAAAACTTTATTCCTTGAAAAAATTCTTTTGAAGCCAATATTTATACATCGGATCTAAAAACGATAATTCTTCACCCGTATCATCCAGTATCTCATTTTCGATCAATAGCCGTTTAAGTCGCACCACATTGGCGGAAGTGCCCAATCGATATTTCTCGAGGGTTTCCTTCGCCGTCAACTGTTTTTCTCCTGCTAAAACAGCTTTCAGTAAATGAATCTGAAAGGAAGACAATTTTTCCGTGCTGTTGGCAAACAGAAGGCTGAGTTGATCGATGATATCTTCGTGTGCCGAGAGTATAATTTCTTGAGAGCATACGTCCTTTGTCCGAAACCATGCTTGCTGAGCTAATTGCTGCACATAATAGGGGTGATTGTCGGCCAGTTGAGCAATTAATCGGGCATTTTCGGGAGAAAGTATTTTTCCCGTATCTTCGAATCGTTTACAGAGGAAAACAATCCATTCCTTTTCGGGAATTTTATCCAGGAGCATGAGATCGCCAAATTTGTAAAACGGCTGTGAAGGATTACTGAAGATATCCAACAGCATGTGGCGTTTGCTGCCATAAAGGCAATAGGCGACATTATGATGATGCTACCAATGCGAACGCAGCTTTTGTTGAAATGCTTCGGGATTGGAGAAGTGCATGATATTTTGAAATTCATCGATACAAATGACGAGTTGCATATTTTTTTTCTGTGCTATATTTTCCGCTAAATCAAGAATGTCATCCGGTTGCTTTTCCAATTCCTTCCAACTGATACCGAAGGAAAGGTCGGTTTTTATTTTTGCTTTCGCAGATTGCGCCGGCTTTTTTTACCAATGAAGTTTTGCCCCATCGGCGAGGCGAGATGAGAATGGTAGTTACTTTTATGATAACTTACAAATTTGTAACTTACAGAATTGTAACTTAATTCGCTTTGCCAATTATTTTAAAAATTCTAAGACCATTGATTTTAATTTTAACTTGAAAGTCCGGTTTTTTCCGTACCTTTGAGAAAGATTTAAAACAGAATGAAGAAATATCTGGAAGATTTTCACAAAATGAAATTATTTCGGTTGCAAGACGTCGTGTGAGCTACCCCTTTTTAGGACAGTCTTTGATTAGACTGCTAAATTAGTGATTTATGTATACAATGTTATGATGAAAGAAAAATCTTTCTGATTACGTTAAAAAACATTACTAAACTCAAAAATCCTTGTTTGAGTTTAGTAATAACTAAACTTTATGCGTACATTTGCAACCGAAATATTTGATATAGTAAAAGGCAGGCAGGTTTTTGAAAAATTGCTGGTTAATGGAATATGTTTAATCGATGAGTTTGAAAAGGAAATTAAACAGAAAAAACAGTATATTTCGGAATTAACTACAATTTTCGCCTACATGGATTTATACGCAAATGGCAGCTCTTTACCTAATACTAAATTCCGAGAAATAAAAGGAAGTAATTCAGCTGTAAAACGATATGAATTTAAAAGCAAACATTTAAGGGTTTATGTGTTCAACATTCCGGGAGGTAAAATGGTTGTAATGGGAGGATATAAAAATACTCAAGCAGCCGATATCCGAACTTTTCATTCGATAGTAGATGAATATCTTTCGGAAACAAAACATAGAAAATTATGAAAAGAGAAGAACTTATTCAATCTAAAGAATATTGGATTACCAAAATTCAAATCGATTTGTTCAACGAAGTTGAAGCTTACATGAAAGCAAATAATCTCACTCGCACTCAATTCGCTGAAAAATTGGGGGTATCCAAAGGTTACATTAGCCAAATTCTTAATGGCGAAGCCGATCATCGAATTTCCAAATTAGTAGAATTGGCATTATCTATCGGTCTAGTTCCTTCTGTTTCTTTTGAAAAAATGGAAGATGTGATGCGTCGCGATAAGGCAGGATATTATAACATATCTTACAATGATATAGAACGAAGCAAAAACATATTGGCTAATTCAGGATATTTATTTTCGAACAAACCTGTTTCAAAATGTAGAGATCATAATATTTCTGACAAACATAATGGCTGGGAAAGTGTAGATGCCAGCGCCAATAATTCTCAAACAAAGATTGCATCATGATTGCCAAAAGATCAGATTTAATATTAAAGAAATTTGTAATTGTTGAAAGTCGTCTTTCATTTATATTGCCTACCGAAGTCGAAGAAAATAACCCTATTGACATTTTAAACTCCTATCCTGTAGATATAGACTTTCGTATTGAACAAGATATTACCGAGGAGATTTACAGAATTGTAGCTTCAGTAAATATTAATGCAAACAATGAAGAAAATATGCCGGGTTATTCCATAACGACTACCGGTATGTGTTTTTTTGAATTCGACAAAACAGCCGTATTATCCAAAGATCAAAAAATCCAGATGCTTCAAATTTCTGGATTAAGTATATGCATCACAAATTTGCGATCCTACATTGCAAATCAAACTTCCTATTTCCCTTGGGGCAGTTATTCCTTTTATGCTGTGGATGTTCAGGATTTATTAAAGTCCAAAGAAAATTCTTCAAACGAAAATTGAGTCCCCTCCGACAACCTCATTTAGAGTAATTTTTTACAAAAATTATTTGATTATCTGTTGATTACAATTATCAAAATAGTTAAAAACGACTTTTTGGAGGGGACTCAATGATTATTTTTGTAATAATGAACGAAACTACCAATTTCATTTTTAAATGATCAACATGTCGTTTTAGAATCGCTTACTTCTGTTATGCAATGAACATTCATGAAATACTAAAGAAACCGGAAGGTCGTCGGTTGGAGTGATTGCTCCGGTTTTTAAATTGCTCGGAATCATCGATCAATGGGGAAATGGTTTGAAATTGATTGCCGACGAACTGAAAGCATATCCTGAAATAGAATTTCGCTGGAAAGAAGTCGGGTTATCTTTTCAAGTCCAATTTGTTAAAAGGAACTTTAAGGCAGAGATAGAATCGAGGCAAGAGTTAGGGCAAGAGTTAGGGCAAGAGTTTGGGCAAGAGTTTGGGCAAGAGTTAGGGCAAGAGCGTAAAGAAAAAACGATGTTTACTTTTATATTGATTCACCTCCAACAAGAATCCCTATCGCGTAGCGAATTGGCAAATGCGTTAGGATTGAAAACGATATCCGGCCATTTAAACAGAACAATTGCAAAGTTGAAGGAGCATGGGTTGATTAAATTTACAATTCCCGATAAGCCCAATCATCCTGATCAGAAATTCAGGATAACGGAGCGTGGAATTGTTTTTATAGAACTTGTGAAAAAGTGAATGGAAAATTATGCTAACGAATGTTGATCGGCGAGAGGAAGAAAAAAATATTTCACGCAGATGTTCGCAGATTAATGCGCAAATATATACAGATAAGCGCAGAAAAAAATCAGCGTAGATTAGCGAGAAAGAAATTTATTTCACGCAGATGTTCGCAGATTGAAAACGCAGATAAAAATTAATTGATAATGGATAATGCAGAATGAACAATTTTCGGATTGAAAGATTTAACGATATCGATCGTTACCTTGGATCAAACGGACAAAATAGCGGCAGGGGATAAAACGATCGAAGTGTTACCTTTGCATGTGTTGGATTTCGAGCAGCTATGGAAAACAGGATAATATCGCTCAAAGGATCCCGCCGCTATCGCACCAAAGGGTACCGGTTATATCAGTGTCAACAAGATAATTTTGTGGTTGCAACCCGAAAAAAAATGAAAATAGGATGTATATTTGTGGTTATAACCCGAAATTCATCATAATATGATAGCAAGAGATTCTTATCCTTGCTCTATGCCACCATGGGATATAAGGATCGGAAAAATAAACATTTCTATTTATATTTCATATCTTTGCCTAAAGACTCGCTGTTATCGATGACGAATAAAAATTTTTCTACAACGAAGCCGGTATGCGTTTAAACGAATTTGAAATAGATACGATAAATAAATTGGCGAAGAAACATTTCGGGGACGGAACCTCCGTTTACCTGTTTGGTTCGAGAACCGACGATAGGAAAAAAGGCGGGGATATTGACCTGTTTATAGGCAACGACAACGAGGAGGTATTGACTCTTGAGGCAAAAGTGGGATTTCCGGCAGAGCTCAAAACAAAAATCGGCGACCGAAAAATCGATGTAGTTTTTGACAATGCCAATACGAGACAAAAAGAAAGCTTTTACCGCTCGATTATTCGCGACCGGGTAAAATTGTAATCACCCAGGTTACGTACGAGTATCCTTTTGTTACCGATGAAATAATTGAGGGGCTGAACTTGTTGGGTAAGCATCAGCAAGTGATATTGGATATATTAGAACAGGTGAAAGATTTCGTCAAAAACCGGTTTGAACTTCCGGAATAAAAGCGCTATTTATAATGAAGGTATTGCTCTATGAAGAAAAATTTTTCTCTTTTGCTAAATTGCCTACCTTTACGGGAAAATCATGCTTTACTTTGCAATCGAATTAATACTACTGATTTGTAAATAATGAGTGAACTTCAGAATAAATCGATAGGCCAATTAAGGAAATTGAGAATTTCTGCCGATTATGAAGATAATAGCTTTTTATATAACGATAGTTTAAAAGCCATTGAGTTATCAAAAAGAATCAGACCTATATTAAAAAAATATTAATATGACATCGAGTGAATTTATTATATCAAAATTAAAATCGTTTATAAACGAATTCCCCGGAACTCGTGTTCGTTATGAACATGATGAGAAATCGAATACCCACTTTATCGAAGTTGTCCCTAATGAGGTTTATCATTTTGACAATAAGTACATTCAATGGGAAAGTAAGTTTTTTGACGAGTTCACTGAACAATTTCCTTCGGAAATCATCTGTTTTATATCGGATGATGCATTAGTTGGCATCGATAAAGTCGATTTTGAGATTAGAGGATCGAAATATTTCCCAACATATTCTACAAATAATCAAATTATAAAAATTCCTATCGAAAAAAATTCACTGGATATTTTTAATTCTTTTCGAAAAAATGTAAGCATAAAATTTACCGTCAATAATAACTTAACTTTCTTCCCTGATAATTTAGCATTAACCGTATAATTAAGAGGTCTTTTCGAAAAAATGTAAGCATAAAATTTACCGTCAATAATAACTTAACTTTCTTCCCTGATAATTTAGCATTAACCGTATAATTAAGAGGTTTCTGCTATAATTTATCCTTATATAAGAGAGCATTTCTCGCAACTGGCAGCAAAGGCCGGACTCGGACTTATTTTCTTGCCCCCGGTAAATTTCATAAAAATGAAATCTGAATCAGAAACCAAACTCTAATCGCCATTTCCCTCACCATCATCTTGCAACCCCTGAATTCACACCCAACCATCTCATCTCATTTCATCCCAAACTTTCCAACTACTCCAGCTTCCCCAACCACTCAGGCCACTACGACAGTTCCCGCTCCGCCAACCTTTGAATTCCCATACGCTCCCCTACTCTAGTCTCCAACTACCCACCACGAGCGTTCAACTCTCACTCTCACTCTCAACTTTCCACCAACCACCATCTGCATTCTGAAGTTGCAACTTACCAATGAAACAATGAAAAAGACGCCGAAAAATAGATGTTAAATGTTTCGAATATTTCGATTATTCCAAATATTTCGATTATATTTGTAGTGAATACAATTTACATCAAGCTATGAAAGAAATATGAAAACAATCAATGAAATAAAAAGACCGGATAAGCATGAACGAAAATTAGCACGGAATTCTTATTCTTCCTTGATTTCGGCTATCGACCGGTTAAAAACAGACCAGGCTGAAATTGAAATTGAAGAGACCGGAGAAAAAATTATACTCCCGGTAAAAGCATTGAAACTTTTAAGTGAAATCTTAAAAGCGATGAGCGAGGGAAAACCTGTTTCAATAGTGCCTATGGCTACGGAAGTGACCACACAGAAAGCGGCAGAATTGCTGGGATGTTCACGGCCTCACCTGGTGAAACTACTGGAAGAGGGTAAGATTGAGTACACCAAAATAGGTAAACATAGACGCATTAAATACGAAGATATTGTTCGTTACAAGCAGAAAATGAAAGAGGATCAAAAGAAATACCTCGTTGAAATAATGAATGCAGATGAAGAATTAGGGCTTTATGATTCATAGTGTCAGGTTTACCGCAGTTTTGGATACCAAACAGCAAACTATCTTCACTCTCTGCTGTAAACCGACAATATGCGAATGATAAAAAAACTTTTGCGACTTTTTTCAGAACATAAACGTAATAGAAAGAATGACGCCGAAAAATAAACATTTCTGTTTATATTTCATATCTTTGCCTAAAGAGTGAAAAATATGAATAATCGCATTGAACTCATAAAAGGTATTCATCCCGGAAAACTTATCGAAAGAGACTTAAAGAAAAAGGGAATAACGCAGCGGACATTGTCAAAGAATACGGGCATTAAGTATCAAACCATAAACGCAATTGTCGCCGGAAAACGCAATTTGACCATTGATCAGGCAATGAAAATTGAAAGTTTCATGGGTTATGAAGAAGGCTTTCTTTCGCTGCTCCAAACTTACCACGATATAAAACAATACAAGGATAAAAAGTTTTCGCGATTAAACCCCAAAAAATTTCCCCACATTCGCAGGATAGTTTTTTGGGATACGGATGTTGATAAAATTGATTGGGTAAGAAATAAAACGGCTGTTATCAACAGGGTGTTGGAGAGAGGGAATAAAGAAGAAATCGACGAAATCATGCGATATTATCAACTAACGGAAAGCGATTTGAAAAAGTTTAAACCAAAGTTTCTTCGACCAACCGATCTAACAAAAAAAGAGGAACAAAAGAAACGCCTCATTGAAATAATGAATGCAGATGAAGAATTAGGGCTTTATGATTCATAGTGTCAGGTTTACCGCAGTTTTGGATACCAAACAGCAAACTATCTTCACTCTCTGCCGTAAACCGATACTATGCGAATGATAAAAATACTTTTGCGACTTTTTTCAGAACGTAATATAATAGAAAGAAAGACGCCGAAAAATAAACATTTCTGTTTATAGGCAACGACAACGAGGAGGTTTCGACTCTTGAGGCAAAAGTGGGATTTCCGGCAGAGCTCAAAACAAAAATTGGCGAGCAAAAAATCGATGTTGTCTTTGACAATGCCAATACGAGACAAAAAGATAGCTTTTTCCGTATTTATGCTGTTCTTAGAAAAAACTTTAAATGTTTCCCGAAAGTCCGGATTTTTCCGTACCTTTGAGAAAAATTTAAAATAAAATGAAGAAATATCTGGAAGATTTTCATCGGATGAAATTGTTTCGTCTGGAAGATGTTGTCCAAATTGTCGGAAATAAAAAATCGGCAAAAGACTTACTGCGAAATTACAAGAAACAACAATTGATCTGCCAGATTCGCCGCGATTTGTATACAGTTACCGATTTGGCAACAAAACAGGCCATAGCTACAAAATTCGAAATCGGAAGCAATATCACACCCTCAGCCTATGTATCGCATCATTCAGCTTTAGAATATCATGGATTGGCTCACCAGCAATTTTTTATCCTTTACATTTCCTCTGCACAAAAATTTACTCCATTCGATTTCGAAGGCATTCATTATTTTTATTGCAAATCGATAAGCGAAAAAGGGGTTTATACACCGCCAATGAATTCGCTGGTGCATGTAACCGATGAAGAGCGGACGGTAATCGATTGCATCGACCGCATCGATCGGGCAGGAGGATTGGAAGAATTGCTGCATGCAATAGCTGCCATGACTTATTTGAACGAAAACAAACTGATAACTTACCTTGAAATATACGACAAACAATTTCTCTACCAGAAGACGGGGTTTTTGCTTTCTTATTTTCAAAAGGAATTAAAATTGAGCGACGAATTCTTAGAGGTTTGCCGAAAAAAGAAAGGAAAAAGTACGCGTTATCTTCTTGATGAACCGGCGGCTACGTTGGTCTATCACTCCCAATGGAAGCTATTTGCTCCTGAAAATATTCTCTCTTATCTGGAACAAGGTCAAAATGAAATTGCATAGGTACAACAAGCAAGATTTGGACAAATTGGCTTTGGAAACGAATTTTATTCGGGATAATCTGGAAAAAGCATTTCGTCTATGCAATATTCTACAACATTTTGGCGAAAACCCGTTGCTATCGAAATCTCTTGCCTTGAAAGGAGGAACAGCTATCAACTTGACGGTTTTCGACCTACCTCGATTATCTGTGGATATTGACTGGGATTTTGCTATCCCCTGCAATAAAAAAGAAATGCTAAGTCTGCGTAGTGAAATCAATCGGGAAATTATAAACTTTATGACTTCTCAAGAATATGCACTAAATCAGGGGACAAAAAATCCCCACTCTTTGGATTCTTGGGTATTTTATTATCAAAATGTTGTCAACAATAAGGATAATATCAAAATTGAAATTAATTATTCATTACGAAATCATATTTTTCCTTTCGTGAAAGGAACTACCTCAGTGAATTTTTTACCACGGGTTCAAGTACAGATCCTCTCACCTATGGAACTTTTCGGAAGTAAAATAAAAGCTTTAATTGAACGAAGCGCTGCTCGAGATTTGTATGACGTACACAACATGCTTACAAAAAAGATTTTTGGTAAGAATGAACTTGATTTGTTGCGTAAAACGGTTTTGTTTTATTTAGCAGTGGGTAGTTCGAAAAAAATAACCGAAAATTTTTCGTTCGAAAGTATACGAAAACTGAAATTCTCCCAAATTCGTTCTTCGCTCATGCCCGTTTTAAGGAAAAGCGAACGCTTTGATTTTGAGAAAGCAAAAGAGGAAATCATAACCTTTCTTCAAGAGTTGTTGATTCTCACAGACAATGAAAAAGTATTTATAATGGAATTCAACAATGGTAATTATCGCCCTGATTTGTTATTCGATGATCCTCTTATTATAACAAGGATAAAGCATCATCCGATGGCGTTGTGGAAAACAAGAAAAAATGAATTGTAAAGGAAAGTGTTTAGAGTGTGATAAGGTATTCGATTTCAAAGAGAAACCCATACAGGTAATCATTTAACTAAAGTTTTTTATTCATCAATTAAAAAATATATTTTTTTTCTTTTGCTAAATTGCCTACCTTTGTCGCGAGATCATTTTCAAGATAGGATTGGAAGTTGAATCCGCATAATTTTTCTCCTTAACGATATAAACCGTTAAGGGGATTTTTTATTTATTATTATGAAATATCGAATGGTTTTTTCTCTGCCCGTATTGGGTATGATGGTTCTTTTTGCAAGCGCTTGCAGCAAAACGGATATTCCGCAAGGGAATGACGAAAGTGTAGCCGTAACATTTTACAGTGCGATTAAGAGGGTATCGCATAATGATCCTCCTTTAAGCCGTGCGTCGGGGACTGAATGGGATGCCGATGATCATATCGGTATTTATGCCGTTCCCTCAGGAAAACCATGGCAGGAGGCTGCTTTTTTAAACGTGGATTATGTGAATTCCGAAACGGGTGCAGAGGGAGTATTTCGGGCTGCTGACGCGGAAAAAGCCGTCATGCTGCCGGGTAACGGATCGAAATTGGATTTTGTGGCGTATTATCCGTATTCCGCAACTACCTTAACCGATTTCAATGTTGCCGTGGACATAACCGATCAGACGGATCCTTCACGAATAGACGTGTTATACGCAAAGGCCGAAGGACAGAATAAAACCACGCCCGAAATCCCGCTGATATTTTATCATAAACTGGCGCAGTTGGTTCTTTCGTTCTCGGCTGTGGATGTTGTATTGGAGGGTATGGAAGTTACGTTGAACCAGGTTATTACCGACGGTTGGCTTGATCTTACTGAAGGAGTGGTGAAGCAGGGAACCGATACCGGCAAGATTACGCCGGTTGTGACAACGGACACGATAGCCAATACGGCCACGGCAACGGCATTTCTGCTTCCCGGACAGCAGATGACGGATCTCACGATCGCTGTAACCCTGGTCGACGGCAAAAAATACGAATGGAGGCCTTCCGAGGAAAATGTGTTGGTAGGAGGATGCAGACATACCTATACGCTTACCTTAACACTGGGAGGTGTTGCTGCCGGCGGCAGTGGAACGATTCGTCCGATTGAACCCGGAAAAGGGGGTAATGCGGGTGAACTTGACCCGTTGTCGTTTTCTGTCGACAAGACGACGATCGATGTGCCTGCTTCGGATACTACGACTACGATGACGTTGACTGCCGATGCCGGTGAGGCATGGACGGCCGTCAGCGACCAACCTTGGTTAAGCATATCTCCCGAAAGCGGATCGGGCTCGGCCGTGATTACGCTTACTGCTGCAGAAAATACCAACGCCCGGCGTACGGCTACGGTTACGCTGACACCCACGACTTCTTCGTTATCGCCGGTTGAGGTTACGGTTATTCAGGCGGCCGGGACAACGGAACCTGTGACGAGGATGGGGACGGCCTTATTTCCGGGCTCGGATTTTGAAGATTGGAGCGCTTTTACCGCAGGATTGACCGGAAATTTGCCTTCGTATGCGACACAAAGTTCCGAGGAAGCCTATACAGGAACACATTCGCTGCATCTGAACGGGAAGCCGGATAATGATAACGAATGTGTTTTTACGGCAAAGGTTCCCAAAAATTTTGTTGCGCCAAGTAAAATCGTATTTTTTATCAAAGGAACGGCCGGAAAATCATTGTCGATTCTTTTACATAAAAAGGCAGATTCTTCCGATTACTATAATCTAAAAGCGTGTACGAATGATGCAACATTGACAGCAGGCGGAAGAGAGGTGTATGAGGGGATCATCGATACCGGTGGTAATTGGGTTAAAGTGACGCTGAATATACTGAAACCGGCCGATATAGACTCCACTGCGGAAAACGAGTTAATTAGCTTTAAAGTAGGAGGAGGTGCCGCTTATGATCTTTGGATAGACGACATTACCATGGAAAATGATTAAATTTGTAGGTAATAACAAAATGACATGACTTTGAACGAATTTCAACGAGTATCCGTTTGTTCGGATAAAAATTATTTTTTCTATACGAAATTACCTACCTTTGTAAAAGACGCACCTCAAAACGATAACAAGAATGAGCAAATTGCCCAATGCCCCCTTAAAAATGATGTATTGGACTATATCAATCGAAATTTTAAAGCTACGTTGTCCCAATCTTTCTTTGAGGCTGACAAACCACCAATAGATTTCAATATGGGTTTTGCCTATAACATAGAGTTAGGGCAATTGCGCGTTAATTTACAAAAAGGAATAGTCAATAAAAGCGAGGGGATTTTACTCCAAACCAGAATAAATGGAAAACCTTTGCTAGCGAAAGAGGAAAAGTTGGGCAAGTGGCTGAATGATGCTCATGAACTAACGAGCGACCTGTTTAAGCAATTAACCGCAGGCAATTTATATGAAACATTTAAATAAAAATATATGGAAACGACATGTTACGAAAATAAAATAGCCAGCAGGGTATTTATACCGGAAGAAGGCGATTATGCTGCTTCCAGCATTTTTTACGATGATCCAAAGGGCTTACAAAATAATTTTACGGAGTGGATGTCTTTTTTTGAAAGAAATGAATTCATAGGCACAATTGCTTTAATAAATAAATCCGCCATAATATCGAAAATTGATGAGAATGAGGATTATGAATTTGAATTGAAAGATTATCTCGATGATTATGATTACAATATGGTTATTGAGCCGGAAGTAGTAAAAACATTTCAAGTGAAACTAAAAATAACCGGCGTAACCGAATTTGATCCGGAAATATTTCTCGAAGATTTAGATTGAAAAGTAATTCATGGAAACAGCATATCCTTGGTATAACATATTATCATCAGAAGAAGATTTACAACAAGGCGATTTCATCCAAAACTGCCCGATAATAATCCCCTCACGATTGCTAGAAGAAGGTGAGTCTGTAGAAACAAAGATTAATTTAATGAATGTCATTATTTTGACCCAATCGTGTGATCTAGCGCATAAAAAAATTAAAAATGTTTATGGAATACATTATTCTACTCTTGAGAACATAGTAAAAAAGCAAAATGAAAGAATTCGTTTATTACCGCCTTACCGAGAACACCTTTCACAGGCTTTTGCACGTTATTTTATGCGCGTGGGTTTACCACAGGATATCATGCTCGAAGGGTATTAAAAGGTTATAATACAGCAAGCCATGCAAAACAAAAGCAAAATATTTAATCGAATAAAAAAATGCCTTTTCAAATTAATATCACTCATGAAGGCATTTAATCTTCAACCCTGCGTTTCAGCGTTTTGAAAGGATTTTGTCGCGGAGGTTGAGAAAAACGGAAACAGCCAATGCGGCAACAAACACGATGAGCGTCACGCGATCGACGAGCGTGGAATCGATATTGAGCCCGGTAATGCGGTCGAAAAGATACTTGAGGTAGGAATTGGGCAGGTTGGTTTTTCCCAGTTTCCTTAACACGCTGAAATGCCAGTCGGTAAACGGACAATAGCCGGGAACACCGACAATCATCCCCAGGAAAAGCCATGAAGAACCGGTGAGAAGCAGGGTGACGAGATTCCATACGCGGGCTTTTTTCCATGCCCAGCCGAGGGCGTTGAAAAGGGTGAGCGAGGTATGAAAAATCACAAAGAAAATATCCAA
>Ga0208938_1001191_pt1 | contig 15618 bp, 16 predicted proteins | sample AD_UKC125_MetaG_FD_184434 | JGI IMG/M metagenome (GOLD analysis project Ga0208938, IMG submission 184434) | Active sludge microbial communities of municipal wastewater-treating anaerobic digesters from USA - AD_UKC125_MetaG (SPAdes) (version 2) | ecosystem: Engineered > Bioreactor > Anaerobic >...
CCACGTGGTCACGGAAATCGACGTGTTGTGCCTGCCATCGGACCTGCCTGAGTTCATCACCGTGGACCTCAGCGGTCTGCGCAAGGGCGTTTCGCTCCACCTGGCCGACATCAGCCTGCCCAAGGGCGTGACGGCTGTCACGCATGGCAAGAACAACCCGGTTCTGGTGTCCGTGGTGGTGATCGCTGCCGCCGAGGCGCCGGCTGCTGACGCTGCTGCTGCAGCCCCCGCCGCCGCACCCGCGGCCAAGGGCAAGGGCGGCAAGAAGTAAGCCCACCGGCGAACTGAGCCCCTGAGCGGCCCACTTCGGTGGGCCGTTCTGCTTTTGACCACCGATAATCCTCCGACATGATCAAGCTGTTTGTTGGCCTGGGCAACCCCGGCCCCGAATACGAAGCCACACGGCACAACGCAGGGTTCTGGTGGATCGACGCGCTGGCACGGGACCTCAAGGTGGATCTGCAGCCAGAAAAAGGATTCCAGGCCCGCGTGGCACGCGCAAGCATCCACGGTCACACCGTATGGCTGTTGCAACCGCAGACCTACATGAATCTGTCAGGCCGATCGGTGGCCGCGTTGGCGCGCTTCTACAAGATCTTGCCCGAGGAGATCCTGGTGGCGCATGATGAACTGGATCTGGCGCCGGGCCAGATGAAGCTCAAGTTCAGTGGTGGCCACGCCGGGCACAACGGCTTGCGCGATATCCACGCCCAACTGGGAACACCCGACTACTGGCGCCTGCGCCTGGGCATCGGGCATCCCGGCGTGCGGGCCGAAGTGATCAACTGGGTGCTCAAGAAGCCCCTGGCGGAACATCGCGAGGCGATCGACACCTGCATTGAGCGCTCGCTGCACAGCGCACCCGCCCTGATGGCCGGGGAAATGGAAAAAGCGATGCTGCTGATCCACACGTCCAAACCGCCGCGCCCCAAGCCCCCGCGCCCTGAGCAGATATGAAATATTCTATTTGCTATCAATAAGGTAGCAAAATATGACCATTCTGCGCCGGGATCAGCCAATTATTGGCGCCAAATCCAGCGATCAGGGGCTCTTGGTGGCACTGGCGGCCTGCAACCGCTGGTATTTTTCCCACAGGGTCTGCCGGCTCTCCACATGGGCCGGGTGGATGGGAATGCACGATACCGGGCACACCTGGACGCACTGGGGCTCGTCAAAGTGGCCCACGCATTCGGTGCATCGGGCGGGGTCTATTTCGTAGATCTCCGCCCCGAGGTAGATGGCCTCGTTGGGGCACTCCGGCTCGCAGACGTCGCAATTGATGCACTCGTCGGTGATCATCAAGGCCATGACCAGCCCCCCTGCAAGGCGTGCAGTCGCCCCGCCTGAAGTGGATGGCCCTGTCCGTGACCCGTTGAGCGATTCATAGACCGAATTATCGGCGGATCGGCCCGACCGCGCGGCGCACCGGTGAATGGCGCATTCGGTGCTAGCGTCGGGCCGCTTGCATTGATAATGGCAAACAGAAACAGAACCGCCCGCCTCCGGCGCGCGGATTGGAAGCCACCCGTCGGACATGCCCCTTTTTCTTCTCAAGCGCCTGCTCACCTTGATTGCCACCCTGCTGGCAGCATCCGTGGTCGTCTTCTGGGTATTGGAAATCCTGCCGGGCAATGCCGCGCAAATCCTGATGGGTCCGGACGCCTCGCCCGAAGCGGTGCTGGCGATGGCCCGACAGCTGGGGCTGGATCTGCCACCTCTGCACCGTTATGGATCGTGGATCACCGGCCTGCTGACCGGCAACCTGGGCAACAGCTATGTCTACAGCACCCCCGTGCTGGAACTGGTATTGGAGCGCCTGACCCTGACCGTGCCGCTGGCGGTGATGGCCATGGCCCTGACCACCGTGCTGGCCCTGCTGGTGGGGGTCTATGCGGCCTCCCATCACAACCGCCCCGGCGATGTCGGCCTGATGGCCGCCACCCAGGTGGGCGTGGCGATTCCGAATTTCTGGTTCGCCATTCTGCTGATCCTGCTGTTCGCGGTGCACCTGAAGTGGTTCGCCGCGGGCGGCTTTCCGGGCTGGGAGGACGAGGGTGTGCTCGGCGGTTTCAAGGCCTTGCTGCTGCCGGCCGTTTCACTCGCGGTGGTTCAGGCAGCCATCCTGGCGCGGATCACCCGCTCGGCGGTGCTGGAAGTGATGCGCGAGGACTATGTGCGCACCGCGCGCGCCAAGGGCCTATCGCGTCGGGCCACGCTGTGGCGCCACGTCTTGCGCAATGCCTTGATCCCTGTCGTCACCGTCATGGGCCTGCAATTCGCGAACCTGCTGGCCGGCACCATCGTGGTGGAAAACGTCTTCTATCTCCCGGGCCTGGGGCGCCTGATCTTTCAGTCCATCTCGAACCGGGACCTGATCGTCGTGCGCAACTGCGTCATGCTGCTGGCCGCCATGGTGGTCATCGTCAATTTCGTGGTCGACCTGTTGTATGCAGTGATCGACCCACGGGTAAAGGCCAGCGACATATGAGCTGGGAGCCATCCTTTTGAGCGCCGTGCCCGCAACCGCTCCTGCCGCCAGCCACGGACGCGGCTTTTTCAGCCGCGCGTGGCGGCATCCCAGCTTTGTCATCGGCGGGGTGCTGACCCTGTTGCTGGCCGGTGCCGCGGCCTTGTCGCTGGTCTGGACGCCGTGGTCGCCCTACGAAATGAACCTCGCGAACAAGTTGCAGGCCCCGTCGGCCGCGCACTGGCTGGGCACCGACCCGTTCGGCCGGGACGTGGCCTCGCTGCTGCTGGTGGGTGCACGCAACTCCATCCTGGTGGGCGTGATCGCCGTGAGCATCGGGCTGGGCGTCGGCGGCGCCCTGGGTCTGCTGGCCTCGGCGCGGCGCGGATGGATCGAAGAAATGATCATGCGCCTGGCGGATTTCACATTTGCCTTTCCCGCCATCCTGTCCGCGATCATGATGACCGCGGTCTTCGGCGCGGGCATCGTCAATTCCATCATCGCGATCGGCGTCTTCAACATTCCCACCTTTGCCCGGGTGACCCGTGCCTCCGCCAATGCCATCGGATCGCGCGATTTCATCCTCGCGGCCCGAGCCTGCGGCAAAGGCTCGTGGCGGATCACGATCGAACATGTGCTGCCCAACATCGCCTCGGTCCTGATCGTCCAGGCCACCATCCAGTTCGCGCTGGCAATCCTGGCCGAGGCGGCCCTGTCCTACCTGGGCCTGGGCACCCAGCCACCGCAACCCTCCTGGGGCCGCATGCTCAGCGAAGCCCAGACGCTGCTGTTTCAGAGCCCGATGCTGGCGGTCTACCCCGGGGTGGCGATTGCCCTGGCCGTGCTGGGCCTGAATCTCCTGGGTGACGGCCTGCGCGACCTGCTCGATCCACGGTTGACCCGCAAGCGCTGAAGCCATGACCCACACCCCGCCCTTGCTGGAAGTCACCGACCTGGGCCTGCGCCTGCGCACGCACACCGGAACCGTTGACGCCGTGCGCGGTGTGAACTTCAGCCTGCGCCGCGGTGAAACCCTGGGCCTGGTGGGCGAATCGGGTTGCGGCAAGTCGCTCACCGCCATGACGCTGATGGGCCTGCAACCCGAGGGCGCCACGGTCTCGGGCAGCCTGCGATTCCACGGCGAGGAAATGGTCGGGCAAAGCGAGGCCCGCTGGTGTGCCCTGCGCGGCGACCGCATCGGGATGGTCTTTCAGGAACCCATGTCAGCCCTCAATCCTGTTCACACTATCGGGCACCAAGTGGCCGAACCGCTGCGACTGCATCGGGGCCTGACCAGCGCCGCGGCGCGCAAGGAAGCCGTCGCGCTGCTCGACCGGGTCGGCATTGCGGACGCCGCCCGCCGCTTCGACGCCTGGCCACACCAGTTCTCCGGCGGCCAGCGCCAACGCATCACGATTGCCATGGCCCTGGCATGCGGGCCAGACCTCCTCATCGCCGACGAGCCCACCACGGCGCTCGACGTCACCATCGCAGGCCAGATCCTGCAACTGATCCGCGACCTGGTGCGGGAGCGCTCCATGGGCCTCATCCTGATCTCGCACGACCTGGGCGTCATCGCCCAGAACGTCAGCCGCATGATGGTGATGTATGGCGGCATGGTGGTGGAAAGCGGCCCTACGCAGGATGTCTTTACCCGGCGCGCGCATCCCTACACCCAGGGCCTCTTCGGCTCGCGGCCGCAGCTTGGCATGGCGGCACGCGCGGACGGCGCCATGCGCACCCGACTGGCCGCCATTCCCGGCAACGTCCCGGAACTGCGCCACATGCCGCCGGGTTGCCCGTTTGCAGGGCGCTGCCCGGTGGCGCTGCCCACCTGCGAGACCCAGATGCCGGCTGACACCCGCCTGGAGCCCTTTCACCACGCCCGCTGCGTGCGCCTGGAGGCTGAACGATGAGCACCGAGCAACCCCTGCTCGTCGTGGAGGACCTCGCCAAGCACTTCACACTGCCCCGGGAAAGCCTGTTCGGCCCCCCAAGGGTTCTGGAGGCCCTGCGCGGCGTCAGCCTGAGCGTGCAGGCGGGGCGCAGCTTTGGCATCGTGGGCGAATCCGGCTCGGGCAAGTCCACGCTGGCGCGTTGCGTCATGGCGCTGGAGAAGCCGACCCGCGGCGCCATCCGGCTTGAAGGCCGCGACCTGCACATCCTGCAAGGCGACGCCCTGCGCGCCGCGCGGCGGGACTTTCAGATGGTGTTCCAGGACCCGTTCGGCTCACTGGACCCGCGCCAGACCGTGGCGCGCATCGTGGCCGAGCCCCTGGCCGCATTGGCCTCGCCGCACACACCCTCGCGAGCCGAGCAACGCGAGCGCGTGGCACAGGCCCTGCAGGCCGTCGGCCTGCGCCAGACCGACCTCGACAAGTTTCCGCATGAATTCTCCGGCGGCCAACGCCAGCGCGTCGCCATTGCGCGGGCGCTGATCACCCGCCCGAAGCTAATCGTGGCCGACGAACCCGTCAGCGCGCTGGATGTGTCCGTGCAAGCCCAGGTCTTGAATCTGATGATGGACCTGCAGGAGCAGTTCGGCGTGACCTATCTGCTGATCAGCCACGATCTGGCCGTGGTGCAGCATCTTTGCGACGACGTCGCCGTCATGCAGGGCGGGCGCATCGTCGAAACCGGCACGCCCCAGATGTTGTTCACCCACCCGGTGCACCCCTACACCCGCAAGCTGGTCGACGCGGTGCCGCGCGTGGAGTTCTGATTCGGACCCGGATCATTTCGTTGCTAATATGCGCCCATTAACAGGAGAAGCCATCCATGAAACGCCGTGACTTTGCCATCCACTCCGTCGCAGCCGCCTCGCTGGCGAGTTTGCCCCTCGCCTCGCTGGCCCAGAAGCGCAAGGACGCGGTGATCATGGGCATGACCCTGGAGCCGCCGGGTCTGGATCCGACCGCCGGCGCGGCCTCTGCAATTGCCGAAATCGTCCTGTACAACATCTTCGAGACGCTCACCAAGATCAACTCCGACGGCACCGTGTCGCCGCTGCTGGCCGAAAGCTGGGAAGTCTCGCCCGACCTCAAGACCTACACCTTCAAGCTGCGCAAGGGCGTGAAGTTCCAGAACGGTGAACCCTTCAACGCGGCAGCGGTCAAGTTCTCGTTCGAGCGTGCCGCAGCAGAAAAAAGCACCAACAAGGACAAGCGCACCTTTGCCTCCATGGAGCGCGTCGGCGTCGTGGACGACTACACCGTCGTGGTGATCAACAAGGAGCTCAACCCCGATTTCCTGTTCCTCATGGGGCAGGCCACCGCGGTCATCGTCGAACCCAAGAGCGCCGATACCAACGCCACGAAACCGGTCGGCACCGGCCCTTACAAGCTCGACAGCTGGAAACAGGGCGCCTCCGTCACGCTGGCCAAGTGGCCGGACTTCCGCAATGCGGCCGCCATCAAGATGAACAAGGCAACCTTCCGGTTCATCGGCGATCCCGCCGCCCAGGTTGCCGCGCTGCTGTCGGGTGACGTGGACGTGTTCACGCGCGTCGGCGCCGCACGCAGCCTGGCGCAGTTCAAGCAGGACCCCCGGTTCCAGGTCATCATCAGCGGCTCGCGCGCCAAGACCATTCTGGCCATCAACAACAAGAAGAAGCCCCTGGACGACGTGCGGGTGCGCCGCGCGATCTCGGCGGCCATCGACCGCAAAGCCGTCATCGAGGGCGCGGTCGACGGCTTTGGCGTGCCCATCGGCAGCCACTATGTGCCGGGTGCCTTCGGCTTTGTCGACACCACCGGGGTCAACCCCTACAACCCGGACAAGGCGCGTGCGCTGCTGGCCGAAGCCGGCGTCAAGACGCCGCTGGAACTCAGCCTGATCCTGCCGCCGGTGCCCTATGCACGCCAGGGTGGCGAGGTGATTGCCGCGCAACTGGCCAAGGTCGGCATCGTCGCCAAGATCCAGAACGTCGAGTGGGCCCAATGGCTCAGCGGCGTCTACGGCAACAAGAACTACGACCTGACCATCATTTCTCACGTCGAGCCCTTCGACCTCGGCAACTTCGCCAAGCCGGGTTACTACTGGAACTACGAATCGGCCAAGTTCAGCGAAATCTACGACAAGATCAACAATGCACCGCGCGCGGCCGACCGCGCCAAGTACCTGGCGGACGCGCAGCGCATGCTGGCCAATGACGCGGTGCACGCCTTCCTGTTCCAGCCGCAATGGATCACCGTGGCGAACAAGAACATCCGAGGCCTGTGGAAGGACATGCCGCTGTTCGTGAACGACATCGGCGCGCTGTCCTGGGCCTGATGGGAAAACGCCTTGGCTGAGCTTCACGCCCTGAGCGCGGGCGAGCTCGGCGCTGCCTATGGCAGCGGCGAGTTGTCGCCGGTGGCCGTCACCCAGGCGGTGTTGAATCACATCGAACGCTGGGAACCCCACCTGTGCGCCAGCTACTTGTTGCGGCCGGAGCACGCGCTGGCCCAGGCCCGCGCCTCCGAGGCACGCTGGCTCAAGAGGCAGCCCCTGGGCCCGCTGGACGGTGTTCCCGTCACCATCAAGGAAAACATCGCCACCGAGGGTGACCCGGTGCCGCTGGGCACGGCCGCCACGCGGCTGACGCCAGCCGCAGCCAACGCCCCGCCGGCGGCGCGTCTGCGCGAGGCCGGCACAGTGATGGTGTGCAAGACCACCATGCCCGACTACGGCATGCTGTCCTCCGGGCTGTCGAGCTTTCATCCGCTGAGCCGCAACCCCTGGGACCTGAGCAAGACGCCCGGCGGCTCCAGCGCCGGTGGCGGCGCCGCGGCGGCAGCCGGTTACGGGCCGCTTCACATTGGAACCGACATCGGCGGCTCGCTGCGCCTGCCGGCGAGTTGGTGCGGCATCTTCAGCCTCAAGCCCAGCCTGGGCCGCATTCCGATCGATCCGCCCTACACCGGGCGCGCCGCCGGCCCAATGACCCGCAGCGTGGCCGACGCCGCCGCCATGATGGCGGTGTTGAGCCGTCCCGATGGGCGCGACAGCATGAGCCTGCCCTGGCAGGACATCGCCTGGGGCAGCTTCGATCAGGGCACCGAATGCCTGCGCGGCCTGAAGATCGGCTTGCTGCTGGACGCCGGCTGCGGCCTGCCGGTCGAGCCCGAGGTGCTGGCTGCGGTGCAGGCGGCGGCGCGACGCTTCGAGGCCGCGGGCGCCGTGGTCGAGCCGATGCGCCCGTTCATGACCCTCACCATGCTCGACGGCATGGACCATTTCTGGCGCATGCGCTCGCGCATCGACCTGTTGGCTCTGGACCCCGCCGATCGCACTCAGGTGCTGCCCTACATCCGCGCCTGGGCCGACAGCGCGGCCGGCATGGATGGCGAGGCCGTGTTCCGCGCCGCCAGCCAGTTTCATGCGGTGCGGGTGGCCAGCGTGGCCGCGTGCGCGGCGTTCGACTACGTCATCTCGCCGACCGCGCCGATGCCGGCATTCCCCGCCGAACTGCCCTCGCCGACGAACGACCCGCTGCGCCCGCTGGAACACATCGGGTTCACGGTGCCCTTCAACATGTCCGAGCAACCCGCGGCCTCCATCAATTGCGGCTACACCGCCGCGGGACTGCCGATCGGCCTGCAGATCGCGGGCCGGCGCTTTGACGACCTCGGTGTGTTGCAGATTGCGCGCGCCTTCGAGCTGATCCGCGAACCGCAGCGGCCCTGGCCGCAGCCGCCCGGTCCCTGACGGGGACTGGCAAGGCGTCAGCCCCGGGCGGGCGGAGGTGCGTTCCGGGTCTGGTCGTACACAGGCTGCGGCGGCAGGTCGGCCAGGTGGTCGGTCTCGGCCCAGCTGAGGATCTCCACCCCGCGACCGTCGGTGCGCAACCGGTTGATGCCGGCATTCGGAATATCACATTGCCGCGGGCCGCCCAGCGGCAGCCCGTTCGCGGCCCGGTAGAGGATGTCCAGCACCCCGCCGTGGGTCACCACCAGGAGACGTTGCCCGGCGTGAGCCACGGTCAGGCGTGCCAATGCGTCCATCACGCGCGCCTGGAATTGCCGCTGGCTTTCACCGCCCGGCGGCGCATAGTCCGGATCAAACGCCTGCCAGCGCGCCCAGATGTCGGGGTGCTGCTGCTGGATATCCGGCACGCTCATGCCATCGATGATGCCGAAGGCCTGCTCGCGCAGGGCGCGGTCACCGACGCTGGGCAGACCGAGCCGCTCGGACGCGGGCCCTGCGGTCTGCAGGGTGCGGATCAGGTCGCTGCTGTACAGCCGATGCAACGGCTCCTCGGACGCGAGCCGGGCACCCAGACGGCGCGCCTGCTCATGCCCGGTGGCGTTGAGCGGCACATCAACCTGGCCTTGAAAACGAAGCTCGCGGTTCCAGTAGGTCTCGCCATGGCGAATGAGCAGCAATTCCAGCATGAAACCATTATCCGGCATGGACCTGCACGGGAATCGGACCGCTCAGGAAAGTCCTTTATTTGTAGCAAACAATGACCATAACACGCCGGGATCGACCCTATTTTTCCTGGAATTGTTCGCCGCGACGCCCCAGCAGGCTCCCAGCGACCGCGCGTCCTCGCCCGCCGGGCCCCTGATTCGCTCAGGGCTGCTCGCGCGGCACCCGACGCGCTTGCAGGGATCACCCTAAAATCAATCGGTGACCACCCCCCTCAACGCCGATCTGCACTGCCATTCCGTCGTCTCCGACGGCACCCTGACCCCTGAGGCCCTGGCGGCGCGCGCCCGGGTCAATGGTGTGGACCTTTGGGCGCTGACCGACCACGACGAAATCGGGGGCCAGCACCGCGCGCTGGCGGCTGCGCGCGCCGAAGGCCTGCGTTACCTCACCGGCACCGAAATCTCGGTCACCTTCGCCGGCAAGACGGTTCATATCGTCGGCCTGGGGTTCGATGCCGATGACGCCGCCTTGCACCAGGGCCTGGCCCGCACCCGGGGCGGGCGCGGCGAACGGGCCCAGGAGATGTCCGACGGGCTGGCCCGCGTGGGCATCCGGGGCGCCTACGAGGGCGCGCTCAAGTTCGCCGGCAATCCGGAGCTCGTCTCGCGCACGCACTTCGCCCGGTTTCTGGTTGAAACCGGCGCGTGCAAGGACACCAATGAAGTGTTCCGAAAATACCTGACCGAGGGCAAACCGGGGTTCGTGCCGCACCGCTGGGCCTCCCTGCGCGACGCCGTGACCTGGATCACCGATGCCGGCGGCGTGGCGATCATCGCGCACCCGGCGCGCTACGGCTTCACCCCCAATGAGGAATACGCACTCTTCACCGAATTCATCGCCCATGGCGGGCGGGGCGTCGAGGTGGTCACCGGCAGCCACTCGTCGCAGGAAGCCGTGACCTACGCAGGCCTGGCGCTTGAGTTCGGGCTGGCGGCCTCGCGCGGCAGCGACTTCCACAGTCCCGACGAGAGCCGCATCGACCTGGGCACCCTGCCCGACCTGCCGGCAACGCTCACACCGGTCTGGGACCTGCTGACGGACCGGATTCAGTGACCCCTTCCACCCGGGTGCTGGCCGGGATCGCCTTTGCCCTGGCGGCCGTGGCGTGTTTTGCCACCCTGGACACCACCACCAAGTTCGTCAGTGCCAGCGTTCCCGTGCTGATGGCGCTGTGGTTCCGCTACGCCTTCCAGTCGGCGGTCACCACGCTGGTGGTGCTGCCGCGCATGGGCCGGCGCGTGCTGCGCACCGAGCACCCGGGTTATCACATCCTGCGCGGACTGCTGCTGTTCCTGTGCAGCCTGTTCGCCTTTTTCAGCCTCCAGTTCATGCCGGTCGGCGAATTCACCGCGGTGCTGATGATCACGCCGCTGGTGATCACGCTGCTGGCCGCCACCACGCTGGGCGAGCACGTGTCCTCACTGCGCTGGACCCTGGTGGCCGGCGGCTTCGCCGGCACGCTGATCATCCTGCGCCCTGGCGGCGCCTCGTTTGGCTGGACCTTGCTGCTGCCACTGGGTCTGGTGGCCAGCAACGCCTGGTTTCAGGTGCTGACCCGCAAGCTGGCGCGCACCGAGACGCCGATGAGCATGCACTTCTACACCGGGTGGGTGGGCACCCTGCTGGCCAGTCTGGCGCTGCCCTTCGTCTGGGTCCCGATCGAGTCCTGGCACCTGTGGGGCGGGCTGGTGCTGATGGGCACCATGGGTTCGCTGGGGCATTTCCTGCTGATCCTGGCCTACGCCCGCGCGCCGGCGGCCACGCTCACGCCCTACCTGTACGCGCAGATCGGTTTTGCCATGCTGGGCGGCTGGCTGGTCTTCGCCCACGTGCCCGACGGCTGGTCCCTGCTGGGCATGGGACTGGTGGCCTTGTGTGGTGGCGCCGGCGCCTGGCTGACCGTTGTCGAGGGCCGTGCCCGAACGCTGCCCGCCGCGTCTTAAACTCAAGCCATGGCCCAGTATTTCAGTGTCCACCCGGACAACCCCCAGATTCGCCTGCTCAAGCAAGCCACCGCCCTGCTCGACCGCGGCGGCATCGTGGCGGTCCCGACCGACTCCAGCTATGCACTGACCTGCCACGTCGACGACAAGGCCGCCGCCGACCAGTTGCGGCGCATCCGCGGCGTAGACGACAAGCACCACCTGACCCTGCTGTGCCGGGACCTGCGCGAACTGGCCACCTATGCCATCGTGGACAACCAGCAGTTCCGCTTGCTCAAGCAGGCCACGCCCGGCCCCTTCACCTTCATTCTCGAAGCCACCAAGGAAGTGCCCCGGCGCTTGAGCCACCCCCAGCGCAAGACCATCGGGCTGCGCGTGCCCGACCACAAGGTGCTCCAGGAGTTGTTGGCCCTGCACGGTGCCCCGCTGCTGGCCACCACCCTGATTCCACCCGGCGAATCCGAATCCCTCAATGATGTCGAATCGATCCGCGAGCACTTCCCGCACGGGCTGGCAGCCGTGATCGACGCCGGTGCCTGTCCGTCGCGCCCCACCACCGTGGTGGACATGACCGGCGACGAGATCGTCATCGTGCGCCAGGGCCGCGGCGATCCGGCCATCCTGGGCCTCTGAAACACCCTGTCTGAGACAATCAACCCCGTGGACACCACCGACCTTCTCCAGACCATCCTGATCTACGCCCTGCCCGTGCTGTTCGCCATCACGGTGCACGAGGCGGCCCATGGCTATGCGGCGCGCCACTTCGGCGACAACACCGCGGCGATGATGGGGCGCATCACCCTCAACCCGATGAAGCACATCGACCCGGTGGGCACCATCCTGATGCCGCTGTTGCTGTACTTCGCCACGTCCGGCGCCTTCCTGTTCGGCTATGCCAAGCCGGTGCCGGTGCGCTTCGGCAACCTGCGCAACCCCAAGCGCGACATGATCTGGGTGGCGCTCGCTGGCCCCGGCGCCAATCTGGCGCAGGCCCTGCTGTGGGGCGCCGGCTTCTTCGTGTTGCACGGCCTGGGGGTGACCGAGCCCTTCTTCCTGAAGATGTGCCAGGGCGGCATCCTGGCCAATGTGGTCATGTTCGTCTTCAACCTGTTTCCCCTGCCCCCCCTGGACGGCGGGCGCATCCTGGTGGGGCTGCTGCCCTACAAGCAGGCCATGCTGGTGTCACGCATCGAACCCTGGGGCTTCTTTGTCGTGATGGCCCTGGTCGTCTCCGGCGTGGTCAGCGCGCTGTGGATGCAGCCACTGATGGGCCTGACCTACCGGTTCATCGAAATCGTGCTCACGCCGCTGTCCTTCCTGCTTCGCTGAATTCCGATCTTTCTGCATGACTCCTCTGCGCGTCCTCACCGGCATCACCACCACCGGCACCCCCCACCTGGGCAACTACGTCGGCGCCATCCGCCCCGCCGTGGCCGCCAGCCTGAACGCCGGCACCGAGAGCTTCTACTTCCTGGCCGACTACCACGCCCTGATCAAATGCGAGGACCCGCTGCGCATCCAGCGTTCCACGCTGGAGATCGCCGCCAGCTGGCTGGCCGCCGGCCTGAACCCGGAGCAGGTGTTCTTCTACCGCCAGTCCGACATCCCCGAGATTCCTGAACTGACCTGGCTGCTGACCTGCGTGACCGGCAAAGGCCTGCTCAACCGTGCCCATGCCTACAAGGCCGCGGTCGACAAGAACACCGCCGCCGGCAGTGACCCGGACAGCGACGTCACGGCCGGCCTGTTCATGTACCCGGTGCTGATGGCCGCCGACATCCTGATGTTCAAGTCGCACAAGATTCCTGTGGGGCGCGACCAGATCCAGCACATCGAGATGGCGCGCGACATGGCGTCGAGCTTCAACCACCTGTACGGCGAGCACTTCGTGCTGCCGGAGGCGGCCATCGAGGAATCAGTGGCCACGCTGCCCGGCCTGGACGGGCGCAAGATGAGCAAGAGCTACGACAACACGATCCCGTTGTTCGCGCCGCGCGAGCAACTGCGCAAGCTCATCATGGGCATCGTCACCGATTCGCGCGCCCCCGGCGAGCCGAAAGACACCGAAGGCTCGGCCCTGTTCCAGGTCTACCAGGCCTTCGCCGGCACCGAGGAAACCGCCGCGCTGCGCCAGGCCTACGCCGACGGCATTGCCTGGGGCGACGCCAAACAAGCGCTGTTCGAACGCATCGAGCGCGAAGTGGCCCCCATGCGCGAGCGCTACGAGGCCCTGATCGCGCACCCTGACCGCATCGAAGCGACCCTGCTGGCCGGCGCCGACAAGGCACGCCAGCGTTCGGCGCCCTTCATGCGCGAATTGCGCCAGGCCGTGGGCCTGCGCGCGCTGGACCAGCGCGCCGGAGCGCGTGCGGCGGCCCCGGACAAAGCCGCCTTGCCGGCTTTCAAGCAATACCGCGAAAAGGACGGCCAGTTCTACTTCAAGCTCGTCGATCCGAAGGGACTGGTGCTGCTGCACAGCACTGGCTATGCCTCACCGCGTGATGCAGGCCAGGCCATTGCCCGGCTGCAGACCGAAGGCGAAGCGGCACTGGCCGGGCTCGCAGGCCATCTGGCCCCGGTGCCCGGCGTGGCGCCGGCCGACGTCGCGCAGGCCTTGCAGCGGCTGCTGGACGCCGCCGCCACCTGACCCAAACCCGCCGCGGCGTTCAACCGATGAATCAAGGAGGCCCGCCATGACTTTTTACGTGATCGATGACCACCCGCTGATGCGTGAAGCCATGGTCATGCTGCTGCGCCGCCTGCGCCCTGGCGCCGACGTGGTGGAAGTCTCGCACCTGGGCAAGTTCGCCCCCGCCGTTCAGGCCCACGGCGAGCCGGAACTCATCTGCCTGGACTTGAAACTGCCCGACACCCTGGGCGTCTCGGGCGTCCGAGACATCCGGGCCGTCTATCCGCACACCCCGCTGGCCGTCATCTCGTCGGAGCCCGCCGCGCAATGCGAAGAACCTTGCATCGAGGCCGGCGCCGACATCTACATCGAGAAATCGGCCGGTGCCACGGAGATCAGTGCGGCCCTCAAGACCTTGCTCACGGCCGAGAGCGAACTTGAGCACGAGGAAGGCAGCGACGGCACGCAGACCAAACTGTCCAAGCGCCAGAAGCAGCTCATCCTGATGCTCGACCAGGGCCTGAGCAACCGGGACATCGCCGAAAAGCTGGGCATCAGCGAGCACACCGTCAAGGTCCACCTGTGGCGCCTGTTCAAGCGCATCGGCGTCAACAGCCGCACGCAGATGCTTCACTATGCGCGGGTCAACGGCTTGCTGATCAACTGACGGCCCGGATTCGGCCGGATCGTGCCGGCGCCAGGCCCACAACGCCGGGCCTGCGGGTCGTCCGGTCTATTTCAGCGCATCCTGCAGGAAACCGGCCACCACCTGGCGCGCCGCCGGCAGGTTCAGCAGCGTGTGCGGCGCCCCCGGGATCAGCACGATGCTTGCCTTCGGGTGGTCCTTGAAGGCCGCGGCGCAATGGCCCGCGGCCGCCGGTTGGCCCAGCCAGGCATTGGAGCGGGAGAAGAAGGGATCCGTCGCACTGATCACGTTCAGCACCGGCTGATCAGGCCGCACTGCCGTGCGATGTGCCTCCACGAAATAGTTGTCCTCGCAGCTCCACGAGAAGATCATGCGCGCGGCAAAGGCGTCGCCGGCGTACCGGGCCACTGCGGTGGCGCCTTCGCTGGTGCCCGCGAGCACGAGGCGGCGCGGATCGGCCCACGGCGCATCCTTGAGCGCCTGCACCGCCAGCGTGATTTCCGAGCCGCGCAGCGCATGGATCTTTTCGTAGAAATCCTTGCCCACCGGCGAGGTGTAGGTCACCCGTCCCGGCAGGGCGAACGAGTCGGGCGCAAAACTGGCAATGCCCATCGTGGCCAGCCATTGCTGCCATTCACCGATCGCTTTCAGGCCCAGGCCGGAGGAGCCATGCAGGAAGACCACCACCGGCACCCGCGCGCGGACGTCGCGCGGTGCATCTTTGAAGGCCCCGGTAAACACGGCACCACCGGTCGAAGCCCCCGGCAAGACCAGGGCGCCGTTGGCGACGACCGCGCGGGTCGAGTCCGGCGTGTGCAAGATGGCCTGGCCCTTGATTTCGCCCTGAGGCGCGGGCGCCTGGCACCAGGCCTGGGTGGCTGCGATCAGCAGGGCGACGGGCAATGCGGTCTTCATGTATTGGCTCCTTTTCGGGCACAAGGTGCCGCAGGGGTTGCAGGGGGAAACAAGAAAAAAGTGTCGTGGCAAACAGAGCCTACCAGTTCCCCCAACGAGCGCTTTCAAGCGGACCAATATGCCAAACAGCGGCGCCTAGGCGGTCCTCAGAATTCACAGTTCGGCCACAGTTTGGGGTACTCCCGACGGGGTCTCGTCACTACAATTTTAGGATCAACAAAGTGAAAGCCCGTCATGTCGTCTGCGATTCAGAATCTGGCCTTTGCCATTGGAGGAACTCTCGTTTTATCACTCTCGGTTCACGCCGAGCCCCCGGTCGCACCGTTCTATCAGGCGGTGGCCAGGCTGGCGCCCACCGGCAAACTGGGCGAAGTCATCAAGCGCGAAAAAGTCAGCACCTCGATCAAGGGTGCCCAGAACGGCGAATTCCTGCCGCCCCTCATGCCCGGATCCAACCCCATCCAATTCAGAAATTGCACGCGGGCTTATGCCCGCCTGCCGCCAGTTCACTTCAAGGAGAAAGACATCATGAAAATCCGAAACCTCCCCGCCGCGCTGGCTTGCGCGGCCCTGTTGACACTCGCTGGCGCCACCGCCGACGCTT
>Ga0208938_1001194_pt1 | contig 15606 bp, 16 predicted proteins | sample AD_UKC125_MetaG_FD_184434 | JGI IMG/M metagenome (GOLD analysis project Ga0208938, IMG submission 184434) | Active sludge microbial communities of municipal wastewater-treating anaerobic digesters from USA - AD_UKC125_MetaG (SPAdes) (version 2) | ecosystem: Engineered > Bioreactor > Anaerobic >...
CCAGACTGGCGACCTGAGTCGCATAGGCGTCAGCCCCGGCGGAGATCGCCTTGCTGAAGATCGATGGGTTGGTGGTGACGCCCACCACGTGGTCCTGCTCGGTGAGCCGAACCAGGCCGCCGCTGGTGAGGCGGGTCCGGGCCAGGTCATCGAGCCAGATGGACACTCCGAGGTCCGACAGTGCCTTGAGGGGATCGGTCATGGATTCCTCCTTATTGAGCGACGGTAGGCGATTCCCGCCCGCGACGGCTTGTCAGACGGGCGTAGAACCTTGCAGTGCAATCGTGCCCAGCACGCTGAGCATCAACCCGAACATGAAGAGGGCAATCATGGGTGCCAAGGAGCGCCGCTTGCCGCCGGGACTGATCGCCTGCATGGCCGCCACGGCGAGCAGGTAGATCCCGAAGGTGAGGAACGTCGCGGCCTGCGCGCGGATACCCCAGCCGAGGACGACGCTGAGCACCCCCGTGAGGCCCCATGCCAGATTCGCCAATCCCACCTCGATCTGGAAGTTGTTGCGTGCGCCCAGATCCCAGCCCATCCGGACCGCATCGCTGCGGTGGAAGATCGAGTGCCGCAGGAAGCTGAGCAGCCCGGCCGCGCCGACGGCGAGCAAGCATGCCAGGGACAGGCTCGGCGGCTCGGCCGTGACAGTGCCAAAGCCCACGGCGATGCCGGCCGCCCCCACAACGTAGGTGGCAACCATGAGTCCAGTGGCCACCCGCGGATTGGACGAGGCGGCGGTGTCAGGCATCAGCCAGACTGCTCCTCGCCGCCGCGACAACCGCGTCACTGGTGATGCCGAACTCCTCGTACAGTCGTTGGTAGTCCGCAGAAGCGCCGAAGTGCTCCAGACTCACCGCGCGTCCCGCCGTTCCGATGTACTGGTACCACGGCATCGCCCGGCCCGCCTCGACACTGACGCGAGCGGTGACGGCCTTGGGCAGCACGGATTCCCGGTAGTCAGCGCTCTGGGCATCGAACCATTCTGTGCAGGGCATCGAGACCACCCGGGTCGGCACACCTTGGGCCTGCAGCGTGTCGCGGGCGGTGAGCGCGAGCTGCACTTCGGAGCCGGTGGCGATGAGGATCACCTGCGGGCTGCCGCCGTCCGCCTCCGCCAGGACATACCCGCCCTTGGCGGCACCCTGGACCTGGTCCGGGTCCAAGGTCGGCACATTCTGCCGTGTGAGGGCCAGCCCGGCGGGGCGCCGGTTGCGCAGGACCTGCAGCCAGCAGACGGCAGTCTCGTTGGCGTCAGCAGGACGCACGACGTCCAGGCCGGGCATCGCCCGCAGCGCAGTGAGGTGCTCCACCGGCTGATGGGTGGGACCGTCCTCGCCCAGGCCGATCGAATCATGGGTCCACACGTAGGTCACGGGTGCCTGCATCAACGCGGACAGCCGCACGGCCCCTCGCATGTAGTCGCTGAAGACCAGGAAGGTCCCGCCGAACGGCCGGGTCAGGCCGCCCACCGCGATGCCGTTCAGAGCAGCGCCCATGGCATGCTCGCGGATCCCGAAATGCAGGATCCGTCCGTAGGGTGTCTTGCCTGGCGCCTGCGAGGTGGCGGGCAGGAAGGAACCGCCGCCCTCGATCGTGGTGAGGTTGCTCTCGGCCAGGTCCGCCGATCCACCCCAGAACTCGGGCATCACGGCGGCGATGGCGTTGATGCACTCGCCACTGGCCTTTCGCGTGGCCATGGGCTTACTGGGATCGAAACGTGGCAGCGCGTCGGCCAGGTCGGCGGGCAACTCCTGTGCCACGAGGCGATCCAGAAGTGCCACCCGGTCGGGGTGAGCCTGCTGCCAGGCGTCGAAGGTGGCCTGCCATTCCGAGTGCGCCACGGCGCCCCGGCTCTTGACCTGTCGGACGTGGTCGAGCACCTGCGGGCTGACCGCGAAGTCCTGAGCGGGGTCCATGCCCATGGCGGTCTTCGTGGCGGCGACCTCGTCGGCCCCCAGCGCGGAGCCATGGGACTTGCCGGTGTTCTGCAAGGTCGGAGCCGGCCAGGCGATGATCGTACGCAGCGAGATCAGGGAGGGCCGCCCGTGCTCGGCCTTGGCGTTGTCCATCGCGGAGGCCAGCGCCATGACGTCGACGTCGCCGTCGAGGCCCAAGTCGACCTTCTGCACGTGCCAGCCGTAGGCCTCATACCGCTTGAGAACGTCCTCACTGAAGGCGACGTCGGTGTTGCCCTCGATGGAGATGTGGTTGTCGTCGTAGATGCAGATGAGGTTGCCCAGCTCCTGGTGCCCTGCCAAGCTCGCGGCCTCGCTGGTGATGCCCTCCTCCATGCAGCCGTCGCCGGCGAAGACCCACACGCGGTGATCGAACGGGCTGCTCCCGGTCTCGGCGGTGGGGTCGAACAGACCGCGAACGTACCGGCCGTCCATCGCCATCCCAACGGCCGTGGCGAACCCCTGCCCCAGTGGACCCGTGGTGGTCTCGATGCCGATGGTGTGGCCGTACTCGGGATGCCCAGGGGTCTTGCTGCCCCACGTCCGGAAGGCTTCCAGGTCGGTCAGCTCCAGACCGTAGCCACTGAAGTACAGCTGGATGTATTGGGTCAGGCTGCTGTGGCCGTTGGACAGGACGAAGCGGTCACGGCCCAGCCAGCGCGGGTCGCTCGGGTCATGGCGCATGAAGTGCTGGAAGAGCAGATACGCGGCGGGTGCCAGGCTCATCGCGGTGCCGGGATGGCCGTTGCCGACCTTCTGCACCGCATCCATGGCCAGAGCGCGGGCGGTGTCCACGGCTTGCCGGTCCAGATCAGTCCACTCGACGGTCACGTGTTGGTTCCTTTCGTTGAACTCCCAGTGAGCGTATCGGCTCGGCGGTGGCTCGACACGGTTGAACCATTGGCGACGCTGCAGGTGTGGTCAACCCAGTGCAGAGGCCACCAGCCGACCGGTTTCCCGGCTCACCCTCGCGATCCTTTCCATGCCCCGCGGCAGCACTCCCATACCGAAGAAGCCGTGTACCTGGTCGTCGAAGCAGTGCGCGGTGACGGGCACGCCGGCCGCCGCCAGCTGCTGCCCGAAGGCCAGGCCTTCGTCGCGCAGGGGGTCGAAGCCGGCGGTCCAGATGGCCGTCGGTGGCATTCCCGACAGGTCCTCGGCAAGCGCCGGGGACACCCGCGGATCAGTGACCAGGGCCAAGTCCGGCAGGTAGTGGTCGCGGTAGAAGATCATGTCGTCGCGGGTCAGGAAGTACCCGGTCGCGAACGTGTCGATGGAGGGCTGAGTCATCCGCAGATCCACGGCGGGGTAGATCATCGCCAGCGCGATCGGCTGCCTGGACAGGCACAGCGCAGCGGCCAGATTCGCCCCCGCGCTGTCACCAGCTACCGCCACCGCCTGCGAGATGGCCCCGAACTCCTGTGGATGGGCGTGCAAATGGTCGAAGGCTGCGACCGCATCGTCGAGTCCGGCCGGGAACGGATGCTCGGGGGCCAGCCGGTAGTCGACGCTGACGACGGTGCAGCCACTGTGCAGGGCCAGCATCCGGGCGGATCCGTCGTGGCTGTCGAGATCCCCGACGACCCAACCGCCGCCATGCAGATACATGATCAGCGGGGCTGGTTTGCGAAGGTGGGCGGCCCGGTAGGAGCGGGCCGGTATCCGGTCTGCAAGCACGTGGTCGGCGGTGACGACGCCTGCCGGGCGGGTCATGACCAGCGACGTGTTCTTCGCCATGGCGGCCCGACGGCCCAGCACGTCCTGGGGTTTACCGGCCCCGATGCGGCTCTCCAGATGCAGCAGCAGGTTTACGGCCGGGTCCAGCGTCCGGCCGTCGATCGTCGCCGGCTGCCCGGCCCACCGGTTGAGCGTCGGGACGGGCAGGTCGAGCACGACACGCAGGAACGCACGCAGTGGTTGCATGCGGTCAGGATGGCACGCACGCGAGCGCGCATCAGCAATTGCGCCGGATCGCTGCCGATTCGGCGCGGTCTGCACGGTAGTCTGCAGTGGTGGCCAGTACCCGTGTCGATGCCCAGTCGCCGGCTCGGACCAGCAGGGTGCGGGCGTATGTCGCCCTGACGAAACCCCGCATCATCGAGTTGTTGCTCGTGACGACCGTTCCGGCGATGGTGCTCGCCGCCCGTGGGCTGCCGTCCTTGACCACGCTGGTAGCCACCCTGATCGGCGGGTCGCTGGCCGCGGCCGGGGCGAATTCGATGAACAGTGTCTACGACCGTGACATCGACTCGATCATGAAGCGCACGAGTGCCCGCCCGATGGTGACCGGTGAGATCTCGCCAGCAGCGGGATGGGCCTTCGGCAGTCTGCTCAGTGTGCTCAGTGTCGGCTGGCTCGCCTGGACCACGAACCTGCTGGCCGCCGGCCTGGCCGGCATGGCGATCTTCCTTTATGTCGTTGGGTACACGATGGTGCTCAAGCGGCGCACCTCCCAAAACATCGTCTGGGGTGGGGCAGCGGGCTGTTTCCCCGTCCTGATCGGGTGGGCAGCGGTGACCGGGAGCCTTTCCTGGAGCCCCTGGATCCTGTTCCTCGTCGTGTTCCTTTGGACCCCTCCCCACTACTGGCCGTTGTCACTGCGGTTCCGTGAGGATTACCACAGCGCCGGAGTGCCCATGCTGCCGGTCGTCGCAGACACCCGGCGGGTGGCCGACCAGATCCTGTGGTACGCCATCGCGACTGTGGTGGCTTCGCTGGCGCTGGTACCGGTGGCCCCCATGGGGTGGATCTACGCGATTGGATCGCTCCTGCTTGGCCTGGTGTTCGTAGGGGAGTCCTGGCTGTTGCGGCGGCGGACCCGCAGAGGCGAGGATTCCAAGCCGATGCGCCTGTTCCACTGGTCGATCACGTACTTGGCCCTGCTGTTCCTGCTGGTGGCCATCGATCCGCTCATCCTGGGCTGATGTTTCCACGCGTCGCCTACGTGACCTATCGGGGTAGCCTCCCCGATCCGGATCTCCCGCTGGCGCTGGCAGCGCTGCGCGAGAGCCACCTGGAAGCGCAGGCCGTGGTCTGGGATGACGCGGCAGTCGACTGGGCTGACTTCGATCTGGTCATTGTGCGATCCACGTGGGACTACTCGGGGCGGCGCCCGGAGTTCCTCAAGTGGGCGCGGGGGGTCGAGGAGGTGACCACGCTGGCCAACCCGGTGCGATGCCTGGCCAAGAACACGGACAAGACCTATCTGCGCCAGTTCGCGCTGCGGGGAATTCCCACGATCCCGACCGTGTGGTTTGAGCCCGGTGACGACCCAGCGTCCTGCGAACACAGTCTGGCGGCCACGGGTTGGGACCGATTTGTGGTGAAGCCGAATATCGGCGACGGCGTCTTTCGGGCGGTGCCCTTGGATACGGCGCAGGAGGCCGCCGCAGTAGCCGCAGCGCTGGCCACTCGCGGGTTGGTCGCGCTCATCCAGCCATACCTCTCGGTCGTGGAGCGGGCTGCGGAACTGTCGGTGGTCGTGCTCGGTGGCGCTGTCTCACACGCTGTTACCCGGGTCGGCACCGAGGCGATCGAAATGGCCGCAGTCGACGTACCCACCGGTGTCGGCGAGACGGTGCGCGAGGTGCTGGCCCACACCTGTGAAGACCCCCTGCTATACGCCCGAGTCGACTTCATCCCGGACGGGGATCAGTGGTTGGTCATGGAGTTCGAGGCCACTGAGCCCCGTTTGTTCCTGGAGACCGCTGCTGCAGCACCCGCCCGATTCGCCCGGGCGGTCAGGGCGGCGCTGAGCGCGACAGACACCTAGCAGTCCGACGTGCGCCCGGCTTCTACTGTGCCGACTTCTACTGTGCCGACCGGGCCGCGGTTTGCGCCGCGGCTCGTTGCGTAAGACTGAAGCGCAGACGCCAGACCCCCACCCAGACCAGGCAGGCCCCCAGCAGATGCAGGGTGACCAACACCCAGGGCAGACCCGTGAAGTACTGGACGTAGCCGATGCTGGCCTGCAGCAGGGCGAAGGCGACGACCCACCACGCTCGCCGCCGTGCCACGGCAGACGAATGGTCGACGTACAGAAGGGCCAACATTCCGATCAGCAGACCGATGAACAACAGCACGACATCGGCATGCAGCCAACTCACCAGGCGTGGATCGATGTCCAGACGTTGTGTGCGGGAATCCCCAGCGTGGGGCCCCGCCCCGGTCACCACGGTTCCCATGACGATGACCAGGCTGGTGATGGCGATCAGCCCGTTACCCACGTAGCGGGTCGTTGGCCGGGTCAGCGCGGTTCCCGGCGGGTCAGCGGACTCGCTCGCGAATTCGACCAGGGCGACACAGGCCGCGATGACGGCCATGGACAGCAGCAGATGGCTGGCCACTGCCAGCGGGTGCAGGTCGACAAGCACTGTGACGCCGCCGAGGACTGCTTGGGCGAGGGTGCCCACCAGCGGAACCGCGGCCAACGTGAACACCCACGGCCGGCGCACACCGCTGCGACGACGCCAGACCAAGACGCCGATGATGGCCGCCACAGCCAGAATCATCAGGACACCGGTCAGGGTACGGTTGCCGAACTCGACGAGCTTGTGCACGCCTTCGGTCTGGCTGGCGGTTGGTGTGATGGAGCCATCCACGCACTCTGGCCAGGTGGGACAGCCCAGGCCGGAGCCGGTCACCCGCACGATGCCGCCGGTGATGACGATGCCGATCTGAGCGATCAGGTTTGCCCAGAAGATTCTGCGTAACCAGCGCGGGGCGGGTGCGGTAACGGGCACACCCACCGCCTCCGGTGCTGTGTCAACTGCCACGCTCTGAGCCTACGCGCACGATTTGTACCCGCCGTGGGGCGGGTCAGACCTCCCAGCGGAAGAAGCGAGTGGCCAACCCCGTGCCCACCAGAGCCCAGCCGGCCAGCACGGCCAGCGGCAGCCAGGCCACTGGCGAGGTGGACAACGCCTGCACCATGGCCCCGGTCGGCAACCACTGAGCCACCCCCTGCCAGGGCAGTGCGTCGAGGGGGATCGCCAGGCCACCGCCGAACATGAGCGCCAGGAACACCGCGTTGGCCACTGCCAGCGTGGCTTCGGCCCGCAAACCGCCCGCGATCAGCACGGCCCATGCGGTGTAGCCCCACACCCCGAGCAGGATCGTCAGGACGGCCTGCGCGATCGCCGCGGCATCTGTGGGAAACCAACCTGTCAGGGCAAGGGTGAGCCCCAGCAGCAGGACCAACTGGCCACCGATGATCAGCAAGCTCACCATCGCCCGGGCGGCCAGCAGGCCTCGCACACCCAGTGGCGAGAGGCCCAGCATGCGCAGGACGCCGTAGCGGCGATCGAATCCGGTCCCGATGGCCTGCGAGGTGAATGCGGTGGCCAGCACCGCGAGGCTCAGTGCCGCGATGAGCGCGTCTGCAGGACTGCGATCGCCGCCCAACGGCGTCTTCAGCACGAGCACCAGCACAGCCACAGGTATGACCAACGTGAGAAGCAGGTTCTCCCCGTTGCGCAGGGCGTTGCGGGTGTCGAACAGGGCCTGCGACCAGACCCGCCGGCCCGCTGATGCCGCCACCGTGCCCTGGCTCAGGTCGAGAGTCACCATGGCGCACCTCCGGTCATGTCCAGATAGGCCTCTTCGAGGGTCCGCACGACAGTCACCTCCTGGCTACCGTCCCCGTGCCCCGCGACCCAGGACCGGATGGCGCTGACCTCACTCACACCGACCTGTCCGTGCACCCGGTAGCGTCCGGGCTCGACCTCAGCGATCTCGAAACCGGGGCCGAGGACCTGCTGCAGGGATCGGGTATCCAGGTGGCGGGCACAGGTGAACCACACCGGTGCCCGATCGATCAGGTCCGCGGGGGTCGCATCGGCGATCACCGTCCCGCGGTGGATGACGACGACCTGATCCGCGCGGGTCCCGGCCTCGTCGGGCTGGTGGGTGGTCATCAGAATCGTGACGCCCTGCGCCCGGACCTCATCCAGCAACGTCCAGAACACTCGCCGGGCCGCTGGGTCCATGCCGGTTGTCGGCTCGTCCAGCACCAGCAGCCGCGGCTTGCCGACCAGTGCCACCGCCAGTTTCACCCGCTGTTGCTCACCACCGGACAACCGTCGGTAGGGGCGGTCGAGGTGTTCCAATCCCAGTCGCGACACCAGCTCGGCCGGGGGGATCGGGTCCGCGTACAACCGTGCAAAATGCGCCACGATCTGGGTTGGGGGGACAGCCATGGGAAGGCCACCGTCCTGCAGGACGACACCGACCTGGCTGCGCAACACCGGGTCCTGTGGGTCCCGTTGGAGCACGCGCACCGTCCCTGCATCGGGAGCCCGCAGACCAAGGATGGTGCTCAGTGTGGTGGTCTTGCCGGCGCCGTTGGGGCCGAGTAGCACGCAGACAGTGCCCGCCGCCACGTCCAGATCCAAACCGTCCACGGCGTGCCGATCCCCGAAGGCGACCACCAAACCGCTGACGTGGACGGGATTCACAGTGCCCATCGTAGGCGCGGCCATCGCCGACCCCGACGTCAGAGCGTGGCTGCGCCCAGCCACGGCCTCACTTGCTCGGCGACCATGTCGAAGCACGTGGCCATCTCGTCCTGTCCGTATCGCAGCCAGGGCAGTCGTACGGTGCTGCGCGGGGCGCGATCCAACCAGAACAGACCGCTGGGCACCGCGTGCCCGGCCAGCCACAGCATGGTGTCGCAGCCCTGCTCCGGCGTGCGCAGGATCGGCCCGGTCACCCGCCGGAACGTCGGCAGGGAGCGCTGCACCCCAGGGGTGTCCGCCCAACCCGGGTGCATGGCCGCGAACGTGGGCCTGCCCGGGTGGCGTCTGGCCCATTCGGATGTCAGCGCCACTTGCGCCCGTTTCGCGCGGGCGTAAGCCGTGACCCCGTCATAGTCCTCGGCGGTCATCTCGACCACCGCGGAATCCAGTCGCTGGGAGTACATGCCTCCTGAGGACACCGCGATCACCGTCTGCACCCGTTCGCGGGCCAGGGCCGTCAGCAGGAATGGCGCCAGCACGTGCACCGCATACGTGGTCTCGAACCCCTGCGGCGACAGCGTGTAGTCCGCATCGAGGGCTCCCGCATTGTTGACCAGGGTGTCCAGTCCACCCAATTCGCTCGAGGCCCGGTCGATGAGGCCCGCCATGGCATCGAGATCGGCGGCATCCGCGGCCAGGGGCACTGCCCCGATTCGTGCGGCTGCCGCGGCAGTGCGTCCGGGGTCGCGCCCTGTGATGGCCACGACCGCTCCTGCTGCGACCGCCTCGCGGGCAGCGGCATAGCCCAGACCGGTTGTGCCACCCGTGATCAGCATGCGGTTGCCGGCCAACCGGTAGTGGGTGTCCCAGGGCTGCATGCGCGAGCGCGTCTCGTAGCCGAGGCGGCTGAAGCTACCCACGACGCTGACTTCCAGCAGACCGTCAACCATGCCCTTCACGCGGGTTGCCGCATCTGCACCGCAGATTCCAGACCGGCCCGGGCGCGGCCACCGATGACCTGGAAGGCCACGCGCAGGAAGGGGTCGAACGGGCGGCGAACGCCCTTGAGGGCCAGGTCAGCGTCGTAGGTCAGCGCACATCCCGTGGCGGTCGGCTCGACCAGAATCACGTCATACGAGCGGAAGTCACGGGTATCGGCCTGCAGGACCACCCGGCCGGGGCGCCCTGCCACCGGAGGCACCGACTCAAGAATCCGGTAATCCAGGGCCAGCGTGAGGCCCAAGGTCGAGGTGACCACGCGGTATACGGCGCCGACCTCGGCGGCGTCACCGGATACCAGCCATGCCTCCCGCACGCCGGGATCCCACTCGGCGACGGTGGCGAAGTCAGCCAGATACGTGAACACGTCGTCGGCGCTCGCGGCCGATGTCACGGTAGTGCGGTAGTGAGCCATGCTTCCACCGTCCGTCAGGTCGGCACCATCCGCAAGGTGAGGACCCCGGTTGTTTGCAGATCTCGAGAATTACGCAACAATAGAGTTGTGAAAAGTTCCGGTGGTGGCAGGGAACGTGTCGTGAGCAGTCTGCTCGCGGCCGGTCCTGCGACCGCCGCCGAGCTCTCGGCCAGGTTGGGGATCACAGCCGCCGGGGTACGCAAGCACCTCGACGCCCTTGCGGACAGCGGCGATGTGGTTGCTGGCGACCGGCCCCCCTTCGGCCCGATGCCGGGCCCTCGTCGCGGCCGGCCAGCGAGGATCTACGCCCTGACCGATGCCGGCCGCAGCCGCTTTGAGCAGGCCTACGACGATCTGGCCGTCAGCGCCCTGCGCTTCATGGGTCAGATGGATCCGCAGGCACTGGCGGACTTCGCCAATCGGCGGGCGGCGGAACTCGAACATCGGTACCGCCTCGAACTCGACGAAATCCACGATCCCCACGAGCGGGCCGTCCGGCTCGCTGAGTTGCTCACCGCCGACGGGTACGCCGCCACCGTCGAAGAGGGTCCGGCCGCGGTCTTGCAGGTGTGCCAGCACAACTGCCCGGTGGCCCAGGCCGCCAATGAGTTCCCGCAACTGTGTGACGCGGAGGCGGCGGCCTTCGCGCGGTTGCTCGACACGAATGTGACACGGCTGGCCACGATCGCCCACGGCGACGGGGTCTGCACCTGTCTGGTTTCTCCGACACATGCCACCGAAAGGATCTCTTCATGAGCGATGTGGACCAGTTGGCCGATCTTGGCCGCTACGAGTACGGCTGGGCGGACTCCGACGACGCCGGCGCCGTGGCCAAGCGTGGCCTCAGCGAGGCTGTGGTCCGGGAGATCTCCGCGCTGAAGAACGAGCCCGAATGGATGCTCGAGATGCGGCTGAAGGGTCTGCGCCTGTTCGAGAAGAAGCCGATGCCGACCTGGGGTGCGGATCTGAGCACGATCGACTTCGACAACATCAAGTACTTCGTGCGCTCCACGGAGAAGCAGGCCACCTCCTGGGATGAGCTGCCCAGTGACATCAAGAACACCTACGACCGGCTCGGCATCCCCGAGGCGGAGAAGCAGCGGTTGATCGCTGGGGTGGCGGCGCAATACGAATCGGAGGTGGTCTACCACAAGATTCGGGAGGATCTCGAAGAGCAGGGCGTCATCTTCTTGGACACCGACACGGGACTCAAGGAGCATGAGGACCTCTTCCGCGAGCACTTCGCGTCGGTGATTCCCACGGGGGACAACAAATTCTCGGCGCTCAACACGGCAGTGTGGTCCGGCGGCTCGTTCATCTACGTCCCGAAGGGCGTGCACGTCGAGATTCCGCTGCAGGCCTACTTCCGGATCAACACCGAGAACATGGGCCAGTTCGAGCGCACCCTGATCATCGTCGACGAGGGCGCGTACGTGCACTACGTCGAGGGCTGCACCGCGCCGATCTACAGCACGGACTCCCTGCACTCCGCCGTGGTCGAGATCATCGTGAAGAAGGATGCCCGCTGCCGCTACACGACCATCCAGAACTGGTCGACCAACGTCTACAACCTGGTCACCAAACGTGCGATCGCCGAGGCCGGGGCCACCATGGAGTGGATCGACGGCAATCTCGGGTCGAAGATCACCATGAAGTACCCGGCCGTCTGGTTGATGGGCGAGCACGCCAAGGGGGAGACCTTGTCGGTGGCCTTCGCCGGCGAGGACCAGCATCAGGACGCCGGCGCCAAGATGGTGCACGCCGCCCCCAACACCTCCTCGACCATCGTCAGCAAGTCGGTGGCGCGAGGCGGCGGCCGGACCTCTTACCGCGGTCTGATCCAAGTGAACCCCGGTGCCAAGGGGTCGAGGTCCACGGTGAAGTGTGATGCGCTGCTCGTCGATGACATCAGCCGCTCCGACACCTACCCCTACAACGACATCCGCGAGGATGACGTCGCCATGGGACACGAGGCCACGGTCAGCAAGATCGGCGAGGACCAACTGTTCTACCTGATGTCGCGTGGTCTCACCGAGGACGAGGCGATGGCCATGATCGTGCGCGGGTTCATCGAGCCGATCGCCCGCGAACTTCCCATGGAGTACGCGTTGGAGTTGAACCGGCTGATCGAAATGCAGATGGAAGGAGCGGTCGGCTGATGGCGCAGTTGTCCATGACCAGCCGACGTTCCCACGACGTGGCCGACTTCCCGGTCCCGACCGGCCGCGAGGAGGTGTGGCGGTTCGCGCCGCGCGCCGCCCTCAAGCCGCTCTTCGAGGACGCCGGGTCCCATGGTCGGCTGTCGTTGTCCACGGTGTTGTCCGACGGGGCCGTTTTGCGCGAGATCAGTTCCGAGGAGGCTCGGGCCAGGGTCGCAAGCGCACCCGTCGACCGGATCTCCGCACTGGCGGCCAAACACACCCAACGGTCCTGGCTGCTCGAAGTACCGGCCGGTGCCACGCACCCCGAGCCGATCATCCTGGATCTCACCGGCAGCAGCCGCGAGGTCGTGTGGGGACAGACCCTCATCGAGGTCGGCCGCGATGCCCGGGCCACGGTCGTCGTCAAGCACAGTGGCAGCGCCATCTACGGCGGCAATGTATCGGCCGTGGTGCAGGATGGCGGATCACTGGAACTGGTTCTAGTGCAGAACTGGGACGCCGATGCGGTCCACGCGGGACACTTCGCGACCCGGGTCGGCCGGGATGCGAGCCTGCGGACGGTGATCGTGACGCTGGGTGGCGAGGCGGTCCGGCTGGTCCAGACGATCGATTACGCGGGTCCCGGCGGACGCGTCGACGCGCGAGGCCTGTACTTCGCGGGGTCCGGCCAACGCTTCGAACACCGATCCTTCGTCGATCACCGTGAGCCGCACTGCGCGAGCAATGTGGTGTTCAAGGGTGCCCTGCAAGGGCATGGGGCGCGCAGCGTGTGGGTTGGCGACGTCCTCATCCAGCCCAGCGCGATCGGCACCCAGACCTATGAGATCAACCGCAACCTGCTGCTCGACGACGGCCCCCGCGCGGACTCGATCCCCAACTTGGAGATCCTCACTGGTGACGTCATCAGCGCCGGGCACGCCAGCGCGACCGGCCGGTTCGACGAGGAGCAGTTGTTCTACCTGATGTCGCGGGGTATCACCGAGGAGCAGGCCCGCCGGTTGGTGGTACTGGGCTTCTTCGCGGATGTCCTGGACAGCATCGGGGTCCCGATGATTCGCAGCGAACTCATGCGAGCTGTGGAGGCGGAACTCGGCTACGAGGATCTGGAGACCTGATGGCCGACGTCTCTGTGCGGCTCGGCGAACTACGTGATCGCCAGCCGCGGCGCATCATCGTGGCTGGCATACCGCTGGCTGTCGTGCGCGTCGGTGACGAGGTGTTCGCAATCGACGACCACTGTTCCCACGCCGAGGTGTCCCTGTCCGAAGGCGAGGTCTCCGGCTGCGAGATCGAGTGCTGGCTGCACGGCTCCCGTTTCGACCTGCGCACCGGCGAGCCGTCTGGCCCTCCGGCGTTCGAACCCATAGCAACCTACCCCGTACACATTGAAGGCCACGGCGACGACGCAGTAGTGCTCGTCGCGATTCCTGAGGAGGCACGATGAGCGAACTGATTATCAAGGACCTGCACGTCGAAGTGGACGCCGACACCGGTGCCAAGGAGATCCTGCGCGGCGTCGATCTGTCCGTGGCCAGCGGTCAGACCCACGCCATCATGGGGCCCAACGGATCAGGTAAGTCCACGCTGGCGTATGCCCTGGCTGGACACCCGGCCTACACGATCACCGGTGGCACCGTCACCATGGACGGCCAAGACCTGCTGGACATGAGCGTGGATGAGCGGGCCCGGGCCGGGCTGTTCCTGGCGATGCAGTACCCCGTGGAGGTACCGGGGGTCTCGGTGTCCAACTTCCTGCGCAGCTCGGTCACCGCGGTGCGCGGGCAGGCGCCGGCGCTGCGGCACTGGCTCAAGGAGATGCGCGGCGCGATGGCCGCCCTGAACGTGGACCCGGCCTTCGCCGAGCGCAACGTCAACGAGGGGTTCTCCGGTGGTGAGCGCAAACGCCACGAGATCCTGCAGATGGAACTACTGCAGCCAAAATTCGCGGTGCTCGACGAGACTGACTCCGGTCTGGACGTGGACGCCCTCAAGGTGGTCTCGGAAGGCGTCAACCGGGTGCGCGCCGGGGGAGTGGTCGGCGTTGTCCTGATCACCCACACGACCCGTCTGCTGCGCCAGATCCCGGTCGAGTACGTACACGTCATGTGGCAGGGTCGCATCGTCGCCGAGGGCGGCCCGGAACTGGCCGACGAGATCGAGGCTAACGGCTACGAGCAGTACACCGCGGCAGGTGCAGTGGGATGACACTGGACGTCGAGGCCGTGCGCAAGGATTTCCCGATCCTTGCACGCACGGTCCGCGATGACCGCCGGTTGGTGTACCTGGACTCCGGAGCGACCTCGCAGAAGCCACGGCAGGTGATGGAGGCCGAACGCGACTTCTATGAGCAGCACAACGCGGCCGTGCACCGCGGTGCCCACCAGCTCGCCGAGGAGGCCACCGACGACTTCGAGCGGGCCAGGACCCACATCGCGGCTTTCGTCGGCGGGCAGCCGGGGGAGATCGTGTTCACCCGCAACGCGACGGAGGCGCTGAACCTGGTCGCCTACGCGTTCATGAATGCGACCCTCGATGGCGGTCCGGCTCGTTTCGTGCTGGAACCGGGCGACGAGATCCTGATCACCGAGATGGAACACCACGCCAATCTGGTGCCGTGGCAGCAGGTGGCGCGGCGCACCGGCGCGACCCTGCGCTGGTTCGGTGTGAGCGATGAAGGTCGCCTCGATATCGACCCCAGCCTGATCAGTGAACGCACCAAGGTGGTGGCACTGACCCATCAGTCCAACGTGCTCGGCACGATCAACCCGGTCGCCGAGGTCGCTCGCCTCGCACACGCCGTGGGCGCGCTGGTGGTCGTGGATGCCTGCCAGTCCGTGCCCCACATGCCTGTGGATGTCACGGCGTTGGACGCCGACTTCATCGCCTTCAGCGGACACAAGATGTTGGGCCCCACCGGTGTGGGCTGTCTGTGGGGCCGTGCCGAACTGCTCAGGGAGATGCCGCCGATGTTGACGGGCGGATCGATGATCGAACAGGTATTCATGGACCGCTCGACCTTCGCCGCCCCGCCGCAGCGGTTCGAGGCCGGGGTGCCCAACATCGCGCAGGCAGTGGGCCTCGGCGCCGCGTGTGACTACCTCACCGGGATCGGTCTGTCGGCGATCCACGACCATGAGGCCCGTCTGACCGACCTCGCGCTGGCTGGCCTGGGCGACCTGCCCGGCATCCGGATCATCGGCCCCACGGACGGGATCGACCGCGGTGGGGCAGTGTCCTTCGTGGCCGACGGCATTCACGCCCACGACCTCGGACAGGTACTCGATGATTCCGGGGTGGCTGTGCGCGTCGGCCATCACTGCGCCTGGCCGCTGCACCGGCGGTTCGGGGTGCCGGCGACGACCCGCGCCACGTTCTACTTGTACAACGATGAGACGGATGTCGACGCGCTCGTCGACGCCACGAAACGGGCGTTGGAGTTCTTCGGATGAACCTCGAGAGTCTCTACCAGGAGATCATCCTGGACCATTACCGCAATCCCCGGGGCAAGGGTCTGCGCGAACCCTTCGGTGCGCAGGTGCACCACGTCAATCCGACCTGCGGGGATGAGATCACGCTGCGCGTGGATGTCGCTGAGGGGGTGGTCGCTGACATCT
>Ga0208938_1001196_pt1 | contig 15599 bp, 13 predicted proteins | sample AD_UKC125_MetaG_FD_184434 | JGI IMG/M metagenome (GOLD analysis project Ga0208938, IMG submission 184434) | Active sludge microbial communities of municipal wastewater-treating anaerobic digesters from USA - AD_UKC125_MetaG (SPAdes) (version 2) | ecosystem: Engineered > Bioreactor > Anaerobic >...
AAAGTCACATGTGACAAAAGAGATGCGCCGTATACCTGAATTAAATTACCATAAATTTATGGTGAGTGAACTTAATACCAAAGTTGCACACTTTGATTGGGAATATTATTTTGATCAAATGGGAGCCAAGGGAATTGATAGTTTGAATGTATCTCAGATTGAACCTATTCAAACATCGATTGCGATTATTAACCGAGAGCCCATTGAAAATCTTCGTCAGTATTTGAGTTGGAAAGTTATTAATTCGGCTGCTGGTTATTTGAGCGATGATTTTGTGAATGCCAATTTCGAATTTTACGGGAAAGCTATGAGCGGTAGTAAAGAGCTTAAACCTCGGTGGAAAAGAAGCATCGATGTGGTGAACAGCGCTTTGGGCGAAGTAGTCGGACAGTTATACGTTGAAAAATATTTTCCTTCCGAAGCAAAAGAACGCATGATGGAGTTGGTAGATAATCTAATGAAATCATTGGGCGAACGTATTGATAATTTGGAATGGATGAGTGAAACCACCAAAACAAAGGCTCAGGAAAAATTAGCTGCCTTTACTGTTAAAATCGGTTATCCGGACAAATGGAAGGATTACTCGGCTCTCGAAATTGAAAACGATTCGTACTGGGCGAATATAATGCGCTGTTCCGATTTCGAATATAACGATATGATTAAGGATCTTGGTAAACCGGTTGACAAAAGCAAATGGTTTATGTCGCCCCAAACCGTGAATGCTTATTATAATCCATCGTCCAACGAAATATGCTTTCCTGCAGGAATTTTGCAACCCCCTTTCTTTTATATGAACGGCGATGACGCCATTAACTATGGTGGCATCGGGGTGGTTATCGGCCATGAAATGACGCATGGTTTCGATGATCAAGGAAGGAAATACGATAAAGTTGGAAATTTGAACGAGTGGTGGACGGAAGATGATGCAAAACGCTTTGAAGAAAGAGCTAAAGTGCTGGTGGATTATTTTAATAATATTGTTGTATTGGATACCGTTCGTGCCAATGGAGTATTTACGTTGGGAGAAAACATTGCCGATCATGGAGGTCTTCAGATTGCTTATCATGCGTTTTTGAAAACGCCACAAGCAAAATCGAAAGAAAAAATAGATGGTTTTACCCCGCCTCAGCGTTTTTTCCTTTCTTATGCAACACTTTGGGCGGCTAATATCCGCGATGAAGAAATCCTTCGTTTAACCAAGCTTGATCCTCATTCGCTAGGCAAATGGCGCGTGAATGGTGCGTTGCCGCATATCGATGCATGGTACGAGGCTTTCGATATTCAACCTACTGATCCCATGTATTTACCTAAAGAAAAGAGAGCTTCTATTTGGTAGAAGTGAAAAATTGGGGCGATTTCTTGTAAATCGAATTTTAAAAAAGGATAATTAAAAAATTTTTCGAACGATTTAAAAAGTGAAAAGATTATGTTTTCGGGAATTGTAGAAGAAGGGGCTACTGTTGTAGCTTTAAATAAAGAAAAAGGGAATCTTCATATTACATTGAGATGTTCTTTTGTCGATGAATTAAAAGTTGACCAGAGTATATCGCACAACGGTGTTTGTTTAACGGTTGTTTCTATTGATGGAGACACCTATACGGTTACGGCTGTTAAGGAAACCTTGGACCGTTCTAATCTTGGTTTATTGAAAGTAGGTGATAAGGTGAATTTGGAACGCAGCATACTGATGAACGGCCGTTTAGATGGCCATATTGTTCAAGGACATGTGGATCAAACAGCTGTTTGTACCGAAGTTGAGGAGGCTGATGGAAGTTGGTATTACACTTTCGAATACGAATTCGATAAAGAAATGGCCAAAAAAGGCTATCTGACAGTTGATAAAGGATCGGTGACAGTTAACGGCGTAAGCTTGACGGTGGTGGAACCGACCGATAATACGTTTAAGGTAGCCATTATTCCTTATACTCATGATGTGACCAATTTTTGTCAGATTGAGAAAGGGACAGTTGTAAATATTGAATTTGATATTATCGGCAAATATATCAGCCGACTAATGGCATTAACTGAATAAATGGATTTTGTTGAATTTGTAAAAACACGGCAGAGCGATCGTGCTTTTGATCCCACTAGGCCTGTAGAAAAAGAGAAGATTGACCGAATTATAAAAGCGGTGCAATTGGCTCCTTCGGCGTGCAATGCTCAACCGTGGCATTTGATTGTGGTTGACGATCCGGAATTAAAAAATAAAGTTGCCGATGCTACTTCTACACGCGCATTAGGATTAAATCATTTTACTAAGCAAGCCCCCGTTCATATTTTGCTTGTGGAAGAAAAAGTAAATTTGATGTCGGGAATCGGGGGATGGATTAAAAATAAAGATTATGCCCAGATAGATTTGGGCATTGCAGCTGCATATGCCGTACTGGCGGCTCATGCGGAAGGATTGGGTTCTTGCATTCTGGGTTGGTTTGATGAAGAGAAAATAAAAAAATTGCTCGCTATTCCTCAATCAAAGCGAGTTTGGCTCGATATTGTTATCGGCTATAGCACACAACCTCTTCGTGAAAAGAAAAGAAAACCCATAGATGATATTGTGTCTTATAATAGATATGGCAAAACAAAATGAAGTTCCTTCTTTATTTTCCAAATCTTTTTTGTTTACTTTGTAGCATAGAGAAGTGAATCAACGTATAGATGAAGCAATTTTATACTTTTGTGCATTTTGCGGAGAACAAACTTTATTCTTTTTAACATGAATAAGAGAAACGAATTGTTGGTTGCAATGCAAAAATATGTCATCTTTGCAATTTCAAATCAATCTTATGAAAGTTAATGAACTAAAGTTTGTTGATTAGATAAAAACAGAATGAAAAAAAGGAGAAAACGTTTCTTTTTATCGGTAGCCTTATACATAGTTACTCTTGTTGCAGTTGCTCAGCAAGTAGGTTCTAATTCGCCTTACGGTCGATATGGTTACGGATTATTATCCGATCCATCTATTGGAGCATCTGAAACAATGGGTGGCATCAGTTACGGATTAAGAAGGAGTCAACAGGTTAATCCGGGTAATCCGGCTTCATACTCAGAACTTGATACGCTTACGTTTATTTTTGATATAGGTGTTTCCGGTCAGTATGCAACCTATGATGATGGAGGGGCAAAACAAGATTTTTATAACGGAAACTTGGATTATATAGCGATGCAATTTCCTATTATGCGAAAAATAGGCGCTAGCATTGGATTACTTCCTTATTCAAAAGTCGGTTATAGTTTTGGTCAAGCACGTTCTTCCTCTGATATTACTTATAGTGAGATATATAATGGCTCAGGCGGATTAAGTGAAATATATGGTGGAATAGCTTATGAGCCGTTTAAGTATTTGTCGTTAGGTGTAAATATCGCTTATTTTTTCGGAAATATCGAACACAACAAGCAATTGCCTTCTATTGATAATACTACTTTAGCGAGAATAGCAACCGATAAATTTTCGATTCGGGATATCAAATATGATTTTGGAATTCAGCTCACATATCCTATCGATCAATTGCAGTCGGTTACAGTTGGATTAGTTTATACACCGAAAATAAATGCCGAAGCACCAATTTATTCTTACGATCAGCTGTTGGATGCCAATGGAAACGTAAAACAGATTCTTAAAAGTGATACGATTCCTTCGCAATCATTTCGGTTCCCCAATTCTTTTGGATTGGGGGCAACCTATTCTAATCAGAATTGGTTGGTTGGAGTGGATGGTACTTATCAGGCATGGAAAGGAATGGGATATCCTTCGGATTTAGATGGGATGGATACGGATGTACGATTTAATAATCGGTATCGTATTGGAGCGGGAGCGGAATATGTGATCGATCCCTTTAGCCGCGATTTTTTTCGTCGAATACGCTTTCGTGGCGGATTTTCTTTTGCTAATTCGTATAATAACGTAAATGTATATAATCCTATAAATAATTCCAATTTAGGAACAGGAGGTTTTAAGGAATATGGGATAAATATTGGTTTTGGTTTGCCATTTAGAGATACTTACACCGGGAGGGTTTCTTTGTTAAATCTCGGATTTGGTTATTCGCTTCTTCAACCAGACAAAGATTTTATGATAAAAGAAGAGATGTTTAAAATAACGATAAATATGAATATTAATGAATTCTGGTTTTTTAAACGTCAATTTGAGTAAATTGAATGATTTTTTTTTATGAAATAATAATAATGAAGGCGAATGTTAAACTTTTATTTTAACAAATTGTCTTACTAATATATTATGTATAATTTAAACATCGATAAAATGAAAAAAATAGTATTATCCGGTTTTCTTGTTTTAGCAACAATAGTGGGAGTTAAGGCGCAAAAAGCAGGTTACGATCCTGTCAATGCGCCGTATGGACATGGAGAAGATAGTGTAAAATGTCTGATAAATTTGAGCCTTATGTCAACGGCGGCAAAAGCAGAGGTTTACCATGATGCATTAGAACCGTGGCAATATGTTTATGAAAACTGTCCTGCATCGAGCAAAAATATCTATATTTATGGTCCTCGTATATTTAAATTTTTGCATGCCCGTGAAACAGATCCGGCCAAGAAAAAAGCCTTAGTGGATAAGGTAATGGAAATTTATGACGCTCGACTTAAATATTTTGGAGATGAAGATCCAAAAGGCACTATTTTGGCCTACAAAACATACGATTATATGGAAATGATGGGCGATGAAGCCGATTCCAAAGTAATCTACGAATGGTTGAAAGAAGCTATTCTTGACATGAAAGATAAAATGGATCCTCCTGATACTTATGGTTATTTTATGGTTGCATCTTTAACAGAATACTTAAAAGGTAACTCCACAAAAGAACAATATTTAGAAGACTATTTTATGGTTACAGGATATATAGATCAGGCAATAGCCAATGCTAAGGCAAGAAATGACGAAGAAAGCGTCAATTATTTAGCTGTGGTTAAAGATGGGGTTGTGCAAGGTTTTATAAGCAGTGGTGCAGGTGATTGTGAGACACTTAACCAATACTATGCAGACAAGATTGAACCAAACAAAACGAATAAAGGATTTTTAAATGAAGTAGTTACTGCTTTAAAGTCGGTCGGTTGCACTGAATCTGATATTTATTTCACAGCGGCTGAATATCTCTATAAACTTGAGCCATCGGCAGATGCAGCTATTGGATTAGCAAATCGGAGTTTGAAAAATAAAGATTACGATACGGCAATTAAGTATTATGAAGAAGCAGCTAAATTGGAATCGGATAAGAAAAAAGCATCCGAATATTTGTATACTTTAGCTGCTGTTTTGTGTGCTCAGGGAAATTATTCTAGAGCAAGGCAAGTAGCGTACAAATCATTGGAATATGACCCGAATAACGGTAAAAACTATATTCTTATCGCGCAAATGTATGCTGCTTCTGCAGGAAACATTTTTCAAGAGCCCGAAAAACGCGGTTTAGTATATTGCGCAGCGGTAGATAAATTACAAAAAGCCAAAGCTGTTGATCCGAGTGTGGCGGCAGAGGCCAACGAGTTAATCAATAAATATTCTGCTTATTTTATGGATACTGAAACTGCATTTATGATGGGAATTAAAGAAGGTGATACTGTATATATCCCCGGCTGGATTGGAGAAAACACCATCGTTAGACTCAAATAACTTTTTTGCTCGATTGAGTGACGGCTTTGTTTGATAGAAAAAAGGTGAAAAGAAAAATTTTGTACATAACAACTGTTTTCATTGCAGTTGTTATGTTGCTTTTTGTTGCATCGTGCCAAAAAAAAACAGAGGAATTAGTCGATATTATATTTAATCCCGACTCAGTTCCTACAATGACCACCGACAGTGTGATTACACTGATCTCCGATTCCGGAGTTACTCGTTATAAATTGATAACAAAGAAGTGGCAAGTTTTTGACGGAGCAAAAGAACCCTATTGGTTTTTCCCGGAAGGTATTTATCTTGAACGTTTTGATTCTTTGTTTAATGTTGAAGCTGTTGTTTTTGCCGATACGGCATGGAACTATGTTAATAAACAGTTGTGGAGGCTCAAAGGTAATGTAAATGCGCAAAACATGAAGGGTGAAAAATTCTTCAGCGACGAACTTTTTTGGGATCAACATCAACAAAGAATTTATTCTGATAAATATATTGAAATACAAAAAGGGGAGACAGAATTGAAAGGATATGGATTTGAATCGAATCAGGAAATGACAGAGTATAGGATATTTAAGCCGCATGACGGACGTATTCCTTTAAAAGAAGATTCTGTTAGCCTTGATACTTTACAGAACAACAATAATAACAATGATAATATCGTGATGGAGTGATTATGATTTCATCAACGGCAATAGTTTGGTGGATTATTTTTCTTGCTGTGTCTGCTTTTTTTTCAGGCATGGAAGTGGCTTTTGTTTCATCTGATAAACTTCGTTATGCCCTGGATAAAAAAAATAAAGGTCCTTTTAATTATTTACTGAATACTATTTATGGACATCCAAGTCAGTTTTTGGCAGTTTTATCGGTTGGAAATCTCATCGCATTAGTTTTGTTTGTTTTTTCTACTTTTTTGATTTTTCACCCCTTAATTGACCGGTATATTTCCGGTTTTCCTGTTCTCAATTATCTGATTCTGATTCTAATTGCTACTATTATTATTTTATTAACAGGAGAATTTTTTCCACGAGCATTTTTTGGAAAGAATCCCGATATATGGGTAAAAATTTTGGTTATTCCTGTTTTTTTCTTTTGTATATTGCTTTATCCTATAACCAAATTTTTTACTGCAGTTTCACGTTTTTTGTTGGGAATATTTGGATGCAAAACTGTTATGTCTGATGAGAGAATTTTAGACAGGAGTGACTTAGATTTATATGTAAAACAAAGCATTGAAGAAATGCCCGATGAAACAGAGGTGGATTCAGAGGTAAAAATATTTCGGAATGCACTTGATTTTTCTACTCTCAAAGTGAAGGATTGTATGGTTCCGCGAGCCGAAATTGTTGCCGTTAGCAGGAATACCGATATAAATGCATTGAAGGAAAAATTTATCGAAACAGGATTGTCGCGGATTTTGGTATATGAAGATAATATTGATGACATCATTGGTTATATCCATATATGGGAAATGTTTGGTAATCCACCCGATTGGACAAAAAAAATAGCTCCGGTTTCCTTTGTTCCTGATAGTATGCTTGCATCCAAGCTTATGAGTGATCTTATGCAGGAACATAAAAACCTGGCTGTGGTGGTAGATGAATTTGGCGGCACTTCGGGTATCGTAACTCTGGAGGATTTGGTAGAAGAAATATTTGGCGATATTGAAGACGAATACGATGTAGAGTCGCGATTTGCCAAACAAGAAAAGGAAAATGAATATGTGATTTCGGGAAGAATGGAAATTGACCAACTCAACGAAATGTTTGGTTTGGATTTGCCCGAATCCGAAGATTATACTACAGTTGCAGGATTAATATTGCATTATATTCAGCGTTTCCCTAAAACATATGAAACAATTGTTATTGGTGAATTTACCTTTAAAATATTAAAAGTTTCGACGCGTAAAATAGAGGTGGTGCGATTGATTGTAAATAAAGTTTTGGATAACTAAAAATTGTTTTTCATTTTAAATTTATACTTTTCTTTTAAAAAAAAGGATTATCTCTTTTATTTTTGCTAACTTCGTGCCCTTGTTGGAAAGAAGAATTTTAATGAGCAAATTTATTAAATATTGATTGTAATCAATGGCTACTTTACAAAAGATTAGGAACAAAGCAGGATTGCTTATAGCGGTTATCGGTATCGCTTTGTTGGCGTTTATATTGGGCGATCTATTGACATCGGGAAGTACCCTTTTCCGCAAATATCAGGATAAAGTTTTTGAGGTAGGCGGGAAAGCTTTTTCGACTGAAGAGTATTTTAACCGCGTAACGGAGTGGGAAAATTTTCAAAAATTGATGAGCGGCGAGAGTTCCTTAGATGAAAATATTTCTCTTCAAATTAAAGAGTTGGTTTTCCAGCAGATGGTCAGAGAACACATGCTGGATAATCAGTCTAAGAGGCTAGGATTAACGGTTTCAAAAGAAGAAATAAACGACCTTGTGCATGGTGAAAACATATCCCCCCTTCTCATGCAATTACCGCTTTTTGTAGATCCAAAGACGGGAATTTATGATAGGGAAGCTTTGGCAAATTTTTTCATGGCTATTAATACGCCGATAGAATCTCTTCAACCGGAAGAACGAGCCCTTGTTCAACAATATAAATCGATGTGGTTGTTTATCGAGAATTTAGTCAAATATCAGCGTCTTGAAGAAAAATATAGGTCACTTTTAGCAAATGCAGTCATGGTAAACGATATGGAGGCTAAAACTTCATTTGATTTATCGCAACGAAATGCAGATTTAACCTATGTTGTACAGAATTACTATACCATTCCCGATACATTAGTTACCGTTGAAGAAAGTGAAATACGTGCATATTATGAGAAACATAAGAAAAATTTCAAATTGAGTGCACCCCTCGCAAAGATTACTTATTTTATTCGAGAAATCTTGCCGAGTGATGAAGATTTTGCGGAAATAGAAGCACAGGCAATAGAGGCCGCAAAGAAACTTACAGAATCGACTAATCCTGCAGCAGTTGTGGCTGAATATTCGGAAACCCCCTATCAAGATGTATATGTGGCAGCAGATGTATTGACAGAGAGTCAACTTTCCTTTGTTTCGTCGGCCAATATTGGAGACATGTATGGCCCCGTTCGTGAAGGGAATTCTTTTCAGATTTATAAACTGATCGATAAAATTGTTGCTCCTGATTCAATACATTTAAGAATGATTGTTGTACCAACGGCCGGCATAAGTGAGCAAGACTCATTGGTAAGAAATTTTGTTGATAGTGTTTTCACTGTTATCAAAAGCGGAAAACCTTTTGCACAAGTAGCTAACGAATTGAATCCTCAATCCAATGGAGGGGATGCCGGATGGGTTAGAGAAATTGATATTGCATCGGTTGGAAAAGAGTTTGTGCAAACAGTTTTTTCCTTGCCAATTGGAGAAGTGACCAAAATATCGGTTCCCGGACAATATATTATTGTGCAGGTAGAAGAAAAAACAAAGCCTGTGACAAAATATAAATTGGCAGTGATTAATATGCCGGTAGTGGTAAGTGAAAGAACATCGAACAATGTAGATAATGAATTAAATCAATTTTTGTCTCTTCCCGATGTAGATAAAAAATTTACTGAGTTAGCTACAGAGAAAGGATATGATGTTGTTCCTAATTACACTATTTCCTCCACCGATTTTTCTATTGCACAAATACCCGGTTCGCGTCAAGTAATTCAGTGGGCATTTAATGAAAAAGAAAAAGGAGCCATAAGAAAATTTGATTTGACAAATTTGCGAATTGTTGTGCGGTTAGATAACGTGATTCCTGTGGGAATAGCTCCTTTGTCGGAGGTAGCAGCTGCAATTCGAAGTCAACTTATTCGTGACAAAAAAGCTGAAAAGGTTATTTCTGACCTGAGCTCTAAAAATTTAACTTCTTTGGCCGATTATGCCGAGTCAATGAATACGCGGCCCGATACAGTAAGATTTGTGAATTTTAATACCCGGAATATTGCAGGTTTAGGGTTTGAACCTATATTAAATGCTTATTCGGCTTTTGCCCCTCTTAACAAATTAATGGGTCCTGCGAAAGGTAATATGGGTGTATTTGTTGTAAATGTGAATAATCGTACGCAAGGCTCAGAAACTTACGATCCAAAAACACAGAAAAATACGATTCATGGGGAAATTGCTTACCGTTTGCAAATGCAATCGATGGAGGTATTAAAGGATAAACTTGCAGTAAAGGATTATCGTTATCGCTTTTATTAATGGTGTTGTTTTAATGGCTAAATGTTATATATAAAAAAAGCGGGAGATTTTTCTCCCGCTTTTTTTTATCTTATAAAAATGTCATTTGGATCCCTTTTTGCTCTAGTTGTAGTGTTTTGGTAGGTTGATCGCAAACCTCAGTAGGACCAAAATATTGAATGGGGCCGGGATAAACGTAATCCGTTTCGATCGCCCATTTTTCTCGTTGACTTTTAAAGTATCTGAATGGAACACCTTCCAAATCTACCAATGCTTTTTTGATCACCGGTTTCATTTTTCCGCTCCGACGTTCCATGTTCATCATCATGGTTATGGGGATTCCACCGGCTACCCATTGATCGGCGGGCGCTGTTGTATTACGCACAGATGCCATATAACCTGTTTTCCCTCCTGCAATGAGCATGGAAGCAGCATATCCCAATGAAAAGCAATAATCGGCATCGTAATTTGATGGAGCTGCAGAGCGACCTTCATAACCAAAGAAGTGATGAACAGGGGAGAATTTTCCTTTGTATTTTCCTTCTTTTGTCCATTCTTCTAATTTTCTTCCTACCATTTGCGATAGCAATTCCTCAGTTTGTATCATGGACACTTGTACATTACCGTGGGGATCACGATCGAGCGCCAGTTGTCTGGCTACTTTTTCGGGAAGGCTAGCGTATACTTTTGCGTTTTTCGGTGAAAGTTTGCTGATAATGTACTCGCGTTGTTGCGAACGACGAACAAGATTAAATTCGTCTGATGAATGAGCAAAAAAATCGTTCAGCTCCTCAATGAGGTCTTTTATTGCGGGAATAAATTCGATTAATCCTTCAGGAATGATTATTGTTCCAAAGTTAAGTCCTTGTTGTGCACGGTTTACTATAATACCGGCAATGTGTTCAACAATATCGTCGAGCGACCATTTTTTTGCTTCTATCTCTTCCGAAATGATACAGATGTTGGGATGTGTTTGCAAAGCACATTCCAGTGCAATGTGCGATGCCGAACGTCCCATTACTTTTATGAAGTGCCAGTATTTACGTGACGAATTGCAATCGCGTTCAATATTTCCGATGAGTTCTGAATACACTTTGCAAGCCGTATCGAATCCAAAAGATATTTCAATTTGTTCGTTTTTTAAGTCACCGTCAATTGTCTTTGGGCAACCAATTACCTGTACGCCGGCATTAATCGATTGATAATATTCTGCCAGAACGCATGCATTGGTATTTGAATCGTCACCACCGATAATCACCAGTGCATTTATATTCAATTTTTTTAGGATTTCCAATCCTTTATCGAATTGCTCTTTGGTTTCCAATTTTGTACGTCCTGAACCGATAATATCAAAACCTCCTGTATTGCGATATTCGTCGATAATATCTCCCGTTAGTTCTTTGTATTCGTGATTGATCAAGCCGGAGGGTCCCAAAATAAAACCATAGAGTCTGCTTTCGGGATTCAGACGTTTAATTCCGTCATAAATTCCGGCTATCACATTATGTCCGCCCGGTGCTTGTCCGCCTGACAGTATTACTCCTACATTAATAGGGGTATCAAGTCCGGGTTGACCTTCAGCTTCAACAAAAGTAAGGATAGGCAAACCGTAAATGTGAGGGAAAAGTTTTTTTATTTCTTCCTGATCACCAGCCGATTCAGTTGGTTCTCCTTCTTTTATTCGAATGTTGCCTTTTAATACAGCAGGCATTTTGGGCACATAACTTGCCCTTGCAATTTGTAAAGCACTTTTAGTCATTTACTTTCGATTTTTATGTTATTTAATTCAATTATTTACAGAGTGTATTTATAACTTTCAAATTTCGCATTTTTTTTTGAGATATAGAAATAGAAAATATTTTTAAAGTTCTCCCCCCGAAAGAAGAGGTGTATTTGCTTTATAAAATAGACGAGTGTGCAAGATTACAGTTCTCCTAATTCCTCAATTTTGCTTATATCATAAGGGGTAGCCTGATAAACAAAATAATTTAGCCAGTTGATGAATAGCAAATTAGCGTGACTCCGCCATAATACCAAGGGAGGTTGTGAGGGATCGTTGTTTCGATAGTAATTTTTGGGGAGTTCTACCGACGTCAGTCCTTTTGCCACATCACGCATGTATTCATTATGAAGGGTGAGGGGTGAATATTCGGAATGCCCCGTAACGTAAAATTCTCGTCCACCCCGCGAAGAAACAATATAAACGCCGGCTTCGTCAGATTGCGATAAAATGGTTAATTCCGGACGTTCTTTAATTTCGTTAATACAGACGGTTGTATGTCTGCTGTGGGGGGCATAGAATTCATCGTCGAAGCCCCTGAAAAGGGGGAAAGAAGGATCGTTTATTTGGTGTTTGAAAACACCAAATAATTTTTTCTCCAAGGGATATTTATTTATCCCGTAAAAATGATACATGGCTGCTTGCGCTGCCCAGCAAATGTAAAATGTTGACGTTACGTGAGTTCGTGCCCAATTAAAAATATTCGTCAGTTCTTGCCAGTAGTTTACTTCTTCAAACGGCATTAATTCCACCGGTGCTCCGGTAACGATGAAACCGTCGTAAAAATTTTTTTTGATTACCGAAAAAGGTTTATAAAACTCCATCAGATGTTCGATAGGCGTATTTTTTGGAAAATGGGTTTCCAACTGAACGAAATCGATTTCTATCTGTAATGGTGAATTAGAAAGTAATCGTATCAGATCGGTTTCAGTCGTTATTTTTAACGGCATCAGGTTGAGAACCGCAATTTTTAGCGGACGTATATCCTGTGTAGACGCACGCAAATCGTTCATTACAAAGATATGTTCTTTGCTCAGAATATCTATGGCAGGTAAGTTATGAGGTAAATTCAGAGGCATAATTTTAAACAGCTTGATGTAACGAATAAATTTCTAATCTAATTTTGGGTAATTGCATCTGTTTACTTTTTTGTTTCTTTCTTTTGTATACTCCATCCGGATTTGCCAATAAATTGGCCTAACCCATAATATTTATTCTGCACATAAACAAGTGGTTTTGCGCGTTCCAGATCAAATTTTCCGGTTTCCGGATCAAAATATTTCTCGTCGGCTTTGATGTTGACCACCTCGGATAGAAACATATCATGTGATCCCAGTGGGATAATTTCTTTTACCCTGCATTCAATAGACAGTGGTGCTTCTTCAATAATCGGAGCATTTACCACTTTGGCTTTACCGGGTGTAAGCTGCATTTCTTTGAATTTATCATGATTGCGTCCGGAGCGGTTACCACACCAGTCGGTTGCTTTTGCCAATTCTTCGGTTGTGAGATTAATGACATATTCTTTGTTCCGTTTGATAATATCGTGCGAGTGCCTTTCGGGGCGTATGGATATGTAACACATCGGCGGATTACTGCAAATGGTTCCTACCCAGCTTGCGGTAATAATATTATATTCCTCGGGGGTGCTTCCGCAGCTAATCATCACCGCAGGTAGCGGATAAATCATTGTTGCCGGTTTTTGGTCTTTTTTCATTATAAAATAATCTCCTCTTTTCTAATTTTTATTTCACAATAGTGACACTGTAACTCTACTTTTTCTTTATCAATAATATGAAAACGGGTTTTCATTGGTTCGTTGTTGGTAATGCATTTCGGATTATTGCATTTTACGATTCCAATAATCTCGTCGGGTAATATAACTTTTTTCTTTTCAATTACCTCGTAGTTTTTTATAATGTTCAGTGTTACATTGGGAGCTATTAAGGCGATACGATTAATTTCGTCTTCTTCAAAAAATTTGTCGGCCACCTTAATAATGCCTTTTTTCCCAATTTTGCTGCTCCTTAGATTATTTCCAATAGTAATTCGATTATTAAGTTGTTGTAATTGCAACAACGATACCACTTTAAATAATGCTTGTGGCGGAATGTGGTCAATGGCCGTACCGTTTTCAAGAGCAGCTACTTGTAGTTCTTTTCTCATAGGTTTCTATTTTTATTTTTTCTATGCGTTATACTTCAATCCCCATCAGATCGCAAATTACGGCTTGGCGTGTGAACATACCGTTTCTTGCTTGTTCAAAATAGTATGCTTTGGGGTTATCGTCCACATCCTGGTCAATTTCTTTTACTCGCGGAAGGGGATGCAACACTTTCAAATTCTCTTTCGAATCTTTCAGCATATCGTTATACAAAACATATACGTTTTTTACTTTTTCGTATTCCATGAGATCGGTAAAACGTTCTCGTTGGACGCGTGTCATGTACAAAATGTCAGCGCTGTTGATGGCTTCGGGTGAAAATTCCGAAAATTCGTTGTATCGAATGCCTTTTTTATCGCAAAACGTTTTATATTTCTCGGGGATTTTAAGTTCTTCGGGGGCAACAAAATTAAAGGTCGGATTAAAGTAAGACAGACCTTCAATCAAAGAATGTACGGCGCGACCGTATTTAAGGTCGCCAACAACAGTGATTGTAAGATTTTCCAGCGTTCCCTGTGTTTCGTAAATGGAAAACAAATCGAGCAACGTTTGTGTTGGATGTTGATTGGAACCGTCACCTGCATTGATAATGGGAACGGGTGAAATTTCGGAAGCATAGCGTGCCGATCCTTCCAAATAGTGCCGCATGATGATAAGATCGGCATAATTGCTAACCATCATGATGGTATCTTTCAATGACTCGCCCTTAGTCAGACTGCTGGTAGCCGTGTCTGAAAAGCCAATAACGCGCCCTTGCAGGCGGTTAATTGCTGTTTCAAAACTTAGACGTGTACGCGTGGAAGGTTCAAAAAAGAGCGTTGCGCATACTTTCCCTTTTAAAAAATCGCGATTAGGATTGGCTTTGAATTTAGCGGCATTATTGAGGATGCGCAAAATATCATCCTTATTGTAATCGTGGATATCAACTAAGCTTTTGGGTTTCATAGGATGTATTTCCATTAAAGGAGGTTTTTATCGAACACAAAAATAGAAAAAAAGAGGGTGTTTAAAAAGTCGTAATTTGTTGAATAAATAATATTTAACATTAAAGGTCTCCGGAGGTGCGATTTTGAGGTTTATTTTTTGCTCAGCTCCGGAATAGCAGACGATGATTTTGGCGGATCAGACTGTGAGAGCGCATGCATATTGTTCAGCACTCAACTCCACGGCATTTTCGCAAGTTTTCACCGCTTCATCGGCATAGAAAATTTGCAGATAGTTTTGAATAATGGATAGCTTGATGTTGTTTGTTCGAGCCCCTCCATCGAATATTTGCCACGATGCATTTATGCCGTAATTTCCCGTTGTAGAATGAGAAGATGAGGAGTTGTTTGTTGGAAAAGGATAATTGCTCAGGTTCTGAGTTATCGATGCCGATAAGGGAGGTAACAAGGCTGCTCGTGCCTGTTTGGTATCCACTTTACTGCTTTCTTTTTTCTGCTTACGGAATTTTCAATGCGAGCGACGTACTATTTTTCTTGATTCAGGCATTCCCGGAAGCAGAAAATCAACATTTTTCCGGCTGTCGGAAAACCCGAGCACGACAATTCAATTATTTTCTTTTATTTCTGAAAATCCGAAGACGGGAATTTAATTCATTTCTTCATTTCTGAAAACAAGAAGCAGCAAATTCATTCCACTTCTCCCTTTCTGAAAACCGGAAATCGGAAATTCGATTCATTTCATGGTTTTCTGAAAATCCGACGCAAGCAATCCGAACGATTTCATGCTTTCCGAAAACCCGATAGGGGCAATTCAAACCATTTCAAGGTTTCCGGAAACTAGAAACCGACATACCAACCGATCTGCCTCTATAAAAAAAAAAAAAATAGG
>Ga0208938_1001200_pt1 | contig 15580 bp, 17 predicted proteins | sample AD_UKC125_MetaG_FD_184434 | JGI IMG/M metagenome (GOLD analysis project Ga0208938, IMG submission 184434) | Active sludge microbial communities of municipal wastewater-treating anaerobic digesters from USA - AD_UKC125_MetaG (SPAdes) (version 2) | ecosystem: Engineered > Bioreactor > Anaerobic >...
GCAGGAATACTCATTAACCGCTGCTTACAATGCAGCGGTTGCTTATATCTTTATGTTATTTAGCCAACTCCTCTGCCAGAGCTTTGCTTTTTTCCGATAATATCAAAGCCAGATGAGCAGCATCTTTATACTTCCCCAAAATAAGGGTTGAAGCCAAATCAGCAAACAGGTTTTTCAGTTCCAAAAAGAGTTTTATCCCCACTGAAAACCCCCTCCTTTGCAACTTATGATGAGTCCTTTTATTTCATTCAGGTTTGTTGCTAACCTTATCTAATATCAATTATACACAAAACTTTCATTAGAATGTCATTCAATATCTTCTCCAACAAATTTTTTCGTTATTGTATTTCTCAAATACTTAGTCCCCCATCCCCCTCACAATTATCCCCTGAAGAAAAGGCACGGTATAAAAACATTGCTGCCTGACAAGCAAGAGTATTAGTCGAGCCGGTGATTTATGACGCGTTGCAACACACGACGAAACTGAGGGCTGCCAAGGGGAGCGAAAAGCAGGATGTTTCAAGCAAGGAGTATTGAGTGCATGGATGCCTAATACGAGCGGTTCCCTTCGCACCGAAATAAGCCGATGGATGCAGGCTATGAGTACCGGAACGAACCGGCTAATAATCCCGGGAAATAGTGATTAGCAAAGGTCGACATAGAGATTACCACACGCTTCGCACTCCCAATGACAAAAAAGCTGTCTTTTGTACTGACACAAGAGCGGTTTGCACCGCGGTGATACTATGGGACCCACTTTTTAATTCAGAGCCTGCATGAGTTTTTCCACCATGGCTTGAGCAGAAGCAGATTCATACTCTTCAATACGTCCTTCATCCACCAATCTATTTAATGCAGCATCCCAGGGAAGCTGACCTAAAAATTCGATCCCGCTCTCCCGGGCAATCTCCGCGCCCTGACTTTTGCCGAATATCTCCAATTTCTCGCCGCACTTGGGACATATGGCGAAGCTCATGTTTTCCACGATTCCGAGAATGGGAATATTGAGCTTTTGGGTCATCTTTATGGTTTTTTTCACTACCATGAAAGCCAGATCCTGGGGTGAAGAAACTATAACGATCCCTGTAACCGGCAGGGATTGCAGAACAGTTAACGGTACATCTCCGGTTCCCGGTGGCAAATCTACAATCATATAATCAAGGTCACGCCAGTCGGTCTCACCCCAAAACTGGTTAACTGCTCCGGCCAGCAAAGGCCCTCGCCAAATAACCGGATCATCTTCATGGGGAAGAAAGAAATTTATGGACATTATTTTAATTCCTAATTCAGTTACAGGAGGTATAATACCATAATCACTAGCCTTAAGGCTTACATCTTTCAGTCCAAATATTTTGGGTTGACTGGGCCCGGTAATGTCTGCATCCAAAATTCCTACTCTTTTCCCCTGTTTGGCCAAATTGGCAGCAATAAGGCCAGTAACCGATGATTTGCCTACACCGCCTTTTCCGCTCATAACTACTATAACGTTATCAATTTTATTCAAAGATCCCATCAAAGCTTTCTTAGGATCTACCCCGCATTCATCGGGTTGAGTTGAACAGTTGCCGGCGCTGGGGCAAGTTTTGCATTTATCAGACATTTTATTCTTCCTTTCACACATTTTGTCTTAATTATATACCTGCTAAAAGCAACCCGGTCAACATCACCTGCCGGAATTAGTTCTGCCCATGGCAGCAGTGATTAAACCCAGCAAGGCTTGTTTGAACCTCTGGTCATCCTGGTCGGTCCTGGCAGTAGTTTTGCCGATGTGATATCCCTGCCGTCTGGCTTTTTTGTTTATATAACGCTGGTAAAGAATATTATCCATATCCTCTTCGTGCAAAATTCTCCCTAAGGGGGTTAGGGGCTGTGCTCCTTTGGCCAGGACCAGAGACGCCAGGCCTAAATCCTGAGTAACCACTATATCTCCCGGGACGGTGTGATTTACGATATACAGGTCAACAGCTTCGGGGGCGTGGTCTACTGTGATTACCTTTCCATATTGACTATGAATATTATGATCGATACTAGCCACCCATATAACCTGTATGCCAAAAGTACTGGCTATTGATTGTATAATATTCATAACCGGGCAAGCATCAGCATCCACCAAAATTCTCATATTTGTCACCTTACTATAGACTTATGTAATATTATCACTGTAATCTACTGTTAGCCCAGATCTTTTTTCCCATATCGTTTTTTATGCTGCTGGTGTAAGCTATATTAAATTCCCTGCGTATAATCTTTGAACGCGTTCGAGGAGTTGGTTGGTTTTGTTGAGCGACGAAACACTCGCTGATCGAGTTTTGCATGGAGACACAGCCGCCTTTGAAGAGTTGGTGAATCGTTACAAAAACTCGGTTTTTCATATAGTTTATCGTATGGTTGGTCACTACCAAGAAGCTGAAGATATTACCCAGGAAGTATTTATATTGGTCTATAACAAACTATATCAGTTTGATAGAAGCAAAAAATTCAGCCCTTGGATACATCGCATTGCCATTAACACTGCCATAAGCAATTTACGCAAGAAAAAGAAAGTGATTAATTTGAGTTTTGATGAAAGTTTTGGTCAGCCGTATGAAGATTATCCTGCAGTATTGGAAGGTGATCCAGAAGCTATTTTTGAACGCCAGGAAATAATGGAAGATATTCGCACTACCATCGAGGAATTGCCTGAATCGTACCGCTCCGTTTTGGTGCTTCGCTATCAAATGGATATGAAGAATGCTGAAATCGCCCAAGTACTAGGGGTCAGTAAAGAAAATGTTGAGGTTAGAATACACCGGGCCCGCAAAGCATTGCGCAAAGCGCTGCTCAAGCGTTGGGAGGAAAGGGGGGTAAAACGTGAATTGTCAGCTTTTTGATCGCTATTTGTTTGATTACTGCGACGGCAATGTATCCCCTACCCTCAAACTAAAAATGGACGAACACCTACGTGAATGTCCCCGCTGCAATAATCAGGTCAAGTTAACCGACCTGGAAAATCAGGTTTTGCGGGATAAATCTGACCTGCCCGCTTTAGCGGACGACTTTACAGCTCGAATTATGCAGCAGATTATAGGAGCTGAGCAGGCTGCTACCATACATTTCACATGGTCTAAGAAACCCTTTCCTTCTAGAGTTAGGAAAATCGCGGTTACGGCGGCAGCAGCCGGCCTGATATTAGTACTGGCAGTATTTGCCCAGCAAATTATTCCATATGCGGGGACGCAAGTAGCCGACTCACCTCCAGTCGGCATTGGCAATTCATCTACGCTGGAGTCGTCAAACAACGACTTGCGTTCTGAACCTGAGATGAACGAAACTGCTGTGATTGCCGGTAAGACCCAGAAGGAACAGTCAGCCCTGCGGACAATGTCCAGTGAAGAAGCAGATGCTTCTGCCGCTACTGAGGAGCCCTCTGCAAGGGTCTCATCTACCCCAAATAAGGTTTCGGCAGCGGATCAAGTGACTTTGCAATTGGCCATGGCAGAAAATACGGAGGCTGTTTCTTACGATGCGGAATCAACCGGCAGCGTTACTGGGGCAACTACAACACCTCCGGAAATGATGTTCCGGAAAAATAGAGAAGTTAATTCGCCCAGTCGACAGGGTTTTGTATCTGAAGGAGAGAACCAAAAAGATACAACAGAGGATTTGCCCAAACCAACGCAAGTCCCCGATACCTTCACCTTAATGAAGGTTATTAAAAACTATACTGATGCGAAAGGTTCAATAATCGAATATCACTATGCATCTACGGACAACCGTTCTTTAGTTATTTCACTTAACTACGTTAAAACCCCGGAACCTATAACTCTGATGAACAAGGATGTTATGTCTTCGGAGCCAGTGAATTATCCAGAAAAAGTTACACTATCCCCATTTGAATTAGCATATACCATTGAAGTAGGCGGTGAGACTTATCAGGTTACGTTGAACGGCGACCTGTCTGCGGAGGAATTAGGAGAATTGGCAGATACAATTTCTTTTACCAAAAACAATGCTGCTTCATCTCAGTAGGCAGATGAATTACAGTATACAAGTATAGAGAGCAGTTGGTCTGCTCTCTTTTTTTTTGGAAAAGTTCGAGTAATCCTGCGTCGACAAATCATATAAAAATATTCAGTTTTTTTGTTATGTTCTACAAAAAGTTTTGGGTTTTTTATATACTGAATTTAGTGAGTTGAGGGGGGTTGAATTTGGACAACTTCTTCGATTTTTGTTTACCATTTTTTAACATATCCACTTCTAAAACAGCAAATCCTAGCCAGCCTACATTAAATGAGGGAAACGGTGATGATAAATACCGTCGTCTTATCGAAGATTTGGCCGATGGTTTTCTCGCAGTAGACAACCGTTTGAACATTATATATATCAATCCCGCTTTAGTCAAAATGTTAGGATATGATCCAGATGATCTATTAAATCACAATTTGCTTAGCTTTACTTATAGCAGTCATGACCAAATGGCACTGCTGCGGGGCATCAGCAATCGCCTCCGCGGCAAAAAAGACAGCTACGAAATTACCCTGCGAACCAAACTAGGCCGTCCGTTACCCACTTATATAAATCCAGCACCCTTATATGACGCATCAGGCCAGATAGTTGGCAGTTACGGTATTATCAAAGATCTTACCGAACTAAAAGAGGCCCAAAACAAAATAGCCTACCAAGCTCAATTATTGGATCAAATCAGCGAAGGGGTGCTTGCCACCGATGCCTATGGGGAAATTCTGTATTATAACAAGAGGCTTGAGCAAATACTTGGTGTCAATGACCTGATGAATCACCCCGCCACTATAGAAAAATTACAGTCATGGCTTCGTCTGCTGCAGGAGAAACCTAACTGTGAAATTGAGTATGATCATCCGGACGGGTCCACCCATTTTTTGCGCCTGTGTGCAGTACCAATAGCTCATATGAGCAATGAGGATTATTCCCTGGCTACAGTGGTATCAGATTTAACCGATTTGATCCGGGCTCGCCGGGAAGCAGAGATGGCCAGTCAAGCCAAATCCAGCCTTTTGGCCAATATAAGCCATGACATTCGTACTCCCATGTTAGGTATAATTGGTGCTACTGAACTGCTGTATCAGGAATTGCTTACCGAGTACCAAAGAGACCTTATTCGAACTATTCAGCAGTGCAGTGAAGTATTGCTAGGGTTAATCAATGATATTTTGGATCTGTCCCGTATTGAAGCTGGTTTCTCGGTTTCAGTGAAACGGGAATTCTATTTGCAGCAACTGGTAGAAGAATGTTTGCTCATGATTCAAACCCGCATTGACCCTGCCAAAGTTACAGTTTATACAGATATTGATCCGGAAATACCTGATCTCCTAATCAGTGATCCCCTGCAATTAAGACGTATTATGTTAAACCTGTTATGCAACGCAGCCAAATTCACTAATGAAGGTCATATTGCTATACGCGTTGGGATCGCCGATCAATACCCGGAAACAAATCCAAATAAATTGTGGTTAAAATTTTCTGTAGAAGACAGCGGATTAGGAATACCAGAAGATAAACTATCCACTATTTTTGATGCTTTCCAGCAAATTTGTGATTTTGATGGCAAGGGAACCGGGCTAGGCTTAACCATTTGCCGGGAATTGGTGCAATTATTAGGAGGCAACATCACCGTAACCAGCCAACTAGGCCAAGGATCCACTTTTACTTTTATAATTCCCGTTGAGATTCCTGAACCTGTTCTCGTGCAGGATTTGATCAATAACCCAGGTAAAACTGCTGCTCCAACTGCAACCGGATATCGTGTTCTGGTAGTAGATGATAATGATGTGAACCGCCACATCCTGTCACTTATGCTTAAGCGCAGAGGGTTTACGGTATTACAGGCCTCTAACGGCTTTGAGTGCCTGTCTCTTCTGGAAGATCATCCTGTAGATATAGTCCTGATGGACATGCAGATGCCTGTTCTTAATGGTTTTGATACCGTACGAAAAATACGCAGTAATTCCCGCTACTCTGACCTGCCAGTTATAGCACTTACTGCTGCTGCTACTGAAGGAGACCAACAGCAATGCTTACAGGCTGGTTGCAATGCTTATCTGACTAAGCCCTTTTCCAGTGAACAATTTTTCATGATGATTGAGGATTTCCTTGCTCACCGGGAAAGTGAGTCTTTCAGTGAAAGTGATATCCAACGTTTTCGCCAGGAATTTCAACCTGAGCTCATGACCATGCTGGAATTAGACCTGGCACGCATGAGAAAAGCTCAGGAAAACGGGGATTGGGAAAGTATTGCCCATATAGCCCATGACATTAAAGGCACCGCAGGTATCTTAGGGTATGAACAAATTTCCCGAACAGCAGCCGAGCTATATTACTGGTCCAACCATACCAAACCTGACCGTATAGAAATCTTCTTAACCCAGTTAGAAAACGACCTGGAAACACTAAAGGCCTCTAGCAACTAGAGGCCTTATTGATTGTGTGGCTGTTTCCCTCTTTACACAGACCAAATAGGAGAATAGTCTATCAGCTGGCTGCCGGCTGTTTTTCGTAATGAGAGAACTCCATGGAAAAACCTGCCCTGCCCTGAGTTAAGGAACGCAAAGTGGTGGAATATCCAAACAGTTCCGCCAGGGGCACCTTCCCTCTGATTATCTGGGTGTTGTTTTCCGTGGACATGGATTCCAAGCGCCCTCTCCGGTTGCTTATATTGTTAATAATGTTGCCGGTAAACTCCTCGGGAGAGGTAATCTCCAGTTTCATGATGGGTTCTAAAAGATGAGAACCTGCCTTCTTCAAGCACTCTCTAGTGGCCATCATCGCTGCAGTACGAAAAGCCATTTCCGAAGAATCCACTTCGTGGTAGGATCCATCCAAGAGAGTTGCCTTCACATTCACAACAGGATAGCCTTTTACCACTCCTTCTTCCAAAGCCTGACGTACTCCGGCTTCTACTGCTGGGATATACTCCTTAGGTATGTTACCACCCACTACCTTACTGACAAATTCAAATCCTTCGCCAGGTTCCAGTCTGAGGATAACATGGGCAAACTGACCTTTGCCGCCCGTCTGTTTGACAAAACGGGTTTCATGTTCAGCACTGTGGGATATGGTTTCTTTATAGGCCACTTGTGGCTGACCTATAGTGAAATCAACTCCATACTCCCGGCTAAGACGCTCGGCTATTATTTCTAAATGCAGTTCACCCATACCGGATATGAGGGTCTGTCCGGTCTCAGAGTTATAGGACACCTTAAAGGTTGGATCCTCTGCCGAAATCCGGTTAAGGGCCTCTCCCAGTTTTGCCTGGTCGGACTGGGTTTTCGGTTCGATGGCAATTTGAATAACCGGTTCGGGAAAGGTTATGGATTCCAGCATCACTTGAAAGTCTTCATCACAGATGGTATCTCCCGTTCCAACGTCTTTTAACCCGACGATGGCCACAATATCTCCGGCTTGGGCAGATTGCACTTCTTCCCGGTGGTTGGCATGCATCTTAACCAGGCGGCCGATACGTTCCTTTTTGTTTTTGGTACTGTTGAGAACGTAACTGCCAGCTTTGCAGGTGCCTGAATATATACGGGCAAAGACTAATTTGCCCACATGCCGGTCAGTAACAATCTTGAAAACCAAAGCCGCAAACTGGTTATGAGCTTGCGGAGGAATTTCAATGGTTTCACCGCTTTGTATAAGAGTAGCTGTTGGTATATCCACTTCCAGAGGAGAAGGCAAATAGTCAACAATGGCATCTAAAAGGGTTTGCACACCAATATTCCGGTATGAGCTTCCGCAGACTACCGGCACTATGTTGTTGGCAATGGTTTGGCGACGGACAGCATTTATAATGTCATGTTCGGCAATAGGTTGGTTGTCCAGATATAGCTCCAATAATGCCTCATCCAATTCGGCAACGCTTTCTACCATTATATGCCTCTGTTCTTCGGCTAATTGCCGGTATTTTTCCGGGATCTCCTGCTCTTTTACCTCATTGCCTAAACGACCTCCGAAGGTAACATAAACCATTTTTATCAGATCAATTACCCCGGCGAGAGTTTCATTTTCGAAAACAGGCAGGGCCATAACTAACGGGTTGGCTCCCAGACGAACTTTAATCTGTTCAACAACCCGGAAAAAATCTGCACCTACTGTATCCATTTTGTTTATATAGGCAATACGGGGGATACGATATTTGTCAGCCTGTCTCCACACCGTCTCAGATTGTGGTTCAACCCCGCCTTTAGCACAGAATATTACTACTACTCCGTCGAGAATACGCAGACTCCTTTCTACCTCAGCAGTAAAATCCACATGGCCGGGTGTGTCAATTATATTTATGGCATGATCTCTCCATACACAGCGAGTAGCAGCGGATGCTACAGTTATGCCCCTTTCTTTCTCATAGGGCAGAAAATCCATAACGCTTTCCCCGTCGTGGGTCTCCCCTATTTTGTGGGTTAGCCCTGTATAATAAAGAATCCGCTCAGTGGTAGTAGTTTTTCCTGCATCTATATGGGCAATAATGCCTATATTGCGCAGTCTTTCCAACATTATTACTTCACTCCTAGATAAAATTCCCTTGCAAAATAGAAACGGCATTTCTATAAATGCCGCCTCTCATATCCATACTTGTTTAGGGGTGATCAGCGCACCCAAATCACAAGTATAGAGTTACTTTTTCAATTTGTCAAATAAAACTTAATATTATTCAACAAACTGTTAACAGGTTCATCCAGTTCCGGTGTTTAGCTGCCCGACCATGAAAATTTGCCCTATCCTACTTAAGCAAGGGGGATATGGCTTTAAATGGTGCGGTACCTGACTGTTTAAGAAGATCGAAGATAATGGTTTCGGTATTGGAAATGACTGCTCCGGCAGTCTTCATTAAGTCCAGACCATTTTCATAGTTTTCATCTGTGCGGGAGCAGACTGCATCTCTGGGAATATAGACCTGGTAACCCGCTTCCATCAAATCCCGGGTGGTCTGAAATACACAGATATGAGTTTCGCTACCGGTAATAATTACCTGCTTGCGGTTGGTTTTACCCAGCAGGTCCACAAATTCCGGTACACATGCTGAAAAATGAACCTTTTCCACCAGGGAATGCTCAGGAAGATGATCAGTTATTTCCGGTACCGTTTTGCCCAGACCTCGGGGATATTGTTCGGTAACAATAACAGGTATATCGAACTGTTTGGCTGTTTCCAGAAGCAGCACAGTATTTTTGTACACACGTTCCCGGTCCTTCATAGCGTTCATCAGTTTTTCCTGCAAATCAATTACTACTAGTACCGTGTTCTCTGATTCAAGATGCAACTTTCTCATACTCTTCCCTCCATATGTAGGTTGATTATCATTACTTAAGGTCAAATAGGCTACACTTCCTGGAACTGGGCCTGCACTACAGGACTGAAAACCATTTGGGCTACTTTCTGTCCGGGAACAATTTTGACAGGTTTGGTGCCGATGTTAACCAGCAAAACCTTTACTTCACCTCGATGATCAGCATCGATAGTCCCCGGCGAATTGGCCACAATTATCCCCTTCCGGGCCATGCCTGCCCGGCTGCGTATCTGTGCTTCATAGCCGTCAGGGATGCGTATTGCAAAACCAGTGGATATACTCTGTACTTCATGGGGATATAATACTATTTCCTCCCTTAACGCCAAGGCTATATCACAACCGGCTGCACCGGAAGTCTCGTATTCCGGCACCTGAGCCCAGTCTACCAGCTTCTGGAACTCAACCTTAATTTTATTCATAGTGGCCTCCTTTTATATTTAATCTGGCAACCTTAATTTCACGTGTTATAGTTATAGTATATCCGGAAAAACTAATTCTCTCCAGCTTATATAATAAGGTGGCAATAAGGGGGAAAAACTTGCGTACACAAACAATATATATAAAGGACAGATTTGTCACCGTGCGGCCGGCCTCACCCGAGGATGCAGTTTCTTGGCTCCAATATCTTCGCCAGGTGGGAGACGAAACTGATTTTCTGGCTTTCTGCTCTGAACAGGTAACTTTAACCACCCATGAAGCCCGGCGATATTTGGACTATGTCTCCCGCAGACATGACAACCTGTTTTTGCTGGCGGCAGACACAACCCGTATCATAGGAAGTTTGAATTTTCAGCGCGGTCGCTGGCCATTCACCAGGCATCAGGGCGAATTCGGCATTTCAGTATTGGCTGAGTTTTGGGGTTATGGATTGGCTCGCCGCATGATGGAAATTATGATGCAGTGGGCTAGAAGCAACGATATAAAGAAAATTAATTTAAAAGTTCGTACCGACAACATCAGGGCTATTAAGCTTTATCAATCTATGGGTTTTGCTATTGAAGGTACCATAGAGCGCGAATTCTTTCGTCCCGGTGTATTCTATTCAGCGTACCACATGGGGTTAAAACTTTAGGGTAAAGCTGGGAAGTCTTCACCTGGTCAGCAGGTCAAGCAGGGTATCACAGAGATCCCTATAGAGTCTGCACGAAAGTAGGAGTACAATGCTGAACTGGATACTAACTGCAATCGGCTTCATACTTGTGGGACTGATTATTCTGCAGTTGCTTTCAGCTGTGCAGATTTTTGAAAATCTTTACAGCCAATTGGTCAGCAATGAGATTGTCCCCTCACCTGCAGAAGCTGGATTGGCTGTAGAAGCTAACTTAACTTCTGTAACAATTCAGGCAAACAATTTTTCTCAACCCGCTATGTATAACCAAATACCTCCAGTAAGCAGTAATGACATAGACAAGGATTCTGCCATTGACCAAGCTGGAGAGAAATCCAGATTGCATGGTAGCTATGAAAGTTCGTATATAGAAGAATATTCTGCCATTGATGAAACTGACTAATTAGCTCCATTATATACGGCCAGTTTGCAAGGTACCCGTTTCCATAGACTGAATTGCAAATCTGTAAAACACATTCAGGAAGATAATCTTAATTATTTCTATAGTTATGAGGAAGCAGCAAGTGCTGGATACAGTCCCTGCGGTATCTGTAAGCCTAACTAAGACTAAAGCCAATAGGATTTACCTAACTTGTTTCTTTCAGGAGAGGGTTTGCATTGATGGCGAAATGGTTAAAACAATTGCTATCTAACCGGGCAGCAATTTTTCTGGTGATTCTTACCCTGGCAATTGGCATAAGTGTGCTGGTGTTATTCATTAAAATTCTAAACAGTTTATGAGTTGCCTTTCCCTTTCCACAGTCCACAAGTCCAGAAAATCAATAAAGGAGTCCTTCATGAACTCCCTGTTTCTTCTATAAAATTATGGTGCGGCAGAAGGGACTTGAACCCCCACCTGCGTACACAGACTAGATCCTGAATCTTACTTTTTACGTTTAATCTAGTTTAGCCTAATTTATAAAAGCCCGATTTTACGGGCTTTTCTAGCTTTTTGCTGGTATAATTTCCCTGCTGGTTTAGTCTTTTCTAATGTAATTCAATTGTTATTGCATTACAAATTGCATTACTGCATTAACCCTGGTTGCAGCTTATTGGTTGTTATTATAATGTGCTTGTTTGTGTTTGGCCTTTCTTTTAGCTTGTCTTTTCTTTTCCTGAAACTTGCGCTGTTTTGCCCTATTCATACAAGTGCTGTAGGTCTGCCAAGGCAAAGGTGGGCAATACTTGGTTTTATCGTTAGGCGCGACGAATGGCTTACCGCAATATTCGCATGCCCTTATCTTGCCAGCAGTTACAGCATCGGCTATTAACCAGTAAATGCAATCCAACAAGTTACAGAAATTAAAAAGGGAAATAATCCTATAGTCATTATCCTCTTCCCTCCACTCCATTTTCAGGTTGCGCGCAATGCCTGTTAAATTCTGATTAATTATATCTGTAATAATATGAATAGCTGTTTTTTTATACCCTCCCATAAGCTCAATGCTTGTTCTGGCGTGGCCGGGTAGGCCAAAGGCCCTGTTCGGTATCAAGTAGGAAACTACGACTCTTTTTTGTCCACTTGATAAATCCTCTTTAACTAAAAGCCGCTCTAAACGTATTTTCAATTCATCTGGCTTATTAAGTGCTTCTGCTAGATGCATAACCAGGTTTACCGCTTTAGCGTGTGCAAATACCCAGTTTAAAGGATCACCAGGGGATTTATCGTTGTACATTTTCATTTGGTCAGCTGAAATGACTTCATAAGGGAATTTGAGGGCGCAATGGTACCCTAATAACCCGTACCGTCGGACAAAATTAAGAACTTTTTCTTCATCTTCATCTGCAAGGCGGGCAAACTCCCCAGGTAATTCAGGCCTTCCCATCGGTAGATATAAGCTTTTTTCTTCCCTAGTTAAAGCCATTAGGCTTCTTGGATCAACAACTTTTCCCCCCATAACAGGCAGAATAAAGCCTTTTTCAATAATGTAATCTTCTGCGACGGGCCAAAGCTGATTAAACGAACGCGATTCGCTTTCAAGGATTTCATCATGATTCATTTCATCACTTCCTTTGCTGTTTAAAACTAACCATTCAATAACCTTGTCATGGTTATTTTCCACCCTTATATTAATTATAAAAGGTTAGCAAAGACAAAACAAGGTTGAGGAGGGACAAAAATGTCTAAACAAGAGATCGAGCGTGCCGTATATACAGCCAGGGAAATTTCCATTATGCTTAACCGTAACCTACCTGCAACCTATGAACTGATGAAACGGAAAGATTTTCCGTCAATACGTTTAGGTAGACGTATTGTTGTACCTAAAGCGGCTTTTCACAGGTGGCTTGAGCAGGCGGCACTTGATAAGCAATCTTATGACACAGCGGAAAACCAGTAATGGCGGGCGTTGAGAAATGGGAAATGCAATTTTACTGCAGTTTTATGAACAAAATGAAAACCCCCGGCAGCTTGGCGGCGGACCGGGAGTAGGTGGATTAGACGGAGGTGGCACTCCTTATGACAATTATACCGGAAAACAAGCTAAAAACAAAGCGACTAAAAAAATTAATGGGCGAAGACTACTACACTAAACCGGCATTGCGGTTAATACTTAGCAAGCTGGAAGGCGTCCAGCCTGTTGAGGATATGGACAGTGGGCGAAGCGTGGAATGGAACGACCTGGAGACTGAGCGGGAACGGAAAATTGCGATGGTACACTTTTGGAAAGGCTTTCACTATGCGGAAGAATGGCGGCAAATGGAAGAAGCGTTACGGGAACGGGGGGAGATAGAATGAACCCCGTCCTGCAGAATGTCCTTTCCCGTTTGCGAGGTGTTAGAAAGGACGGCAAAGGCTGGAAGGCACTTTGCCCGGCCCATGACGACCGCAAACCCAGCTTGAAAGTTGACGAAGCAGAAGACGGCAAGGTGCTGCTGAAGTGTTTTGCCGGCTGCGGTACAGAAGATATTATTGCAGCTATTGGTCTAAAAATGAGCGACCTATACCCAGAACCGAAACAAAGACCAGTAGACCCCGGAAGAGTTGTTGCGACTTACGACTACCGGGACGCAAGCGGCAAGCTGCTGTTCCAGGTATGCAGAACCGCAGACAAACATTTCTTCCAGCGGCGGCCCGATGGCAAAGGTGGTTGGCTAAACGGCTTAGGTGGCGTTAAGCCCGTCCTTTACCGACTGCCGGAAGTGCTGCAAGCCGTCCAGCGTGGCGAAACGGTGTTTATCCCGGAAGGCGAAAAAGACTGCGACAACTTAACACGGATAGGTCTAACGGCCACGACAAGCCCGATGGGTGCCGGGAAGTGGCGGGACCATTACAGCGAACATTTGAAGGGCGCTAAGGTTGTAATCCTGCCAGACAATGACGAACCCGGCAGAAAACATGCCCAGCAGGTGGCGCAATCCCTTTACGGAAAAGCTGCCAGTGTTAAGGTGCTGGAACTGCCCGGTTTGCCGGCAAAAGGTGATGTTAGCGACTGGCTGGCGACAGGTGGGACAAAGGAAGAACTGCTACGGCTGGCGGCGGAAGCCCCGGAGTGGGAGCCCTCAAAGCAAGCGAAGCGGGAGAAGGGTAAAAAAGAGGACGAGCGCAAGGCCCGGCAGACAAGTTTTTTCGTTAACGGAGAAGCTTTGTTTGAGCAAATATACCTTGACGGTAAGAGCTTATTTCTGGCGTTTAATACGGTAACCGGTGAAGTAAAAATAACATCTTTCCTGGAACTTGAGGAAGAAATAATCGAACCTATTAGCGGTGAGGACGTGGAGCTTGGAGCGGTGCGCTTACCTTCTGGCGTTGAAGAATACGGAGACACATTGACCTTGCTGGCTGAAATAGAGACCCATATTTACCGCTACCTGGATGTTTCGCCAAACTACCTGAAATTCGCAGCATACTACGTCCTGCTTTCATGGCTATATGACCGTTTCCATACCCTGCCCTACCTGCGGGCGTTGGGTGATACCGGCTGTGGGAAATCCCGTTTCTTGGACGTGATAGGCGGCTTATGCTACAAGGCCATTAGCGCGAGCGGGTGTGTAACCCCTGCCCCTATTTACCGGATGTTGCGGAGATGGCAGGGGACCCTGATTTTAGACGAAGCGGACATGAAGAATTCGGACGAATACAACGAGGTTGTGACTATCCTAAACTGCGGCTTTGAACGTGGCAGGCCAGTCATAAGAGCCACGAAAGACAACCCGGACAAAGTGCAGATACTTCCCGTCTACGGCCCGAAGGTGTTTGCGACACGGCGGCGTTTTAAGGACGTTGCGTTGGAAGCACGTTGCTTGACGGAGGTAATGCGGGAGACCGACCGGGACGACATTCCGCCGGTACTGGGCAGAAAGTTTTTCGAGGAACAACAGAGGCTGCGGAATAAGCTGCTGCTGTTCAGACTGCGAAACTATTTCAACGTAGACCCCGAAGCGGCGGCAACACTCAACCTGGACGGGATAGAACCGCGGCTTAGGCAAATATCAGAAGCTTTTACTTCCCTGTTTGCCAACGAGCCTGAAGTTTTGGAGAGCTACCGGCTTTTTATCCAAGCCCACCAGCGGGAGTTAATAGAACAGCGTGCGGCCACTAAGACCGGGCAGGTAGTGGAAACATTGTTTGCCCTCTTGGAGGAACGAGGTGGAACAAGTGTCACAAGTGGAACAAGCCTTATGGGAGACAGCGAACTTGTGACAGGTGTTTCTGCCGGGGATATTGCAGAAAGAACCGGCCTATCTGCCCAAGCGGTAGGTGTGATTTTGAAGGGTTTAGGAATTGAGACAAAACTAAACAGGCGAGGCAGCGAAAGAAAACGGGAAATTTTATTTAACGAGGCTGTTTTTAGGAAGTTACGCAAGCGGTATATCGTGCAGGGTGAGGACGTGGAACAACCTGTATTGAGTACCAATAGAGTTGTTCCAGTTGTTCCACTTGTGACAGAGCCCGACCGGGAGGTATGGGAGATATGACCCCGGTTGACCTCCTGGCCGAACTGGGACAGCGTAACGTCAAAGTATCCCTGGCCGGGGACAAGCTGCGGCTGGAGGCCCCGGCTGGGGTGTTGACCCCGGAACTAAAAGAGGCCCTGCGGCAGCATAAGGCGGCATTGATAGCCCTACTTTCCGGACAGCCCGTAGAGGTGCTGTTCTGGCCCGGCGTTAAGTTAAATGTTTACCGGGCACGGCAGACCTGCCTGGAAGCAGAAGGCTGCCTGCAATGGAGC
>Ga0208938_1001203_pt1 | contig 15558 bp, 9 predicted proteins | sample AD_UKC125_MetaG_FD_184434 | JGI IMG/M metagenome (GOLD analysis project Ga0208938, IMG submission 184434) | Active sludge microbial communities of municipal wastewater-treating anaerobic digesters from USA - AD_UKC125_MetaG (SPAdes) (version 2) | ecosystem: Engineered > Bioreactor > Anaerobic >...
CGGGCTGGGGCTGGCGCTGATCTGGCGGCGCTCCCTAAGCCGGTTCGACTGAAGTGAGTCGAAAACCACCTTCTCGCAGCATTCGCCGCGTGCTCAGAGCAACGGGAGACTTTGCGAGAACATAACCCGTGCGGCGGCCCCGGTTTCGTCCAGGTTGAAGGTGTGCAGGTTGACACGGAGCCATTTCGCCGTGTCTGACTGTTCCAGCAGGATTTCCGCGAAACCATTGCCCACGTAAGCCTTTGATTCGACGGTGACGGTTCCGCCGCCGGCCAGGCCAATGATCTCGTGGCCCAAGACCTCGGCGGGATGGACATTGGCCGCCGGCAGTGGGGCATACAGGGGCGGTGTCACCACGGCGTAGGCCGTGCGCCCGCCGCTGAAGGTGAGCGTAGCGATGGCGCTGCAGTGATAGTCGCCCGAGATGAACACCACGTGGGTTGCCCTGCAGGCATCCACCAGTTCCAGCAGTTCGCTGCGCTGCTGCGGTGCGAGTTGCCAGGTGTCGGCGGCCCGCACGGGAACGTCATCGGCGGTCTCATACTCACTCAAGCCTGGAGCGACAACGGACCCAGTGACGATGAACTTCACGTGGTCGGGGTGTTCATCCAGCCAGTCCTTCAGTGCGGTCAATTGCTCGGGGGCACAAATCTGGGGTGCTGGGCCGTAGCGACGGCGCTGGGTGCGGGTGTCCAGCACAAAGAACGAGCTGGCCGGTCCCTCAAATTGGTAGTTGAATCCGGGCCTTGTGCCATTGCGCGGCGAATGGGCCCATTGGTACGCGGCGAAGGTTGAGAGCGCCGTGTCGCGCAGTCGCGCTGCGTTGGCCTCTGCCTCGTCGTAGCCGCGTCGGAAGAGGGTGGCGTCGGTTGACCAGTTGTCGCCAATCTCGTGGTCGTCGATCACCATGTAGGTCGGCAATTGGGTCGTCAGCACCTTGAAGCCTTTGGATGCAAATGCACGGCGGGTTGAAAGCGTGAGCTTCTCGATCACGGATGGGCTGTCCATCAGGCCCGCCGTGGCGTCCGCATAGATCTGGTCGCCCAACATCAACATGAACTGTGGCGAAAGGTGGCCGGAGTCCATCTTGCGGGCGATTTCGTTCAGGCTGGCGTCGGATCGAATTTGCTCGAAGCCAAGGCCTGGGTAGCGGCAGCAGGATGCGACAAAACGCAGTCCGACTGGTTCCGGTCCGCACAGGAGTGCGGCTTTGTGAATTTTCGCCTGGGCCAACCAACCCGCCTTTACAGGTTCCAGCCGCTTCTTGCGCGACAGGGTGCGCGGATTCGCTTGCACCAACCGGGCCACGCCGTCACGGTGTTCCTTCTCCATGACCTTGATCAAGTCATCGCAGTCGGCTTCTGAGAGGGTGAGGGGCGGCCGATGGGGATCCAGTGCGGGCATGTCGAGTTCGCCGACACCAGTTGTCATGGTGGTTCGGCCATGGCCACCCAAAGGCACGCCGCCTTGACTGGCGAAATCCGGCTGCTCTTTCAGGGTGATCGGTGGCGCGATCGATCGATTGGCGCGGGCGGTCGGGTCGTTGCGATTGCCTGAGTCGAGGCGGGCACGCCACTGGAATTCATGCACGCCGAACATCCAGATCGTCGGCTGCTGGGTGCCTTGCAGCATGGTGTCAGGGATTTCCACATCGGCAACCGCGATGGCCACATACGGCTGGCCCACCGCTAGGGACCTTGTCGCGAAAGGGTTCAGGTCCGGCGGGCTGCCTTTCCAGGGGGTTTCCAGCGGAACACGCAACACGTTCCAGGCTTGAGGCGGGCCGCTGGTGCCGACGCGCGTGACCACGGCGCAGGCCTTGTCCGCCAGGGTTTCGTCCACCTCGATCCAGAGGCGAACGAGATGCGCGGCCTCGCCACTGCCGGGCTTGCGGCGGGTCCAGCCGATCACCGGGCCGGCCAGCGGCGCCCGGGCATGGCTGCGGCGAGCGAGAGGCGTCTGTGGTGCGGACCAGATCACGCTGGGATCTGCGTTCCACGCCCAGGCGTCATCGTAGAACTTGCGCAGCGGGTCGAGAATCTGCTCGTGCATGATGGGCCCGTGTCCAATGGTGCAATCGAAATGGGCGAAGCCCTTGGCGATGATGTCGCGGGGCTTGAAGTCGGGGTTGACTCGGCCGAGCTGCTCCAATGTCCGGTGTGCGGACTCGACGCTGAACAGCGCGTTCTCCTCGCCGTGCAGTATGGCCACGGGTATGTGCAGGTAAGCTTGGATGTTCTCATCCGTCACGTAGACGTTCTGCCCATCCGCGTTCACCAGGCGCTCGTTGGCCACGCACCGCCCGCCGTGCACCAGCAGGCCGGTGTTCGCGCGGCCAAAGTAGACGGCCAGCCGGTCGTGGGTCTCTTCCTTGATGCGGTCATGCTTGAGCAGGCGCGAGATGGTGCCACTCATGCGCTTGCAGGTGCAGATGCCTGGGCGCGGTGTGAAGCGGTCGAACTCGTGCGGGCAGTGCTCGCCTTCGTCCACCGGCAGGCTCGCAAAAAGCCGGTCCAGCACCGATTCCAACACGGTCGGCTCCCGTTCCGCCGCGGACAGGCGCAGGTACTCGATGCCCATCGCGTCCCGCAAGATGCCGCCCACCTGCAGGCGCATCTGGGCCGTCTTGCTGCCCACCAGGAAGGCCTGCATCTGCGAGAAGGTCACGCCGGCCAGCTTGCCGTACTCCTTGCCTTCGTCGTGCAGGTAGCCGCCCAGCAGGGACATGGCCAGTGATGCGGCGCCGACGCAGTGGGCGTAGGCGTAGATCTGGAGGTCGTTGTCGCCGAAGTTCGGGTTTTCTTTGCGGAGCGTGTCAATGACAAGGTCCACAGCCCCTGGAATGTCGAACTCCGCGATGTCGTCCATTGAACAGGCCTTCTTGGAGGCCTCCAGGATGGAGCTGGTACGGTAGTCGAACAGCCACACGTCGAAGCCCTGTTCGTAGAAGAACTCGGCGAGACCCGGCTCGTCATTCTTTGAATCGTCGAAATTGCGGATGTGCTCCTGCGGCACGAAACCCAGGGTGGATTGCGCGAAGCCGTTGAGCATCAGCAGCGTCTTGCACTGCCGCACACCCTCGTAGCGCCCGCTTGGCACCGGCTGCGATGAATTCCGGTAGCGGATCAGCTTGAGCTCCACGTCCTTTTCCTTCGATTGCCGGTTGCGCTGGACTTTGAAGGCGACGGGCTCGCAGGCCTTGACACGTTCCGTCTGGCCCCGGATACGCAAACCGGGGAACGCCGGCCACGGCGTCGGCCAGTCATGCTCGTTGTCGGGGACTTTCGGAAAACCAGGCCAGCGCTGTTCAAGTTGCGGGTCCGTGGGTTTCTGCTCGTCCCTTTTCAGGTAAAGCTCGTCCGGGATGTTCTCCGGATAGTCCGGCAGCCGGAAGTCCCAGAGCCGGGTCTTGATCAACAGCCTGAACATCCACAAGGGGTAGCCCGCCAGCGCCACCAGCGCATCGGGCGTGTTGGCGCGCATCCCGATCTGCGGCGCATGCAGGCGCGTCATGTCCACCATGTCCAGGGTCAGAGTGCCCCCGCCGACTCGCTGGCCATTGTCCTCATAGACGTTGACCTCCATCTGGCCAAATGCGAGCCAGACATTGGTGCGGCCCAGCTTTCCGCCAGGCAGAAACCCCTTTTTCAGTTGCGACCAGGAGGCGGGATAGCCGACCCGTTTCGTCCCGAGCAGCACGTACTCACGCGGTGCAGTGCCTGTCGGGGTGGTGTCGCGCAGGTTCAGGCGGTACTCCATGGTCCGCTCTTCACTCGCATGGCGCGCCAGTTTGAGCAGGGAAATGATACGCGTCCATAGACCGGGCCCATTGTTGCTCTCCTTTGAATTGGAAAGCCCTCCCTTCAGCAAACCCTTCATCCAGTTGACGAGCCGCTTCAACAGCTCCACCAGCCGCCTGGCAAGTCCCTGCCACAGCTCTTCCGCGCCGCGCTCTTTCAGCCATGTCAGCAAAGCGCGGATTGTGGCGTCGCACCGCCGCCAGGTACGTGTCCGGACCACTGGCAAAAGGTTCACCGACCCACCCACGACGCTCAGATGGGCCAGTAGCTCCGGGCGGTCCGCCGGGTTCGACCCTTCGGGAAGCTTCCGGTCCAGGCGCAGTCGCGGCAACAGGGGCTCTTCGTCGAAGGCTACCGGCCCCAGACCCGGACCCGGGATGGCGATTCGGTGCAACGGATCGGCCGCGAAGGCTTCCAGGCTGTCGATCGGCAGGTGCAGCAACAGGTAGGCGTCGCAGGCCTCCTCCGTATTCCCTTTCCCTGCCTTCGTGGAGTGGTCTGCGGGCGCCTTCCAGCAAAAGTCGGTGCCGCGCATGGCCTCCGCGAAATGAACCGGCACGCTCCGCGGCACAGCGGCGGGCCTGGTCTTGTCGATGCCAGGCGGCGGTGCGAGCGTGGTCGGTGAAGCCTGCTTTTTCAGGTTCCGCAAGTCAGTTTCCAAGACTTTGGAAATGGCCCGTTCCGCCAGCGCCGTGATGGTCAGCAGCGGGTTGACTCCCAGCGAGGTCGGAACGACGGAGCCGTCGAGCACATACAGACCGGTATGGAAGCCGCCCCCAGCGTCAGTGGGCATGAACACGCGCCCGCAGTCGTCGACCACCCCACGCTTGGCATCGTCCGCCATGCAGCATCCTCCAAGCGGATGCACCGTGAAGGTGCCGCCGGCGAGTTCTGGCCCTGACAACACATCGCGTACACCTTTGGGTAGCGGCTGCAGCACCGGGTTCTGGAGCAGCCAGTCGCCTTGCCGGCCAGCGTTCAACCGTGCCGTCTGAAGGTCTGCCACCCTTTTGCTCTCGTCTGCGCAGTAGGAGATGTCCAGGCGGTCATCCTTGATCCTGATCCTGCCCATGGACCGGTCGTGTCCCATGGTCAGAAGGGTTTGGGTGTGCGAGAGCGCGCGCGATGACAGACTGGCCCAATCCGTGACAGGCGCGACCTGCGCGCCAGCGTCAGGCAGGCCGCGATATCCGCAGGACTCAAGCTGTGCCACAGCGGCACTGGTGGTGATCATTTCGTGGAACAGGCCTGCGATGGCCCGCGGCACGGCGCCATCCTCGATCAGCACACTTTGGGTCACATCGGTCTGGTGGTCCAGCTTGATCATCCCGGTGATCGTGGGGCCGATGGCATAGCCGTCTTCGGCGCAGCCTGAATCACCCACGCCGACGCTGTTGACACGCTGGGGGAGCAGGTGGTCGAAGGCCAGGTTGTCCCCATTGGTGGAGAAACGCATGCCCAGTTGCTCGGAAAACTTCAGCCCACCCTGTTCCTGTGAGCGCAGCAGGACTTCCGTGCTGCCAAAGGTGCCGGCGGCCAGCACGACGTTTTTCGCTCGCAAGGTGTGCACCCGCAATTCAATGCCGTCGCGATGTGCCTTGCGGAAGTCCGTCGCAACGAAGTGGATGCGCCAGTGGTCTCCATCTCTCGACAGGTGGAGCACGGAAACGCCGGTGAAAATTTCTGCCCCGGCCGCTTTCGCCCTGGGCAGATACGTGGTTGTGAGCGTTTTTTTGGCGTTTTGGTTGCAGCCTGCGACGCAGTCGCCGCAGCCGTTGCACCACGCCAGCACAGGCTGGTCATTCGGCTCTGTGGCTGGCGCTCCGAAAGCAGCCGCGAGGCGTGCAGCTTCGAAAGAAACTGTCATCTCACGCGGCTTTTTGTGGCCGAGGCGCGTGGCCATTTCATCGAGGCGGGCCGTTTTTTCGGGCTTGATGTCGATCACCCGCGTTGGCCCGTCGCTGTCGGGGTCGTGGACATGCATCGGGACCTCTGTGAAGGTCTCGGCTCCGATCTCGATATCGGCTCTTTCATACCACGGTGAAAGCTCGGCGTCGGATACCGCCTGGGGCCATAGGCGACCCGCCTCGTCGCACTTATCGAACACCCGTTTATCCGGCCGCAGCACGACGCCGGCATTGATCTGGCTGGTGCCACCGAGTGCATTGCCCACCAGTGCTCCGATGTCCGTACCCACACGGATGTCGAAGAGGCCAGATTCGTAGCCGTTGACGTGCGTGGCATCGCTTCTTTCCAGCCTCGCGTGGCCAAACGCCGATCCAAGACCGTCGGGGAACTCCCCAGACAAGTACTCCTTGCCCCGTTCGAGAACAAGAACCTTTGCGCCGTGTTTCGCGGCCCGCAAAGCCGCCACCGACCCGCCATAACCGGAGCCGATGACGACGACATCGGGGATGTCTTCATTGCTTTCGTCGCACCAGGTCGCCACCAGGGTATCCACACTTTTTGACAGCCAACGCATGCTCGCTCCTTCACCGTTCAGCTCCGCCGTTCGAGCACGACGGCTACCGCATTTCCTTGAACATCTCCAGCATCTCGCGAAGCTCACGGGCGGCAAACGGCTTCAGCAAGACCGGGAACTCGATGAGCCCGTCGCGATGGGCTTGGATGGCGGCGGCCGCGCCGGTCAGGATGCAGCCCGAGACCGGCCCCAGCCGTTCGCGCAAGGCCAGAATCAGGTCCGCGCCATTGATGGGGGCGCCCAGCTCGTAGTCGCTCAGGATGACGTCGATTGAGGGGTTGCGAGCTGCTTCGTCGAAAGCTTGTTGGGGCGATGTGGCCATCAGGGGCGAGGCCTTCCATTCGACGAGCAGCGCGCGCAGCGCGTGCAGGGATGCGGGGTCGTCATCGATGCACAGGACCGTCAAGCCGCCGAGATCGATGGCGCGGGGAGCAAGCGGTGCGTCGGAGACCGGGCATGGGGCGTCCCGGACACTGGTGCGCGGCAGGCACAGCTCGAAGCAGGTGCCGCGGGGCTGGTTGTCGCGCACGGTAATGCCGATCCCGAGCAGTGGGGCGAGATGCCGCACGATGGCCAGGCCCAGGCCCAGCCCTTCTTCCTTTTTCTCGGCGCAGGCCTGGAAGTACTCTTTGAAGATGTCCGCCTTCAGGTTGTCGGGAATGCCGGGGCCGGTATCCGAGATGGTCAAGTTCAAGCCATCGTCCATTCGTGCCGCCGTGAGGGTGACGGCACCCTGGTCGGTGAACTTGATGGCGTTTTCGATCAGGTTGCGCAGGATTCGCTCCAGGATCTGCGCATCGGAATGGATTTGCACCATCGGGCAGTCATGGCGCAGAGCCAGGCCCTTCTGCGCAGCGGTGGGCATGTATTCGGCCGTCAGTCGATCCAACAGGGGCGCCAATGCAAACCAGGTAGGCACCGGTTCGGGGGCGCCCGCTTCCAGTCTGGAATAGTCCAGAACCGAACTGAACAGTCGCTGCAGGGTCGAGAGCGATCGCGCCATGTGCCGCGAGATGTCCGCCACGCTTTCTGGCGTCTGTGGACGGGTGAGGAGGCCATTGAGCATGGCGACCGCGTGCAGGGGCTGGCGGAGGTCGTGACTGGCGGCTGCCAGAAAGCGTGATTTGGCGGCGCTGGATTCCTCGGCGGCTTCCCTCGCCGCAGCCAGTCTGGCCATCAGCTGTTCATTGACAAAACGGATTTCAACGCCCTCGCTGACCAGCCGGGCGAAGCTGCGTCCGAACGTGATGACGACCACTGCGAACAGGGCCAGCATGACGAGGATTTCTACCTTGTGTGTTGTATCAGAAAGCACCCATCCGACGGCGACACCGCCAGTGAACACGGCGGCATAGACCGCAAACAGACCGGCGTAGGCGCCAACGGAGGCCATCGAACCGGCCAGCCAGCAGCACAGCAGGACTGACATGTACATGCGGGCCGTCTCAGATGCCGCTGGGAAGAGAAAAGCCGGCCCGGTGGCCACGACCACGGCGCAAGCAACGGTGGTGATGGTGTACCGGCGAAGCCAGAAGCCATGCTGCGCCTCCAGCGTCTGGCTGTCCCGTGCACCGACGATAAGCAAGACACGAATTGTGTAGGCAAGGCCAACTGACAAGGCCCAGCCCACCGAGATCCAGGCCGGCACATGGCTCAATGCCGCAAGGGCCACGAAGAAACTGATCAGCCAGACCGTGTAGCTGTTCTTGACGGACTGCCGGACAGTGAAGCGCAGGAGCTGCGCGGCCACCGTCGGCGCCACGTCGTGGACACCAAGCCCATCCTGCCGTTCGGAAACGTTTTGGGCCGACGTCTGCATGGTGCTGGGTTAAAGCCGCAAGCCGAGTTTGGCAGCCGAGTAGAGCGCCTCGGTGCGGTTGCGGACATCCAAGGCTCTGAATGCCGACGACAGGTGCGACTTGACGGTGCCCTCGGAGATGGCCAGGTCGCGGGCAATGAGCTTGTTGGGCGTGCCCTTCAGGGCGCGCCGCAGCACCTCGAGTTGCCGATCGGTCAGTTCGCTCAGGGGCGATGGGGGGCGGGCAGGCGTATCAGCCGCCCCCTGGGAAGCGCCCAGCACCTGGGGCGGCAGGTACACCCCACCGGCCAGGATCAGCTGCAAGGCACCCAGCATGACCTCAGGTTTGGCCGCCTTGGGCACATAGCCCGCCGCGCCCCGGGCGATGGCCGAGCGGATGACGCTGGCATCTTCTTCGCCGGACATCACCACCACTGGGCAGGGCGGAAAAGCCAGCTTGATGGCGTCCAGCGCCAGTTCGCCCTGGATGCCGGGCATGTTCCAGTCCAGGAAGATCAGGTCGAAGCTCAGTTCATGCATGTCCGCTCCAGCGGCGCACCCATCCGCCTCGCTGACGTCGACCGTCGGAAATACCTCACGCAGCATCAGCCGCAAGCCCCTGCGGAACAAGGCATGGTCATCAATCAGAAGGACACGCACATCAGGCCCGATCGTCGCAATGGCGAAGTTTTGGAAGAAGCGGCACCAGCATAAACGCAAACCTGGCGACCGACCTCAGCCAATTGGGGGGTCTCGTCTGAACCAAAGTTCAGCGGGCATGGACCTCGACGTGGACGAAAGACGGATGCGCACGTCGCCGGGGGCGACAAGAATGGAACCGTGAAGCGCGAGTGCGAAAGGGAGGAACCGCTGACCCCCATCACCGCGCGCCTTCACTGCCCGTTTTGATGTCCGTGGCGCTTGCGTCGATAACCTGGAGATGGAAATGAACTCCGTTGAAAACACGGTCGATGCGCTGGTGGATCTGTCGGCGTTTGTGGCGTTATTCGACGAGGCTGAGGCCTTGATGCTGGCCGGTGAGCCGGTCGAGGCCATTCGCCGGCTGGCTCTGCCGCTGAACGAACTGGTCGATCCGGTGCGGGATGACCCCGATGTGTTTCCGCAGTTGATCCGGACGGCGCGGGATCACCAAGTGTTCAAACTGCTGCAGCAGGACCCCAACACCCGCAGAGCGTTTGACAAGCCACGCGGCTATGCCGGGGACGCCGTCATGCTGGACTACTTCTATACCGGTGTGCCGCCCAGCGAGACCAGTGCGTTCGGGCGTGGCGTCTTCGCGGCCACAACCCGTTCGCCAATGTGCCTGAGTGTGGCTCACCGCAAAGCCTTGCTGCGCGCCTATATCGACGATGTGATCGCCCGCAAGCCGGACGCGCGGATCTTGAGCGTGGCCTCGGGGCACTGCCGGGAGCTGGAGGGTTCATTGGTCGAGTCGTCGATGTTCAAGGGGGAGTTCATCGCGCTGGACCAGGATCCGCTGTCCTGCGACGAGGTGCGCTGGCGCCAGCACGCGCTGCGCGCGAACTCGCGGGTGCGTGTCGTCGAGTCCTCGGTGCGCGCCTTGCTGGGCGGCCGCCACACGGACCTGGGACCGTTTGACCTGGTCTATTCCGCCGGCCTCTACGACTACCTGGAGCTGGTCGTGGCGCAAAAGCTGACGGCCAGGCTCGGTGCGCTGTGCTCACCGCAGGGCCGCCTGCTGATCGCCAACTATGCACCCGAGGGCTACAGCCGCGCGTACATGGAGCTGTTCATGGACTGGCACCTGATCGTGCGCGACGACGCCGAGATGGCAGCGCTCGCCGGCCATGCGGGTGCTGGAAATGTCCGCGTCTTCCGCGATCCGCACGACAACGTGGTGTATGCGCAGTGGCGGCGGGGGCAGGCTTAGAGGCTGTTGCTGCCTCGTCGCGCGCAAGAGTCAGGCCTCAAAGAAGAACACGAGATTCCTCCCGAGTTCGAAACTTCCGAGCCATTTTCCGCTTGCTGCGATAGGTCGCCGCCTCTTGTGTTGATGGCAATACTATTTTGTGGGGTAACCGATGAATGCCGCAATTGCAAAGTTATTAATCCAGATTGCTGCAGCTCTTTGCCTTGTTTTGTTGGTCGGCTGTACCACCCAAACTGGTCCCGGCCAGGTGGCACGTGACTGGAGCTGCAAGATTCGGGAAATGCAGATTCGGCCGTTGTTTCCCCCGCGCGAGGATTTCCACGTTGGCGACCTGTACTGGCTCGACAAGGTCGCAGAAAGCGATGCGAGTGGTTATTGCATGCCCTCGAAAGAATATTTCCCATTCTCATCGCACATAGCATATTTTCCAGAGGTTATGAACCAAGCCGACGAGTACTACAAATCCCGGCCAGATTTCCCCCGCACAACCACCAGTGCCGGAACGGTAACCATAGGCACCACCGGCATCGTCATCACCCCAGGCTATCAAAGCACTGACGTTCTGACTTCAACCAAGTTGTTCACCGTCGGCGCCGCCAACCGCACGCGCTTGGTTGGTTTCCCCGATTTCTTAAGTGTGAAGGTCGATAATTTTTCCCTGGGAGCAATCATTCCTATCCAGGGCGCATTTACACCGTTTGGCCTTTCGGCCGCAGACATTGGTGAGGCTTCCATTTCCATACCTGTCGCTGAGTCTTATGAAGTGCCGATTGACATGGCGATCAGGGCCATCCAGCCGTCCAAGAGCATCTGCAGTTTTCAGAACTATGTTGGGACTTCCAAGGAAGAAAAGGAATCAGGGCAATTTCATTTGGTGACTGCGGTCTACTACACGCGCGTCATCGACGTCAACATTCAGAGCAAAAGCGGGGTGGCGCTGGGAAGCGCACGTGATCGTGACAACCCCACGACGACGACATTGCCCGCCATAACGGGCACCGGCGTCGTTTCGCCCGGTGCCATAGGAACCAATCCGCAGGCCAGCGTCACATTCGCTCAAATCGACAGCGCAGTCAGCGGGATGTTGCAGATCCTCGCGGCACGCAATAGCGTGCCAGGCGTTTCCCTCGCGTACGAGCGTGGCCATGCCAGCACGATCAGCATGCGGCGAGTTTTTGATCGACCCGTAGCGATCGGCTTTCGGTCGGTTGTAGTGAAGCCAGATAAGAGTAAAGACGACCAATGCGTCCTTAATGTTAGTGACCAGCCTTCCAGTACTGCAACTGATGCATATACACCGGCGGGCGCCAAGAATGGCAATTTGGAGTAGCGAGGGGAGCGCGAAGTGTCTTGTCTCCGTCACTTGCCAACTATTCGAAGAGAACGCACGCGCCCAGCCAGAAAAGCGACGTGAAGAAGCCAGCACCTTTGGCAAAGATGGCATGCAAACTGTTTGTCAAACCACCAGCAACAACGCAAAGGAGTACCCGTGTTCCAAGTCATTACCATCCCCGATTCTCTTCACATGCGCCAAGGCGCGGGCCAAGGGTTTGATTCCATCGATTTCATGAAGCAGGCAACCGTGCTCACCGCTTTGGCCATTGACAGCAGCGGCACCTGGCTTCAGGTCAAAGAAAGTGGCAAGGGCGGCAAGACCGGTTGGTGCAGTGCCCGCTACATGGTGCCGGCAACTGCTTTCGATAGCCCATGGTTGGCTGTTGCAGCCAGAGAAATTGGCACGAAAGAATATCCCGGCAACAACAGCAACCATCCGCGCATCCAGCAATACCTGGCCACCGTCAACGACCTCAGCGCCCTCGAAAAGCTCCACGACGAAACCGCCTGGTGCAGTTGTTTCATGAACTGGTGCGTCGAACAAACCGGCAGGGTTGGCACGGACTCGGCCTGGGCCAAGTCCTGGGGCAATTGGCGTAAAGCCGCAGCCATCAGCGCCATGCAGACCGGCGACATTGCCGTGTTTGACCGCAGAAGCCCCAAGGGAGGTGGCGGGCATGTGGGCATTGCCATTGCCATCGACACCACCGCACAAAAAATCTTGCTGCTGGGTGGCAACCAGTCAGACGCCGTGCGCTACGCCTGGTACCCGCTGGACGGCATGCAGCGCGACACCCACTACAACCTACTTTCACTGCGGAGGGCTTGAGCCATGATGGGAAATTGCAAAATGAACAGCAAATGGCTGGCACCGGTTTTGTTGTTTGTGGGCACGGGGTTTGGGCCAGGCCATGCACGAAATTAGTTTTCAAGCGGTCAACGACCGCCCGACGCCCTATCCGCCTGTGGCCGCGCTGGGAAAAAGCGTTGCGCACTTCGCCCGACCTAGCGGCCCGAACTTGCTGAGGCGCACCGATCGGCTGTTTCAATGGGTGGAGTCGCGACGGCAGGCAAATGTCTGGCCCTACGTGCGCTCACTCGACAGTGCCCCCGCAGCGACGGCCGCCATCCGGTACGAAGCGGGCGATCCGGGTGGTGGCATCAACCTGGCGTCGCAGGACTATCTGGGGCTTTCCAGCCACCCGCAGGTGCATGCAGCGGCCATTGAATCCATCGCGCGCTTTGGCGTGCACAGCGCGGGCTCCGGTGCGTTGCTGGGCAATACCTCGATTTCTCTGGCGCTTGAGCGGACCATCGCGGAGACGCTTCATGTGCCGCACGCGTTGCTTTTCCCGACCGGTTGGGCTGCGGGGTATGGCGCGGTGGTGGCGCTGGTCCGGCCAGACGACCATATCGTCATGGACGAGCTGGCGCACGCCTGCCTGCAGTCAGGCGCGCAGGCTTCCACCCGAAATGTGGTGCGGGTCAGGCATCTGGACACCGAGGCCTTTCGCGCCGCCATTCAGAGAATTCGCGCGGCCGATGCAAGAAACGGCATTCTGGTCATCACGGAAGGTGTCTTTTCGATGGACGCCGACAGCCCGGACATCCGCAGCTTGCAGGCGATCTGCCGCGAATACGATGCCACCTTGCTGGTTGACATTGCGCATGATTTTGGTGCCCTTGGCCCGGGCGGTACCGGGCAGATCGGGATTCAGGGCATGCTGGGCGAGGTGGATCTTGTCATGGGCAGCTTTTCCAAGACTTTTGCGTCAAACGGCGGATTTGTTGCGGTGCGCACCCCGGAGGTCAAGCAGTTCATGCAAATTTACGCCGGGTCCTGGATGTTCTCGAACGCGCTGTCGCCTGTGCAGGCGGCTACCGTGCTGGAAGCTTTGAGAATCGTGCGTTCACCGGAGGGTGGCATTTTGCGACATCAGCTGCAAGCAGCCAGCCTTGCCATTCGCGATGAATTTGGCAGGGGTGGTATTCACTGTTTGGGAGAGCCGACGGCCATCGTGCCAACGCCGGTAGGCGCCGAGGCGATTGGCCGCATTGCCAGCTGGCTGGTTTTTCGCAAAGGTGCGCTGGTCAATCTGGCCGAATTTCCCGTGGTGCCGGTGGGTGCGTCGCGGTTCCGCATTCAGATGATGGCAGCGCACACCGAGGCCCAGGCCCGAACTGGCGCCCGTCTGGTGATGGAGGCGCTGGCCGAGGCGCGGGAGATGGCGGAGCGGCACAGAAGCCATGTCAATTTGGCGCGTGGATCGGAAAGCGTCGCTGACACGCCGGCGTGACAGGCCACACGGAGAACGATTCGGACGAATGTGTCGGCATCCTTTCGTAGCCAGGAACCGGCTCCACGGCGAGGCAGGCCGTGCTGAACGCGCCACCGGGAACGAACGGCGGATGATCGGGCAATCGGCATCAGCGAGGCACGGATGCCAGACCCCTTCGACCAGTCAGACCGCGCGACCATGACCAAGTTGTTCTGGCCATTGGCGATTGGGTTCTTGACCGGTGCTGGCGTGGCCGGCTTTCTGGTCTTTGAGGTGCTGGGCGGGCGGGTGTCGACGGCGCACTCGGTTGTTGCGACCTTGACGGGCGGTTTGCCAGGCGCCCTTGTTGGCTGGGTGTTTGAGGGACGAGAGAAATCGTCATCGAACCCTGATTGAGGCCCGGGTGGGTCTGCAAGTAGAATAAATAATGATAGCTGCTTGTGACCATTCCACGCTGGGATGGGGCAGTTTTTGCTGCACAAATCCCGTTTAAGAGACTTCGCGGGCGCCACGCGAAACCTGCACGACTTCCGGGGCACCGGCATCGAGCTCATTGACCCGTGCGCGTTGTGAGAAGCCCGAGCGCCAGCCTGGGGCTGGCGCTCAAGTCCCCGCCACGTAAGGATTCGTTTGGCGCTCGCGCCCGAAGCTGCTTTCCGGCCCATGGCCGGGGATGAACACGGTGTCGTCGCCCATCGGCCACAGGCGCTGCGTGATGCTGGCGATCAGCGTGTCGTGGTCGCCCTGCGGGAAGTCGGTGCGGCCGATCGAGCCGGCAAACAGCACGTCACCGACGAATGCCCGCTTGATCTCGGGCGAGTGAAACACCACATGGCCCGGCGTGTGGCCCGGGGTGTGCCGCACGTTCAGGGTGGCATGGCCGATGCGCACCGTGTCGCCATCGGCCAGCCAGCGCGTGGGCTTGAAGGCGTCCGCATGCGGAAAGCCGAACATCTTGCCTTGCTGCGGCAGGCCGTCGATCCAGAACTGGTCGCCCGGGTGTGGGCCGATGATGGGCAGGTTCAGCTTCTCGGCCAGTTCGGCGGTGCCGCCGGCATGGTCGATGTGGGCGTGGGTGAGCCAGATCTGCTCCAGCGTGAGGCCCAGGCGGGCCACTTCGGCCAGCAGTAGATCGAGGTCGCCCCCCGGGTCGATGATGGCGGCCTTGTGGGTCTCGTCGCACCAGAGGATGGAGCAGTTCTGCTGGAACGGGGTGACGGGGACAGTGAGGTATTTGAGCATGGCAAGAAGATTCAGCTAGACAAGCGGCGGCTGGGTTCGGCGAGCGATTCCGATGCCCGAGACTGTACAGGGATGACGCGCCGGTGCGGGATGGTCCCGTTGACAGGAGCGAATCAATACACTACTGTATTGAAGTGGTCCCGCCGTGGAGCCCGGTGTCTGCAATTCAGGCGGGGTGGGGGTGTGTCGGGGGCCGCGTTTGTGCCCTGGAAGCTTGAAATGACCGACCTTGTCGTGCGCCGCCTGCTGATCGACCTGAATACGCCGTTCCCCGGGCGGTGGAATGGCGGCGATGCGTTTCGGTCGGCCTTCTTCAGTGCCTTGTCCATGAGTTTTCCGGTGGGCGAGCAGTACTTCATCGACTCCGTACGGGCCGGCCTCAAGGCGCTGCCGGAGTCCGAGGGCGGGCGTTTTGCCCGGGAAGTGCAGGGGTTTGTGGGCCAGGAGGCCACCCACCGGCGGCTGCACGGACTGTTCAATGGCCACCTCGAACGGCTGGGCTACCGCAACCAGATCGAACGCCGGGCGCAGCAGCGGCTGAAAGACAACGCCCACCGCGACGTGCGCATCCACGTGGCGGCTACGGCCGCCACCGAACACTTCACCGCCATCTTTGCCGACTGGATGCTGCGCCATCCGGAGGCGCTGGCGGGTGCCGAGCCCCGATTGCAGACCCTGTGGCTGTGGCACAGCGCAGAAGAATCCGAGCA
>Ga0208938_1001209_pt1 | contig 15536 bp, 14 predicted proteins | sample AD_UKC125_MetaG_FD_184434 | JGI IMG/M metagenome (GOLD analysis project Ga0208938, IMG submission 184434) | Active sludge microbial communities of municipal wastewater-treating anaerobic digesters from USA - AD_UKC125_MetaG (SPAdes) (version 2) | ecosystem: Engineered > Bioreactor > Anaerobic >...
AGCTTGAGGTTCTGTGTCATGGGTGTGTCTCCTTGAACGGGTTACAGCCAGCCGGCCTGGGCCATCAGCTTGGAGGCGAACTGCGACAGCAACTGGTGGCCGTACGGGGTGGGGTGCACGTCATCTGCGAAAGCGTAGTGAGAGATGTCGCCCTTGATCACGTTGCGGGCGTTGCAGACCAGTGAGGTGCCCGGTGCCGACGGCGGGTTGCTCAGCGCGTTCGGGCCGCAAACCGGGGTAGAGACATTGGTCAAGGCGTACTGGGCCGGATCGTTGACCATGGCCTTGAACTCCGAGTAGAAGTCACCCAGGATGACGCCGGAAGTACCGGCCAGCTGCGTTGCCAGCTGTGCGTTGAAGGCGGTCGTCATGGTGTCGACCAGGCCGCGCGTCTGGGCATCCAGGTGCTGGCCGAAAGGCGTGCCGGCCACATAAGGCATGTTGATGACCAGCACGAACTTGGCGCCCTTGCCGACCACCTGGCTCTTGATGAGCTGGCCCAGCGTGGCGCCCGCGGTGGCGACATTGGTGACAGCCGCCTGCGGGGTTTGCAGGCCCGCGGCGACGGAGGCCAGTTCCATGAACACATCGTTGGCGCCTGCCAGCACGGTGACCAGTTCCTTGCCCGTATAGCTGCCGCCGGCCGCGGTCAGGTGGGCGGCCATCTGCTCCTGGACCGGCTTGGTCATGAAGCCCAGGTTGATCTGGTTGTACGGCGCACCCTGCAACAGGTAGGACTGCACGCCGGCGGGGTTGGCGACCCGTGAGCCGCCCTCGGCATAGTTGGTGCAGCCGGCTTTGGCGGTGAACGGCGCACCGGTCAGGCCCAGCTGCGGCGATGGCGACATGCCGGTGATGGCGGCGCAGGGGGTGGCGACGGGCAGCAGGGCGGCGATGCGCTGGGTCCAGATGTTGATGCCGGTGTTGTCGTTGACGGTGAAAGTGCCGGCACCACCGGTCGCAGCGGCCAGGCCTGCGATGCTGCCCACCTTGTAACTGCCGATGTCGCTCAGGCTGTCACCGAAGGACACCATGGCGTTGATGCCGACCTTGTTCGACGGCCCATCCGCCGACTCACCGCCGCCGCAGGCGGCCACGATCGCGGCCGCGGCCAGTGCGGCCAGTTTCCATCTGATGTCTTTCATTCGCATGCTCCTGATAAAAATAGAACGATCGTTCGATTGCGCAACGACCATCATAGGTGGCCCGGAAGGGACCTTGAACCGGGTAAACACCAAGGTGCCCGGAGCACGGGCCGTCCCTTTTCCCTCATCGAAAGCGCAGCTTCATCACCAGGATGAACGCCGCCAGCGCCAGCGTGACGGCGTTGGCCAGCACCACCGGCCACGCATCGGTCAGCCAGCCGTACAGCAACCACAGGGGTTATTGGGGTCAGACGCCAATTTCGCTGCGCCGCCTGGCGGCGCACCCTGCGGGCGGGCCGACGGCCCGGCGAATTTGGACTCTGACCCCAATAACGCCTACATGCCCAGCGAAATGCCGCTGACGTCACGCGTGCGCAGTGTCAGCCAGGCCTGTGGCACGAAGCTGGCCGTGGTCAGAAAGGCGGCGACGTAGCCGATGGCGTCAGACAGCAGCACGGGACTGGGTGGGAGGCAGTGAACACGAAGTTCAAAATTAGTAGCAAATAGAGGCCATTTCGCGCTGGGAACGAGGCATTTCGATCGACATCAAGGGTCCAGAACGACCCAGTCGACGAGCTGGTCCAGCGCCGCTCGGGCCGCGCCCGCGTTGTCGTGGTTGACCAGCGCGACCAGGCTGTAGCGCTGGCCGCTGCGCCCGTTCACGTAGCCGGCCACGGCCGCCACGTCGCGCAGCGAGCCGGTCTTGAGCCAGGCCTGGCCCAGCGCGGGTGAGGCGCCGTTGCGCTCGCGCATGCGCGCCACCGTGCCGTCCACCCCGGCCAGGCCGAGCGACTGCGTGAACGCGCCGGCCATCGGGCCAGTGGCCGCGCGGCGCAGCAGGGCGGTGAGGGCGGCGGCGCTGCTGCGTTCCTCGCGCGAGAGGCCGGAGCCGTTCTCCAGCACCGGCACCTCCTGAGCGGCGAAGCGCTCCGCCCACCAGCGTTGCAGGCGCTGGCGCGACCCCTCGAAGGTGCCGCGCCCCTGCTCCTGGCTGGAGAAGGTCAGGAACAGCTGCTGCGCCATGACGTTGTTGGAGAACTTGTTGATGTCGGCAATGAGGGTTCCCACCGGCAGGGAGTCGGCCGCCAGCCACAGGCGGGCGTTGGCCGGCGTGGCGCCGTCGCGCACCTGCCCGGTGAGGCGCCCGCCCGCGCCGTCCCACATGGCCTGCACCACGCGCGCTGCATAGGCCCGTGGCTCCACATAGGCCACCGGCCACAGCCGCTCGCCGCAGTTGGCGGGGTAACGACCGGCAAAGCGCACGCGCTGCGGGCTGTTGAAGTCCGCGCGCAGGCCGGCGCGCCAGTCGCCGCAGGGGCCGATGGCCAGTGGCAGCTCGGAGGGGATGTCCACGCCGGCCATCGGCGGCTCGCTGCGCACCAGCGCTCGCCCGTGCGCCGGATCCGGGGTGAAGGTGAACACCAGCGACTTGAAGTTCACCAGCAGCCCGTCGGGCGAGGCGTTGTAGGGCCGCAGGGGTTCGTCGTCGAACGCCCCCGGGTGGCGCTCGGGCACGTCGAAGATGGCGTGGTCGAGCACGATGTCTCCGCGCACCTCGCGCACGCCCTGCGCGATGACCTGGCGCAGCAACGCGTCCAGGCGTTCCATCACGAGCTTGGGGTCGCCGCTCCCGCGGATGATCAGGTTGCCCTGCAGCACGCCGTCGGCCACCGGGCCATCGACGTACACGCGGTTGGTCCAGGTGAAGTCCGGGCCCAGCAGCTCCAGCGCGGCATAGGTGGTGACGAGCTTCATCACCGAGGCCGGGTTCATGGCGGCATCGGCGCGGTGGCTCAGGCGCACCACGGCCTGGGGGGTGCTGGCGCCGGACGCCGGTGGCAGGGCCGTCACCATCACGCTCACGGCCTCCGGCGGCACGCCGGCGCGCGCCAGCGCCTGGGTGAATCCGGGCGGCAGCGGGGCCTGGGCGTGCGCGGGCCCGACAGCGCCGACCCCGGCCAGCGCCGTGAGTGCGAGGCAGCGAACGAAAGCGGGCAGGCGCAGCATGTTTTTCAGTCTACCGCGCCCGGGCGGCGGCCCACGGATAATCGGGCCCATGCGCTTCTCCCCCAAGACCATCGGCACGGCGTCGGCCGTGATCACCGTGGTCATCTGGACCTCCTTCATCGTGATCGCCCGCGCCTCGGCCGACCCGAGCCGCGGCGTCACGCTCACGCCTTTCGACATCGCCCTGCTGCGCGTCCTGGGGGCATCCAGTGTGCTGCTGCCCTGGGGCGCCTGGCTGGTGCGGCGTGGCCCGGGGGCTGGCTGGCTGGGGGTGTCGCCGCTGCCCTGGCGCACCACGGTGCTGACCGGCTTCTTTGGCGGCCTGCTGTATGCCCTGCTCGCCTACACCGGCTTTGTCTATGCACCAGCCGCTCATGCGTCGGTGCTGATGCCGGGCAGCTTGCCGCTGTGGACGGCCCTGCTGGCCGCGTTGATCCTGCGCGAGCGCATCACGCCGGCGCGCGCGACGGGCCTGGCCTTCATCGTCGCCGGCGACCTGCTGGTGGGCGGAGCCAGCCTGCTCAAGGCCTTCGAGGGCGGCGTGGTCTGGAAGGGCGACCTGCTGTTCATGAGCGCCGCCTTCTGCTGGTCGATCTACAGCGTGCTGGCGCGCAAGCTGGCGCTGGATGCGGTGCGCGCCACCATCGCCATCACCGTTTTCGCCTTCATCACCTACGTGCCGGTGTACACCCTGCTGGTGGCCAGCGGCGTGGTGACCAGCCGCCTGGGCCAGGTGCCGGTGGGGGACATCGTGTTCCAGGTGCTGTTCCAGGGCGTGGGCTCGGTGGTGATCTCGGGCATCACCTTCACCCAGATGATCCGCAGCTTCGGCCCGGTGCGCTCGACCATGATCACCGCGCTGGTGCCGGGGCTGTCAGCGCTGGGCGCCGTGGTGTTCCTGGGCGAGCCACTGTCGGTCTACCTGCTCGGCGGGCTGGCGCTGGTGACCGTGGGCATTCTGTTCGGCGTGCGCGCGGCGGTGGCGGGAGCTCCCAAAACCGTAGCATCCAACGACCCATCGACGCCGGGATTGGCCACAAAGTATTCAAAATGAGCGTGGCATGAAGCTTCTGGCCTTTGACACCAGCACCGAGCACCTCTCGATCGCCGTCTGCCGCGAGGCGGAAGGCGGGACGCAGGTCTGGACCCATGACGGCGTGGGCGGCGCGATGGCCTCCGCCGCGCTGATCCCGGCCGTGCTGGCGCTGCTGGCGAAGGCAGGCCTGCGGCTGGGCGAGCTTGATGCGATCGCCTTCGGTGCCGGCCCCGGCTCGTTCACCGGCCTGCGCACCGCCTGCGCGGTGGCCCAGGGCCTGGGCTATGGCGCTGGCGTGCCGCTGCTGCCGGTGGACACCCTGCTGGCCGTGGCCGAGGATGCGCGCCACGCACTGGCCCCGCAGGGCGAGGCCCTGCAGGTGGTGGCGGTGCTCGACGCCCGCATGGATGAGGTCTATGCCGCCCGCTACGCCTGGGACGGCACGCGCTGGAGCGCTGGCGGCGACTGGAGCGTCGGCAAACCCGAGGCGCTGGCCGGCGATGGACCCGCAGACGGCGCCGGCTGGGTCGTTGCCGGCAACGCCTTCGAGGCCTACGGGGATCGTCTGCTGCCTGGCTGGCCGCGGCTCGTGGCGCGTCCGAGCGCCCGCGCACTGCTGCGGCTGGCGCCCGCGCTGCTGGCAGCCGGCCAGGCGGTGCCGGCGGCCCAGGCCCTGCCGCGCTACATTCGCGATAAAGTGGCCAAGACGACCGAAGAGCGCGCGCTGGAGAAGGCGGCCGCGCAGGCCTTGTCGTCCACGGCATCGCCCCCATCGCCATGATCACCACCCTGCTGCCTGTCGAAGCGCGTTTCGAGCCGCTCACCCGCGAGTGGCTGGACGCCGTGCTCGCCGTGGAGCAAACCGCCTACGCCCACCCCTGGAACCGCGCCAACTTCACCGATGCGCTGGATGCCGGCTACCAGGCCCAGCTGCTGCTGGGGGGCGACCGGGTACTGGGCTATTTCGTGGCCATGAAGGGGGTGGACGAGGTGCACCTGCTCAACATCACCGTGGCGCCTGCGCACCAGCGCCGGGGCTGGGCGATGGTGATGCTCGACGCGCTGTCGATCTGGGCCCGCGGCCAGGGCGCCGGCTGGCTCTGGCTGGAGGTGCGCGTGGGCAACCTGCGGGCAATCCAGATCTACGAAGCGCACGGCTTCCAGCGGGTCGGCCTGCGCAAGGCCTACTACCCGGCCGGGCGCGATGCGCGCGAGGATGCGATTGTGATGAGCCGCCAGCTATGAACAGCCCTTGGACCGATTGCCCCTGCCGGGAGGTGCGCGGATGAGCCTGGATCTGGACGCGCGCCAGCGTGCGATGCTGGCCGAGATGGGGGTTCAGGTCTGGTGGCCCCAGGCACAGGAGGCGCTGCCGGCTGCTCCTGAAAACAGAGCTGCTACTGACCTTTCCACGCCGGGATTGGCCCAAAAAAGCATGAAAACCGGGGCGGAACCCCGTCCGGCCGTGCCCCTGCGCAAGGCGGAGCCGTCGGGCTCGCCCCAAAGTGCCAGCGGGGCGCCGCGCTCGGGTGTCGGCGCGCTGGACTGGCCGGCGCTGCGCGAGGCCGTGGCCGCCTGCCAGGCGTGCACGCTGTGCCAGGGCCGCACCCAGACCGTGTTCGGCGTCGGCGACCGGCAGGCCGACTGGATGGTGGTGGGCGAGGCGCCCGGCGAGCAGGAAGACCTGCAAGGCGAGCCCTTCGTGGGGCCGTCGGGCCAGCTGCTCGACAACATGCTCAAGGCCATCGGCCTGAGCCGGCACGCAGGCGCCGATTCTGAAGGGGCCGCCGTCGGCGAGGGGCCGCGCGGCGTCTACATTGCCAACGTCGTCAAGTGCCGCCCGCCCGGCAACCGCAACCCGCAGCCGGACGAGGTGGCGACATGCGACCCGTACCTCGCGCGCCAGGTGGCGCTCGTGCGTCCGAAGATCATCCTGGCCATGGGCCGCTTCGCGGTGCAGTCGCTGCTGCAGACCCCCGAGCCCATCGGCAAGCTGCGCGGGCGGGTGCACGACTACCAGGGCGTGCCGGTCATCGTCACCTACCACCCGGCCTCCCTGCTGCGCAACCTGCCGGAAAAAGCCAAGGCCTGGGCCGACCTGTGCCTGGCGATGGACGTGGCCGAGCGCAGCGGCTGAGCGCGGCAGTCGCGACGTATCATTCCTCGCATCTTTGCCTTGCGCCGCGTCTGAAGGAGTTTCCATGCCCGCCACCGACCCGACCGACGATGCCGCAGCGCCCACGGTGTCCGGCCGCTTCGCCGTCTGGGCTCGCCTGGGCGGAGGCCTGGCGCTGGCCGTGCTGGTGCTGCTGGTGGTCAGTTTCTTCCGCGGCCCGGCCACCACGCTGCAGGCGCTGCGTGATGCGTCCCAGACGCGCAACACCACCGAACTGGCCCGCCACATCGACGGCGAGGCGCTGCGCCACAGCCTGGGCCGGCTGCTGCTGCAACAGACGGGCGCGGCACTGTCGCCGGACACTATCAACGACCGGCAGCTGCTGAGCCAGTTCATCGTGGCCGGCGCCCTGGTGCGCCCGGTGGTGGAGACCCTGGTCACGCCCGAAGGCATCGCGGCGCTGCTGCAGGGCCACATCGGCCCGCGACCGCTGTATGCGGGCCCGCCGCCGCGCATCGAGACCGCCTGGAGCGGCCTGTCCACCGTGCGCGCCACGGTGATGGGCGCGGCGGGCGACCCCACACTGGTGCTGGTGCTGCGACGCAATGGCCTGTCGTGGCGGCTGGCAGGGGTGGAGGCGGTGGAAGCGTCCTCCATCAAGCTCTTCCCCTCGCCGCCCCCGGCGGCCAGTCGCCCGGATGGACGCTGACATGAGCGAGGCTGCGCCCCCTGCCGACGCCAGCGCCCGCCACTGGGATGAATGGCAGGCCCAACACAGCCTGGCACCGCCGCGCTTCACCGACTGGGGCGACCACCCGACGATCCTGAAGCTGATCTACCAGACAGTGTTCGGGTCCGCCGAGACCGGGTTCCTGGAACACCTCGCACAGACCTATCCCCAGTTCGCCCGTGCCCATGCACTGAGCCTGTGCTGCGGCGACGGTGCCTTCGAACGCCACCTGGTGGCCCAGGGCGTGTTCGGCTCGGTCACCGGCATCGACGTCTCCCCGGCGCGCATCACTTCGGCGCAGCAACAGCGCGCGGGCTTCGAGGCTCGGCTGGACTTCGAGGTCGGTGACGTCAACGCAGGCCGGTTTGGCCAGCAGCGTTATGACGTGGTGTTCGCCAAGGCTGCGCTGCACCACGTCGAAAACCTGGAGGCGCTGGTGCGTGGCATCCGTGCAGCCCTGCGCCCGGGCGGCTGTCTGGTGACGATCGACTTCTTCGGGCCCACGCGCTTTCAGTGGACCGACGCCCAGCTCGCGGCCACCAACCGCTTCCTGGCGGGCGTGCCCCGCGAGCTGCTGCGCAAGCGCGACGGCAGCCTGCACGAGGCCATGACGCGCCCGGGCATCGACGAGATGATCCGGCTCGACCCCAGCGAAGCGGTGCGCGCCGGCGAGCTGCATGCGCTGCTGAAGGCGAACTTCACCACGGTGGAAGATCTGGCCTTGGGTGGCACCCTGCTGAACCTGATCTTCTATGGCGACGTGGTGAACAACTTCGACCCCGAGAATGAGGCCCACAACCGCATCATCCGCGAGGCCTTTGCGCTGGAGCGCCGGCTGATCGATTCCGGCGAGCTCGGAAGCGATTTCAGGCTGATCGTGGCGCGGCCATGAATTCGTCGTCCTTTCCCCGCCTGCTCGGTGACATTGGCGGCACGAACGCGCGCTTCGGCTGGCAGGCGCAGGCCGGGGCGCCGGTCACGGACGTGGCGGCACTGCCGACGGACCAGCACGCCACGATCGGGCACGCCATCGGCCACTACCTGGCGCTGCACGGCCTGCCCGCGCCACCCACCGGCGGGTTGGGGGTGGCCACCACGGTCACCGGCGACCGGGTGCAGATGACCAACCACCCGTGGCAGTTTTCCATCACCGACCTTCAGCGTGAGCTGGGCCTGCAACGGCTGCTGGTCCTCAACGACTTCACTGCGCTGGCGCTGGGCCTGCCCTCGCTGGGCCCGGAGCAGTTGCATGCTGTGGGCGGCGGCGTGGCAGTGCCCGGCGCGCCGGTGGCGTTGCTGGGGCCGGGCACCGGGCTGGGCGTGTCGGGGCTGTTTCCCGCGGCGGCGGGTGGCTGGGTGCCGATCACTGGCGAAGGCGGCCATGTCAGCCTGGCGGCGATCAACGCGCGCGAACAGGCCGTGCTGCAGCAGCTGATCGGCCGCTTTGGCCATGCGTCGGCCGAGCGTGCGCTGTCCGGTCCGGGGCTGGTGAATCTGTACGAGGCCGTCTGTCGCGTTTCAGGACGGGCGCCGCAGCCGCTGGCGCCGGCCGACGTGATCGCCGGTGCGCGCAGTGGCCATGATGCGGCCTGCGCCGAGGCGCTGGACCTGTTCTTCGGTTTCCTGGGCAGTGTGGCCGGCAACCTGGCGCTGACGCTGGGCGCGCGCGGTGGCGTCTTCATCGGCGGCGGCATCGTGCCGCGGGTGCTGCCCGAGCTGGCGCGCTCGGCGTTCCGCGAGCGCTTCGAGGCCAAGGGGCGTTTTCGCGACTACCTGCGGGCCATGCCTATCTGGGTCATCCAGGCTGAGGTCTCACCGGCCCTGGCCGGCGTCGCGCGTGCGCTGGATCTGCCCTGAGCCGGCTGCGGCGGGTTTTTTGCCAGAATTTCAAGCAAAAGTGGCCGTATCCCGGCGTCGAATGGTCAGTTGTAGCTATTGATTCAGGAGCTTCTGGTTGCGGCCGTCCTGGTGCCTGCACCCGGCAGCAGCACGGTGGCGATGGCCAGCACCATGAGCGCCACGGCGGCCCAGTCCTGCCAGTGCAGCACCTCGCCCAGCCACAGCGCGCCGCTGAACACGCCCAGCACCGGGATGAACATCACGCTCAGGGTGGAGGCCACAGGCGGCAGGCTGCGCGCCAGGTAGAACCAGGCGGCCTGGGCGAAGGCGAACACGCCGATGGCGTTGAAGACGATCGCGCCCCAGCCTTGGGGCGAGGGCATGCGCCACTGCCCGCGCTCGAAGACCGTGGCCAGCAGGGTCATCACTGCGGTGGTCAGGGCCGTCATCCAGAACGAGATCGCCAGCGTGGGCACCGGCAACGTGGTGCGGCGCAGCATGCGGGTGCCCACCGCCCAGGTGGCGGCGGCGGTCAGCATCATCAGCACGCCCAGCGGTTTGCCGGCCAGCTGGCTCATCTCGTGCCACAACAGCAGTGCCACCCCCAGCGCGGCCGCGCCCACGCCGGTCCAGGCGCGGGCGGCGAGCCGGTCGCCGAACCACAGCGCGCCGATCACGGCCGAGAAGATCGGCATGGTGTAGCCCAGGATCGCCGCGCGCCCGCTGGACAGCGACTGGATCGCCACGATCGCCAGCGCATGCCAGAAGAACATGTTGAACACCGCCAGCTTGAGCAACTCCGGCCAGTGGCGCCGCTCGATGCGAAACGGCACCTTCAGCGCCACCAGCACCCCGGCCAGCACCGGCAGGCCGAGCCACATGCACAGCGTGCGGAAGGTCAGCGGCGGGTAACCGGTGACGCCCAGCTTCATGATCGGCCAGTTGATGCCCCAGACCAGGGTGAGCACGATGAGGACCAGCAGCTGGCGGCGAGAGAGGGAATGCATCGCCTCGATGGTAGGGGCAACCGTAAAATCCTGCGCATGACCTTTCTCGACATGCTGGGCGACGCGGCGCGCCACAACGCTTCCATGCTGTGTGTGGGCCTGGACCCCGAGCCCACCAAGTTCCCCGGCCGCCTCAAGGGCGACGCCAACAAGATCTACGACTTCTGCGCCGCCATCGTCGATGCCACGGCTGACCTGGTGATCGCCTTCAAGCCGCAGATCGCCTACTTCGCCGCGCATCGCGCCGAAGGCCAGCTGGAGCGCCTGATGGAGCACATGCGCCGCGTGGCGCCGCGCGTGCCCATCATCCTGGACGCCAAACGCGGCGACATCGGCTCCACCGCCGAGCAGTACGCCATCGAGGCTTTCGAACGCTACGGCGCGGACGCCGTGACGCTCTCGCCCTTCATGGGCTTCGATTCGGTCGCACCCTATCTGAAATATGAAGGCAAGGGTGCGTTCCTGCTGTGCCGCACCTCCAACCCCGGCGGTGACGACTTGCAGAACCAGCGCCTGGCTTCGGTCGAAGGGCAGCCCCTGCTGTACGAGCATGTCGCCCGGCTTGCGCAGGGCCCGTGGAATCTCAACGGCCAGCTGGGCCTGGTGGTGGGCGCCACGTACCCGGCCGAGATCGAGCGCGTACGGGCGATCGCTCCGACGCTGCCGCTGCTGATCCCTGGGGTCGGGGCGCAGGGCGGCGACGCGGCGGCCACGGTGAAGGCTGGCTGGCGCGACCACGGGCCGATCGTCGTCAACTCCTCGCGGGCCATCCTGTATGCCTCGTCCGGCGACGACTTTGCCGACGCGGCGCGGCGCGAAGCCCTGAAGACGCGCGACACCCTGCAGGCCGCGCGCGCCTGAGGACCCGGTGCCGGTGGGGCACCGGTCGTCGTAACGCCTGCTTACAGATCGCTTGTTTCCAGATGAAAAGACGCGGCCTTCGGGCCGCATTTTTTTTGTAAAGCCCCGTACGCTTGCGCCATTGCACTCATTGGCGGACCGTCCCATGAACGATTTGACGATTGACAGGCCCGACGACGCGGCCAGCGCGGCAGACTCCCATGCGGTGGAGCTGACGGACCCCACCCTGCCCGGGCGCGACGAGCGTCCACCCGGTCTGCCAGCCCTGCCAGTGGCGGCAATCGCCGCTGCCACGCTCGCAGCCTGCGCCGACGGCTCCGATGGCACGGCCAGCAGCGCCGAAGAGTCGACGCTGCTGGGCATCAAGGGCCGCACGCGAACCGGTTATCCCAGTGCCCGCACCGACGCCGAGGCGGCCCGCTTTCTGCTTCAAGCACAGGCCTTTGCCACCACCGCCGACATCGCTGCCGTGCGCGGCAACACCTTTGCGACCTGGCTGAGCACCCAATATGGCAAGCCCATGGGGCCAACCGGCTGGGACTGGCTGAACGCCCGCGGCTACGCCACCATCGACAGCACCACGCGCTATTTCGACAACACCTACCCCGGTGACTACATGATCTGGAACCAGCTCATGACCGCACCGGATGCCCTGCGCAAGCGCTGCGCGCTGGCCTTGTCGGAGTTCTTCGTGGTGGGGCTGTCGGGCCTTGACTTCGCCTGGCGCAGCCACGGGATTGCCGCCTGGTGGGACCTGCTGGTGGCCCACGCCTTCGGCAACTTCCGCCAGCTGCTGGAGGCGGTCACGCTGAACCCGGCGATGGGCTTTTACCTCAACACCAAGGGCAACCTCAAGGAGAACACCGCCACCGGCCGCCAGCCGGACGAGAACTACGCCCGCGAGGTGATGCAGCTGTTCACCATCGGCCTGTACCAGCTGAATCTGGATGGCACCGAGAAGAAGGACGCCAAAGGCAACCGCATCGAGACCTACACGCAGTCCGATGTCACCAACCTGGCGCGCGTGTTCACCGGCTACGACGTCGACCTGAGCCAGAACGTCAACACCTACGACGCGCTGCTCAACCGCAACATTCCCAACACCAGCGCGGCGCGCCTGCCCATGACGCTGACGGCCAGCCGCCATTCCACGCTGGCCGCCAGCTTCCTGGGCGTAACGGTCCCAGCCAACACGGCCGGTGCTGCGGCCCTGAAGACAGCGCTGGACACGCTGTTCAACCACCCCAATGTCGGGCCGTTCTTCGGCCGCCAGATGATCCAGCGCCTGGTCACCAGCAACCCCAGCTCCGCCTACGTCGGCCGGGTGGCCGCCGCGTTCAACAACAATGGCTCAGGCGTGCGTGGCGACCTGAAAGCCGTCTGGTCAGCGATCCTGCTGGACGACGAGGCGCGAAGCCCGACCGGGCTGACCCAGGCCAGTTATGGCCGCCTGCGCGAGCCCATGCTACGGCTGGTGCAGTGGGGCCGCACCTTCGGCATCGGTTCGGCCCAAGGCAGCTGGAAGATCGGTGACCTCAGCAACACGGCCAGCCAGCTCGGCCAGAGCCCGCTGCGCTCGCCCTCGGTGTTCAATTTCTTCCGCCCGGGCTACGTGCCGCCTTCGACCGCGCTGGCCACCAGCAAGGCCGTGGCGCCAGAATTCCAGATCGTCAACGAAAGCACGGTCGGCGGCTACCTGAACTACCTGCAGGGCGTGGTCCGCAACGGCATCTATGTCAATGCGCCTGATCAGCCCAACGCCGGCAGCAATGCCAGCAACGGCTACGACATCACAGCCGCCTACACCGGCGAACTCGCGCTGGTGGCCGACGCCGCCGCGCTGGTCAAGCGCCTGTCCCTGCTGTTGTGCGCCGACCAGCTCTCGGCCAGCACCCAGACGCTGATCGTGAATGCGCTCAATGCCACGCCGGTCAACGCCGCCAGCACCGATGCCGTCAAACGCAACCGGGTGGGCGCCGCCGTGCTGATGGTGATGGCCTCGGCCGAATACCTCGTGCAGAAATAAGGACCGCGCCATGCATCTCATCCAGCCCGCCCTGCACAGCCGCCGTGCCTTCCTGCGCCGTTCCGGCCAGCTCGCCCTGAGCGGTACCGCGCTGCCGTTTGCCCTGAACCTGGCCGCCATCGGCGAGGCTGCGGCCTTCAATGCCACCGACTACAAGGCGCTGGTCTGCGTCTTCCTGTACGGGGGCAACGACTATGCCAACACCGTCGTCACCTATGACGACCCCAGCTACAACCTCTACAGCACCATCCGTGGTGGTGGCGCCAGCCAGACCGCTGGCGGCATTGCCATCGCCAAGGCGGCGCTGACCCCCACGCTGCTGAACCCCACCAGTCCGCTGGCCGGTGGGCGCCAGTACGCCCTGCACCCGTCCATGACCGGGCTCGCCGATCTGTTCAACCTGGGCCACGCCGCGGTGCAGCTCAACGTCGGCCCGCTGGTGGTGCCGTTGACGCGCACGCAGTACAACAGCGCCGACCGCACCACCTGGCCGCTGCCGCCCAAGCTGTTCTCGCACAACGACCAGCAGTCGATCTGGCAGTCGTCCTCGCCCGAAGGCTCCACCATCGGCTGGGGCGGCAACCTGGGCGACCTGGCGCTGGGCGGCAACAGCAATTCGCTCTTCACCTGCATCTCCGTCACCGGCAATGCGGTGTTCCTGTCGGGCGACTCGGCGCTGCAGTACCAGGTCAGCACCGGCGGGGCGGTGCCGATCAACAGCGTGAAGAGCAACGTCTATGGCTCGGCAGCGGTCAAGGCGGCGATGGCCACGCTGGTGCAGCAAAGCCGCACCAACCTGCTGGAGAATGAATACAACCGCGTCACCACCCGCGCGGTGACGGCCGAGTCGCAGGTGACCTCGGCACTGGCGGCCTACCCTGCCGCCAACGCGCCGTTCAGCACTTTTCCGGCCAGCAACTCGCTGGCCGACCAGCTCAAGATGGTGGCGCGGCTGATCGCGGCGCGCAGTTCGCTGGGCGCCACGCGCCAGGTGTTCATGGTCTCGATCGGCGGTTTCGACCTGCATGACAACCTGATCTCGCAGCACCCCGGGTTGCTCGGGCGCGTGAGCGACGCGATGACCGCCTTCTACAACGCCACGGCGGCGCTGGGCGTGGCCGACAAGGTCACGGCCTTCACCGCCTCCGACTTCGGCCGCACGCTGGCGTCCAACGGCGACGGTGCCGACCACGGCTGGGGCAGCCACCACCTGATGGTGGGCGGTGCGGTCAAAGGGGCGGCCTTCTACGGCACGCCGCCGCCGGTCAGCGTGGGCAACACCACCGCACCCGAAGACCAGTGGCACGTCGGCCAGGGCCGGCTGCTGCCCAGCACTTCGGTGGACCAGTACGCCGCCACGCTGGCGCGCTGGTTCGGCGTGGCCGACAGCGAGCTGGCCGGCATCCTGCCCAACCTGGGCCACTTCGGCGCCGCCGCGGGCCGGGCCGACTATCCGAGCGACCTCGGCTTCATGCGCTGACCGGGTTCCCCGCGCGACAGCGCGGGGACGTCGCGCACGGCTACCATGGCGCGTGCCGGGTGTGCCCGGCCGAAGCGACCCACTGCCCGAACACCGAGCGAGACCTGCCCATGAAACTCTACGTATCCCCTCGCGCGCCCAGTCCGCGCCGCGTGCTGATGTTCCTGGTCGAGAAAAACATCACCGGCATCGACCTGGTCCACATCGACCTGAACGCCCACGAGCACAAGCGCGAGGCCTACCTGGCCAAGAGCCCGCTGGCCAAGGTGCCCGCACTGGAGCTGGACGACGGCCGCGTGCTGACCGAGACCCGCGCCATCTGCACGTACCTGGAAGGCCTCTACCCCGAGCCCAACCTGATGGGCGTGGACTTTGACGAACGTGCCTTCATCGAAATGACCGATCGCCGCGTGGAGCACTACCTGCTCGCCAGCATCGCCAACACGATCCGTCACACCCACCCCGGACTGGCCCCGCTGGAGCAGCCGCAGTTCCCCGATTTCGGTCGCTCCCAGGCCACCAAGGTGCGCGAAATTGCCGGCTGGTTCGACTCCGTGCTGGCGCGCCAGCCCTGGATGGCTGGCGAACGCTTCACCATCGCCGACATCACCGCCTTCTGCGCCATCGAGTTCGCCCGCGGCCTGATGAAGTTCAAACCCGGCGAGGAGGGCTTCGCCGCACTGCAGGCCTGGCGCGACCGCGTGGCGGAACGGCCGAGCGCTCGGGTGTAGGTGTAGAAACTCCCGGATCACTTCACCAGTCTTATCGATCTCGAGCGGCTTCGCTGGTCAAAAAAAAGCGCCCCGTTGGTGACTCGGGGCGCTGGGAAGGATCAGGATTCTGATCCGAGTGCTCGGTGTGTGACCGTTGAGAAGTCTGCCTTCTGGGGCCATCAGGCCACTTCAGCGCGGGTCATGAGGGCCTTGCCAGCGACCCAGAACAACATGGCGGTTCCGACCAGGGGCAGCATCACGGCAAAGGCCAGACCGATGAACGGGGCGGCCATCAGCTTGGCCGCATAACCCATGAACCGGGCGATCGTCGGGGCGTACCTGGAGGATGCCAGTGCCCGGGCGGCGGTGATCAGCAGGAAGCCCATGCCGACAAAGGGCAGCGCCATCGCATACAGCAGACCGATGAAGGGCGCAGCAGCCAGCAGGGCCACGTTCTTCAGGAACATCGGTGCCTGTTTGGCAGCTTGCGTTTGCAGCAGGGCTTTCCCGCCGATCCACAGCAGCGCGGCCAGTCCGACCAGGGGCATTGCCACCGCATAGGCCAGACCGATGAAC
>Ga0208938_1001217_pt1 | contig 15499 bp, 13 predicted proteins | sample AD_UKC125_MetaG_FD_184434 | JGI IMG/M metagenome (GOLD analysis project Ga0208938, IMG submission 184434) | Active sludge microbial communities of municipal wastewater-treating anaerobic digesters from USA - AD_UKC125_MetaG (SPAdes) (version 2) | ecosystem: Engineered > Bioreactor > Anaerobic >...
TCCTCATCGGGTGCCTCACGGCGGTCCTGGGTGATGAGTATGTCGATCACCTGGGCCAGCACCACCGGTTCGATCACGGCGGCGGCGGCGACCAGATCCGGCTCCAACACCGGGAAGCGCGGCAGGCGCCCGGCGGCCCGGCACAACAGGTGCACATGCCGGCCGGTGATCTCCCCGGCCCGGTACGCGTCGGCGACGTGCGGCATGGACCGTAGGTCCCGGGCGCGGCCCACGATCGCTGAGCCGACGGCCCGGTTGTTCCCGGTCAACGCGGCCACCATCGACCCGGTCGTGCCGGCGGCGAACAACCGGGAATCCTGCTGCGCGTCGCTCACCCCGGCGACTTGGGTCTGGTAGGCCTCCAGCATCGTCTGCAGGCGGGCCGCAGCCTGCACCGCGCCGAGGCGCTGCTCCACACTCAAATCGGCCGGGTCCGGCAGGCCCAGCACCAGCGCGGACAACTCCTGGAACACCGGCAGGATCTCCACCGGCAGTTCATCAGCCAGCTGGGCGCGGCGTAACGCCCCGGCCGGAATCTCGAAGAACCCCATCAGCACACACCCCCACCCACGACTGTCGATGCCGAAACCAGAAGAGAAGGCTCCCCGGCGACGTCGCTCCACGAGCTGATGGCCACCAACCTCGGCGACACCCCAAACCTACGGGGAGGGTCTGACATCTTTCACCCACCCACACACGGGCATGGGGACAACCCCGACCGGGCCGGGCAGTTCCACCGCGGCGGCAGCGTGAAACCGGTGAAACCGCGCCTGGGTCACTACCTCGATCCCGGCGCGGGGCCGCGCGACAGGTCGGGACAAATAGGCCCACCCCTACCCAAGACCACGGGCTCTCGCGGAAAGGGCACGCACTACACCCTCAACTGCGAAGAGCACGTAAAGACCCCGCCTCTGCCCAACCCCATGGTGTCCTGGCTACAGCAACAGCAGTGGGTTACCTACGGCGCTGGCACTACCGGGGGGTACTGCCATTGGTTGTCCAGCACCACCTGCCCGGGCTGGTACAACCGCATCAGCAGCCGGAACGGCCCCTGTTCCGGTGACCGCAGCCAGGGCCCCGCGACCTTCGTCGCCGAGACGGTGATGGGGACGGCGGCCTCGCCCGGCCCCCCGGACACCGACAATCCGTCCACCGCGCCCGGCAGGAAGTTGCCTTGCGAGTCGTACACCGACACCGACCAGAAGGCACCGACCGGTACGTCAGCCGGCATGTCGATGCGGTACGTGAGGCCCCCCTGGAGATCCGCCCCCGTGGCATCCACCGTGGTCGTGGCATAGACCGCATCCGCTGGCAGGTTCGCGCCCAGCCCCTCACGCGCCACCACCGCGCGCGTGGGGTACTCGTCGCCGTAGTCGCCCAGGATCATCGGCGGCACCCGCCAGCCGTTGATCTGGGTCGATCCCTGCCCGGAGTCGATGGCCTCGGTCATGCCGTCCTGGACCCGGGCGGGGACGTCGGCCAGCCCCTGGGCCGCCGCACCGGTGGGGGCATCGAACACTGCGGGCGTCACCCCGATCCGGGCCAGAGTCTGCGCCGCCTCCGGATCGATCTGGGTGGTTTCCAGAGCCGCCGCCAGCTCGGTGAAGAACTGCTCGCCTGTCAGCGCATCGACCGCCGCCCGCACGTCGGCGGTCGACCGGGGTTCGGAGAACACTGCTGACTGCGTGGTGGCGCTCGGGTCCGCCAGCGGCGCGATCGTGAATCCGTCCTGCAGTTTCGCCACCCCTGGTCCCGCCTGGATCCGCAGGATCGCCCAGGCGATATCAGTGGGGCTGCGGTAGACCTGCGCCTGCGGTGGTGTCTCACCGGTCCAGTCGGGCCCCGTGATCACGATGGTGTGCGGATCGTTGCCGAGGGTGCGGGTGCCCGGATCGGCGACCACATTCGTCCACGCGTCGAGCACCGGCATCAGCCAGAAGCGCTCACCCATGTCGGGCTGCTCGATGATCATCGGCCCGTCGCGCAGATCGAGCCACGCACTGGAGTAATACGTGTCGCGGCTCGGCGCCACCACCTGCACGCTGCTCTGGCCGTCTGGCAGGTAACGGGCGTGGCTGAAGGCGTTCATCGCCGCCGGCGGCTGCACCAGCGCGTCGCGCGTGGCCATCATCGTGACCAGCGGATAGCCGATCAGGTAGGCGTCGGCCCCTCGCTTCAGCGTCAGCTTCTCCACGACCAGCCCCCTGCCGATGAAGGCCACCACGGCCAGCAGCGCCAGCCCGATCCCGATCCAGCGCCACCTCATGGGCGCAGCACCGCGATCCCGCTCAGCGTGCCGACGAAGAGGTCACCCTGCGGACTGAGGTACGCCGCCGCGTAGTGGTTGTTGAAACTGACCCCGGTGCCGGCCAGTTGGGTCCAGACCCGCTCGCCGGTGCGGACATCGACGGCGGTGAAGTACCAGCCGTCGATGCCGTTGTCCGTGGGCGGTTTCGTGTACGTCAGCACCAGGCCCTGCTTGGTGGTCGCCTTCGACACCAACGACGGCACGTAGACGCTGTCGTTGCTCCACGCCGGCGAACACTCACCGTCCACAGCCGTGATCCCAGCCATCCCAGGCTCGGTGCTGCGACCTGCCATGGTGGCGGTGATCGCCGGTGCGTATCCGTAGTTGTTCTCCACGACCAGAGTCTCGTCGATCGCGATCAGCGAGTTCTCCGTGGCGCTGGCCCCGGAGCGGAAGACCGGCACCTCGCAGACGATCCGGCCGGTCCGCCGGTCGGCCACCACGACATTCATCTGCGGGTCGGCGTTGTCGGTGATGGCCACACCCCAGTCGGCGAACAGCGTTGGTGTGGTCCCGGAGGCCCGGCTGGTCTGGCCCGGCTTCTGCCCCTGCCCGCGGTCGTATGCGGTGCGCCAGACCTGGCGGGGTGGACCGCTGCCGATGGCCTCCAGTCGGTACAGCGCGGCCCCCGTCACGACGAACACCCCGTCGCGGGCCACCGCGAACGAGTTCTCGATGTCCTCGCCCTGCAGGTTCACGGCCTTCGGCCCGTCGTCGCCGACCACCCCGACCGTGCCCAGCGATCCGACGTACCAATAGCGGCCCTGCCAGTCGGGCATGACCGAGGTGATCTGCTCATCCGGGGCCAGCGTGTCGGAAACATCGATGCTGTCCACCTCGCGCAGATCCATGGATGACAACACGCGCAGCATCCCACCGCGGGCGGGGAACACGACGCGGTCCTTGTCGTCGAGCACGAAGTAGCCGCCGCCGGAGAAGTCCGTGAGGCTGGGGGTGCGGGCGCCCACCTGCCGGCTCGTGATCACCTCCAGCGTGGCCGGGTCGATCACGTACCCCACGACTTGCGTGAGGGTGGAACACAAGGTGATCAGTCGGCCGCGGGAGTCGAAGGTGATGGTCGCGCAGTCGCCTCCGGTGAACAGTGTCTCGACCTCGCCACCGGGCCCGGGCGCCGGCAGGTCGTAGGTGTCTGTGGCCCACGAATCGTTGTGGATGCTGTTGAACGGGTTGGCCGCCATCGAGGGGTTCTGCGGGGCGTCGGCCGCTGGCAGGTTCTTCGAGGTCGGTGCGCTCCCAGTGCCCGCGGCCGCGAACCGGTCGGTGGGCTGGATCGGGAACGAGGTGGACCGGCCGTTGGCCACGACCAGCGCCGTGAGCCCGACGGCGTAGATCGCGAGCAGCCACCAGCGCCGGTGGCGGGTGCGCGCCCGGGGGGTGTGGCCGATCAGCGCGATCAGCACGCCGACCGTCGCGACGACCACCAGCAGCAGCACCACCGGCGCCACGAGCAGCATGGGCCGCAAGAAGGGGACCACGGCCGGGCCCAGGACGAACGGCTGCAGCATCAGGGCCCCGATGCCGCGAGCGGAGGTGGCCACCCCGATCGCGGCCAGCACCAACAGCACCGCAACCGTGGGCAGGATCAGGTAGGAAACACCCTGCGCGATGACATCGGGCACCCGCACGTAGAACAGGCCCTTGCCGAGCACGCCGGCCCCGGTGAAGAAGTTGGAGGCCAGCAGCATGGGGTGGATCATCACCAGCACTTCGGCCACCAGCAGGACCGCGCCGGACAGGCGCAGGATTCGCATCCGGTCACCTTAGCGAACTCCAAGATTGCAGTTTGGTAACCGGCGGTCGCCCGGACGGGTGCAAGTGTCCGTTCGAACGTCCAAAGGATCGACCCAGGAGTACCTTTTGTCCCATGAGACTCCGCTGGCTCTTAGCCCTTCTTATCGCTCCTGCCCTGGTGTTCGGCATGACTCCGGCCAACGCTGCGAACAGCATTCGCAGCACCAAGGAGTTCCGCGCGCTGCAGACCTACGTGTCGCAGCTGGAGGTGAAGAAGGGGCAGCCGCAGACGGCCGCGCAGATCGCGCAGTACCGCAATGAACTGTCGACGCGCAAGGCGCGGGTCTCCAACAAGGTCCGCGAGCTGTACCAGCAGGATCTGAAGGTCGCCAAGGAGCGCAAGTCGCTGCGGCAGGAGAAGGTGCAGGCGCTGAAGGCCAAGAAGCGCCAGACCCTGTCCACGCTGCGCAAGGCCGAGCAGGGCCGCCTGAACGCGATCGCCGCCAACCGCCGGGCCGAGCTCGCGCGGATCAACACCAAGTACACGACTCAGCTCGACAAGTTGACCAAGCAGCGCGCGAAGCTGCAGACCAAGATCGCCAAGGCCAAGAACCCCGTGCGCAAGCAGAATCTGCAGACCGAACTCAAGGCGGTCCAGGACCAGATCAACACGGTCAGCCAGGAGAAGCGCGACGACATCGAGATCGCCAACAACAAGTACGACGACCAGGTCGAGCAGACCAAGGAGACCTACGACCAGCGCATCGAGCAGGCCACGCAGCAGGCTGACACCCGCATCCAGAACCTGCAGCAGCGCCTGCGCGAGCTGTACCAGAGCGCCAAGCAGAACGCCCAGACCCGTCGTGCGAACGCGTTCGCCGAGGTCAAGACGGTCTACGACCGGGGCGTGGGATACATCAACGAGATGCAGCCCTCAAACAACAACGAGCAGTAGCAGTCCCCACTGAGCGGTTGCTGCCACGGGCGGCAGCCGCTCAGTCGTGTTCGCGCCAGGCCCGGCTGAAGGCCTCCAGCAGTTCGGGCGTGAACAGGGCGAAGGTCACCTCCAAATCGGAGTCGCGCACCGCCGCGACCGCGATCTTGGCCGCCTGCTCCACCGGGTAGCCGAAGATGCCACAACTGATCGCTGGGAAGGCGACTGTACGCAGGTCGTGCTCAGCGGCCAGGGCCAGGCAGCTGCGGTAGGCCGACGCCAGCAGGTCCGCCTCCCCGTGGCCGCCGCCGCGCCACACCGGCCCGACCGTGTGGATCACGAAGCGGGCAGGCAGGTCGAAGCCTCCGGTGATCCGGGCCTGGCCGGTCGGGCAGCCCCCGATCGCCCGGCAGGCGGCGTTCAGTTGCGGTCCGGCCGCCCGATGGATCGCCCCGTTGACCCCCGCGCCGTCGGACAACCGCTCGTTGGCGGCGTTGACGATCGCGTCCACAGCCAGTGTCGTGATGTCCGCCTGAATCAACTGCATGTCCTCACCTTCCCACGTACGGTCGGGACATGGATCGCAGTAATAGCGTGGCGGTGATCGGTGCCGGGCCGCACGGGTTGAGTGCGCTGAAGGCCCTGCTGCAACTCGGGATCCCGGCCGACGGTTTCGAGCGGGCGGCTGATCTGGGCGGCAACTGGAACTTCGGCGCGCCCACCTCCCGGGTGTACGAGAGCACTCACCTGATCTCGAGCAAACCGTTCACGCAGTTCCCCGACTTCCCGATGCCCGACGCCTACCCGGACTACCCCAGTCACCGGCAGGTGAAGCAATACTTCGACCGGTACGCCGCGCACTTCGGGCTGCGGGAGCGGATCTCGTTCAACGCCACCGTCACCCGGGTCGCGGCGGTGGGCGACCAGTGGGATGTCACCGTCAACGACACGACCATCCGGTACGGCGCGGTGGTGGTCGCCAATGGGCACAACTGGCATGCCAAGGTGCCGCAGTACCCAGGCGAGTTCGGCGGGGAGGTGCTGCACTCGGCCGATTACAAGAGCGCGGCCCAACTGCGCGGCAGGCGGGTGCTGGTGGTGGGCGCGGGCAACACCGGCTGCGACATTGCCGTGGAGGCGGCGCAGAACGCCCAGGCCACGTTCCACTCCACCCGGCGCGGTTACTACTACAACCCGAAGTTCGTCTTCGGCAAGCCGTCGGATCAGATCGCCGACCAGCTGCTGGCGATGCGGGTGCCGCTGGCCGTGCGCCGGTTGGCATTCGCTGCCACGTTGCGCACGACGATGGGCAAGTTCGAGAAGTTCGGTTTGCAGAAGCCCGACCACGCCTTCTTCGAAACCCATCCCATCGTGAATCAGCAGCTCGTGTACTACGTCGGACATGGCGACATCACGCCCAAGCCCGACATCGAGCGCTTCGATGCCGACGGGGCGGTGTTCACTGACGGCAGCCGCGCCGACGTCGATCTGGTCGTGTTCGCAACCGGCTATCTGGCGGTGTTCCCGTTCCTGGCCGACCCGTCCGATCTCGACGCGGCCGATGGCCGGCCGCAGCTGGCGCTGCAGATGGCCTCCCCGACCCACCCCACGCTGTGGCTGTCCGGGTTGATCCAGCCCGACTCCGGGCAGTGGGCCATCGCACACTGGCAGGCGATGGCCATCGCAGAGTTCCTGCGGCTCTACCGCAGCGACCCCGCCCGCGCCCGGGCTTTACATGCGCAGCTGAACGCCCACCGCGACCAGCGGTTCACCGGAGGTGCGCACTACAAGGACTCGACGCGGCACTTCTACGAGATCGCCCATCAGGACTACTTGGCGGCCGTGTCGCAGTTCCTACAGCAGGTGGCGTCATGAGCCGGCGGGTCCTGCGCCGGGCCGAGTGGGCATGGCCGACCGCGCCCGTGCATCTTCAGATCCGCAGCGTCGAGGTGGCCGGGGACAATCCGCCGTTGCTGTTCGTGCATGGCCTGGGCCACGGCGCGTGGTGTTTCGAGCCCTGGCAGGACTTGGCGGCGGCCCGGGGCTTCAGCAGTCACGCCCTGTCGCTGCGGGGGCACGGGGATTCCGGCGGTCAGCACGAGTTGGGTCGCACGACGGTGCGCGATTACGAACACGACGTGCTGCAGGCCATCGCGGGATTGCCGCAGCCACCGGTCCTCGTCGGGCATTCGCTGGGAGGGATGGTCGTGCAGCGGGTGTTGCAGCGATATCCGGCGCGGGCCGGTGTGCTGCTGACCCCGATCCCGGCGGTGGGTGCACCGGCGACCGTGCTGGGGATGGCCCGCAACCGGCCGATGGAGTTGTTGCGGGGGACGCTGGGGGCCACGATCCGGCTGCGGGCGGACGACCTGTTCGCCGATTTGCCGCCGGATCAGGCCCGCGACTACGCGAGCCGGGTGGGCCGGGAGTCGCGGTGGGCGCAGTGGGCCATGTTGCGCCCGGAACGGGTCGGGCCGGTGGACAGCCCGGTCCTCGTGGTCGGGGCCGAGCAGGACCGGCTGGTGGCTGCCGCCGATGTGCGTCGCTGCGCGCAGGCGCTGGATGCGGAACTGTCGTGGGTGCCCGGGGGTCATGACGTGATGCTGGACGGCTGGCGCGAGCAGGTGCTGGACGTGGTCCTGGACTGGGTGGTCGCGGCATGTCCGCCGGGGCCTCCGCTGCCAGGAGCCCGCCTTACATTTCCCTTACAATTGAAGTGAATCCAAACCGGACATGAGCGGCGAAGTAATACACGAAAGCCAATTCGCTCCCAGGAGGATTCATGAACGTCAAGATCGTCGCCGCCGGCTTCGCAGTCGCTTCGCTCGCGCTCGTCGGCTGTTCCAGCAGTTCGGACTCCGCGGAGTCCACGCCCAGCCCGGCAGCCACTTCGTCCGCACCGATGGAATCGCCGTCGGCTGCGGAAACCCCGATGGCTGATGAGACCATCGTCGGCGTGGCCGCCGGTAACCCGGACTTCAGCACGCTGGTCGCAGCCGTGCAGGCCGCTGGGTTGGCCGAGACGCTGAGTGGTTCCGGCCCGTACACCGTGTTCGCCCCCACCAATGAGGCCTTCGACGACCTGCCCGCGGGCCTGGTCGACGCCCTGCTGCTGCCGGAGAACAAGGAGGTGCTGACCCAGATCCTGACCTACCACGTTGTGGAGGGTGAGGTCATGAGCGCCGACGTGCAGCCCGGCAAGGTGCCGACTGTCGAGGGTTCCGACCTGACCATCCGGGTCCAGAGCGACGGTGACGTGAAGGTCAACCGGGCCGATGTCGAAGCCGTCGACGTGGTGGCCAGCAACGGCGTGATCCACGTGATCGACGAGGTTCTGGTTCCGCCGAACGTGGACGTGGCCTCGCTGCTGCAGTAGTTGTTCGCAAAAGGGCCCCGAGGTGACTCGGGGCCCTTTCGCGTCCACATCTGGTTGGGAGCATGGGCCCGCGAACCAGATGTGGATCTGCCACGCGGTGCAAATCCCTGCATATTGGACATGAAGGGGTGTGTCGCTGGTTGAGAATGGGCAGGCCCGACCAAATCTCAACCAGATGTGAACGCCGAAGGCCCCCACCGGAACCCGGTGGGGGCCTTCGTGACGATTGGGGTCTCTACTTGCGCGGAGCCTTCGTGTCCGGAATGAGCTTGGACTTGCCCTTAACTGCGGCTTCGATGTGGGCCTTGTAAACGCTGTTGTTGATTCCCAGCTGGTTACTCGTGTCGTGGCCTTTATGTCCGTACATGCTCTTCACCTCCTCGCTGTCGATGTCTCAACTATACGTGTATACGCATAGACATGTGAAGGGGGGTCACAGTGATATGCATCACAGAAGTGCTTGGCCTATCTTCCGTGGCCGTGCTGGAACGACATCACCCGGCGCACGACCTCCGTGGTGCGAGGATGCCGGGCGAACGAGGTCAACTTCAGGGGGATCCCGAAGCGCTCGCGGACGGTCGACTTGGCACGCGCGAACTCCTTGAGTCCGTCTGGGCCGTGGATGCGCCCGAACCCGGACTGCCCGACGCCGCCCCAGGGCAGTGAGGAGACACCGGCGTACATCACCCACGAGTTGATGCTCACCATGCCCACCCGCAGCCGGGAGGCCAGGTCCTCACTGCGGCGTCGGCTGCCCGAGAAGATGGTGGCGGCCAGGCCGTAGTCTGCGGCATTCGTACGATCCACGGCCTCATCCATGTCGGCGACCGGATTGACGACCAACGTGGGCCCGAAAGTCTCTTCCATCACAGCGAGCGAATCCTCGGGCACATTGGTCAGCACGATCGGTTCGACGACGCCCTCGCCGATGGATTCCGGACCACCGACGACAGCCCGCCCGCCGCGGTCCATGGCATCCTTCACGTGCCGGCGCACGACCTCGATCTGCGACGGCATCGTCATGGGCCCGTAGGACGAATCGGGACCGTGCCCGGGTGTCAGAGCCCGGGCCTTCTGCGCGACCAGGCCGAGGAACTCGTCGTAGACCTCCCTGTGGACATATACGCGCTCGACACCTACGCAGGTCTGGCCGGCGTTGCTGAAGGCTCCGAAGGCGGCGGCGTCGGCGGCCTTGTCGAGGTCCGCGTCCTTGTCCACCAGGACGGCGTCCTTGCCGCCGCACTCAAGCAGCACCGGGGTGAGGCTGGCCGCGCAGGACGCCATCACCTTCTTGCCGGTGGGCGTGGATCCGGTGAACGAGATCTTGTCTACGCCTGCCTCACACAGGGCCTGGCCGGTCGCTCCGAAGCCGGTGATGAGTTGCGCCACGGGCTGCTCGGGGACGACCTCGGCGATGGTGTCGACCAGCCACTGGCCGACCGCCGGGGTGAATTCCGACGGTTTGAAGACCACTGCATTGCCGGCGGCCAAGGCGTAGACGATCGAGCCGATCGGTGTGAACACCGGGTAGTTCCAGGGTCCGATGATGCCGACGACTCCCAGCGGTTGATACTCCACGTGTGCGGCATGGTTCAGGGTGAGCAGACCGGGCCGCACCGAGCGCCGGCTCAGGACCTTCTCGGCGTTCAGCGCCGCCCAGTTCGTGTGCTCGACCGACAGGATGATCTCCAGCAGGGCGTCATCGGTCGGCTTGCCGTTCTCCGCGTGCACCAGTTCGGCCAGCTCGCGGGAGCGCCGGGCCAGCAGGCCCTTGAAGCGGGAGATCCTTCGGCGCCGCTCGTCGAACCCCAGATCTGCCCACCACGTGGCGGCCAGCCGCGCCCGGTCCACCACCTCGCGTACCTCCGTGGCGTCCATCACGGGGAAGGTGGCGATCACCCGGCCATCGGCGGGGGAGTGGCTTTCGAAGGTCTGTGTCGCGATTGGCATGGTCCATTGAACCCCGGATCTGTTGCCACGTCCCGGCAAGCGCCTCAGCTGCTGCCGCTTACGCTGAATCCGTGGAGTTCACCGGCACCGATGCCTACCTGACCAATCCCGCCCTCGACGCGGCTGTGCGCTGCGCGCTCGTGCTCGAGAAGCCGCTGCTCGTGCGCGGCGAACCCGGCACCGGCAAGACGCTGCTGGCCGAGGCCGTCTCCGAGGCGCTGCAGCTCCCATTGATCACCTGGCACGTCAAGAGCACGACCCGGGCGCAGGAGGGGCTGTACCACTACGACACCGTGCAGCGCCTGTATGACTCCCGCTTCGGCGACCACGACGTGCGCGACATCCGGGAGTACATCCACATGGGTCCGTTGGGTCAGGCGTTCCAGTCCGACCAGCGGGTCGTCCTGCTCATCGACGAGATCGACAAGGCCGACATCGAGTTCCCCAACGACCTGCTGCACGAACTCGACCGGATGCGGTTTGTCGTCACGGAGACCGGCGACGAGATCGCCGCCACCCAGCGACCCGTGGTGATCATCACGAGCAATGCGGAGAAGGAACTGCCCGACGCGTTCCTGCGCCGGTGCATCTTCCACTTCATCGACTTCCCCGACCGGGAGTTGATGTCACGGATCGTCGATGTGCACCACCCGGATCTGGACTCCGCCCTGATGGAACAGGCGCTCAGTGCCTTCTTCGCGGTGCGCGGGATGGACCGCATCCGCAAACCACCGAGCACCAGCGAACTCGTGGACTGGATCGCCATGCTGCAGGTCGCCGGCATCGAGACTGTCGAACTCACTGAAGCCACTCCGTTCCTGGGCACCCTGCTGAAGAAGGAGCAGGACCTGCAGGCTTTCGTCAATCAGGTCAGCGGCCGGCGCCGGTTCTGATGTTCTATCTGGGGTTGTTGTACCGGCTGCGCGAGGCCGATGTGCCGGTCGGGCCGACCGAGGCGCTGAACCTGGCGGCCGCGCTGCGGGCCGGCGCGCACGACAACTCGGTGCGCGGTTTCTACTACATCGCCCGGGCGACGATGATCCACCACGAGGGCCACCTCGACGCCTTCGACCGGGCGTTCCTGGCTGAATACGGCAATCTCGACTGGGACACCGAGCTGACCGAGGAACTGCGCGAATGGCTCGATGAGCAGGCGGCTCGCCTCGAGGAGATCAGCGAGACTGAAGCGCCGGACGTCCAGGAGTTGCTGGACATGTTCGAGCAGCGCAAGGCCGAACAGACCGAGCGCCACGACGGCGGTCCCTACTGGATCGGGACCGGCGGCAAGTCGCAGTTGGGGCAGGCCGGGTCGGCGTCCTCCGGTGTCAGTACTGGCAGCTCCGGTGGTGGCCGGGCCGCCATCCGGATCGCCGACATGCGCTCCTACCGGCCCTACCGCTCGGACGTGACCCTGGACATCCGTCAGCTCGAGGTGGCGCTGCGCCGGCTGCGGGCCTTCGTGCGGGAGGGGTCCCAGACCGAGTTGGACATTGACGCGACCATCGACGAGACCGCCCGCAACGCCGGGGAGATCGAGGTCGTGGTGCGCCCGCCGAGCCGGCCGAACACCCACGTGATCCTGATGTCGGACGTCGGCGGTTCGATGTTCCCCTACACGACCTTGATGTCGCAGGTGTTCAGCGCGACCCAGAAGGCCACCCACTTCAAGGAACTGCGCACCTACTACTTCCACAACTGCGTGTACGGCAAGGTCTACGGCACCGACCGATTCACCGAACCGGTGTGGGTGCACGACCTGCTGCGCGAGTGTGGACCGCACTACAAGCTGATCATGGTCGGGGACGCGTTCATGGCCCCTTATGAACTCGGGCAGGCCGGACCATGGTCGGCCAATGACAACTCCCGGGTACCCGGTATCGAGTGGCTGCGGATCCTCGGCGACCATTTCACCGATTCCTGCTGGTTGAACCCCGAGCCGCTGAGCCGGTGGCACGGGACCACGATCGAAGCCATCGGTGAGGTGATCGAGATGTTCCCACTCACCACCGAGGGGCTGACGGAAGCGATGGCCCACCTGAACCGGGGGACGCCGGGGCGGCGTTAGCGGGGTTGTCCTGGAAAACTCCGCACGAAATTGGTCCAGAGCAAGATCGATGCGGCGAAGTCCAGAAATACTGCCCGGTATGGGGTGTTTTGTCCGACCGAAGACCTGGAGAACTCCGCACCGAAGAGCATCGTGTGCGGAGTTTTCCAGAACCCCCCGCTGTCAGCCGCGAACCTTGACCGCCGACTGCAGTTCGTCGGCGTTGAACGGGCCGAGCGCCGCACCCTGCTCCACGAAGTGCAGCATCGCCACGGAGAAGATCGCTTTCATAGCGCTGATCAGGACCGTTGCCACGATCACCACGATCACCCCGATCGTCGAGATCGGCACGCCGACCGCCGGAGTCCCCGACATGGCGATGAAGCCGCCGACGACGGCGACCAGGATGCCGGGCAGCACCGCGATGAGGGCGATGATCCCGCCGATCCGCACACCCCCGGCGACCTGCATGCCCCATGTGGCGCGGATCAGCTTGACTGACTCCTTGATCGCCTGAGCCGGTCCTTTGCCACGCAGGATGATCAGCGGCAGAACGAAGAAGCTGATGATCGTCCAGGCGACCTGCATCAGGCTGGACAGGACCAGCCGCAAGATCGTGACGAGCACGTTGTCGTTGGCCCCGTTGCCCTGCACAGCGGAAATCAGCCACCCGACGAGAGTCTCGATCAGCGCCCAGCCCATCAAGGCGGGCAGCCGGCTGAAGGAGGCGGACAGGCCAGCGCCGAACGAACTGTCCCGGCCCTGCAACTCCTCGTCGGCGCACTTCACCAGCCCGCCCATGAAGAGCACGGTGATCAGTGTGGCCACGTAGGCGGCAACGAACATGAAGATGACCCCGAGCACGACCGAACTTGTGGGAACCTCGCCGGTATTGGCCTCTTGGGCCAGAGTGCTCCAGCCGAGGGCCGCCACGCCCGCGCCACCGATGATCAGCGCGGCCACGATGGCCAGTACGGCGCTCACCACGGGGAACGCCAGCATGTACGGGTTCTCCTTGATCACGCCCCATGCCTGCGAGGTGACCACCTTCGACTGCTTCCATGACCGGGCCATGTGCCAACCTTCCGTTGTTCGTGGTGACTCTACTCACGCTCTCGGTCGTTTGGGGGGACCGGTTGAGCAATACGCTGGCCCTCGTGGTCTGGGCCGTCATCGCTGTCACCAGCGCCATCCGGCTGTGGGTGATCTGGCGGGCCTTCTTCTGGCAGGACGACTACATCCACATCTGGACGGCGTGGCACGGCGATCTCGTGTGGCAGAACTGGAACGGCCACCGGGAGCCGGGCAGCTTTGCCATCCAGTGGCTGCTCGCCCGGTTGGCGCCGCACGTCTGGTGGCCGGCCGCGACCGTGCTGAGTGTCATCGCCGTGGCCAGCAGCGTGACGTTCTGGCTGATGCTGCGCAGATGGGGTGGGAGTCCCGTCGCGGCGATGCTGTTCGCGGCCTGGCCGGCGACGTTGGTGGCTCAGCAGTGGCTCTCGGCGGGGCTGGAAACGGTCCCACTGATGCTGATGTTCGTGGCGGGGATGCTGCTCGCGCGGCCCGGGCGCTGGACGCCGCTGTGGGTGGGCCTGCTGTGCGGCGGAGCCTGGCTGTTTCACGAGCGGGCCGTCTACTTCGGGCCGGTGCTGTTCGCGATCGCGCTGATCTATACCGGCCGGCGGGCCTGGCGTGACAACCGCACGTCGTGGCTGGTACTGATCGGGATCACCGTGCTGATGCTTGGCCTGCGCGTCGCCGATCAGCGGCCGGGTCTCGATGGCGGTGACAACCTCGCGGGCGCTCTCTGGTTCGCGGGCCCGGGCTCGGTGCTGCGGTCGGTCGGGGGCTGGCTGCCCTACGAGGTGCACACCGTGACGCCGGCCGTCGTCGGGCTGTGGGGGTTGTTGGTGATCATGGTCTGGGCCGGGCTGCTGATCGCCGGCGCCGCGCTGGCCCCTCGCCGGACGGCCATCGTCGCCAGCCTTACACTCGGGTTCTTCGTCGTCGAAGTGCTGTCGTTCGTCGCGCTGCGCGGTGGCTTCTCGGGTAGCCAACTCGCCTCCGATCCACGGTTCACCCTGATCACGGGGACGGTGCTGCTGGCGGGTCTGGGCTGCTTCGCCTGGCCGGTTTGGACGGGGGTGATGGCGGTGCTGGGAGCGCTGAGCATGGCCACCTTCCCGCAGACCCCGGGCCGGGACTGGTTTCGTCCCCTGCCGTCCGGGGTGGAGCTGGCGGCCACGCCCAGCCCCCCGGAGATGCTGAGCCACTTCTTCTTCACCACGTCGGGCCCGCTGGTGGAGTTGGGGACGACCCGCACGTTGCTGGACGTGGGTAAGAACCCGCCGGCCTTCCCCGAGGTGTCCAGCGACCCGCAGCAGTACAACGGCCGGTTGACGCCGCTGAGGTTCACCCCGCTATTGGTCGATCAGCGCCGGCAGTGCGGGGTGCTCACGGTGCCCGCGTTCGATGCCGGCGTGCGGGTGGTGCAGCTGGAAGTGCTGAGGGCCGGCGAGGTCAACGGCGTGCCCGTCGAGCCGGGGTCCGTCTACGTGTTCCCGCCGCCGGGGCCGATGCGCATCGAGGCGCCCTGCACCGATGGGGTCATCGTGGGCATACCGGGCCGCTGAGCCAGCCGTTGTTCCCCGGCCAGCCGAGCCGGGGACGCGACCAGGGCGAACCGCAGGACCCGCAGGCCGGCGTCCGCCAGGCCGCGATCCACGGCCGCGGTGCGCGGCGTCGAGTCGAGCATCGCCAGCGCCCAGCCCGGGAGGGAGTCCCACGCCGCCCGGGCCAACACGGCGTAGCCGGGCTTGAGTGTGAGTGGCAGCGGGGCCCTGCGGATGAAGTGCTGCGTCCTGCGGGTGTCGGCGTCCACGCGCAACTCCGGGCGGAAGGCCTGCAGCGCCGCGTCCATCTGCGCCACAGACTCTGGCGGGTCGATGACGCCCATCGCCCGGGCCACCACCGCCATGTTTGCCACGTAGCCGTCGGCGTCGATCGCGCCGTCGCGGCCGTAGTCGAGGTAGGCGCGCAGCATCGAGTCGGTCAGAGCCAGGTGCACCCACAGCAACAACCGCGGATCCTGGGCCGAGTAGCGCCGGCCGTCGCTGGCGACACCCTGCACCCGGG
>Ga0208938_1001219_pt1 | contig 15488 bp, 13 predicted proteins | sample AD_UKC125_MetaG_FD_184434 | JGI IMG/M metagenome (GOLD analysis project Ga0208938, IMG submission 184434) | Active sludge microbial communities of municipal wastewater-treating anaerobic digesters from USA - AD_UKC125_MetaG (SPAdes) (version 2) | ecosystem: Engineered > Bioreactor > Anaerobic >...
CGGCATACATGATGCCGAAAATCGTTTTGAACTCGCCCCATATATTCTCCCGCCTTCGTTGGGTAGGAAACTCTTGCCGACTCTTGAGTGCTTGCTCCATCTGAATCTGTTGCATGATGCGGTATTTCAGATTTTCGGGTGCCGGTGTTTTTCCGTAACGGATGAGTTCGCGCATCTGCTCCTCTTCCGATAAATTATTTATTCGATTTTTATCTTCCATTTTTCATGAATATTTCTTCGCAACAGCCCTTACGGTCGAGTCGCAAATAATTTAACAACATCTCTTTAAACACTTTTCGAGCACGAAAAAGTTTTACTTTCACGTTCGATTCATTCAGTCCCGTAATTTTTGCCACTTCCTTCACCGAATGATCTTCCATATAATATAATGTTAGCAGCAAGGCATCTCCCTTTGGCATATGATCCAGTATTTTCGAAACCATCTCTTTTTTCTCGGACTCTTCGAGTCGCATTTCGGGACTATAATCCGACAAAGCGGGTACCTCCTCGGCTTCTTTCCCGTAATCGGTCGTCCATATCTTTACTTTCGCATGGGTTACAGCCGTGTTATACACGATGCGGTAAAACCAGGTAGAAAATTTGCTGTCGCCGCGAAAACTATGAAGATTCCGAAATGCCTTCAAGTAACTTTCCTGTACAATATCCTCCGCATCCTGCATATTCTCGCAAACCCGCAAGGCAATGGTCATGGCCATATCTTGATAGGTCTCCACAAAATAAGCAAATGCAGAGGTATTGCCGGAAAGTACTTGCTGAACACACAATAGTTCATCCATTGCAGACAATTATTCCCTGAGTTGATCCTCTTCACTTTTTATCGGTATGTTGCGTGTAACCAGAAAATAGACAAGATAGCCTACTCCCAGGAAGAACACGATCGATGCCGATGTAATCCAAAATTTGTTCTCCTCGCCGATAACGAGATATTGCGAACAAAGGAAGCCAACGATAATGCCGACACCCAATGCGGCCAGAATGATACCGTTTCGCAGGGCAACCAGCCGGTTGGGATTGGTTTTCTTTTTGGGTTCGTTTGGCGGAATGATCCCCTGATTGATCAATGCCATCCGTTCGTTATGATCTGCATTGAGTTTTCGCAGAATCAACACCAATGCTGTTACAATAGGCAAAGCCACTGCGGAAAGAATGGCTACAATCGGAATTAAAACATCTTCCATCATTTTCTTTGATTTTTAAAGGGTTTAATTTTTCTCATGTCACTCATAAGACTATTGTTCCGCACATTTGGTTACAATAATAAGGGAAAAAAGCGAAAAGTCCGCGAATCTCTTCGCAGACTTTCCCTGTTAACACAATCTTCATGAAACAAACTACACTATCGAGTTGATTGCAGAATTAAAATCCGGCTCCTGTGCAATCTCAGGAACCAGTTCCTCATATACGATTTTACCTTCCGGATTTACAACTATTACAGCGCGTGCCAATAATCCTTTCATGGGACCATCGACTATCGTAAGTCCGTATTGTTCGCCAAAAGACGAATTGCGGAATGTGGACAACGTAATAACGTTTTCAATGCCTTCGGTACTGCAGAATCGCTCTGCCGCAAAAGGAAGATCAGCCGAAATACATAAAACAACCGTATTTTTCATCCCTGCGGCTTCCTTGTTGAAACGACGAACCGATGCGGCACATACCCCGGTATCTAAACTCGGGAAGATATTTAATACCACATATTTACCTCTGAAATCGGATAGCCTTGCTTCCGATAAATCGGACTTTACCAATGTAAAATCGGGAGCTTCTTCACCTACTTTTGGTAACTCTCCACATGTGTGAATAGGTTGTCCTTTAAATGTTATGCTTGCCATAATGCTCAATTATGTTTATTCCGATTCCATTTCCTAATTTACAACTATTCTAATTTATTCCTTATAGGAACGCTTCTGTTAAATAAACGAAGAGAGCGAATAAATGTTCATTATCTTCTCATTTTTAACTTTTTCAGAACAATAAATGCAACTCTTTGCGGAGATATTGTGCCGTATAACTGTCGGAGTTTTTGCAGATTTGTTCCGGTGTACCCACAGCCATCACACTGCCTCCTTTTTCTCCACCTTCAGGTCCGAGATCGAGAATATAATCGGCACATTTAATTACATCGAGATTATGCTCGATAACGATCACGGTATTGCCTTTGTCCACCAACTTATTCAGCACGGCAAGCAGCACTCGGATATCCTCGAAATGCAAACCCGTGGTAGGTTCGTCGAGCACATAAAGCGTGTTGCCCGTATCGATGCGGGCAAGCTCGGCAGCAAGCTTCACCCGCTGACTCTCGCCGCCCGAAAGCGTGGTAGACGACTGGCCGAGTTTGATGTATCCCAATCCCACCTCTTGCAACACTTCGAGCTTACGGAGGATGGAAGGAACATTCTCAAAAAACTCCACGGCAGCATTGATGGTCATATCCAGCACATCGGCAATGGATTTTCCTCTGTAACGCACCTCGAGTGTTTCCCGATTATACCGTTTTCCATGACATACTTCGCAACGAACCATCACATCGGGCAAAAAATTCATCTCGATGGTTTTGTATCCGTTTCCGCTGCACGCTTCGCAACGGCCGCCTTTCACATTGAACGAGAACCGCCCTGGTTTGTATCCCCTCACTTTTGCTTCGGGCATTTCGGCAAACAAGGCACGAATATCGTTAAACACGCCGGTATAAGTGGCCGGATTGGAGCGGGGTGTACGTCCGATAGGCGACTGATCGACATTCACAATTTTATCCACATACTCCAAACCGTATGCTGCTTTATAGGGCAACGGATCTTTGAGCGAACGGTAGAGCTTTTGGCTCAAAATGGGTTGCAACGTTTCGTTGATGAGGGTCGATTTTCCGCTCCCCGACACACCGGTTACACAAATAAATGTTCCCAACGGAAACTTTGCGGTTACATTTTTCAAATTATTGCCGGTCGCCCCTTCAATAACCAGCCATTTGCCGTTTCCTTCCCGTCGTTTTTCGGGAACGGCAATTTTCAACTTACCGTTCAAATAATTTGAAGTAAGGGTATTTTTGGTAATCATTTCTTTGGGTGTTCCCTCAAACACCACTTCTCCACCTTTACGACCGGCAAAGGGTCCCATATCCACAATATAATCCGAAGCAAGCATCATATCCTTATCGTGTTCCACCACAATAATCGAATTGCCGGAATCACGGAGTTTTTTTAATGAATCGATGAGCCGATGATTGTCGCGCTGATGGAGCCCGATGCTGGGTTCATCCAAAATATACAGGACGTTTACCAGCTGCGAGCCCAGCTGCGTTGCCAACCGTATGCGCTGACTCTCACCGCCGGAAAGCGAAGCCGAAGCGCGGGAAAGCGACAGATAGCCCAAGCCGACATCCAAAAGGAACTGCAAACGCGAAAGAATTTCTTTTCGAATTTCTCCGGCAATGATGCGTTGCTTCTCCGACAGGTGATATTCCAAATCCTCCATCCAGTCATACAGCTGCCGGATGTCCATTTCGGCAAGTTCGGCAATATTTTTCCCGTTTATCCGGTAATGCAGCGCCTCCTTGTTCAATCGCTGTCCGTGACATTCGGGGCAAATGGTCGTCGTAATAAACTGTCCTGCCCATTTCTGTGCCGTTGCCGAGGCATCATCGTCCTGCTGCATCTCAATATATTTTGCAACCCCTTCATAAGTAACCAAATAGTTGGAATAGCCCAGCGCTACGTTTTTTATTTTCAGCCGTTCGTTCGTGCCATACATAATCTCATCGATAGCTTCTTGCGGAATATCCTTGATGGGCGTTTTCAGCGTAACCCCGTATTTCTCGCAAATGGCAGCAATTTGCCAGAAAATCAAGCTGCTCCTTTCTTTTCCTAACGGTGCGATTCCTCCTGCGGCAATACTGAGATCGGGATTAGGGATTACTTTTTCCATATCGATCCGGTCCACCGTTCCCAGCCCCTTGCATCGCGGACAAGCACCTTGCGGCGAGTTGAACGAAAAATTATGCGGAGCCGGCTCGCTGTACGATAAGCCGGTAGTCGGACACATGAGCTCTCGGCTGTAATAACGCACTTCACCGGTTTCGACGTCCTGAATCAATATCAGTCCCTGTCCTTGCTTCATTGCCGTGCGGACACTGGTTCTCAACTGATCGGCAAATTTATCGGAAACCATCAGTTTATCAATCAGTATCTCGATGTCGTGATTCTTGTATCGGTCTACCTGCATGCCGGGAAGAATTTCTTTAATCACACCATCGACCCGCACGTAGAGATAACCTTTTTTACGAATCTGCTCGAACAGCTCTTTGTAATGCCCTTTACGATTGCGAACCACAGGTGCGAGGATATAAATTTTCTTTTGAGCATACTTTTGCAGAATCAGCTCCAAAATCTGTTCCTCGGTATATTTCACCATTTTTTCGCCTGTAAGGTACGAATAAGCCTCTCCCGCTCGTGCGAAAAGCAGACGAAGAAAATCGTATATTTCCGTGGTAGTACCTACGGTCGAACGCGGATTCTTATTGGTTGTTTTTTGATCGATGGCAATCACCGGGCTCAATCCGGTGATCTTATCCACATCGGGACGCTCGATCTTTCCCAAAAAACCTCGCGCATACGCCGAAAAAGTTTCTATATAGCGACGCTGCCCCTCGGCATAAAGGGTGTCGAAAGCCAACGACGATTTACCGCTTCCGCTCAAGCCGGTGATTACCGTAAGCGCATCGCGCGGAATTTTTACGTCTATATTTTTGAGATTATGCACACGGGCACCGTATACATTAATGTACTCTGTTTCCTGATTCATAACCTATTAAAACGTTGAATAACCTAAAATGTTCAATTTCCCTCAATCCACAACCCATCGTTTGTCGTGTACTTTTATTTTTTCTCCTTTTTTGTAGTAAAGGCTTTCCCGGGTCGGGATAAGAAGGATATATGTTTTTCCTGTTCTATTGGTGAGTTTGTCGCTGCGCAACCACGAGTTGAAATCTTTCAGTTGGGCATAGGTAATGCCGTTATCCCGGGCAAACGCAACCAAATCGGGGATTGCTCCGGATACCCGTACCTCCCTAAACTCCATGGGTTTATATAATTGATGCGAACGGATGACAAATCCATACCGGCGCGGATTCTCAAAAACGAGTTTTATGGCCAACATACGGAAATAATACCGCATGGTTTCGTCCACAAGCCAGATATCCAAGGGGTTTTCAACCTGCTGATTACGCAATTCGTTGGTAATCCTCGCCCTCCCTCCGTTATACGATAAAGCAGCTGCCGTCCATGATCCGTATTCGCGACGAGCATTCCTCAGATAACGGCACGCAGCTTCGGTCGATTTTTCGATATGATACCGCTCATCCACTTCGGAAGAAACTTCCAACCCGTTGAGCTTAGCCGTATCGGAAATAAATTGCCACAAACCCACCGCCCGAGCGGGAGAAACTGCCCGATGATCGAGGCTGCTCTCTATCACCGCCAGATATTTCATATCGTCGGGGACACCTTCGCGCTTGAGAATGGGTTCGATGACCGGGAATATGCGGTTTGCCCGTTTGAAAAGCAAGAGCGTAGTGGAATGAAAGTAGGTAAAACTGTTCAGCTCCCTGTCCATACGTTCGCGCAAATCGTACCGATCGAAAACGATTTTTTCTCCCGCAAAAGTCATCTCGTCCGGGATATCCACCGAAGCAGTCATGGAAAGCACATGAGGTTTCTCGACCGCCGCTTTTTCTACATCATTTCCCGACGTCAGCCAGCCTATAATAGCAACCGTTCCTATCAAAAGGGTACTTATTGAAAGGATTAGGGTATATTTTTTCATTTTTTGTTGTTCCTGTTTTTCTTTTAAAGAATCAAATATACACAAAAAATTTGTATTTTTATCCCTGCAAAAGACCGTACAATCGATTTTTTTAACACTCGAAATCCTCTTATATACGATTTTGAAAATTATGATGTAACTTTGAGTTCCTTTTTACGCCGTATGTCCGTTAAACAAAAAATACAAGTTATGGATAGTCTCAGACAAATGAAAAAGCTCGTTGGCACAACACGCAAAGTGCTTTGTATGCTGGGCGCATTTTCTTTTGCTCTGTCATGTGGCAGTTGCTCCACAAAAAATAAACCCTCGGAGAGCAAAGCAACCAATTTCGAGTACACCCTTCCCGACGGAAGCACGCACAAACTCAGTGCGCTACCTGCCGAATACGTGATCCTCTATTTTCATAACCCCGAGTCTAAATACCTTTATTCCCGAACACACCGAACCGAATATGCAGGCGCACGCCAGTTGTTTTCGGAAGGTTTTACAAACGAAAAAAGAGACTGTATCGAAATAAAAAATAAGCCGCTGAGAATTAAATAGTTGAAATTGTTCTCCGATAGGAATATGAACACAAAGAGGGTGAAATCACATGGTGATGCACCCTCTTAATTATTAGTGTGACCCCGGAGGGACTCGAACCCTCGACCCATTGATTAAGAGTCAATTGCTCTACCAACTGAGCTACGGAGTCGCTCTTCTTTTTTGGAGATGCAAAGATACGCTTTTATTTTTCATATTTCAACACAAAAGTCAGTTTTTTGACCAAACATACACTGTTCTATTGTCAGGGGTTACATGAAAAAACGTTTCCAAAGAGAGAATTTTATCCTCTCCCTGATTTTTCTATGCGAAGCGCGTTTTTCTTCTGTTTTCGAAAATTCCGAAGAAAGTTATGCTCTACTTTATCGTCCTTCGGATTTTCCTGTATGGATGTGTAAAATTTTTATCCCCTTTCGAAAAGCCAACGTTAACAATTACCAACAATAATGCTCTTTTGAAAAATCCGACGATGCTAAAAAAATGCTATCTTCTATCGGAAAATCCGACAGGCACATATTGACGCATTTTTTATGCAAAAACAGCATCATTCCGGAAGCAGATTGACCTCATTTGTTAAAGAATATGATCAAAAAACAGGGAAATCGATGTTTTCACACCTGTCAGAAAATCCGACGGAGGATAAAAAAACTTTTCACTGTCGTCGGAAAACAATATGCCGAATTTCAAATCTTTTTTTAGTAAATATTATTTAGAAAATCAAGACATAAGTAAAAAATTTCATTCTCCGATACATTCAATTCCCATGTTTTGTGTAAAAAAACGTTTAAAATATTTATTTTGACAACCATCCGAAATAAGCACTCCATTTGGTGATATTATAACCTCTTGGCAAGGTCGTGCGGAAGATAGAAAGTGCCATTTTTATCGATATACACCACGACCGATCCTATATCGAAAGGCTTGCCGTTTAACTTCGCCACCGACGAAAAAGCTTTTATCTCCAGCGTGTTTCTCCCTTTCTTCACTTTCAGAACAGGGAAATCGGGATCACGACTGTCAATCGTATAGTTCATTCCTGCAAAAACAGCAGTATGCTTGGCAAAAATGCGGTCGGAAAGTTCGTGCAACGGGGTGGTCAATCCCGAAACCTCAACCAGATAGGCATTCACGTCGAGATTGCAGAGATGACCACGAGGAACATCACCAAAAGGATGATAAGCCGAAAGCAACACCTCTTCGCCCGTATGTCCGCCGGTAGTAAAGCCGAAACACATGTGCGCATTCAGGATATTCACAATGTTGTTCAACATGTTGTTGCTGTTTTTTACCTGAGTGTAATCGGCCGCTTTATAGTTTTTCGACGAGAGCAGCATCTCAACCTCCTCGTCCGTCAAATCGATGCCTGTGTATTTCTTGAATTCGTCTCTCAGATTTGCCGGCGGTGTATTTACCAATACGGCCTCGATCCCCGAGGCGGTGAGCTTGCATTGCGAAACGGTCGAAAACAGTTCGGCAAGCGATAACCTGTCGTACCCCGTACAACGTGAAGAACCGATGGTGAAGCCGCTGTTGCCGTGATCGGCAAGCACAACTACGGCCGTTTCGCCGTTGCTGCGGGCAAAATCCATCACTTTCCCCACTGCTTCATCAAAAGCAAGAAATTCGGTAATGATGCCCACCGGATCGTTGGCATGGGCTGCCCAATCGACCTGGCTGCCTTCTACCATCAGAAAAAAACCGTTCTCATGTTTCGACAAGATTTCCAGCGCTTTTTCCGTCATCTCGGCAAGCGACGGCACTTCATCGGGATTTCTGTCCAAATCGTAAGGAAGTGCTTTTTCACCGAAAAGCGCCCACACTTTTCCCTTTCCCGAATAGTTCATCAGTGCCTGCTTATCGTTCTCGATCAACGTTGTGCCGTTATGGTTGAAGTGCTTCCGGATATCGACGGTCAATATGCTCGTCCCTCCGCCGAACATCACATCGAGATTCTGATAGGCAATTTGCGGCGCAATGGCTTTATAGTTTCCCCGATTGTAATAATGTGCCGAGAAATCGGCGGGTGTAGCATGAGGAAATTCGCAAGTAACCACCAGTCCCGTCGCCTTTGCTTTTTCTATACGCGATGCTTCGAGAATGGTTGCCGCAGGTTGATAGGTTCGCGATGTATCGACGGGATAAATATCTTTTCCGGGATCGGCTTCGGGATGAATGGCCACATTGCCCGATTGCTGCAGAACACCGGTTGCGTAAGCCGAGCTGGTAGGTGCCGAGTCGCCAATGGGTGCATTGGACGAAAAGGTAGTAACCGTGCCCGTCATATAAGGATCGACATGCAACGACTCGCCAAGTCGATTGTACACTTTATACCAACGTGCAGCAGAATATACGCCAACGGACGTTCCGTCGGGGATCATCACAACAACATTCTTTACCGGCCTTACTTGCTGCGCAAAAGCAAAAACCGAAAAGACCAATACATAAAATAACAATACCGCTTTTTTCATCTTTTTCATATTTCTGATAAATTCCAATTCCACAAAAATAATGTTTTTAAAACAATCTCGACCCAATCATCGCCGAACTATTTCTCGAGAAAGACCGAACCGACAATTCCGGCCTAATATTGTTGTCGAATTTTTTCACTTTTCCGGATGGTATCTCCAAAACCTTTTTGAAAGGGTATTTTTCAAAAAGGAAGTGAAAATTACCGATTTAACAATTTTGTAACCAAAGAAATGCAGCAATAATGCATGAATTTTGTTATTTTTGTCCTTCATATAAAAAAATGGATAAAATGACTGAAAAAAGACCACTTATATTGATAACTAACGACGATGGTTATGAAGCACAAGGTATTTCATTGTTGGTTGAAACACTGAAAGACCTGGGGGAAATTATTGTTTTTGCGCCGGACAGGCCCCGCTCGGGCATGTCGTGCGCCATTACATCGGACACCCCTTTGTACAGCAAATTGGTGAAGAAAAAAAATAATATCCCTTGGTATGTTTGCAACGGAACACCGGTCGATTGCGTGAAACTGGCATTGAACGAGTTTCTTGATCGTAAACCCGATCTGGTGGTATCCGGAATCAACCACGGATCGAATGCGGGAATCAGCGTATTATATTCGGGGACGGTAGGTGCCGCCATCGAAGGATGTATATTCAATATCCCTTCCGTGGCAGTATCACTGTGCAATCACCAAAGTAACCCCGACTTTTCAACGGCTTGCTGCATAGCTCACAAAGTAGCCGGTAAAGTATTGGAAGAGGGTTTGCCCCGAGGTGTTTGCCTAAACGTAAACATTCCTGAGGGGGAAGTAAAGGGTATAAAAATCACTACCCAAACGCAAGGGAAATGGGTGAACGAATATTACAAAATGCAGGATGAAACAGGACGCGAAATTTTTCGAATGACAGGTAACTTCGAAAATTGGGAAGGAGACAACCACAACACCGACGAATGGGCATTGGCAAACGGATATGCTGCCATTGTACCCGTGAAAATCGACATGACCGCTCACGATTTCATTCCTCATCTACAAAAATGGGAATTCCAAAAAACATGTTCACAGTAGAAAAATGAAATACTACCTGATTGCGGGGGAAGCATCGGGCGACCTGCATGCGTCGAATCTGATACAGTCGCTGAAAAAAGTGGACAACAATGCCGATTTTCGTTACTTCGGCGGCGATTTGATGCAAGCTCAAGGGGGTACACTCGTCAAACATTACCGTGAAATGGCGTATATGGGCTTTCTTCCCGTTATTACCCATCTCGACTCAATCATAAAGGCTATCCGTCTGTGCAAAAAAGATATTACCGAATATCGTCCCGACGTGGTAATCCTCATTGATTATCCGAGTTTCAACCTCCGAATAGCCAAATTCGTGAAAACGAAACTCCGGATCCCCGTACATTATTACATTTCACCTAAAGTGTGGGCATGGAAAGAATATCGGGTGAAATCGTTTAAAAAATATGTCGATGAGATGTTCTGCATTCTCCCTTTTGAGGTAGATTTTTACAAAAAACACAATTACGAAGTACACTATGTGGGCAACCCAACGGTGGACAGCGTTGCCGAAAGAGCGTATCGAGACGAAACATTCGAAGAATTTATTCGTACAAACCAACTGGAAAGCAAACCCATAATTGCGCTACTCGCCGGAAGCCGGAAACAGGAAATTTCGGCTAATTTGCCCACCATGTTGCAGGCTGCAGAAAACTTCGACGGATACCAACTCATCATCGCCGGTGCGCCGGGCATCGATCCGGCATTCTATAACCGTTTTATTGACGGACATCCGGCAACCTTGCTTTTTGGGCAAACCTACCGCATACTGGCACAGGCCGATGCTGCGCTGGTAACTTCGGGGACAGCAACGCTGGAAACGGCACTGTTCGATGTTCCACAAGCCGTATGCTACAAAACCCCGTTGCCGCATCTCTCTTATTGGGCCTTCCGCCATATACTGCACACACCTTATATTTCGCTGGTGAACTTAATCTGCGGGCAGGAAGTGGTAAAAGAATTGTTTGCCAAATTTTTCACCGTCGAAAATATCCGAAAAGAATTGTACCGCCTTTTATTCGTTAAACGGTACCGGCAAACCATGTTGGAAAATTATCGTGAGATGCGCGAAATACTGGGTGGTACGGGTGCTTCGGACAGAGCGGCAAAAATCATCTTCGAAAAAATTAATCAGGAAGCGATTTCTCAAGCGCAATAAAACATGTGTATGGAATCACCGAATAACGAAAAAGCCGTTTTCACGCTTAAGGAAGTAAAATTCAAAGATATCCTTTACATAAAGAAACTGGCAATCAAAGAAAAGAAAACCACAGCCATCGTGGGCAAAAGCGGAAGCGGAAAAACCACCTTGCTGAAACTATTGAACAAATTGATTTCGCCGGACAGCGGCATAATTTATTATCGGGATACGCCGTTGGAGGCTATCGATGCGGTAACCCTCCGCCGCGAAGTGGTTATGATGCCCCAAACACCGGTGATTTTTGAGGGAAATATTCGGGAAAACCTGCTGATCGGCATTCAATTTTCGGAAAAGAAACTTCCGGCCGATGATCAACTCTACGACATGCTCAAAGCCGTGGGGCTCGACAAAAAACTCGACGAACCGGTACATCAATTGTCGGGAGGCGAAAAACAGCGTCTTGCTCTTGCACGGGTTATGCTAATGGAACCGCACGTATGGTTGCTCGACGAACCATCGTCGGCACTCGATAAGAACACCGAAGACGAGGTGATGCAAAAGATGATGAATTTCGGAAAAAGAAACGAGTCGACAATTATTTTTGTAACCCATTCCACGCCGATGGCATGGAAATATGCCGAAGAAATTATCGAAATAGAAAATGGAGAAATCGTCGCCATAAAACAAAACCAACATGAATAAAAGCGGGATCATCGATATTGAACTCTGGCAGCTTATCGCCGCCTATGCGTATGTGATTGTACTTCTTGTCATCGTGCGCATAATGGGAATAAAACGCGAAAAAATCATTGTGGTATCCTCCATCCGCATGACGCTGCAACTGATTATCGCCGGCTACGTCCTCATTTATCTTTTTAATCATCCTTCTTTTTGGCTTTTGCTTCTCCTTTTCTTCTTAATGGAAGGATTCGCAATAAACAATACCTTTAAAAGGGTGAAGGTGCCGCTCAACAAGGAGTTGAAAAAAATAATCGCCTATTCGCTCGTCGGAGGAACAACCATCAGCCTGGCTTATTTTCTGTTGGTTGTAACCGGCAACGACACCTGGAACAATCCTCGCTACTTCATCCCCATCGCAGGCATGCTCATCGGTAATTCCATGACAGGAATTTCTCTGGGAATCAACCGACTGATTGACGGCATGCGAACGGAACGTGATCGGATTGAAGGAGCGCTTATGTTGGGAGCCACTCCCAAAATGGCATCGAAAGATATTGTCAACAAGGCTTTCGATGCTTCCATCCTGCCAACCATCAACTCGATGCTGGGAATGGGTATCGTTTTCCTTCCCGGAATGATGACCGGACAAATTCTCTCGGGTACTTCGCCATTGATTGCCATCAAATACCAAATTGCCATTATGCTGGGTATTTTGGGCAGTGTCGCATTCACGGTACTGATTTTTGTTCACAGGGCATATAAAGTTTTTTTCAATAAAGATGCACAACTTCTATTACCTGAAGATACAACTGTAAACGAATAAGCGAAAAATAAACCGTATTTTTTTAACCCAAAAATCAAAAAAGATTTCAGTCAAAAAAACATCTTTTATAAAGCATCGTTTGACCTTTTTTACTTCCTTTGTGTGAGATTAATTAAAAAAATAACTCACACACATGAAAATTGGTATTCTTAGTTCAGGAGGCGACTGCCCCGGAATAAACGCAACAATCAGAGGTGTCGGAAAAACTGCCATCAATTACTATGGAATGGAGGTCATAGGGATTCTCAATGGCTTCACAGGTTTGCTTTACAAAGATGTTGTTGAACTTACCGATTCCTCCCTATCCGGAATTCTTAATTTAGGAGGAACCATTCTGGGAACAACACGCGAAAAGGTTTTCCGAAAAATGATTACTTCTCCCGACGAAAAAGACCGGGAACAAATAAAAAGATGTTATCACGAATTGAATCTTGACGGACTGGTTTGTATCGGCGGAAATGGTACTCAACTTACCACATGGATGCTTTCGAAACTCGGATTAAACGTGGTGGGAATACCCAAAACTATTGATAACGATGTATACGGAACCGATATTACTTTCGGATTCGATTCGGCGGTAAACATTGCTACCGAAGCCATCGACCGATTGCATTCTACGGCAAGCTCCCACCGCCGTGTTATGGTTATCGAATTGATGGGACATCACGCCGGATGGATAACCCTTTACGCCGGTATGGCCGGAGGTGCCGACATTATTTTGCTTCCCGAATTAGGCTACGATATGGAAGTAATTCTGGAAAAAATAAAACAACGAATGGAAGTCGGAAAAGCATATTCTATTGTTGCTGTTGCCGAAGGCATAAAAATTCCTAAAAGCAAGGAACGCCCGGCCATGTTTTTTGCCCGGGAAATAGAAAAACAAACAGGATTCGAAACTCGGGAAACTGTACTCGGTTACATACAAAGAGGGGGGTCGCCGTCTCCATACGACCGCAATTTGGGAACTTTATTTGGAGGTCATGCTGTACAACTCATCCACGAAAAGAAATTTGGCCGCATGGTTGCTAAAATCAAAAACGAAATTACGGATGTTCCTCTTAAAGAAGTAGCAGGAAAACTTCGATTGGTAGCTCCGGATACTCCTTTGGTTGTTCAGGGGAGAAAAATGGGTATATCTTTTGGTGTTCGATGAATACTGAAATGAGCGAATTCCTTAAGGTTCGGATAAAAATTCCTCGCTCAACTCATCAAAAGTAGCCTCATTCGAGGCTGATGATTTTTCATCGGTGTCTTTCTTGGCACTGCTTATTAGGGTTTGCTGAAGATCCTTATCATCCCGAATTCGCTGGATAGCTTCTTTTGCAGCCATCTGATGCGATTCTTTTTTCGAATAACCCGTTCCTGTTCCTATTTCCATATCACCAATGGAAACACACGCAACAAAGACCGGATTATTTTGCTCATCGTACGAAGAATCTACGACGTTAAAACTTACATCGATTTTGTTTTTTTGCCCCCATTCAATTAATCTGGACTTGAAATCTACTTCCGATTTCATTACTTCTTCTATGCTCAGATGTTGTTTGATGAGCGTTTCGAATACAAATTTCTTCGCCACACGATAGCCTTGATCTAAGTAAATGGCGCCAATGAGGGCTTCGAGTGCATCACCGTAAATATTGGTGTTATGTGCCAAATTTCGTGTGGATGATACGATCAGTTTATCCAATCCCAGCTCCACCGCTAATTTATTCAACGTATCGCGCTGAACAATACGCGAACGCATATTGGTGAGAAACCCTTCCTTTTTATTTCGGAATTCTTTATAAAGGATGTCGGCAACGATCGCATCGAGAATGGCATCTCCCAAGAATTCAAGGCGTTCGTTGTTTATCAATCTACCGTTACTTGCACGCATAGGTGAAGATCGGTGGGTAACGGCTTCTTTGTATAAATCGATACGGTCGGGATAAAATCCAAGGATTTTGTAAAATGACAGATAAGGCTCTTTTCCCCTGTGGGGAATAGCCCGTATCTGTCGACCTAATTTTCTGAACACGCTATTTTTTAAATTGTTTAAAAATTACAGACGCGTTGTGTCCTCCAAAACCAAATGTGTTGGATAGCGCAGCTCTTATTTCTCTTTCTTGAGCTTTATTAAATGTAAAATTAAGATTATAGTCGATCTCGGGATCATCATCACCCTCGGCGTGATTGATAGTTGGCGGAACAACAGAATCACGCATAGCCAATAACGTAAGCACCGCTTCTACGGCACCGGCGGCACCCAGAAGATGTCCTGTCATCGATTTGGTAGAACTGATATTCAACTTATAGCTGTGCTCTCCAAAAACATCGATAATAGCTTTTGCCTCGGAAATATCGCCCACAGGAGTCGATGTTCCATGCACATTAATGTAGTCAATGTCTTCCGGACGCATTTGGGCATCATCGAGTGCATTATGCATAACCAACTTGGCTCCCAGACCGTCGGGATGTGAAGCAGTTATATGGTAAGCATCGGCCGACATGCCTTCTCCTACCACTTCGGCATAAATAGTTGCTCCACGAGCAACGGCATGTTCCATCTCTTCGAGAATTATACATCCGGCACCCTCGCCAATCACAAAACCGTCGCGACTTGCACTAAATGGCCGCGAAGCGGTTTCGGGAGAATCGTTACGGGTTGACAGTGCATGCATGGAATTGAACCCGCCAACGGCAGAGGGACTTATTGTAGCTTCTGCTCCACCACTAACAATGGCATTGGCCTTACCTAACCGAATAAGATTAAAAGCATCGGCAATCGCATGCGTAGAAGAAGCACAGGCAGAAACGGTAGCATAATTCGGGCCTCTCAATCCATAAATCATAGAGATATGGCCTGCGGCGATATCCGCTATCATTTTCGGAATGAAAAAAGGGCTGAAACGAGGGCCTTTGTCTTTTGCAAGATAATAACC
>Ga0208938_1001220_pt1 | contig 15477 bp, 6 predicted proteins | sample AD_UKC125_MetaG_FD_184434 | JGI IMG/M metagenome (GOLD analysis project Ga0208938, IMG submission 184434) | Active sludge microbial communities of municipal wastewater-treating anaerobic digesters from USA - AD_UKC125_MetaG (SPAdes) (version 2) | ecosystem: Engineered > Bioreactor > Anaerobic >...
TTACTTCTACAAAAATAATATAAGTATTGTTTTCGGCAATAATATCCAGCTCATAACCTCTAAAAGTCCAATTTCGCTCGCGTATCCGGTAATTTTTTGCCAGCAAAAACTGTACCGCGGCTTCTTCTCCTTGTTTGCCGAGTTCATTGTGTTGAGCCATCGTATAAAATTTATTATTCTATACGGCAAGTTCGTAAATTTTTGTGATATCTTCTTCGGTTAATTTGACAAAATTGCCGAGAGTCCGGTCACCCAATTGCATGTTTTTTACCAAGATCGGGATATCTTCCGGTTTTGCACCAAGTTGTTCAAATCTTATAGGCATTCCGATTGAGACCAAAAACTGTTCAAACTTTTCTATTCCTTTTTTTGCTGTATTTTCAGGATGTTGAAAATCCATTTCGCATCCCCATACACGTACCGCAAATTGAGCAAAACGCATCACATCGTGATGCATAACATATTTCATCCACGCCGGGAACATGACAGCCAAACCGGCACCGTGAGCCACATCGTATAATCCCGAAAGTTCGTGTTCCATTTTGTGTGTTGCCCAATCTTGCTCTCTTCCCACACCGCAGATGTCGTTATGAGCAATTGTTCCTGCCCACATGATGTTTGCTCTAGCATTGTAATCGTCCGGCCGGGCCAATACTTTAGGGGCTTCGTTGATGATAGCCAACAAAAGACCTTCACACAGTCTGTCGGTTACTTCCACTTCTTTGGTATTTGTAAAATAACGTTCCATTACATGCGCCATCATGTCGGTAATACCGCATGCTGTTTGATAAGGGGATACCGTAAAGGTGAGTTCGGGATTCATAATCGAAAACGTGGGACGCAATGCGTCTCCGGCTGCCGAGCGTTTAAGCATCCCGTTCTCGTGCGTAATTACCGAGCCGTCCGATCCTTCGCTTCCGGCTGCAGCTAGCGTCAGAATGGTGCCGACAGGCAACGCTTTTTCAACTTCCTTTCCACAGTAAAAATCCCAAAAATCGCCGTCGTACAAAGCACCTGCAGCAATTGCTTTTGCCGAATCGATGACGCTTCCTCCTCCCACTGCAAGTAGAAAGTCTATTCCTTCGCGTTTGCAGATTTCGATTCCTTTATATACCAATCCGCTTCGGGGATTGGGCTTTACGCCTCCTAATTCGATAAAATCAATGTTGTTTTTCTTGAGTGAGGCTTTTACGCGGTCGAGCAAACCGCTTTTAACGGCCGAACTTCCTCCGTAATGAACAAGTACTTTCGAACCGCCAAATCGGTTTATCCATTCTCCCACTTCGTTTTCTCGGCCTTTACCGAAAATAAAATAGGTGGGGCTGTAAAAATTGAAATTTTCCATCGTGTTTTTGAGTTTATTGTTATCAAACTAACACCGAAGAGGGTGAAATTGTTCTTTTGTTTTAAAATCAAAATACCCGGGTGAAGTAAATCGCCTTCGTGTCGTTCTTTTTAATGTATTTGTTTTTTCCATGGATTTTTCCAACTGCAACGGAACAAAATTTTATCTTCCATCGGGGGAACGGGGTTAGCGTGCACGAAAATTTTATCCTTTTTCGGAAAACGTGCGTTAACACTAATCAACCTAATTCCTCCGTCGGATTTTCCGATGAGAGAAAGAAAAAATAATATCCTGTTTCTGAAAATCCGACGGGCGAAAAACGGGGTTTTTTACGTAAAAACTGCTTTGGTTTGTTTGAAAAACCGCATTTATTTGTTAAAGGACATTGTCAGAACGAAGGTAAATCATAATTTTTGTATTCGTCGGAAAATCCGACGGGAGATAAAAAATTTTTTCATTGATCGCGGAAACCTATTTCCAGGCTCTATCTTCCTTTTTTTATCGGATATCGTTCAGAAAATCAGTAGTTAAGGTTTTGTACTTCTATTCAGTGAAATGGGATGCTGTTGCTTTTTACGTATTAACGTTAATAAGGTTAATAGTGTCAATAGTATTTATTTTTGTAAATATCCGTAAAAAAGTATACTTATATTGAGTTTATCGGATGTTTTGTTATGCCTGCCTTATAAATTTTGGTAATTGAATTAACCGGTTTCTAAGATAGGATGAATTTTGCAAATGTCTGTGATTAACGATAAATAAAGGATTTGATTGTATATTTGCAAATCTGTGCGAGTGCTATTCTTGCGAATAATCTTTTAGCTTTTAAATGTTGAATACGATGTTATTAAATAATGAATATTTTATGCGTCAAGCTCTTATGGAAGCCAAAAAAGCTTTCGATAAGGGTGAAGTACCGGTTGGAGCTGTCATTGTGAACCATGATCGCATTATTGCCCGTGCACATAATCTTACCGAAACGTTGAATGATGTTACGGCACATGCCGAAATGCAGGCCATTACTGCTGCCGCTAACGTGATGGGTGGCAAATATCTTACCGATTGTACACTCTATGTCACGGTAGAGCCTTGTGTCATGTGTGCCGGTGCTTTGCGGTGGGCACAAATTTCACGAATTGTTTATGGCACGCCCGACGAAAAATATGGCTATTCCTGGTTTTCACCTTTGATTCTTCATCCTAAAACCGCTGTAATAGCAGGTGTTTTGGCGGATGAGTGTGCGGCTTTGATGAAAGAATTTTTTGAAAAACGCAGATAAGTTTTTTATATCATTACTGATAGTTTTTGAGGTGGTTGATCGAAAATTGTCTTTTTGCTCAATATGATTACAAATTCTCATCATGGTTTTCAACTCTGAGAGTTTGTACAGCTTTTATCTTGATATTTTTCGGCATATTCGGTGGGAGAGATTCCATAAAACTCTTTAAACGAATTCGAAAAATGAGATAAACTAGAAAATCCCACTGCGTAAGCCACTTCGGATACCTGAACTTTTTGATTGGCTAGTAATTTGGCGGACTGTTTTATGCGTATGGTTTTGATGAATTCACTAGGCGACTGATTGGCGAGTTCTTTTAATTTCCGGTATAAATGCACGCGACTTATGCCTATGTTTTCGGCCAGAAATTCCACGTTCAAGTCGGGATTTGCTATGTTTTCGTTAATTAGTTTCACCACTTTTCCCAATAGCAACTCATCGGCCGATTGTAACGGTGTAGGCGATAGTAGATCCTTAATTTCTTTATCTTCAAGTGGTTTTATTTCTATGCGATTTCGGTTTTCTATCAAATTCATACTCTGTTTTATCAACAGGTCAATATTAAAGGGTTTTACGATATACGCATCTGCACCCACATCGAGGCCTTCGGCTTTATCGGAATCGGTTGATTTTGCCGTGAGCAGAATCACCGGAATATGGTTGACATCGACATTCGATTTTATTTTTTTGCACAACGTAATCCCGTCCATTTCGGGCATCATGATATCGCTGATGATAAGATCGGGATGTTTTTCACGAATTATCTTCCAGGCTTCTTTGCCATTGGTTGTTTCTTCTACTTTGAAATAAGCTGATAATTCGTTTTTGAGATAATTACGTATTTCTTCGTCATCTTCCACAATCAGTACTTGGAATTTTGTTTTGGGTTTGATCTTTTTTTCGTTCGTCGTTGTCGGTTGTTCATAAAGCATGACGGGTTGTTCTTTTTTCCCTGTATCGATAGATTCTTTTGTCGCGGAGGATGCATTTATTTCTTTTTGGGAAAGGTGTTCTTTACCCAACGGCAAACGGATGATAATCTCTGCCCCTTTTTCGTCTTTTTTGTTTCGGGCCACGATGGTGCCGTGCAAAAGACTCATTATGGAGCGCGACAGGTGCAGCCCCACGCCGGTTCCAACATTTTTACCCATATAATTGTTTTCACTTTGATAAAAACGGTCAAAAATTTTTTCCGTATCCTCTTCATCGATACCTGTTCCTGAATCGGAAACCACGATTTCGAGATAGTTTTTAGTGTGAAATTCATCTTTTTTTGCGTTCTGAACCGATTTTAAACTCACTGTGATCGCACCGTTGTCCGGGGTAAATTTAAAGGCATTGGATAATACATTCATCATTACTTTGTCGAAGTTGCTTATGTCGATCCATGCATTCAATTTAGTATCTTCATGCATAAATTTGAAATCGATACAGCGTTTTTGGGCATTGTATTCAAATGTTTTCATCAGATCTTCTATAAACCCTACCATATCTGTTTCTTGAAATTTCATCATTATTTGTCCCTTTTCTATTTTGCGTACGTCCATTATTTGGTTAATGAGACGCAAAATACGGTTCGCATTTCGATGAATTATTTGATAGATATAGCGTTTTTGTGAATCGTCTTCTGAAGCCATTAACTTTTCGAGTGGGCTGATGATAAGGCTTAATGGGGTTCTGATATCGTGCGATATATTGGTAAAATATTGAAGTTTGGCTTCGTTGATTTCTTCTATGTGTTGTCTTCGAACCAGTTCGTTTCGATATTTTATGCGGTCCAAAATATATCTGATTACTCCATAGGTTATCAGAAGAAAAAGTAGTACGTAAGCCGACATTGCTTGCCATGAAAGATACCAGGGCGGAGATATGATGATGGTGAGCTCCTTGATTGGAGAATAGGTATCGTGTACCGATGCGGCAACTCTTAGTTTGTATTTACCGTAGTTGACATTGGTAAAATGAATCTTATTAATTCCCGGTTCAGTATGAATCCACTCATTGTTGTTGAATCCTTCCAGTTGGTATCGATAAGAAATTTGTTCGGGGATTCCGTAATCAAAGGTCGAGAATTCCAAATTGAATATATTGTTTTTATAGTCTAAATAAATCGTATCCAGGTCGGATATAAAACGCAAAGGTTCGTCTTTTTTACTTTTATTATTGCAAAAAACGGTTCTGTCTCCAATATTTAATGCGATCAGATATAATTGAAGTTCTTCTCGTTTTTCTTTTATTTGCGACGGATTGAAAAAGGTAATGCCATTGATGCCTCCGAAATAGATTTCGTCAGATGGACTTTTGTAGGATGCGCCTCTCGAAAATTCGTTTCCCTGCAAACCATCGGAATTGTAATAGTTGATAAATACGTTTCTTTTTGTGTTATATTTGGATAGTCCGTTATGCGTACTTAACCACAGGTTGTTTTGATCATCTTCCACAATACTACAAATGACATTGCTTGGCAATCCTTCTTCTGTCGTATATTTTTTTAAGAGTATGTTGTTTTCATTCAAAACATACAACCCTTCGGTAGTTCCTATCCACATATTTCCTTTTTTATCCTGAGTTATGGCATAGAGAACCGCATTTGACAAATCGGTTACCGGATTGTTCTGAATAAGCAAATTTTTGGTGTCGATAACAGAATACCCTTTATATGTCCCCACCCATATTCTTCCCATTTTATCCATGAATAACGAACATACCCATTCGTTGGATATCGAATTGCTGCCGTAATGTTTGATATAGGTTCGCGAGGTGGTGTCAAAAACATAAAGACCCCCACCGTGAGTTCCAATCCATAAATTGTTACGGTTATCTTTGATGATGCAATTGACCTTTATTGCCGGATTGTTGGGCTGGATATGAGGAGGAATCGTGTTGAAGTATATGCAATTACCTGTTTTTTTATTAAAAAGAGCCACTCCTTGCGAAAAAGATCCCAGCCACATTTCGCTGTTGTCGAGCTCTACAATAGATGATACGATGCCGGGAACTGACCCCGGTTTATTGGTATTTGTATAGTGGATTGTTTTGGCACCATCGTTTTCTAGTCGATATAAACCATCGTTATCCGTTCCCACCCAAAGTATATTGTTTTTGTCTTTATAAATAGATGCGATGCAGCTCGATCCGATAAGGTTCTTATTAAACGATTTGTGTCCGATATAATTAAATTGGTAGGGATTATTCCTTACTAAAAACACACCTTTTTGGAAAAGCCCGAACCACATGTTTCCTGCTTTATCCCGTAAAATGGAATGCACTTTTGTTTTTGAGAAATCGAAAGGAGAGGAGGCAATCTGAATATTCTCTAATTGACGCGTTGTGTAGTTTAATTTTCTGAGTCCTTGTCCGTCCGTTCCAATAAGCAATCTATTCTGTTTACTGTCGAAAAACAGACTTTTTATCGGCAATGATTCTGTTCCTGCAGCATCTTCTATTGGTACAAAGGAAAAGTTTTGTTGGTTAAATTCGTAGAGGCCGCCGGAAAGCGTTCCGACAAAAATATTTTGATTATCATCTTCCGTTATGGAAGAAATTTGATTACTCCCGATTTTTTTGTTTTGGATACTGAAGGTGTACATTTTATCGGTTGTTGTATCATACAGATAAATTCCGAAATTTTCTGTTCCTATCCAAAATTTTCCCGAACTATCTTGGAAGATGAAAGTCAGATGAGGTGTCGGTAATTTTGAATTGATGTGTGATACGGTTTGAAAAATTTTATTGTTTTCTTTGGACATTTTCATAACCCCTTCACCTGATGTACTGAGCCAGATGCTTCCGTCACTCGCCTCAATAATGGATATAATGTGAGGATATACTCGTTCGTTGGATGAAGAGAGTAATTTAACTTCTTCGAATTTGTTGGTTTTTCGGTCAAATAACTGTAAGCCGTTTATACAACCTACCCAAAAACGGTTTTGAGAATCTTCAAATAAGCATCTTACATAATTATTTTTGAGCGATGTTGTGTCTTTGAGGTTATTTTTATAGACCGTAAATTTAATGCCGTCGAATTTATTCAATCCATCTTCCGTAGCAATCCATAAATAATCCCGTTTATCTTGATAAAGATAGTTGATCAAACTGTTGGATATATCTTTGTCGGTCGAATAAAATATACCTGTTTGGCTTTTTGCGTTGAAAACAATACATCCAAGCACAATTAAAACAAGTATAAATCGATTTTTCATGCTATTTTTTCTAAAATTATTTATAGCAAAAATAATAAAAATAACCAACAAAATTATCATTTTGCATAGTGATATTCATTTTTTAGTATAATTTGTGCTCTCCTTTTTCTTTGCTTTTCATATTTTCTTTCACATAATAAAGTGTAGAGAAACAATTTCTTCTTTGATGAATAATCGGATGAATCGGTCAGCTCCCTGAGATCTGATGGTGTGGTTAGTCAATTAATTTACAATTTATAAGTGATTATAGTCTTCCGTGAATCATTAGCCGGTTCGTGATTTATAGAGTATTGTTTTTTTATTATTTCGGATGTAACCTATTTACAATCTTTTGTAACATTTTTTCTTTTGGTGTAACATACAGAAAAATCAATGTAACACTTATGTAAATAATGTTCATTACTTTTTTTTACTTTTACCATGAGTTTTTTATTTATTAATTGTTAAAAATAAAACCCTATGTATTGATTTAAACAATGTACGTTAAAAACTTATGGTGGAATGTTTTCTTAAACAAAAGAACCCCGCTCAAATTAAAAATTTTAAACTAACATGAATGATTAATTTCTTAAAGTTAAAAAGAATGAAAAACAAAAAAGTGTTTATCAAATGGAAAGGAGTGTTGTTCACAATATTGTGGGTAATATCCTTAGGAATGTTTGCACAAAACATCACGGTTAGAGGTACGGTAACCGATGAAAACAATGAACCGGTTGTCGGGGCAACCATCATTATTTCCGGTGATCCTACCCGAGGTACGGTTACCGATATGGATGGGAAATATACACTATCGGATGTTCCTTCAGATGCTTCGCTTGAATTCAGATATGTGGGTATGAGAACGCAAATTATCCCCGTAAATGGAAGAACTACGATAGATGTGGTCATGGAATCAGAAATGAAAATATTGGAAGAAGTGGTTGTAATTGGTTACGGTACACAACGAAAAGAAGCTGTGACCGGTTCAGTAGCGTCAATTCGTGGTGATGCATTACGTGAAGTGCCTTCTTCAAATATTACACAAGCTTTACAAGGACGCATTCCGGGTGTGGAAATGTCACAGGTTTCAACTAAGCCGGGTTCCCCGATGCAGATCCGTATTCGTGGTACGCGGTCACTTACAGCCAGTAATGATCCGTTGATAGTGCTTGACGGTATTCCTTTTGCGGGATCTATCAGCGACATCAATCCGAACGATATCCGGAGTATCGATATCCTGAAAGATGCTTCTGCAACTGCTATTTATGGATCACGGGGTGCAAATGGTGTTATTTTGGTAACTACTCACAAGGGTAATATCGGGCAAAAAGCGCAGGTGAGTTATAATGGGTATTACGGAATAAAAGATATTTTTGCTAAATATCCCATGATGAATGGTAACGAATTTGTAGCTCTCCGTAAGGCAGCCGGACAGTTCACTAACACTATAGATGAATCGGATGATGTAAATACTGACTGGCAGGATTTGTTTTACCGAACCGGCATGGTTACCGATCATGTCTTAGGTGTATCGGGAGGAACTGCTCAAGGGAGTTATAATTTCGGTATTGGTTATTATCAGGAGGAAGCTGTAGTACCTCGTCAGGACTATAGTCGTATTTCGTTGCGTGCTGCTCTTGACCAGGGGGTAGGGGAATTTTTCCGTTTCGGTTTTTCTTCGAACAGCAACTATTCTGTTAATAACGGTAACGGATTGGGATTATACGGTGTCTTGAGTCTCACTCCTATTGCTAATCCATATAATGAAGATGGCACATGGAAAAGAACCGTAAGGATGCCGTTGGACGAACAGTGGGTATATTCCAGAGAAATCATGAAAAATTTGGGCGACGGATGGAGAGACCAGAATAAAGCGCTTGGTACTTACAATACATTGTATGGTGAAGTGAAAATTCCCGGTATAGAAGGACTGAAATACCGTATAAATATGGGTTTAAATTACCGTACCGGTGATGGCGGCACATATACTGGTGAAGGGGTGTTCAGTTCGGTACCTACTACACCTTCTACCGCCTCTGTCAGCAAGTCGTCTACTACAAATTGGGCAATAGAAAACCTGCTTACATATGATCGTGTTTTTGCAGAAAAGCATCAGCTAAATGTGTTAGGAATGTATTCTGCCGAGCAAACTGCTTACAATAGTTCTTATATTTCGGCAAAGGATATTCCTTCGGATCATTTTCAATTTTATAATTTGGGCCATGCAGCAGGGGAAATAAAGATTGAACCGGGGAATCAGAACTATTATAAGAGTGGTCTGATGTCGTGGATGGGACGTATAATATATTCTTACGATAACCGTTACATGCTTACTGCTATTTTGCGTTCCGATGGTTCCTCTAGGTTGGCAAAAGGTCATCGTTGGCATACCTATCCTGCTGTATCGGCAGGTTGGAATATCAAAAACGAATCGTTTATGCAGGATATTTCAGAGATCAATATGTTGAAATTGCGTATAGGTTATGGACAAACGTCTAATCAATCAGTAGATCCTTATGCAACTCTTGGACGTTTAAGTACAAGACCTTATAATTTTGGTGACGATTTTTCAATAGGATACTATGTATCGGAATTACCTAATGAGAAATTAGGCTGGGAGTATTCTGAAACGAGGAATTATGGTGTGGATTTTTCTCTTTTGAATAATCGTTTATCCGGCTCTATAGAGTATTACGTAACAAACACCAAAGATATTTTATTGAGAGTTGGTTTGCCCAGTACAGCAGGCGTGGGCAGTTATATGGCCAATATCGGGGAAACCAAAAATAAAGGATGGGAAATTTCTCTTGATGGGGTGATATTGGACAATTACAATGGTTGGACCTGGGAAGCCGGCATTAATATGTATGGCAATAGAAACAAGTTGGTGGCACTTGCATCAGGGTCGGAAAGGGACGAGAGTAACTGGTGGTTTGAAGGTTACCCTATCGATGTAATTTTCGACTACGAGAAAATAGGTCTTTGGAATGAAACCGATCCGGATTTCAAATATCTTCAAATTCTAGAACCGGGTGGAAATGCAGGGATGATAAAAGTAAAATATACCGGTGATTATAAAGAAGATGGTACACCGGTAAGACAAATTGGTCCGGATGACCGACAAATCAGGAAACTCGAACCCGATTTTCAGGGTGGTTTTAATACGCGTGTAAGCTATAAAGGATTTGACTTGAGTATTGTTGGGGCGTTCAAAAGCGGTGGTACCCTTATCAGTACCCTTTATTCTTCGAACGGCTATCTTAATATGATGAGCGGACGCCGAGGGAATGTAAAAGTGGACTATTGGACACCGGAAAATACGAATGCTAAATATCCGAAACCCGGTGGTATTACTTCGGGAGACAATCCCAAATATGGTAGTACATTGGGGTACTTTGATGCTTCGTATTTAAAGATCCGTACCATTACATTGGGATATAATTTCAATCCGGAATGGATAAAAAATACGGGTATTAGCCAATTGCGCCTTTACGGTACTGTTCAGAATCCATTTGTTATGTTTTCACCATATCACGATGAATCGGGGATGGATCCCGAAACCAATTCGTATGGAAACGAAAATGCTGCAGTGCCCTATTCACAAAATCTCAGACGTCTCTTAACGATTGGAACTAATACGCCTTCAACACGCAATTATTTGATTGGCATTAATTTAACATTCTAAAAACCGAATAATAATGAAAAAAATACATTTAAAAATTTTTGCAGGAGCAGTACTAACGGCATTTCTTTTTGTGTCGTGCTCCGATATTCTGGAGGAAAAACCTCGCACCATTTATGAACCGGGGTTTTTCAAAACCGAAAAAGGAGTTATGGGTGGACTGACTTCATTGTATGCACATTTGAGATGGATATATGGTCAAGCTTACTATTATAATACGTGTTTAACCGGTACCGATGAGGCAACATATGCTCAGAGTGCGGATGCGAATTTCAAGGATATGGATCTTTCGGGTGTGGGATCAATTACTTCTACCAGTAGTCGTGCCGATGTATTGTGGGGAGCCGCATTTCCGAACATTAACACTGCCAGCGGTATTATTGAAAATGCAATTGCAGTGGGAACCATTTCGGACGCATTGATTGCCGAAGCCCGATTTTTTCGTGCATTCGATTACTTTTTATTAGTACAAACGTTTGGAGGAGTACCTTTAGATTTGGGTGCAGGTGTTTTAAAGTTTAATACAACTCCCTCAAGAGTTTCGGTCCGGAATACCGTACCTGAAGTTTATACCATTGGTATTTTTCCTGATTTGATCAAGGCTATCGAAGATTTACCCGAATATCCCCGTCTTACCGGAAGTTTAACCAAAACCGTTGCTCGTTTTTACTTGGCTAAAGCATATTTGACCTATGCATGGTGGCTTGAAAATCCCAACGACATTCCAACTTATCCATTATGTGACCGCGTTGATCCCGACGGACATGATGCTCAGTGGTATTTTCAGCAGGCTTACGATATTGCAACAACTGCCATTGACAATCCCGGTCCTTATGGCCTGCAAGAAACGTATTATGATGTAAACCTTGCACAAAACGATCGTAACAACGAAATGCTTCTTTACGCCGATCATACCGAGAAAAGCGAATATTATAACGATGGTAGCCTAACATACGGAAGCGGCAGTGCTCCGGACAATTTTGCAGGTTGGATGATGACTTGGAATTACACGGTAATTACTAGTGCAGAAGATCCGGAGTGGAAGAATCTTATAAACCCGGTTCAACGTGAAGCATGTCAAGCGTTAGGCCGTCCCTGGATTCGTATGTGTCCTACGATTGGAGTAATTGAAAACACGTTTGCCGATAAAACTCACGACTCGCGCTACGACGGCACTTTTACGACCGTTTATCGGGGTAACTGGCCTAAAAATCCCAATACAGCTCATATAAAATTTGTATATAACGCCAACAATATGAAGGTTTACCCGGGTGAGCCGGCACTTACTTTTTTGAATGAAGAACCGGATATGGAAATCGATTATCCTGATCCTGATGACGAGTCGGATGTAGATAGGAGTAAGGTCGGTGCAGGAGAATTGCCTGAAAGAGCTGATTATGTTATTCATCCCAGAGGCATTAGCAGAATCGTCTATCCCGGACTATGGAAACTGGGTCCCTATCGTACCGACAATGCTGGCGGTTTAGGTCAACCGAATGCCGGAAGTACGCGTCCTTTCAATATTGCCAAATTCTCTGAACTTTATTTTATTGCTGCTGAAGCTGCTGTAAAAGGTGCGACTACAAAACCGGGTAAAAGTGCCAGAGAACTGATCAATGTGATTCGTTCACGCGCCGGCATGTGGCGTTGGGATAATAATGGAAATTACGAAAAAATTGAAGATCATAGTGACGAAATGATGGCTGCCACTCCCTCGGTTATTACTATAGATTATATTTTAGCCGAACGATCTCGCGAATATTATGGCGAAGGTTATCGGTGGTATGATTTGATACGTACACAGAAATGGGAAGAACTTGCTTCCACTTATGAAATCTGTGGGAGCAAATATAGAGATCATACGCCTAAAATGTATACACGTGACATTCAAAAGTATCATTATTTGCGTCCCATCCCGCAAGGTCAGCTCGACGGCATGGAAATGACACCGGAAGAGAAAAAGGCTTATCAAAATCCGGGATACAGATGATGAAGAGTATAAAATTCTAATTGAAGAGATTGGTTGTACGTATAGTGTTAGCAGCCAATCTCTTATTCTATCATAATTAATTGAGTTATATTAATTCAAGACTTGTAAAGTAAAAAATCGGATAGTTGGATTTTTCTCTGATAATAAATGTTTTTATAGAATTAATTTGAAAACATTTTCGAAAAGTTTTATAACGTTGAAAAAGGATGAATAAAAAATTGTTTTCTATCGGTATTGTTTTTTTGTTTAGTATTGTGGCATTACGGGCTCAAAATGCACCAACGTTTGTGGTTTTTTCAGGGGAAGGTGATGTTTTTCCTTTGACGACAACAAACGAAGCAAAATTTTCCATATTAGCAGATACAGCTGATTTTGCCGGTGTAGAGTACGCTTTGGCAAATTTACAAGCCGATTTCGAAGCAGTAACCGGTATTGAACCGTTGCTTATGGCGAATCCTGCGGCCACAAATATAAAATTGATCATTGGAACTCTTGGCAAGAGTAATTTTATCGATCAACTTGTCAAAAGAGGACTAATCAATAAAAACGAGTTGTCGGGCAAACATGAAAAATTCATCATTCAGACCGTACAACAACCCTTTGAAGGCATTGATGAAGCTTTAGTTATTGCAGGAAGCGACAAACGGGGAACCATTTATGGAATTTACGAGCTTTCTCGCCAAATTGGGGTTTCTCCCTGGCATTATTGGGCCGATGTTCCTGTCCGCAAATCAAAAGATATTTACATTCGGCGGGGCGTTTATACTGCCGGTGAACCTGCCGTGGAGTATCGGGGCATTTTTATCAATGACGAGGAACCGGCATTGGGAAATTGGGTAAGAGCGACTTTTGGCGGATTTAACCATCTTTTTTATGAAAAAGTTTTTGAATTGATCTTGCGGCTGAAGGGAAATTTTCTATGGCCGGCCATGTGGGGGAAAGCTTTTTATGACGATGATCCTCTAAATGCGGTGCTTGCTGACAAGATGGGGGTTGTGATCGGTACTTCGCATCATGAACCGATGGCGCGTGCTCATGTGGAATGGAGCCGCTATGGTGAGGGAGAATGGAATTACCAAACCAATGCGGAAGTTCTGAAAAAATTTTGGAGAGAAGGGTTCGAACGTGCCTATGGCACCGAATGTATTATTACGGTTGGTATGCGAGGCGATGGGGATGAACCCATGAGCGAAGAAGCCAATATTCAGTTGTTGGAAAAGATCATATCCGATCAGCGTGCCATCATTTCCGAAATTTCTGGCAAAGATGCTGCCGAAATTCCTCAGGTGTGGGCGCTTTATAAAGAGGTGCAAGATTATTACGATAAAGGAATGAGCGTTCCTGACGATGTAACCTTGCTCCTTTGCGACGACAACTGGGGAAATGTCAGAAAATTGCCGTTGCCTGAAGCTCCGAAGCGAAAAGGCGGCTACGGTATGTATTACCATTTCGATTATGTGGGCGGACCACGGAATTACAAGTGGCTGAATACCGTGCAAATCGAACGCACATGGGAACAAATGCACTTGAGTTACGAGATGGGAGTAGACAAATTATGGATCGTGAATGTGGGAGATATCAAACCGTTGGAGTATCCCATCAGCTTTTTTCTCGATTTGGCATGGAACCCCACGCAATTTACACCTTCGGGTCTGTATAAACATACAGTGGCGTGGTGCGAGAGTCAATTCGGCGAAAAATATGCTTTTCAGATAGCCGAGTTGATTGCACTTTATACAAAATATAATGCCCGACGAAAACCGGAGTTACTCTCGGCTGATACGTATAGCCTTATCCACTATCAGGAAGTAGATAGGGTTGTTGCCGAATACCGGCGACTGGCAGAAAAAGCTGAAGAAATATATCGAGACCTACCAGAGGAGATGCACGATGCTTACGACCAACTGGTACTTTTCCCTATTCAGGCTTGTGCAAACCTTAACGAGATGTATGTTGCTGCTGCAAAAAACAGATTATATGCCGTTCAAGGTAGAAACGAAACCCGTACGTGGGCAAATAAAGTAAAAGAACTTTTTGAACGGGATAGTCTCTTGACACTTCACTATCATACACAAATTGCTGACGGAAAGTGGAATCATATGATGTCGCAAACCCACATTGGTTATACGTACTGGCAAGAGCCGAAAGTGCAGGTTATGCCGACAGTGGAAATGATGGATGTTCCGGTGAAAGCCGATATGCGTCTTGCCATGGAAGGATCGGAAAAGTTTTGTTCGAAGAATGGGGAAGAAATATCCTTGCCTGAATTTTGTTCATCGGCTTCTGTCCCTTACCATTATATCGAGATATTTAACGGCGGTCAAAAGTCGTTCGAATTTACTGCCTACCCGTCGGCCGATTGGGTGCAGCTTTCGCAGAAAAATGGGACAGTCTCTACCTCGCAACGAATTTATGTTGCGATCGAGTGGGATAAACTGAAAGAAGGTGTGCATGTTGCCGATTTGAAAATTAGGGATGAAGTAGGGAAGACTTTTTTGGTAAAAATTACGGCTAAAAAATATGCTTTACCCGTTGTTGCAAGATCGGTTTTTGTAGAGAGCAATGGTTATGTTTCCATTGAAGCTCCTCATTTTTCTGCAATAAAAAATGGTGAGTCAGTGCAATGGGAAATCATTCAAAATCTGGGTAGAACTTCCTCGGCAGTAACTACTTTTCCGGTAAAGGCTGCATATGAGGCTTATGAAGATATGGCGTTGGAATATCATGTTTTCTTAACGGATACAGGAGAAGTAAAGCTAACTTTATTTCTTTCTCCCACATTGAATTATAATGAAAACAAGGGGCTACGCTACGCCGTTTCCGTTGATGACGGTGAAGAACAAGTCGTCAATTTTAACCATCAATATACCGATCGTGAATGGGAAAGTTGGGTAGCCAATGCTATCATCACTTCGACAACCGTCCATCCTATTTCGCAACCGGGTTTTCATACGATTCGATACAGGGTATTGGATCCCGGTGTGGTTCTTCAGAAAGTAC
>Ga0208938_1001222_pt1 | contig 15468 bp, 15 predicted proteins | sample AD_UKC125_MetaG_FD_184434 | JGI IMG/M metagenome (GOLD analysis project Ga0208938, IMG submission 184434) | Active sludge microbial communities of municipal wastewater-treating anaerobic digesters from USA - AD_UKC125_MetaG (SPAdes) (version 2) | ecosystem: Engineered > Bioreactor > Anaerobic >...
TTATGGAAGCAAGATCGTTTTGCCTCTCCCCACGGGGAAGGGAGTGTGTGACAGTCGAATCAACCCTTTCACGCGTTAATCTGCTGCCACCTCATTCAATCAACGGCGCGCCAGATTCATCCACATCATGCCGCCGGCAGCCAGCAAGCCGCCCCAAGCCAGCGAGGCGTGTAGCGGTTCGCCCAACATCAGCGCGGAAGAAAGGATGCCGAAAATCGGCACCAACACGATATAAGCCGCCGCCACGCCAACGCCCAAGTGCTGCACGCCGCGGAAATACCAAGAATAAGACAGTGTGGTGGCACCAAACGCCAACGCCGCAATGCTCACCCAAGCCTTTAGCGGCGCGGAGAATACCTGTTGCCAGCCCGCCACGCCTTCAATCCAAGCTGCGGCCAGCAACAACATCAGCGAACCCAACACCGCCGCCACCGTGGTCGCGGTGAGCGCATCAATGCCTTTTAACACTTTACGGCCAAGCAAAGTATAGGCCGACCAACTCACCACGCAGCCCAGCAACAGCAATTCGCCCCGCCCCATGCCGCCATTGAGTATTTGCAACGGATGGCCTTGGGTAATCGCCGTCAACGCGCCGATCACGGCTAACAACATCCCCAGCACAATGCCGAGATTGAGCCGTTCGCGAAACAGCCAGGCCGCCAGCAGCAAGGTGAGCACCGGATTCAAGGCCACCACCACCGAAGCGCGCCCGGCGGCCACGCTTTGCAGTCCGTACATAAAAAACACCGCATACGCACAAATGCCGCTGGCCGCCGCCGCGCTCAAACCCAGCCACTGCGCGCCGCTCAAGCGCCGCAGCGGCGCAGTGCCTTGGGCGGACAACAACCACACCAGCAAGGCGATGCCCGCCAGCAGGAAGCGTAAAGCCGCGCCGGTGAGCGGCGGCATGCTTTGCGCCACCACCCGCCCCCACGGCCAAGACGCACCCCAGATAACGGCCATGCCGAGCAGGCGCAGATGGTAAGGATAGCTGGAGGAAGAAGTCATGGTGGTCTTTTATTTGAGGGTGAAGGGGTTTCAGACAGGCATAAGCTGGGGAAAACCTGCCATTTGATTCATTACAACCTGCGTCATACTCGGGCTTGACCCGAGTATCTTTTTATTCCTAAGTAAAGGCGGGATACTCGGGTCAAGCCCGAGTATGACGTAGCTGAGTGTGCAAACCGTACTAAAAAATGCCTGTCTGAAACTACATTTCCAACGGATCGATATCAATCGACCAACGTATCTGGCTGTCTCGACTGCTTTGCAATAAATGCAGCCACAGCGCAGCGGCGCGGTGCAGATTTTTGCGCGACGGTGATTCGAGAAACACTTGGGCGCGTTCACGGCCGGCCAGCCGCTGCATAAACATCGGCACCGGCCCCAGCAGCGATACATCGGGTGCCAGTTGCGGTTCGGCCAGCGCTTTGAGGTCGGCCAAAAAATCCCGCGCCTGCTCGATGCTTGGTGCATCGGCGCGGATGGCGGCCTGAAAGGCAAACGGCGGCATGGCAAACAGGCGGCGTTCGGCCAATTCGTGTTCGGCAAAAGCGGGATATTGCTGGCTTTGCACGGCGGCGAACACCGGATGCTCGGGCAACTGGGTTTGAATCAACACCCGCCCGGCGGCATCGGCGCGACCGGCGCGGCCGGCCACCTGCATCAGTTCGGCAAACAGCTTTTCCGGCGCACGAAAATCAGCGCTGTACAAACTGCCGTCGGCATTAAGTACCACCACCAGATTGAGCCGTGCGAAATCGTGGCCTTTGGCCAGCATTTGGGTGCCGACCAGAATATCGATGCGGTTGTCGGCAATCTGGCCGTATAGTCGCGCCCAATCGTCTTTATTTGAGGTGCTGTCTCTATCTACCCGTACCACTGCCGCCTGCGGAATAAACGATTTCAGCGTGTCTTCCACCCGCTGGGTGCCGTGGCCGACCGCGGTTAAATCCTGATTGCCGCAATCGGGGCATTTGCGCGGCACAGACTGGCGGAAATCGCAATGGTGGCAACGCAATTGGCGGGCGCGTTGGTGCAACACCATTTTGGCCGAACAGCGCGGGCAGCCGAAGGTATGACCGCAGTCGCCGCAAAACAGTGCAGGCGCGAAGCCGCGACGGTTGAGGTACACCAGCGATAAGCCGCCGTTTTGATAATTTTGTTTGAGCAGTTGCAAAGCCTGCTGGGAAAAGCCGTTGTCGAGCTTTTGGCGGCGTACGTCGAGAATTTCCACTTGCGGCGGCTTGGCGGCGTGGTGCGCGCGTTGGTTGAGAGTCAGCAGGCGGTAGCCACCACTTTGTGCTTTGTGCCAACTTTCCAAGCTCGGTGTGGCGCTGCCGAGCAACACCGGGCAACTGCTTTGCTGGCCGCGCCAAACCGCCAAATCGCGTGCCTGATAGCGCAATTCGTTGTCTTGTTTGAATGAGCTGTCGTGCTCTTCGTCCACCACAATCAGCGCCAAATCGGGTAGCGGGGTGAACACCGCCAGCCGTGTGCCGATAATCAGCTTGGCCTGCCCCATCATCGCCCGCAGATAATCTTGCGTGCGGCGGCCGGCGGCGGTTTGGCTGTGCAGTACGGCAGTCGGCACTTGGCCGAAACGCTGCGCCACCCGCTTCAGTAATTGCGGCGTAAGATTGATTTCGGGCAGCAAAAATAACACCTGCCGCCCTTCGGCCAGCACTTTGGCCATCACGTCAAAATACACTTCGGTTTTGCCGCTGCCGGTGATGCCGTACAGCAGAAAGGTTTGGAACTGACCGATGCCTGCCTGAACCGCTACCGCCGCGGCTTGTTGTTCTTCATTGAGCTGATGTTGCGAAGCTTGCAGCTGCGGCGCGGCGGCGTGGTGCGTCTCAACCCAACCGGCCTGCTGCCATTGCTGCAACAGTTTGCCGGCTTGCGGATGAATACTTTTCAGACAGGCCTCTTCCTGCCCGTCCGCCGCCAACGCCTGCCACAGCGCGTGTTTCTTATGAAAGCGCTCCGGCGGCGGCTCTTGCTCGCGGCCGCTGTCGCTCAAGCCGTAAAACAGCGGCGGCTGCGGCAACACCACCGGCTTTGCCTCGCGCAAACCCTGCGGCAACGCGGCAAACACCGCCTGGCCGATGGGATAAAGATAATAACGCGACACAAAGTCCAGCAAAGCGCGCCAGTGATCCGGCAGCGGCGGTTCGCCGTCGAACACCTGCTGCACCGGCAGGATTTTTTCCGGTGCGATATCGGGCGTTACCGCCGTTTCCCACACCACCCCCACCGCCGCGCGACCACGAAACGGTACCACCACCCGCGTACCGGCGGGAATGGCTTGATCGTGGGAATAAGTGAGCAACCCGAGCGGAACGTTCAGGGCGATGTGGTGATAAATCATGGGGTGCATTATATCGATAATGTTCAGCATATGCCTGTCTGAATGAACCCTAAACAAAATGCCTGTCTGAAAAAAACTTTTCAGACAGGCATTGTTCAAACCGTTTACTGGATTACCAAATATCCGATTTGATGCGGCGTTTGAGCGTCGGGTGTTCCGACAATTTAAATACCGGCTCTTTACCCATTTTCAGCTTGCTGCGATAGTCTTTCAGCAGCAAGAATACCAACGGGCTCAAGGCCAGAATCGCCAGCAGGTTAATCAAAGCCATAATGCCCATCGACATATCGGCCATGTCCCACACCACCGGTACTTTGGCCACCGCACCGAAATACACCATGCCGAGCACCGCCATACGGAACACCGAAATCACCATCCAATGGTTGTTCAGGTATTGAACATTCGACTCGGCATACGCGTAGTTGCCAATAATGGTGGAGAAGGCAAACAGGAACAACACGCCCGCCAAGAAATCCGCACCCCATGCACCGACATGATGCACCAAGGCTGCCTGCGTCATCTGCACGCCGGTGAGTGTGCTGTCGGTGGTGTGCACATCGGAAAGCAGCAAGATAAAGGCGGTGCATGAGCACACAATCAGCGTATCGATAAACACGCCCAACATCTGAATCATGCCTTGCGACACCGGATGTTTTACATCGGCCGCCGCCGCCGCATTCGGCGCCGAACCTTGGCCTGCTTCATTCGAATACAAACCGCGTTTAATACCGTTCAACATTGCTGCTGAAATGGCACCGAACACACCGCCGCCGGCTGCTTGGAAGTCAAACGCCGAGCTGAAAATCAGGCCGAATACGCGCGGTACTTCCGCCACGTTCACCGCCATAATATACAGCGCCATCAGCAGATACAGCACCGCCATAATCGGTACTACCGCCTCGGCTACTTTAGAGACGCGACGGATACCGCCGAAAATAATCGGCGCCGTCAAAATCACCAGGCCAACGCCCACTGCATGTTTGTCCCAACCCCAAGCTACTTCAGCAGCCGCCACAATCGAATTGGCCTGCACCGCTTCGTAAACCAAACCGAAACAGAAAATCAGGCTCAGCGCAAACAATACCCCCAACCAGCGCTGTTTCAAGCCCTGAGTGATGTAATAAGCCGGGCCGCCGCGGAAATGGCCGTTTTTATGGTCGCGCACCTTGAACAATTGCGCCAGCGAAGACTCGGCAAAAGCCGAGCTCATGCCGATTAAGGCGGTGATCCACATCCAAAATACCGCACCCGGGCCGCCGAGCGAAATCGCAATCGCCACACCGGCAATATTGCCCACGCCCACTCGGCTGGCCAAACCGGTTACAAACGCCTGAAACGGCGTGATGCCGTGCGGATCATCGCCTACTTTGCGACCACCCAACATTTCTTTGATACTGCGGCCAAGCAAACGGATTTGCACAAAACCGGTGGCAAAAGTAAAAAACAGGCCGGTACCCAGTAACAGAAAAATCAACACATTCCACATAGGCGTATTGATTTCGTTCACCCAATTGTGAATCGTTTCAATCATATATTATTCCTTCAATCCCGGTTTCAGACAGGCTTCCCCCTACCCGAATGCACTCCGGTTCTACATAAAGTCTCTGAAGCCACGCACCTGCCGTTACCACCGGCGGTGCGCATAATGTATGTAATGTGTAAAAAGTATCAACCGAGCAGCTATGCCGCTCAGCAAACCGCGCATTATAGCAAAAACGCTCTAAAAATCATATATCTGCTAAAAACAAGGCACTGCTTATCCCTAACCATGCCTGTCTGAAAATGCCGATTTGAATATTGGATGGTTTCAGCCCTATTGGGCACATAAAAACAGCCGGATGGCCTCACCCGGCTGTCTTGCCCGCTTAACGTTAACGAATCAGTTTCTTTAAAGATTCATGCTCTTGTTTGATGCCGGTAATCAATTGGTCATAGCGTCGCATGCGTCGCAGCGAGCGTACAATCAAATACACGGCAAAGGCAATCAGCAGCAGATTAATCAGCGTGACCAACGCCAGCAACGGCCACACTTCGGCAGGGTTATACCAGTCGGAAGTGGCGATCAGCACACTGAATACCGATAAGGGCAGCGCCAAGATGGCAATGCCGGTGCGCATCACCGCTAAAGAAGTACGCTTTTCCGACAGCAATAACTGCACCTGATTGATGCTGAGGATGTCGTCTTGGGTGTGTCTGTTCATAACCGCCGCCTAAGGCTACCTTACCCGGTGGGTTTAGCGCAAACTTAGCCGCGGCGCCACACCGTACCGCCCGCACCATCTTCCAGCAGAATATTTTCGGCTGTCAGCAAATCACGGATACGGTCGGATTCCGCCCAGTTTTTGTCTGCACGCGCCTGTTTGCGCTGTTCGATTAAGGCATCGATTTCTTCGTTGCTCAAACCGCCTTCGGTTTGGCCGCCTTGCAAGAAAACTTGCGGATCGCGTTGCAGCAAGCCGATGATGCCGGCCAAAGCTTTCAGGCAACCGGCCAATTCGGCGCTGTTGGTGCGGTTCACTTCGTTAGCCAGTTCAAACAATACCGCTACTGCTTCCACGGTTGCAAAGTCATCGTTCATCGCGGCATAGAAGCGGCGGGTGTATTCGTTGGCTTCTTCGCTCAAGGCAAACTCGGCCGGCGAGGTGTTTTTCAACGCGGTATAGAGACGGGTCAGCGCGCCTTTGGCGTCGTCCAAATGGGCATCGGAATAATTCAACGGGCTGCGGTAGTGCGCACGCAGAATGAAGAAGCGCACCACTTCCGGATCGTATACTTTCAGAATGTCGCGGATGGTGAAGAAGTTGCCCAACGATTTCGACATTTTTTCGCCGTCCACCCGGATGAAGCCGTTGTGCAACCAGTATTTCACATGGCTTTCGATGGTTTTCGCGCCGTGATCGTGGCCGCAATGGCCGCCGTGGGCACCGCAGCTTTGTGCAATTTCGTTTTCATGGTGCGGGAACTGTAAATCCGCGCCGCCGCCGTGGATATCGAAGGTGTCACCAAACAGTTGCTCGCTCATGGCCGAGCATTCGATGTGCCAGCCGGGGCGGCCTTTGCCCCACGGGCTTTCCCAAAAGTCTACTTCATTCGGTTTGGTCGCTTTCCACAATACAAAATCCAACGGATCACGTTTGAAATCGTCCACTTCCACCCGTTCACCGGCACGCAAATCGTCCAGCGATTTACCGGAAAGCTGGCCGTAAGCGGCAAATTCGCGCACGGCGTAATATACATCGCCATTGGCGGCCGGATAGGCTTTGCCGTTGGCAATCAAGCGTTCAATCATGCTGATCATCTCGCCGACATGCTCGGTGGCTTTCGGCTCGACATCGGGGCGCAACACACCCAGCGCATCAGCATCTTCGTGCATCGCCTGAATAAAACGGGCGGTCAATTCACCGATGGTTTCACCATTTTCTGCCGCACGGGCGATGATTTTGTCGTCGATATCGGTGATGTTGCGCACATAAGTGAGTGGGTAACCGTGGGCACGCAACCAGCGCGCAATCATATCGAATACTACCATCACGCGACCGTGGCCGAGGTGGCAATAGTCGTAAACGGTCATGCCGCAAACATACATACGCACGTTTTTCGCATCGATGGGCGTGAAAGGTTCTTTTTGTCGGGTTAAAGTATTATAGATATTCAGCATGTTTGTTCCCTTGAATGGAAAGAAGAGGCCTTACCCTACCGGCTGCAGCCTTTGTTGAGTTTATATTCAGTATTAAAAAAATAAAACTTGTTTTGTTGTTTTGAATCGGAAAAAGCTGCCCAACACCCGGCAGCTTCTCAAGATTTACGCGAAATCTTTACGATATTGAAGCATACCCGTTTGAGCGGCCAATTGGTCATATAACGCCTGAGCGGTCTGATTTTCTGCCGCAGTGATCCAATACACCCGATTGCAGTTTCTCGCTTCGGCCGCTGCATACACCGCTTCAATCAACTGCCGCGCAATACCTTGCCGTCGATGAGCCGAATCAACAAATAAATCTTCCAAATAACAACACTCACCGATGTTCCAAGTATTTGGATGGATCAAGATGTGGGCAAAGCCCACCAAGTTGCCAGCCTCGTCAAATGCACCCAGCGCCTGCATATCGGGTCGACCCACCAGCCGCCGCCAAGTTTCTTGTATTACCTCATCGGCAAGCGTGGTCGGGAAAAAATCAAGATAAGCCTGCCACAGCGACAGCCATTGCGCGTGGTCATTTTCGATTAAAGGGCGGATGGAGAGGCTCATTTTGTTTATCCTAATGGTTTCAGACAGGCATTTATTCTGCTTTAAACACCGAAGTATCGGTTTTCGGCTGCTCTGCCGCCACCTCTGCAGCGGCCTGTTTGGCTGCGGCTTCCGCCTCGGCGGCCAGCCGTTTTTTCTCGATTAAGTATTGATTGATTTGATGCACCAAATCCTGCGTACCTTCATGGGTGAGCGCGCTGATTTTAAACAGGCGCGGGGTTTGCATATCGAAGCTGAAACGATCGTCCGGCGCGGGATAATCCCAGCCGATGGCAGCCAGAAATTCGGCGGCACGGCTTTCCGCTTCTTCCGGCGAAAGCATATCCAGCTTGTTCAACACCAGCCAACGCGGTTTATCAAACAATTCTTCGTCGTATTTACGTAACTCGTTGATAATCGCCAACGCCTCATCGGCAGGGTTGACTGTTTCATCAAACGGCGCAAAGTCCACCACATGCAGCAGCAGGCCGGTGCGCGAAAGGTGGCGCAGAAAACGGTGTCCCAAACCCGCGCCTTCGGCGGCGCCTTCAATCAAACCGGGAATATCGGCCATCACGAAGCTGTTGTTTTCATCCATCCGCACCACGCCGAGATTGGGGTGTAAAGTGGTAAACGGATAATCGGCCACTTTCGGTCGGGCGGCGGAAACCGCGCGAATTAAAGTGGATTTACCGGCGTTCGGCATCCCCAGCAGACCGACATCGGCCAGCACTTTCAATTCTAGAATCAGGCTTTTCGCTTCACCCTCTTCGCCCGGCGTCGCCTGCTTCGGCGCACGGTTTACCGAAGATTTGAAATGAATATTGCCCAAGCCGCCTTTGCCGCCTTTGGCCAAGCACACTTGCTGGCCGTGGTGGGTTAAGTCGGCCACGATTTCATCGGTATCGGCATCGCGGATCAGCGTGCCGACCGGCATGTGCAACACCACATCATCGGCACCGGCGCCATAGCGGTCGGAACCGTGCCCTTTTTCACCGTTTTTGGCCTGATAGCGTTTAACAAAACGGTATTCCACCAAGGTATTCAGATTTTCATCGGCCAGCGCCCAAACGCTGCCGCCTTTACCGCCGTCGCCGCCATCGGGGCCGCCGCGCGGCACAAATTTTTCACGGCGGAAACTGGCCGCACCGTTGCCGCCTTTGCCGGCCACCACTTCGATTTTTGCTTCGTCGATAAATTTCATAATGTTCTCAATAGGAAAGCTTTGCGTGCATCGCGTTTCGATAGCGCCGAAATGGGATTAAGCGTATCGCAAATATTTGTTTTTGGCTTGATAGGCTTCGCATCAACAGCCGTTAAATGCCTGTCTGAAACCGTGCCAATAAGGCTTGATTATAAATGATATGCGGTTTGGCTGTCCTATATTTCAGACAGGCATTGCACACCGATAAAAAACCGCCTGCCGAATCTGGCAGGCGGTTTAGGATGCAACGTGATTACACTTTAGCGGCAGCAGCCACTTCAGCAGCGTAATCCACTTCTTTTTTCTCGATGCCGTCACCAACTTTGTAACGTACGAAAGACACGACTTCCGCGCCGTTTTCTTTCAGGAATTGGGCAACGGTTTGATCCGGGTTCATCACAAACGCTTGGCCGTTCAGGGTGATTTCAGCCAAGAATTTTTTGATGCGGCCTTCTACCATTTTGGCAGCGATGTCAGCCGGCTTGCCGGATTCCAGCGCTTGCTGGGTGTAGATGTGGCGCTCTTTCTCAACGATTTCGGCGTCCACTTCGGCTTCAGATACACATTGCGGTTTGGCCGCAACGATGTGCATACCCACTTTGCGGGCAACGTCTTCAGCACCTTTGAACTCAACCAATACGCCTTCGGTGGCCAGAGCACCGTGGATGTAGGCAGTCAGGCTGTTCGCGGTATCGATCACTTGGAAGCGACGTACAGACATGTTTTCGCCCAATTTAGCGATGATGGCTTTACGCTCTTCTTCAACCAAAGCGGCCAGTTCTTCAACGGTAGCCGGTTTTTTCTCGGCAGCGGTTTTGGCCACAGAGTTAGCAAAGGCTACAAAACCCGCATCTTTGGCAACGAAGTCGGTTTCGCAGTTTACTTCAACCAAAGCGCCTACATTGCCTTCGATGGCATAAGCCAATACGCCTTCAGCGGCGGTACGGCCGGCCAATTTACCGGCTTTGGCGCCGGATTTGATGCGCAGGATTTCTTCTGCTTTCGCCATATCGCCTTCGGCTTCTACCAAGGCTTTTTTACATTCCATCATGCCCAGGCCGGTAGCAGCACGCAGGTCACCCACCATTTTTGCAGTAATTTCTGCCATGTTTATCTCCAGATTCAATATATTCAGACGGAACGCGGCACCACCGCATTCACAATAAAAGACGATATGAAAAGGGGCGCTGCCGCCCCTTTCACGATACCGTTTTATTCAGCAGCAGCGGCTTCTTGAGCGGCAGCTACAGTTTCAGCAACGGCTTGGTTTTTGCCTTCCAGAACCGCATCGGCGATGCCGCGGCAGTACAGACGGATGGCTTTGGCTGAGTCGTCGTTACCCGGGATAACGTGTTTCACGCCTTCAGGGCTGTTGTTGGTATCCACAACGGCGATTACCGGGATGCCCAATTTAGCGGCTTCAACCAAGGTACCGTGTTGGTAACCGGTATCGATTACGAAAATCGCGTCCGGCAGACCTTTCATGTTTTTGATACCGCCCAAAGAGCGTTCCAGTTTTTCCACTTCGCGGGTCATGTCCAACAATTCTTTTTTGTTGAAACCGCTGGCTTCACCGTTTTCCAGAACGGCTGATTTTTCTTCCAGGCGTTTGATGGATTGTTTAACGGTTTTGTAGTTGGTCAACATACCGCCCAACCAACGGTGATCAACGAAAGGCATACCGGCACGGGTAGCTTCTTCGCGGATGATTTCGCGGGCTTGACGTTTAGTACCCACAAACATCACGGTGCCTTTGTTTGCAGCCAAACGGCGAACCACTTCTTGAGCTTCTTGGAACAGCGGCAGGGTTTTTTCCAGGTTGATGATGTGGATTTTGTTGCGCGCGCCGAAAATGTATTGTTCCATTTTCGGGTTCCAGTAACGGGTTTGGTGACCGAAGTGAACGCCTGCTTCCAGCATTTGGCGCATGGTAATTTGAGACATGAAGATTCCTTAATAAAGGGTTATTGCAAACATCAGCGCACAGAACCTGAAACAGGCACCCTTCGGCGCGATGCGAGCGTTGAAAATAAAATAAAAAGGCTTTCTTAATGAAAGCCCGAGAATTATATAGAGAATCCCTTATTCTGGCAAGGATTTATGTTTTTGCTGCCGCTCCTGCTTCATCCGCTTGTTGCGTTTGCGGACGATGGCCACCCAAAAAGCAAATACGGTCGGCAAAATGGTGAATACGGTCAGATAAATCAGCATCCGCGCCCAACCGGGCTGAGCGATGGAGAACATCAGGGTGACAAAAATATAGCCAATTAAAATAATGTGCCACATAACAGATTCCGCAGTTTTTTCAGACAGGCATTATAACCGTATAAATGCGATTTTTTGCCGCTTCACCGTAAAGTGGCACATTAGCGTTTAATTCTCTATAATTTGCGTTTTTCTTTCCCATTCCTAAGGATTCTCCTCATGGCAGACTTTAACCAAATCCTCGACGCCGGCGATGTAGACGGCGGCATCATCAATGTAGTGATCGAAATTCCGGCCGGCTCCAACCACAAAATTGAATGGAACCGCAAACTGGCGGTGATGCAGCTCGACCGTGTTGAGCCGATTGCCTTCGCCAAGCCGACCAACTACGGTTTTATCCCGCAAACTTTGGACGAAGACGGCGATGAGCTGGACGCGTTGATCATCACCGACACCCCGCTGCCCACCGGTATCTTTCTGGAAGCCAAAGTCATCGGCGTGATGAAGTTTATGGACGACGGCGAAGTGGATGATAAAGTAGTTGTGGTGCCGGCGGACGACCGCAACAACGGCAATGCTTACAACAGTTTGGCCGATCTGCCGCAGCAGTTGATCAAACAAATCGAGTTCCACTTCAACCACTACAAAGACCTGAAAAAACCGGGCACGACTCAAGTTACCAGCTGGGGCGACATTAACGAAGCCAAAGCCGTGATCCGCGAATCACAAGAGCGCTGGAAAAAACAATAAGTAGTAACTAGATGCCTGTCTGAAAACTTTTGTTTCAGACAGGCATTTTGTTTATAAGGAAGCTGAAGATGACTGGTTATTCCGACGCCGAATACAAACAGCAATTGCGCCGCCAGTTCCGCCGTGCACGCCAGCAATTGCCGAAAAGCGAGCGGCTGCGTGCGGAAACGTGCATCAACCGCCGCTTAAAAAAGCTGCTCAAACGCGGTCGCAGGATTGCGTTTTATTGGCCAGTGGGCAGCGAATTGCGATTGAGCGGACTGATGCAAGCCGCACTAGAACGCGCCACCCATGTGTACCTGCCCTATATCGAAGCGGGCAAACGGCGGCTGTGGTTCACTCGCTACCAGCCCGACACCCGCCGCGAACGCCACCGCGCCGGGCGGCTCGATATTCCGCAGTTTCACGGCAAAAAAGTGCGGATGGAAAAACTGGATATTGTTTTGCTGCCTTTGGTGGCCGCCGACAAACAAGGCTATCGACTGGGGCAAGGCGGTGGTTTTTATGATGCCTCGCTGGCGCATTGCCGTTTTTCGCTGCCGAAAAAAATCGGCGTCGGCTTTGCCTGCCAACTGGCCGACCAGCTGCCACACGAAAGCCACGACAAACCGCTCGATGCTTTTGTTTGCGAACGCTCTTGGCTGACTTTTAAATAAAAGAATGCCTGTCTGAAACTTTTTTCAGACAGGCATTCTTTTTAATCAAACACTTGCTTAATTCAAATACAACATCGGATTCACCGCTTTACCGTTTACCCGCACTTCAAAATGCAGCTTGGTGCTATCGGTATCGCTGCTACCCATGGTCGCAATCTGCTGGCCGGCGCGCACGGTTTGGTCTTTGCTGACCAACAATTTATCGTTATGCGCATAAGCGGTGAGCATGCCGCCGCTGTGGCTGACCAATATCAGATTACCGTAGCCGCGCACACCGTTACCGGCATATAACACTTTGCCGTCGGCCGCCGCTTTAATCGGCGTGCCCGGCGCACCGGCCATGTCTATACCTTTATTGCTCACACCATCATAGGGCTTGCTGACGCTGTGATTATCCAGCGGCCAACGCAAAGCCATGCGGTTTACCGGCTTCACTTCGCCGGTGGTACTGCTGCGCGGGGTAGCAACAGCGCGTTCACCGGCATTGGCGCGCACGCGCAAGACTTGACCGACCTCAATCTGAGTTGGATCTTGCAGATTATTCCAGCGCGCCAAGGTGGCGGCATTTTGGTTAAAACGCAGGCCGATGCGGTAAAGATTATCGCCCGGCTGCACACGATAATGACCTTCTGGCACTGGGCCGGTGGTATTGGGAGTACCGGCACAGGCAGCCAGCAACAGGGCGGTCGCCAAGGCGCCAACCAGTGAAATTCGGGAGCTAAATTTTTTCATGGGCGTAAGGATAGCAATATCCGCCGGTAATGTTTTTGCTTTAACTTTTTTTTACCGCTTTGCCCGCAGCGCCACGCACCTCGGCTGGCGGCAGCCCGGCGAAAAGAGATTCCTCTTCGAAGCTGATCCAAATAAAAAGCTGGTTGAAATTAAGCCTTTTTGGCATTATGTTAAGAGCCTAACTAAAAAGGAATCTGTTCATGCAATATTTCGGTATCGGCTTTTTGGTGCTGTTATTTTTAGAAATCATGTCCATCGTTTGGGTAGCCGACTGGCTGGGCGGCGGGGTAACGTTATTCTTGATGATCGCCAGCTTTGCCCTCGGCCTGTTTATGCTGCGCCGCATTGGTTTGGCCGGTGTTTTGCTGGCCGGCAGTACACTGCGCAGCGGCGGGGTATCGCTCTACCAGCTATTGTGGCCGATTCGCTACACTGTGGCCGGTATGCTACTGATGAGCCCGGGTTTTGTGTCCACCCTGATTGCCGGTATTTTGTTGCTGCCGATTAAAGGCGGCCCCACCATTTCTACCCCGCAGCATGAAGGCCGCCCTTTTGGTGCCGATTTTGAACACAACAACGACGGCTTCCGCAGCCAGGCGACCCGTGCACGCATTGATCGCAATGATGACATCATTGAAGGTGAATATACGATTACCGACAGCCCGGAACAGGAAAAACGCGACAGTTAAGGCGGTTGCACTTATCATAGCCGTTGAGACAAACAATGCCTGTCTGAAAGATTTTTCAGACAGGCATTGTTTTTGCCATTTTAAGACTGATAACGATTTGTTAACGAATGCTCGCCACATCACAAGCGAAATGGTAGCCGACAATATCGAAGCCGTGGCGGAAATAAAAACGGCGGGCATCGGAGCGCTCGCTGCCGATATTTGAGTCCACATGAATCTGTCCCACTCCGGCCGCTTGCGAGATTTTCGCCACTTCTTTCAGTAAACGGCTGGCATGGCCACGAGAGCGGCTGTTGGGAATCACCACCAAATCATCAATATGGGTATGCACGCCGTTCACCAGATTCACTGCCTGGTGGAAACCGCATACCGCCACCGCATTGTGTTTGCCTTCTTCAAAGATACCGATTAAGCGATAGCCTTGCGGGCGTTGCAACTGGTTGACCTGTTCGACAAAGCGGTTCACATCGGTGAGCATCGGGCGCAGGACGCTGAGCGCGGCAAAAGCCACCGCTGTTTCCTGCTCGCCAATCTCGCGCATTTCCCACTTCGCGGTTTCTGCTGCCTTAGGCTCAACCGCCGCTGCCGGTCGTACCGCAGCGGCCACCGCTGCTTCCGCTTGTTGCACTTGCTCGGCCTGTGCTTTTTGCTCGCGCTCTTGTTCCAGCACTTCGCAATCCATCACCCGCAAATCGTTATCGGCGGCGAAGTCCATCAAAAAGCGGAACATCGCCGGATTGATCTGTTCCAGCTTTTTATCGACACCGACACAACGCACATTGTCGACCAAAATCGGACGCACCCATTCGTGGTAAGACAGGCGATTGCACTTATCAAAGGAAGACAAAATGCCGCACAAACGCTCCGACCAATCGCTGGGGCGAAAGGTTTTGCCTTTACTGGTGGTGCCGTGAATGATGATTTCGTTGATATTGCAGACGAGCATATTCAATCCTTAATCGGCCACGCCGAATCTGTAATGATAAACACTAGCGATTATACCCGAAGCCGCCGCCGAATCTGTAATTTTCTTATATAGCGGGCGGTTTGCCGCGCTCGGCGGTCGGCCATGCCTGTCTGAAAAAATCGGAGTCTTGCCACTTATTATCATGATGATAAAACCGGCGCTGCCTAGCTTGTTTGTTTCAGACAGGCATGGTGTTTTCCCAAACTCCAAAGTCTTTAAACAGCCATACGGCTTGGTTTAACTACCCAGCCAAGTATGCACTCTCGACTCAAACCACAAAAATAAGCATTTAATATCTTAAAAACCATTATATAAAAATATTATTCCAATAATTTACACCAAAAGAGAACACCGCTGTTTTAACGTAAAATTGTCTACAATTTATTTTACAAATAAAACACAATAAGTTAAATTGTCGACAAATAGCTTAAACTGTTAACAGACAACCCAGCCAGCAAACCAAAGTAGCCGATAACCACTGCCCCACCCTCAAATCAGAAAGGATACAAAAATGAAAAAAATCACCGCCATGATCAAACCTTTCAAGCTGGACGATGTGCGCGAAGCCTTAAACGACATCGGCGTACAAGGGATGACGGTTACCGAAGTCAAAGGCTTCGGCCGCCAGAAGGGCCACACCGAAGTGTACCGCGGTGCCGAATAT
>Ga0208938_1001224_pt1 | contig 15466 bp, 16 predicted proteins | sample AD_UKC125_MetaG_FD_184434 | JGI IMG/M metagenome (GOLD analysis project Ga0208938, IMG submission 184434) | Active sludge microbial communities of municipal wastewater-treating anaerobic digesters from USA - AD_UKC125_MetaG (SPAdes) (version 2) | ecosystem: Engineered > Bioreactor > Anaerobic >...
ACGCTGACAAGGTTGCTCTGACCGGAGCCAAGGCCGAGCAGAAGCTCGACCACCGGCACTCTGGATACCCCGGTGGTTTGAAGTCCACCACGTACGGGGATCTGCGGCAGAAGAACCCGCGACGCATGATCGAGAAGGCCGTGGCCGGCATGCTTCCCCACAACAAGCTGGGCCGTAAGCAAATCACGAAGCTGAAGGTGTACGCGGGACCTGAGCACCCGCACTCCGCGCAGCAGCCGGTTCCGTACACCATCAGTCAGGTCGCGCAGTAACTCGCGCGCGCAGGAAGGACTACTTGTGACTGAGACCACTCTGACCACCGAGACCCCGGCGGCTGTCAGCCGTCAGGCCGTCAACCGCCCCGGCGGAGGCACTGGCCGACGTAAAGAGGCTGTCGCCCGTGTTCGGGTTGTGCCGGGCACCGGCCAGTGGAAGATCAACGGTCGCGACCTCGCCACCTACTTCCCCAACAAGGTTCACCAGCAGATCGTCACCGAGCCCTTCCGGCTGCTCGGCTTGGACGGTCAGTACGACGTCATCGCGCGTCTGCACGGTGGCGGCGTTGGCGGCCAGGCGGGCGCGCTGCGGTTGGGCATTGCCCGTGCGCTGACCGAGATCGACACCGACGAGTACCGCCCCGATCTCAAGAAGGCCGGCTTCCTCACCCGCGACCCGCGCGTGGTCGAGCGCAAGAAGTACGGACTCAAGAAGGCCCGCAAGGCGCCGCAATACAGCAAGCGCTGAGAATCGTCGTGGGTACGCTGTTCGGTACCGACGGCGTCCGGGGGCTCGCAAACCGCGACGTCACGGCCGAGTTGGCATTGGATCTGTCAGTCTCAGCTGCACACATCCTCTCGGAGGTCGGGTCGCGACGTACGGCTGTGGTCGGCCGCGACCCCCGCGCCAGCGGTGAGTTCCTGCAGTCCGCGGTGGCGGCAGGGCTGGCCAGCGCAGGAGTCGACGTCATCGATGCGGGGGTGCTTCCCACACCGGCGATCGCCTACCTCACCAAGGTGCGCTCGGCGGACCTCGGCGTGATGCTGTCGGCTTCACACAACGCCATGCCCGACAACGGCATCAAGTTCTTCAACGCCGAGGGCAACAAACTGCCCGACGAGGTCGAGGGACAGATCGAGGCGCGTCTCAACGAGCAATGGCAGCGTCCCGTGGGTGATGACGTCGGGCGCATTGTGGCCGACCCGGATGGGATCGCAGAGTACGTCGCTCACCTGCTCACCACCGTCGAAACGCCCTTGGACGGGCTCACGGTAGTCGTCGATGGTGCCAACGGCGCCGCGAGCGCGGCGGCGCCCCTGGCCTACCGGCAGGCGGGTGCCACAGTCATCGAGATCCACTGCGACCCGGATGGCTATAACATCAACCGGGACTGCGGATCGACGCATATGCAGGACCTGCAGGCGGCCGTCGTCGACGCCGGCGCGGATCTTGGCATCGCCCATGACGGAGATGCTGACCGCTGCTTGGCCGTGGATGCCCAGGGCCGCATCGTCGACGGAGACCAGTTGATGAGCATCATCGCGCTGAGCATGCGCGACGCCGGTCGGTTGGTCAACAACACGGTCGTGGCAACTGTGATGGCGAACCTGGGCTTCAAACAGGCCATGGAGCGCGAGTCGATCACGGTGGTGGAGACCGCGGTAGGGGACCGCTATGTGCTCGAGGCGATGATGGACGGCGGTTTCGTGCTCGGTGGAGAACAGAGCGGGCATGTGGTGATGAGCGAGCACGCCACGACCGGTGACGGTCTGCTGACTGCCCTGCAGGTGATGAGCCGCATGGCTCAGACGGGTTCATCACTAGCAGACCTCGCCGACGTCATGCATCGCCTCCCGCAAGTATTGATCAATGTCAGCGGTGTGGACAAGCACGCCGTCGACTCCAACGAACGGGTTGCAGAGGCGGTGGCCCGCGCACAGGCAGCCCTTGCGGGATCGGGACGGGTGCTGCTGCGCAAGTCGGGCACAGAACCCCTGGTCCGGGTCATGGTCGAAGCCCAAGACGAGCGCACCGCCGCCGCTGTGGCAGGGGATCTTGCCGCCGTCGTTCGCGAACACCTCTCTCTGTAGTCATCGTTAGCTGGCCTGCATCCGCAGGGCGCGCACATCCCCGCCGTACATGTCCTGCGCGAGGTAGAGGGGGCTGATATCCGGCTCGGGTACCAGAAGGTAACGACGCCTACCCAGCAGGACAGTGTCGCCAGGCCAGACCTCGCCGCTGATGCATCCGCGAGCGACCTCGTTGAGGTCCGCCGCGTCTGCGATGGTCAGCCCCTCTGCCACCAACTCCGGCTTCCCGACGCCCGTCAGGCCAACGGTGTAGACCAATGACGGGTCGTCATCCTCGGGTTCCACGTACTGCAGGCACCACCCCTTCTCGGCGATCGTAGCGACGGCCCACGCGCGGTAATCCGCCATCGTCAGGCTCGAGTTGTCACACATCCAGCACATCAGTGCCTCCTCATTGCGGTTGAGTGCCCAGTCGATGACAGGGGTACGACATCGGGGTGCCCGTGAGGGATACCGTTGTGGATATGTGCGGAATCGTCGGTTATGTGGGTGGGCAGGACGCTACCCAGGTCGTGGTGGACGGATTGCGGCGCCTGGAGTACCGGGGCTACGACTCAGCGGGTGTCGCCGTAGTGACGGGCACCGGAGTGCAGTCGCGAAAACGTGCCGGGAAGTTGGCCAACCTGGAGAAGGCACTGGCCGAATCGCCGCTGCCCGACACGTCGGTCGGGATCGGCCACACCCGCTGGGCGACACATGGCGCCCCCAACGACGTGAACGCCCATCCGCACCTCAGCGAGGATGGCCGGCTCGCGGTCATCCATAACGGCATCATCGAGAACTTCGCGGAATTGCGGGAATCGCTGCGAGGCGATGGCGTGACATTCCTGAGCGAGACCGACACCGAGGTGGCCGCGCATCTGCTTTCCCGGGAGTTGCGTCGCGCCGACGACCTGACGGTGGCCATGCAGCGCACCTGCCAGCAACTGCGTGGGGCATTCACGCTCGTGGCCGCCTGGGCCGATGACCCGCGGGCGTTGGTCGCTGCCCGGCGCAACTCGCCCTTGGTGGTCGGGCTGGGGGAGGGTGAGACCTTCTTGGCCTCCGATGTCTCGGCCTTCATCGCCCACACCAAGCAGGCGCTGGAACTAGGTCAGGATCAGGTCGTGACCATTACCCGCGAGGGGGTGACGATCACAGACTTCGACGGTGGCGTCGCTGCAGGGACGCCGTATGAGGTCACGTGGGACGCCAGCGCCGCCGAGAAGGGCGGGTACGACCTTTTCATGCTCAAGGAGATCGCCGAGCAGCCGAAGGCGGTGGCGGACACGCTGCTGGGCCGCATCACGCAGAACAACGACCTCGTCCTCGAGGGACTGAACATCTCCGATGCGGAGCTGCGGGAGATCGACAAGATCGTTGTGGTGGCCTGTGGCACCGCGTATCACGCCGGCCTGGTGGGCAAGTACGTCGTGGAGCACTGGACCCGGATTCCGGTTGAGGTCGAACTGGCCAGCGAGTTCCGCTACCGCGACCCCATTCTGGACCGCCAGACTCTGGTCGTGGCGATCTCGCAGTCGGGGGAGACCATGGACACCTTGATGGCTCTGCGCCATGCCCGCGAGCAAGGATCTCGCGTCCTGGCCATTTGCAACACCCAGGGTTCGACCATCCCGCGCGAGTCCGACGGCGCCCTGTACACCTACGCAGGACCGGAGATCGCGGTCGCGTCGACGAAGGCCTTCCTCACCCAGGTGGTTGCCGTGCATCTGCTGGGGATGTACCTCGGCCAAGTCCGGGGCAACCTGTTCGGTGACGAGATTCGCGCGATGGCCTCGGATCTGGCGAGCATGCCCAACAAGATCGACCTGGTGCTGGACACCATGGATGGCGTGCGGGATCTCGCGCGCAGCCTGCAGGACGCGCAGTCGGTGCTCTTCCTGGGTCGGCACGTCGGCTTCCCTGTCGCATTGGAGGGCGCCTTGAAGCTCAAGGAACTGGCCTACATGCACGCTGAGGGGTTCGCCGCCGGGGAACTCAAGCACGGCCCGATCGCACTGATCGAGCAGGGACTGCCGGTGATCTGTGTGATGCCGAGTCCGCAGGGCCGCGGTGTCCTGCACGAGAAGATGGTGTCCAACCTGCAGGAGATCCGGGCCAGGGGTGCTTACACCATCGTGATCGCCGAGGAGGGCGACGATGAGGTCGCGCCGTACGCCGACCAGATCATCTCGGTCCCGGTCGTCCCGACGCTGATGCAGCCGCTTGTCACGACGGTGCCCCTGCAGGTATTCGCCTGTGAACTCGCGACGGCAAAGGGCCACGATGTGGATCAGCCTCGCAACCTGGCGAAGTCCGTGACGGTGGAGTAGAACGCGACGCTTGACCTTTCCGCTACGTCAACGTCTAGCGTCGAGGACATGGAGTACAGCATCGCCGAGGTGGCGAAAGCGGCCGGAGTCTCGCGGCGCACGTTGCGGCATTACGACGACATCGGGCTGCTGCCGGCCGAGCGCCATCGCAACGGCTACCGCGGTTACGGTCGCACGCATGTCTTGCGACTGCAGCGGATCCTACTGCTGCGTGATCTCGGTCTGCCGCTGACCGAGATCACCGCCATTGTGAATGGTGAGCGCGACGATGCGGCCGCTCTTCGGTCGCACTTGAACCACCTTCACGACGAACAGGAGCGGCTCGCCCGGCAGATCGCCAGCGTGCAACGGACAGTCAGCCACATCGAAAGGCAGGAAGACCTCATGATCGACGAGATGTTCGACGGCTTCGATCACCGCCAGTATCGCGAGGAGGTGGAGCAGCGGTGGGGGGCGCAGGCCTGGGCGCGAGGGGATGCCTGGTGGTCGGAACTGACCAACAGCGACAAGCAAGCCTTCACCGATGAACACGCCGAGATCGCTGCGCAGTGGGCGGCGGCGCGTGCCGCGGGGGCGGCCGCGGACAGTCCCGAGGTGCACGCGATCGCCGCCCGCCACGCCGCCTGGATCGCCATCGGGTGGCAGGGACAGCAGCCCAGCGCCGACGCCCTGGTGAACCTGGCCGACATGTACGTCGCCGATGAGCGCTTCGCGGCGAACTACGGGGGCGTCGAAGGGGCCGGCTACGTCCGCGACGGTCTGGTCGCCTACGCCCTGACGCTGCTGGCCTGACGACCCAGTGGTGTCCGGGGTTCACTGACACGCCGGTTAGCCTGGAGATACCGGCACAGACAGCGACAGTGGGTGACCCTAGAACAGTGGAGCGGACCAGCACGATCCGGGCAGCGCAACGCCCGGGGCTGACCACCGGTCGGTTGACCGTGGTGGTCATCATTGCCGCCGCCCTTCTGCTCACGCTCGCCCTGCCGCTGCGCGAGTTTCTCAATCAGCGATCCGCGATCGCCGAGTTGGAGGCCTCGACAGCCGCTCAGCGCGAGCGGGTGGCGGCACTGCAGCAGGAGGCCGACAACTGGGCCGATGACGCCTACGCCATGTCGCAGGCGCGTGAGCGGTTCGCTCTGCAACTGCCCGGTGAGACCGGCTACGTCGTGACCGATCCGCCTGTCAACGCTCCCCAGGCGGCGCCGCTGGCCGCAGACGTCGCGGACAACTCCGCCTGGTACGAGCGGGCCCTGCGCAGTGTCGAACGGTCCCAGCAGAACTCCGATGAAACGGTGGTCAGTGTCCGCCCCGATGCCCCCAAGTGAGGCCGATGTCGCGGTTGTGACCCAGCAACTGGGTCGCCCAGCGCGTGACATCGTGGCGATCGCCTCCCGTTGCCCATGCGGCAAGCCGGACGTCGTCAGCACCGCACCTCGGCTTTCGGATGGAACCCCTTTTCCCACGTTCTACTACCTCACCTGCCCGGCGCTGAACTCAGCGATCTCCACGCTGGAAAGCGAGGGGCTGATGACGTTGATGCAGGAGCGGCTGGGGTCCGAGCCGCTCACTGCGGCGGCCTACGCCAGCGCCCACGAACGATATCTGGCCGCTCGGGCCGCACACGGCGAGGTGGCTGAGATCGCCGGAATCAGCGCTGGCGGCATGCCCGACCGGGTCAAGTGCCTGCACGTGCTGGTGGGTCAGTCGTTGGCGCAAGGGCCGGGTGTCAATCCGTTTGGTGACGAGGCGCTCGCTGAGCTCGCTGAGCGTGGGGTGCTGCAACGGCGTCGGTGTCTGGAGGGGCAATGAGGGTCGCGGCCATCGATTGCGGTACCAATTCCATCCGTTTGCTGATTGCCGATGTGCAGGGGGGCACCGTCCGTGACGTGACGCGCGTCATGACGGTCGTGCGGCTCGGCGAGGGCGTCGATGTGTCAGGGCGGCTGTCGTCGCCAGCCCTGACGCGCACGTGGGCCGCGGTGGCCGACTACGCCGCCCAGATCGATGCCGCGGGAGTGCAGCGCGTGCGCATGGTAGCGACTTCGGCCTCCCGGGATGCGGCCAATGCCGACGAGTTCGTCGCCGGCGTCGTGTCCCGCTTGGGGCAGGCGCCCGAGGTGATCAGCGGTGACGAGGAGGCGCAACTGAGCTTCCACGGTGCGCGCTCGGTCTTGGACCTGCCCGGGCAGGTGCTGGTCGTCGATATCGGGGGTGGATCGACCGAGTTCGTGGTGGGGGATGCTGTGGTGTCCTCGGCCCGCAGCGTGGACATCGGCTGCGTGCGCATGACGGAGCGGCACTTGCGCGACGATCCGCCGTCACGGGAGCAGATCCGGGCAGCCACCGCCGACATCGATGCCGCCGTGGCGACAGCCGCGGCGACAACCCACTTCGAGCAGGCCGACCATTTCATCGGAGTGGCCGGCTCAGTGACGACGGTGGCGGCGCTGGCGATGGGCCTGCCCGAGTACGACTCGCAGCGCATCCACGGGGCCCGCATCAGCGCGGTCGACGTGCGCGCCGTCACATCACGGATGTTGCGGGCCACCCGGGCGCAGCGTGCCGCCGAGCCGGTGATGCACCCGGGCCGGGTGGATGTGATTGGTGGTGGTGCTTTGGTGCTCGACCGCATCATGGCGGCCGGCGGCTTCGCCGAGGTGATCGTCAGCGAGCACGACATCCTCGACGGCATGGTGCTCGATCTGGCCCAGTAGGCTGTGATCCCATGGCGCTACTGGCTATCACCGTCCTCGGGCACGACCGTCCCGGCATCATCGCCGATGTGACCGCGGCGTTGGCCCTGCGCGATGCGAACGTCGAGGATTCGGCAATGACCCTGCTCGGCGGCTTCTTCGCCTGGACGCTGGTGGTATCCACCGATGTCGAGGCCCAGCAGGTCGGCAGTGACCTCGCTTTCCTGGGGTCTGACGACCTGGTGGTCAACGTGTTCCCGGTGACGCAGGCGGCGGCCTCCCCGGCGTCGGCAGTGCCCTTCGTCATCAGTGTGCATGGCGGGGACCGAGTGGGGATCGTGTCTGCGATGACGGCTGCCATCGCGTCATTCGGGGGCAACATCACCGACCTGCAGACCCGGCTGGGGGGCGGCTTGTACATTGTGGTGGCCGAGGCGGACTTCCCGCCCGACACCGACCCCTTGGCGCTGCGGGAGGCCCTGCGGCAGGTCGGATCCACCGTCGGCGTGGACGTGTCAGTACAGCCCGCGGAGACCGACGTTCTGTGACCGACTTGCAGGTCGACCTGCCGATCGGGGTGATCCGACCGGTCGTCGCCGCTCCGAACCCCGTGCTTTCCTGCCCATGCTCGGATGTGGATCCGCGCGCGCCCGAGGTGGTGCAGCTCGCTGCTGATCTGCTGGCCACGATGGCGGTCTCCCCCGGGTGCGTCGGGCTGGCCGCGAATCAGGTCGGTGTGCCGTGGCGGGTGTTCTGCCTCGATGTCAGCGCCCATCCGCGGACGCGGACCTGTCATGGCCGCTTCGTGCTGGTCAACCCGCGGGTCGAGCAGGCCAGTCGCAACGAGAAAGGCCGGGAGGGCTGCATGTCGGTCCCGGACTTCACTGGCGACGTGAAACGGGCGACGCGCCTGAGGGTCGCCGGTGTCCTGCCCGGGACCGGCCAGGAGGTCACGATCACCACGGATGCCTTCGAGGCCAGAGCGCTGCAGCACGAGATCGACCACCTTGACGGCTTCCTGTTCCTGGATCGGGTCGCTTCGGCAGCAGGCGTGCACCGACGCAAGGTCTATCTGGACTGAGTCGAGGGGCCGCGGCGGTGAAGCGGGGTGGCCAACTACCCTGGCACTGCTGCCCGGATGGCGGAATTGGCAGACGCACTCGGCTTAAACCCGAGGGCCGCGAGGCGTGCGGGTTCGAATCCCGCTCCGGGCACCACCGCGACACGATTGTCGTCAAATGTCAGGAATACGGGGGGCTATGGTGCAGGTTGGTACGGATGAGTGGCGGCATACGTATGCGTTCGGTCAGCAAAAGATGAAGTGTAAGTAATGATTTACATATCCGATGCCAATGTGGCCCCGGTGACTGTCTGCCCTTACCCTTGAGGCAAGGAGGAGAAATGGATTCGAAGAACCCCATTTTGCGCGGGGCTGTGAAGCAGGACGGATTCGCCTACAACGAGGGCATGAACGCCTATAACCAGGCGGCGGCCGGCACGCAGATCATGGATCAGCAGGCAGGTGGCCCGTATGTCGGGGCGCCGGCGTCCGAGCGGCCCATGACCATCGATGATGTGGTGACCAAGACGGCCATCTCGTTCGTCGTGTTGCTCGTGGGCGCTGGCGTCGGTTGGGTCTTGACACCCTCACTGCCGTTCCTGCCCTTCATCGCCATGATCGCAGCACTGATCGTCTTCTTCGTGGGGGTGTTCCGCAAGGTCCCCGGCGCGGGAGTGGTCCTGACCTACTCCGCCCTCGAAGGTGTCATGCTCGGCGGGATCAGCATGTTCTACCAGAACATCGTGGACACCCAGGGCAACGGCACCAACATCATCTTGCAGGCGGTCCTCGGGACGCTGGTGGCATTCGCCGTCATGCTGTTCCTGTACCGCTCGCGGATCATCAAGGTCAACGGCACCTTCGTGAAGGTCATGATGGTCGCCATGGTCTCCTACCTGGTGATCGCGCTGGTCAGCTTCGTCGCTGCGCTCTTCGGCGTCGGCGGCGGCTGGGGCTTCTACGGAGTGGGTGGTCTGGGGCTGCTGCTCTGTGTGGTCGGTGTGGCACTGGCCGCCTTCACCCTCAACCTTGACTTCGCGTCGATCGAGCAGGGGATCGCTGAGCAGCTTCCCGCCAAGTTCGCCTGGACGATGGCCATCGGACTGATCGTCACGCTGGTCTGGCTGTACCTGGAGATCCTGCGCTTCCTGGCGATCCTGAACAGCAACAACTAGTCATGAGTGGTGTAGTCGCCCTCGCGAAGGACGTCTGGCGGATCCCGACCGCGGGCGACTACATCAACTCGTTCCTTTTTGCCGAACCCGACGGGTCCTTGACGCTCGTGGATACCGGGATGTTCTTCGCCCAGCGCCGGATCCTCGCCGGCTTGGCGAGCATCGGGAAACATCCGTACGACGTCGCGCGCATCATCCTCACCCACGCCCACTCCGACCATGTCGGCTCAGCCGGCAAACTGCTGCCCAAGACGTCCGCGCAGGGGACGATCGTGCACGCCGACGACGCTGCTTTCGTGCGGGCGGGGCGAGCAGCGCCGGCGTCCGGGACGTTCAACCGGCTGCTGCAGGGCCTGCCCGGCATGAAGTACACGCCCGTCCCCGTGATCACGGAACTGCGCGACGGCGATGTGCTCGAGGTGGCTGGCAGCCTGCGGGTGCATCACACGCCAGGGCACACCCCAGGACACGTGTCGCTGATGCACGAGGATTCCGGGGTGTTGATCACCGGCGACTCGATCTTCAACATGAATTCCCGCCTCGCATGGCCCATCGCGGGCGTCTGCACGGACTTCCCGCTCACGAAGGTGACCGCGGCCGTATTGGCCGACGTGGACTACCGAGTCGCGGCCTTCACCCACGGTCCGCACATCGCAGACCGCGCCCGTGAACAGATCCGGGGCTTTCTGAGCAGGGAGGGCGTGGTCGCGTGATCCGGGCGGCTCACGCCAAGCGGATCGCGACGGCAGCGGCCTATGGCGGGGGCGGGGTCGTTGGCGCTGGTGCTGCGGCGTTCGGCTTGGCTTACGCCCAAGGCCGGTACGCCCGCAACCAGATCGGGGTGCGGCGCAAGTCAGCTCCTTACGCGGACGGCCTCTACGGTCCGCGAAAATCGGGGACCTCAGCGCGCTTCGTCATGCTCGGCGACTCGTTGGCAGCTGGCCTGGGCGCCGGTGCTGCGCGTAACACCCCCGGCGCGATGCTGGCGCAGGGGATCTCTAACGTCCTGGACCAACCCGTGCGCTACATGAACGCGGCGACGGTGGGGGCTCGCAGCGCCGACCTCGGCATGCAGGTCGATCGGGCGCTGCACCTGCGCCCGCAGATCGCTGCCATCATCATCGGCGCCAATGACGTCACCCACGTCGGGCGCCCGCAGGCTGCCGTGGGGCATCTTGAGGACGCCATCCGCCGACTTCGATCGGCTGGCTGTGAAGTGGTGGTCGGCACGTGCCCCGATGTCGGCTCCGTCGGTCCCATCCCGCAGCCATTGCGCTGGGTGGCACGCACGTTGAGTCGCCAGCTCGCCGCGGCGCAGATGATCGCCGGGGTGCGGGCAGGGGCCCACGTCGTCTCCTTCGCCGACGAACTCGGGCCGGAGTTCTCCGCCGACCCCGACCTCTTCGATGAGGACCGGTTCCACCCCGGCCCGGAGGGTTATGAGCGGGTCACCCAAGTCCTGTTCCCGGCCGTCCTGGCCGCACTGGACGCCGAACGACCGGGCGACGAGACCAGCGGCGAGATCATGGAGCTCGCGCAGGCGGCCGTCGACGCGGCGGCGCAGGGTGGCACCCACCTGAGCGCGCAGGGCAGAGGGCCGCGCGGGCCGTGGGCGCTGATCCGTAAGGTTCGCCGCCGGCCGGTGCCCGATGTGGAGCAGGTCGCCTCGTGACATTCGAACGGGAGTTGGAGCTCACCGTTGAGCGCTTGCGGCACCTCTCACCGGCCCGGCTGGAACCCGCGCGGGAGGTGGTCTACGAGGTGCTCGAGGCCATGACAGAGCGAGATGTGCCTCGGCTGCAGTCGCACGCCTGGGGGGATCAGTTGCGTTTGATCGGGCGCGATGTCAGCGACCAGCAGGCGTTCATGCCGGTCCTGCGGGATCTGCGGCGAAGGTTCGACCTGACGTTGTGAGCACTTCAGCCTGTGAGTGCTGCGAGCTTTTCTGGGGTTGTGTTCCGACACGGCGTGCGCGAGGCCAACAACGTGGGAAAAGTGGCCACAGATCCGCCCAGGACGTCGTCGCTTTCTGCGCACAACCCAAAAGGGGCCGGCCGCATGGAAGGTATGCGGCCGGCCCCAGTCTGGGAGCTGGAGTTCTAGCTCAAGGTGGTGTTCTCGAAGAGGACCGAGGTCTTCGCATTCCAGCTGCGGAACCCGACCTCAGTGCCGTTGGGGGCACTCATCTGGCACTTCGAGGTCTTGATGGCCTCGTTCAGGCTCGGCACATCGAACATCTTGATCCCGTCGATCGAGGCGTAGAGGGTGTCGCCCTCGTTGACCACCACGATCTTGTGGGTCTTGTTGACCTCGAGGCCGGCTGGCCACTTCACCCGGGCCAGCGGGGTGCCGCACTCGTTGCCGTTCTCCCAAAGACGTAGGAGCAGGGCCTTGCCGAAACCAGCGTTGACGTTGGCGTACCCGGGGTCGTACTGGAACGAGTAGCCGCTGATCTTGTTGCCGTTCTTGCTGACGTCGGCGCGGGTCCAGATGCCGTAACCCCAGCCCTCACGCAGCGTCGCCTCGGTGGTGAACACCGCGTTCTCGCTGGTGCGCTTGACCGTGGACAGGACCCGGGACTCGTTGCCGAAGTGCATGTCTACCGTGTTGCCCTTGATGTCAGCCTGGCCGAACACCTTGCGCCACTGGTCCTGCTCGATGAGCCCGGTGTTGCACAGGTTGATCGGGTGCCGGCCGAACTCCTTGCTGTCACCGGTTCCCAGGCCCGTGACGATGACGGTGTAGACCCCGCACGGGACCTTGCCGAAGGACAGGTTGCCTGCGCCATTGCTCACCACGTGGGTGTCGCGGAAGCCCTTGCCAACCGTCGGCTGGATGTCCAGACGCATCTCCGGGTACCGCTTGGAGGATCCGACAGCGCCCGTGAAGGCGACATTCACGACCTGATCAGCCTCGCTGATCTTCACCGCAGGGTTGTCCTCAACTGTGCCGGCGCCGCCGTCCTTGACCAGCGTGACGGGCTTGGAGATGTCACCGAAGCCGTCGGAGCCGAAGGCCCGAACCTGGAACGTGTAGTTCTTGCTGGGATCGAGCTTGACCGTCAACTTGTTCTGGCCGAAGGGGACCTTGTCGTACTCCGGGTTCTTCTTATCGGTCTGCCGGTAGAAGACCTGGTAGCCCTCGATCGTGCCGTAACCGTTCCACTTCGGCGCATCCCACGAGAGCACGACGATGGACGAGGCAGTGCCATCGCGGTAGATCTGCAGATTGGTCGGGCCTGCCGGCTGCTCGTTGCGGATGAGGCTGGTGCCGGTCACACACTCGCCGTACTCGTTGAATGGCGTAACCTTCACCGCGTACTGACGTTTGGGGTCCAGATCGCGCAACGCGACCTTGGTCTCGTCGGTCTTGAATTCGTCGACGTTCTTGCCCGTCGACAGTTGCTTCACCTGCACGCGGTAGGTGGGGTTGGCCCCCGAACCGAGATTCTGTGGGGCCTGCCAGTAGGCGACGGCTTCCTTGCCACCCTCGCTGCGGTCGGTCTTCAGGTCCAGCACACCACCTGGGGCAAGAGTGGGAACCCGGTAGACGCCGGTCGAGGTGGTGCCGGATGCATCGACGGCAGCCACGCGAACCTGGTAACGGGTGCAGGCCCCGGGCGCGTCCACGACGACCTCGTTGGTCGCAGGGTCGATCACTTGGGAGACGTCCTGCTTGCCGTCGAAGACCGTGACGGTGTAGTGATCCACCCCTGGGACAGGGCTCCAGTTGATGGCGAGTTGCTGCCTGGCTTCACCAGTGCGCTTTACCGTGAGCTTGCTAGGAGCCTTCGGTGCGGCGGACGCCTGGATGGCGGGCAGCAGCGTGAGTGAGGCCGTCGAAATGGCGACGACCGTTGCGAGCGTTTTGCGGCGAGTTGTGGCTTTCACAGTGCTTAGATTGCCACTGGCGTCTCAAGGAAGAATCAAGAACAGCTCGGGAGTTGGACAGGTTAGCCCGAACTGGTGATCACGGCGTCATGCACGTCAATGACATGCTGCCTCGCCCGCGTCCACGACCCCGGAATCCAGGGTCACGAAGGCCCAGCTGTAGGACTCGGGGTCCAGTGTCAGCTTCAGCACGCCGTGGTTGTCGACGTCGAAGAACTGGCTCTTGATGGGTTTCGACTTGGCTCGCCAGGCCGCATCGCCGGCGGCCGGATCGTAGATCACCTGACCGCCAGTGCCCACGACAAACTGGCGCACCCCGTTGGGGTCGGGCTTGCCGTTGGCCGCCAGGGTGTCGAAGCGTTCATAGTTGGCCTCGTGGGCAGAGAGCAGCACGTCGACATTGTGATCCAGCAGCGTCTTGTACATGGCGGTGAGACGGGCATCGGAACCGGCGATCCCGTTCGACCAGCGAGGATGGTGCCAGACCGCCATGGTGCACTTCGCGTCGGAGTCGGACAGGTCCTGCTCCAGCCACACCTGCTGCGGTGAGCCCTCGCCGCACCCTCCCACCACCACCGTGCAGTTCGAGTTGATCAGGACCACATGCCACTGCCCGAGCTGGACCGAGTAGTAGCCCTGTTCCGGTCCGGCGCGGTCACCGAAGTAGGTGCGGAACGTATTGGCCTCGTGCACCTTGTACTCCTGGTTGCCGAGCACGGGGAAACTGATGTCGCGCAGCCGCCCCCAGGACGGGCCGTACACAGTCTCGTAGCCCTGCGTGGTCGGGATCTCGTACAGGTAGTCCCCGAGTCCGATGAACGCGTAGGGGTCCATCTCCACGGCGAGGTCGGAGACGGCCTGGGCACGGCAACGCGCCACCGTGCCCACCCCGGGATCCTTCGGATCGCAGCCCATGTCCCCGGCGGCGACTATCGTCACGCTCTGCGGCTGGGACGTCGCACAGGCCCGAAGCAGCAGGAGAATCGCGGCGACGATCACAGCGATGGCCACCAGAATCCGCCACACGCGGCGCTTGCGCGGCGGGGGGAGGTCGAACGCCGGACCGTAAGGGACGCTCATGCCGTGGCCCTTCGCGCTTTGCGCCGTCGCCACCACGCGCCGACCAGCAGGGCGGTGAAAGCGGCCAGTAGCGCCGGCGGCAGGACGTAGAGCGCCTTGCGGCTGATCCCGGCCGGCAGGTAGCGGATGGTCCCCTCGACGGGCTGGCCGTCGACCTGCCAGGAGGCCATCCACCCCTGCGCCGGAGTCGCAGAGCCCAGCCCGGTCAGGCTCCAGCCCTTGGCGCCGGTCTCGGTGAAGGCGACCAAAGCCGCACCCGGGCCGACCTGCACCTTCGTCTGCACCGGACTGATGCGTTTCGACTCGGCCACCACGGTGCGCCCGGCCATCACGTCGGGCACCCCGCCGTAGGTCTGCCTGACGAGCACCACGGAACTGGGAGATGCCACCGGGGTGAGCCCGATGTTGCGGTATTCGACCAGCGACTGCTCCTGGGCGTCGAGATCGCGCAGGCCGTACAGGTAGACCCGGGTCTCCACCGCCTTGCTGTTAGGACTGATCAGCGTCGAGTACGGCGTCCACTCGCCCATCTTCCAGGGCCCGGCTGTGGGGATCTTCTCGCAGGCATCCGGACCGCGTAGGTACAAGCAGAACTTGGGGTTGCGATTGTTGATGGGGCGCGAGTCGACCGACAGCTGGTACAACGACGACTGCCCCATGTCCGGAACCGTCGAACCGAGGCAGGCCATGTGGTCACGGGCGCCAAGTCGCACCGTCGGATCGCGCAGATCGCCTTCGGTCTGGGCCAACAGGCCAGCCTGTTCGGTGGTCTGGTCGTCGTACCGGAAGCAGTCCTGCAGCGGTTCGAACTCGGCCAGCGCGGTCCCCGAAAGCCCGCCGGTCACGCTGATCCGGTGCTCGCCGCCCGCCAGCGTGACGCTGCGCTGCGGTACCGCCGGTGGCCAGATCTCAGTCTCCAGCACCGGGTCCAGCGCCTCGATCGAGATGTCGCGGTAGTCGGTGACCGTCTTGCCCAATAACCGTTCCCCGACATCGGCGTGCAGGACGAGAATCAGTTTGTCGGTGTCCTTGTCGACGGTGATGATGCGCTCGTAAGGATGCCAGCCGGCATTGATCATGGGCCGGGGGGCCAGCACACACCCGTCGGTGCCGACCTGCCACAGGCAGATCTGCGGGCGCTTGCCCTGCACCATCCGGTACTCCAG